>Ga0214921_10000370_pt1 | contig 85808 bp, 89 predicted proteins | sample LL1505_MetaG_FD_177992 | JGI IMG/M metagenome (GOLD analysis project Ga0214921, IMG submission 177992) | Freshwater microbial communities from Lake Lanier, Atlanta, Georgia, United States - LL-1505 | ecosystem: Environmental > Aquatic > Freshwater > Lake | place: USA: Georgia | collected... | reverse complement strand
CTTTAACAACCATCCAAAGTTGTTCCAGAACGTGGAATCATGGCCAATCGAATCGGTGCAGACATGGGCAAATTCATGAAGTGCGACAAACATCATAACATTCTCATCGACTAGACTTTCATCCGGGCCATCGCGTTGTCTCAGGCACATGTTAATGATCTCTCCCTTGTTTACCGTAGAGGAGGTGTGTTCTGATTCAGGGGTTGCCTCGATGAATCGAGCAGGATCCGCTCGAAAATTCTGCACCATTTGTTTCACTTGGGGTTTGTCTGGGTACTTCTTCTCCAATGCATTGCACAGTTTTCCTAAACGAATTCGAAGTGTTGCCATCAAATCGGCCGCCTTTTGCTTATCAGGCATATCACGGACTTTGTACGTTTTTCCATCCACATTGGAGACCACATTCGTTATCGGAAAGTTCCCTCCTCCAACAATCGATTGAAAAAGCTTGGATGCCGCACTGAAGATCGACATTCTACTAGGATTCCATAAAGTGAATGGGTTATCCTAACATGATAAAATGATGACTTACCGATCCAAATAAATGCATACATGCATGATAGAACAGAGACACAAATGGGTTGGGATCAAAACAGAATTGTTGGACACGTCCTCCGTATTCATACATGACCACGCAGAATAGAAAAGAGAAGACGATTAATGCATTAGAAAAATATAAATCCCACATCTGTTTTTGATACATCATGTATGCTCCATAGATGCCGACGGATATGATCGCCATTCGATCAATTGTATGTATCGTCGGATGATACGTAGAATGATTGATTAACGATGTGCACATCAGAATAAAAAACAGCAATGCGTATACATTATATCCTAGGTAGAGTCCAACGATAACATTTGTAGCAAAGAAAGTGCTAGTAAAACATAACAATGGTGTCATTTCATCCTATCATAATATGCAAAGATGAAATAACGTAAAATAAGCGATATTAATATGAAAATCCTGGCTGTTTCTTCAATTCTGGATGTGTACCCTGTGGATTGATCTGGTTTACGCGATTCACATGAGGGGCGTGTGCATTCTGATCATGCTGATCCTTTCCAGGCAAAGCGTTCACTCCCGCTGGAGCCGAACCATGCGAATTCTCCAAGGAAGTGGAAGAACTCAAGTTCCATCCATCATTAAATCCCTCCAACATACCAAATCCATATGGGCGAGTCATGATAAGATAGACAACGACGACAAAGAGTACCAATGCAATTACGTGAATCATGTCGATTTCTAAAAGACGATCGAAAAGAGTCGCCATTACTATATGTGCAATGGATAAATTAAGCGCCTACCTCAAAGCTGCGGTGGCTAAAGTCCGGAGAGATGGTGGACTGGTTAAAGATGCTCACCGCAACCTGTGGGTTTGGTGGCTCGGAACGAACCTGGAGGTTCGCGTTGCGCATGCTCTGGCCGACGGTGTTGACGCCAATCAGGGCACCCGCGCTCAGGAAGTTCTTGCCCTTCAATGAGCCTGGGCCCATTGGGTTCTGCTCAGACCAAACGCTCGCGTTGTCCTTGGGGAGGAGCTCGGATGGAGTCAGCTGATCACGAGGGTAGCAACCCGCTGGCTGCTCGGCAGAGCCGAACTGAGCCGGGCCCTCATAAGCACTGAGGTCCGCAAAGCCCTCACCCTCAAACTTCTCCTTCTTCATATCCTCAAAGCCCTTCACGTCCTTCTTCTTGTCCTCGAACTTCTCGTTCTGAAATCCCTTCTTAGTAGCCTTCTCCTTCGCTTCCTTATCAGCCTTATCCTTGGCATCCTTGGCAGCTTTGTCAGCCTTCTCTTTGTCGGCCTTCTCCTTGGCGGCCTTGTCAGCCTTCTCATCAGCAAAGCCTTCGAGGAAGTGTAACGATGAAAACATATATGGATTATATTGATAAGCGATGAATACGACCACCAATACGACGAGAGCAAATAAGATGACCTTCTCCATGTCTATACCTGCCATTACTTTCTATAAAAGATAGAGGGCATAAATTTATCAAATCTTGTTCAAAGTTGAACTTCCTCCTCTTCGTATTCTTCATCGGATTCAGATTCAGAATCGGAATCCGAGATCTCCGTACCGTACTTTTCATAATATTTGGCGATTTGATGCTGTGCCTTATAAAGTGCAATCTTGGCTTTTAGACGTGCCTCCTTGGCTTTCTGCTTGTCATAGAATTTAGCAGGTGACTCGATTTCCAATTCTTCCGTAGCGTCTGCGGAGAGAACATCATCTATACTCGCTTCTTCCATTCCACGATCTTCCAAAACCGGAAGAGACTCTTCCTGAACATCTAAATCCGGAATATCGATACGTGCCGGTGTGGCAACATACGACCAGTTCACCCAAAAGATACCCCCTCGAATCTGAATGGTCTCAGGAACGAATAAGACAGATGCCGGAAATAGTGTCGGTAAAGTACCTTCAAGGTTATGTTTTGTGATTTTCTGAATTTGTTGTACCGTATAGGGCTTAGAAAAGTATTTAGCGGATGCCGTTAAGAACTCCGTAAGCCATTGGCTCCACCAGTCTTTGCTCTCCAGAATTACACGTTCCAATGATTCGACGGAGATGTCCGATGCCTCCTCCACCATGAGCGATAATTTCTTCTCCGACTCCGTATCGGTTATAGAAAACGTATAGCATACTTCGGTCGCTCCCGTAGTCGCATTCTTCAGTTTAGAGTGTTGAGGCGCGAGAAAGGTCGGCATGTCTCTGTCCACAGCGATTAGAAGAGATCGGATAATTTCACCACAGCTATCAAAATGCCGGTAGATCGGACAAAAGATAATGAGCGATTCGTTCATATGTTAAAAGGACGAATTGATCAGTTTGCCGTATCTCTTTCAAACTCCGATACCAAAAATTACATTCAACAATTGGTCATTGAACCGTTTTTACAATTTATCCTGCAACGATCCTTTCCTTATCTTATTATTGCACTTTGCATCTTTTGTGCCATCTTATTGTTTGTTGTACTAACGTTTGTACTATTACTGATGAATCGAACACCCAGTGGATTCTGTCCAGCTTGCAAACATGCCTTTTAGCGTATAGACCTAAGAAGATTTTACCATTCCTATGGATAGCAAGATGGCGGATCCCGGTATTGCTACCTATGTACGATATTGGCTCCATTACGGGAATATGGCGTCCTCGTTTTTCAAACAATTCGGAGCTGTACGAAAAATCAGAGATGATTACGAAAAACAGATCATTGCTCTTCTTCAACAAAATGGTATGGAGAAAGCAACCATTCAAATTAATAACGGCAGAATCAATGTCGCCGACAAGAGAGAGCCCAATCAACTATCCCTTTCCAAAGTGGAAGAATTACTCCACGGATACTTTATGCAACGGGGTGGAAAAGATGAAACCATGGAAATCATGACTTTTATCCGCTCCAATCGAGGATATTCTACGTATAAAGTTCTAAAGCAAAGTGGCATGACCCCGCCGCAAGGCGGGACACAAGGTGCTCAACCGCAAGGAGGAATTAACAAGCTTCTATAAGACTTACGATGACCAGCGTCCAGCCGTGTAGGGGTTGATCGGAATATTAGATGCCTCATTCTTATAATTCTGCACTTTACGATCATATGCTAGACCACCCTCTGTCGCATTTCCGCTGTTAGACATGGTATGACGCTTAGAAATGTCATTCTCGCCTGGCTTCGTTCCATAGCAATTCACACCCATGCGGAGCTCGGGATTATCGAAATAACCTCCGTTTACACCGGGTGTTCCACATGCCATTCGTTCCTCCTCGGGTCCAGCCTGTAATTTATCATATGTCTGCTGCTGAGTAGGGAACACGGCAGATTGACCCTTAATCCATCCATAATTGCACCAGTCAGCACCTTTGTTCCAGGCCTCCTTTACCTGATCGTACGTAGCTAGTTCCGCACCAAATGCCTTGCACAGAGGTTCCGCATCCGTATAGGTGTATTTGTCTTGGGCGATGTTGAATACTTCTTTCTTGCCGGGTATCATCTGTGAAACAGCTCCTTGGTCAATTGGCTTATTCTCGGGAAACACAGAGGGATTGGGTGGTAGAATAACAGGTGCCGGTGGGTAGAAATAATCACGAATCTTACGCCAGGCTGTTTCAAACGCCAAAGCAATCTGATTACGAAACATGGCAACGATGATAAAGAGGATAATCAGGACACCGAGACCGATAATAACCGGGATCGATATGAAAGGAGATGTATTGCTTTCAAGGGAAGAGTTCATGGAATCGACAACTGGCTCTGGTAAGAAAGACATCATACTTGATCCCATATCCTTTGCCTTGTTGGCTGCATTATTGATTGCCTCATTCGCGGTGTTGATCGCATCGTTGGCCTTGTTGACAACCTGATTCGCGGTATTCACTACCGATTTGGCGGCATTGTTTGCTGCGTTGCTCACGGCATCCGTTGCATTCACAAAAGATGACGTATTAAAAGGAACATTGTTCGATGGACGATTCACCTTTAATGACGTATTTGGCTTCGGACCGGTGTTATTAGGAAGCTTGAACATCTTATTGGCATTCATTCTATTAGATGAAACGAATGATTATACTAATCTTTTATAAATTAGTATCATCATGTAAAAACTGAAAAGGCGATTAAACTCCGTCTTCTACCGTACGATTTCCTCCTCGCTGATTGATGTAATCTCTCTGCTGAGGCGTGCTGCACACGCAACCCATATCGCTGCTATACGATGATGGGCAGCACTCGGGCTTCACGTCATTGTTCTTAAACATAAAGAGGCTGTCTGGGCCAACCTCAAAGGCAGGGCCTACAAGAGCCTTGTTAGGGGCAGATCCACGCCACGAGCTTCCATTGGGTGAAACACGAACACCGTCAAATGCGCCGATTGGCTCCATCTTGTTCTTACCCAGACCCGATGCACCCGCATTTTGCAGGTAATAGTTCATAAATCCTTCGCCCGAATCACCCTTGGAGTAAACCATGAGCAAGTTAGCGACCAGCAATAGCAATAATCCGGTTATAAGAAATGCGGTTTTCATTCTACTTAGTACGCGTTAAATCTGATCGGTCATCCGGAGTCGAGCTTCCAAAAAGGCATACGTCTTGTGTATCTCTTCATAGCCAACCTCCGTAAAGTCTCGTATAATCTTCTCCTTTTTCTCTTTGTCATCCCAAATAATGTATTCTCCTGATTTTGTTATCAATGCGAAACCGTCGATGGTATGAGATCCAGTGGGAACCGTATTTTTACTCTTTTTCCATGTTCCTTTGTCATCTTCATATCGCTCAGTATACCATAAGCCGTCCTTGTCCTCTGCTTGATAGACGTGCTCCTTAATACATCCCAGTACTTCCTGTATCTTTCCGTTTCGATCCAATACTTGTCCAAACTCAATCTCGGAAATAGGAATCCAACCCTTGTTCGTTTTGACCAGTACATTTCGACCCATTAGGGCATCCTCACAGTGAGGTCGGATGTTATCTTTCCACTCTGTATATTTCATGTTCGTATGAAGCATCTTAGAAACAAGGTAATTCCATATATATTGGCCCTTTTCATCATCATATGAAAGTTCCTCCCAATCACGAAACATAATAGTAGAACCGTCCGCTGAAATAATTGGAAGATTGTTGGATGACGTATTGAAACAATAAATGATGGGAGACCGATGTTTGGTTGGAATCGCCCGTTCATCATCCGCAACCGATTTCCATTGCCCATCCGTTCCTTTTACCACATGGGATCCAGATACGTAAATTCCATGTAGATTTCGTAGATCAATATCATCTCCCTTCATTCGAATGATTGCCGTTATCGTTCCACAACCATCTGCCAATTGATCTCCATTACGAATCTTTTCTACAGGAACGGCATGCATCTCACCCTTTGCATTGATGGTTTGCACCAGGGTTCCCTCTGCAAAACAGAGTCCACCCATTTTATCATTCGCATCGGCCGAAATCGAACTAGATAAAATACCAGCAAATACCATGACTGCACTAATAATGGCTGCAAGTGTCGCCAAGATAAGCGGCATGATCGGAAATAATACGAAAAACAAGATGATAATAATCGCAAGCATGATACCGCAAATAATCAAAATGACCTTGATCATAAACTGAATCGAATTGATGATACCTCGAAACATCGAGGCACCAATATAGATCATAGATACCGCAAACGCGTTCGCACGATCCATTGCCATTCGAAGATGCTGCGTGATTCGACTCATTTCAAATACCGATCGATTGAATTTTTTAAAGTAGACATCCATATATGACAGAAAAGCATTGTACATATTTTGTGCAAGATTGCGTACTGTTCCAATCATGTTCATCGCATCTCCCGTTAGGCCAACTTGTTTTCCAAATAGTGAATTAATCGGAGCCATGAACAATGTAATAAATTTTTCAACCGTTGATTGGAGACAAAATGTAAAATTATCTGATGCAAATGCACTCGATGTTCGCGGATCGGAATCAGGTTTAAAAAATGCAGCCGCTGCTATGATCGGTAGTTCACATCTTCGTTCCGTCCACTCATTCATTACAGTGGTCCGCTCCAAATTGGCAATCGTAAGACCTAGGGCAAATAAGAGGCCAAAGGTTATGAGCATAAATGGCCATTTATCCTCCATCTTTTAGAATGAGAGAGATTCATCCTTTATAAAAATCATGTACGCTTGGAATCAAAAATGGCCGTATAATGCATTTTAGAATCCGGAGAACATACCTCCATATAATCACGTATGATCAAACCATCTTCCAGTTCGATTTGTGAATTCGGAACCACCACGAACGACACCATTTCTTTCTTTTGCTCCGTGGTATAGGCATGATGTTCTCCCATACGCTTCCATTGTTCAGTTTCCTTGTCCCAGTATAAAGTAGCAGGTGTCATTTGAACACCGTTGGATAGCGTACAGATTTCACTCGTTTCGCGACGAATCAGGCCCACCACTTCCGATCCCGTCGAGAGCTTATCTCCAATCTTAATATCCTTTGCCGCCACCAAGCCATTTTTGGTTTTAATCTTTGCCTCTTCATTCATTGCAAAGCAAGCATCGGCATAAGAATATGATTTACCTACGCTTTTCTTTCCATTGATTTTTCCTTCCACCCATCGAAGAGTTTCTTCATCACCCTCTGAAGTCTCATCATAATCCAAAAAGGTTAGGTATTCGATTGGAATGGTATGTTTAGATGTATTAAGACAGTACAGGTGTGCATCGGAATTCCATGGACCGAGACGAATGGCGGATGGATGGTCTCCTGCATAAATATGGGATCCATTATACATGACATAGTGATTAGTACTCACAACGGTTGTACCCAATTTAACCATTTCTTGACCCTTTGCATAAAACTCAAATGTCGAGGTAACACGGCTACCATCGAGCACAAGAATATCTCCAATCTTGACCTCTTGAATCGGAATACGCTTCGAATAGTCTCCTCGTTTTACAATCATCTCCGTTTCTCCTGGAAAACAGAACGTATCCAAGAAAGAAAACAAATAGGTATTCGTAAAACTGGTCATTCCCGTTATTCCTGTCATTCCCATGTACATGACCGAAAACAACATCGCATACAATCTTCCCATCAAGTTCTTAATATGAATTGCTGTTAGGCGAATTTGAAAGAAGAAATTTGTTATACGATCCGTAAATTCCTGGAAAATAACATTGATACCACCACCCAATGATGCAACTACATTTCGTAAGGAACTGATGGAATCAAAGATCGATGTAAGAAGAGTGGTAAACTGCGAAAACATGGATCCAATGGAGCCCAAATATCCACTCGAATGTGTTTGAAAGATCTTACCCATGCAAAACTCAAAATTATCTTTGGTGTTCACTCCAAAATAACTCGCAAAAGGCATGATCGTCGGACTGCATCGTTGATTCGCCCAGTCTTTTTTCGTATTTTCAATATCAAGCCATGTACTCATACCAAACGCAATCGTATAAATACATACAACGACAAGAATGATAAAGAGTAGGGCATTCTTAAACGACCACAATTCGGGTGATTCTTTTGTAGATGTTATTGTTGTTGCAATCGCACCTATGACCGCAGGCATAGGATTTGATGATGTATTCACCGATGGACCATCGGATGGAGCTAGTGTGGCGGGCATAGGAGAAGGGATGGGAAGTGTGGCTGGCATAGGAGCTTGTGCCGGTAAGCTTGTAGTTGTATTTGATTTCTCCCATGGTTTTGAAAGTTCATTTAATATATTCTTTCCAGTTTTCTTTGAAAGATCGTCGGTTATGACCCCTTTTTTTGGATTTGACGACATCCTCTCTACTGAACCTTTACAACCAAGATATGCGTTTTTAACTCTTGTTGCATGCTATACAAAATAGAATACAACAAGATACGAGAAACAGTTCTCTTATTATAATTGTGCACGAACCCACTCTCTGTCCTTTGAAAAGATGGCACTTGCATCGGGGGCGGTATGCTTGGTCAGCTTCGCAACCGCGTCGAGTTTATGATAGACGGAAAGTGCTCCATAGTGTTTGATCGCCTTCTCCAATGCACCATGACGCAAACGATCGGCCAAACGATACTGATATCCATATTTGATTAAATCACCTTTCCGGAGTTTTCCAAATACGGTGGGACCCTTTACCGTACGATTTTTAATGCATTTCGCAGGAACATGAACAGCACCTGTTTTTGGCTTGGCCGTATACAATTTTCCTTTACGACGAACCGTGTATCCTGTCGATACAATGCTATTACGAAATTTACGCGTATAGCTCTTTCGTAGTTTATAACCCGTTGGACAATTTGTCGGTGAAGACATATCTATCTCCTATTCGGATTTTAGTGCTGAACATATGGATCTTCATGAAGTACCTCTTCTATTACTCGACTATAAGGCTGTGTATCCTCTCTTCCATTCTTTTTAAAGAACTCTGATGTCCAAACCAATATTCCTTTTATCGTACTACGTAGTTCCGCTGGAAAGACATCCAATTGTGAATCGTCATTCACATTGTTAACAATCTTTTGTGCATCCACCGAAATCATATATAAATGATTGAGTTGTCCTATGTAATCCTGAAGCAATTTCATATCATGTGATTCCGGTGTTCCCTCTTTTTTGGAATAGACCGTAGAATCATATAACGCATTTTTGATATCGACCAGACTCTTTCTAAATTTTGGATCCACCCCCTTCAATGGTGTATCGTTCTTTTGATCATCGTCGCTGTCTGTTTCGCTTTCTATCGCTTGGCTGTCCCAATGCGGATTAGGATTAGGTACTTCTGGAAAGGGAACTTCCTTCGACATCTATTTGAAGAGAACTCTATTTTGCGAGAGCACCATACACAATCATTACAATCCCAACCATAACGAGCAATTCTGGAACAGTGGTGTCAGGACCCGAGCAAAAACCAGAAACAACCTGTTTACTAACGGGCTGAGGCGTAGGAGGATCAAACATCGTATTCGCCGTTGCCTGTGCCGATAACATGGTCAGCTGAGTATTTGTAGCATTCATTTGCTGTTTCGTGGCATTCTTCCCTCCGGGACCAATTGGTAAGGGTGCAACCTGTTTACGCTGCAACAATGCCAATGAATCATCCGACATTCTTTCTAGTGCGAGATAACATAAAAAGGTTTTTCCTCTTCTCTTTCAGACATGTCCAAACAACTACCACCCGTTCAACGTCAAAGCATGGAAGAAGCCACCGCGGAAGCGGAAGCCCGCCCGTTGGATTACCAACCCAAGGAACGCGCTAAGTTCATTCGTACCATGCTCCAGGACATTGCAAAATGGATGGCAAAAGGAGACTCGGAACAGTCCATTCGCGATCGTGTTCCTGAATTTATTGAACAATACCCAGAATTATTCAAGAAAATCATTAATAAACAAGATTTATCACCCATTCAAACCATGCTCTCCATGCTAGATCGCATCGGCCAAGGCAATCTTTCTCAGCATCAGGCTTCCGTCATCGTGGGGAAGAAACTGGTTGATCAGTTTGTTTCTCCTCAATTAAACGGCGCCTCTGGGGGTACATCGGGACGTTAAAACGAACACACCATTCATAACTACTTCTTTCATTTTGTTGAATATGATTCATAATCAATTCATCGTCGTTTCTCTTAATCAATTCAAACACTCTTTCCAAATACTGTGTTTGTGTTCGAAACGATTTTCCACGTAATTCCTGAATAATACGATTGAATTCATCTCGATTCTTTGTATGAAATAACGAATCAAGCGGCTGCTGATTCTCTACCATGCTACACCATAGTCGAAGCATGTCTAACTCTTCTTCTGAGCATCCTGTAAACCCTTTTCCAATAAAGTAGTGCTCTGGATTACATGGACGACTCATGTTCGGCTTATAAAGCACCCATTCCTCAAAATGCCCCGATAGAAAATACAACAGATCCATGGTGGAGGTTTGATAACAATCGAACATCTTCAAAATAAATACTCCACCAGGCTTCAATATCTCTAAGCCTATCTTGGTCGATGCTAATAGTAAAGGAAATACCATTTGCTCTTGTTTCATGTAATCACACGAAAAATCAAATCCACCATCCGCTGTGAACAAATGACACTTTCCGCCATATTCTGCTGTCGTGGTATGATCAATAAAATACTGCTGATTTTCAGGTTTCATAATATCACCTGTATCATCTTCACCAAATAGGATTTTAATGTTCTTGTTTTTTTGTAGAAAATACGATGCACGTCTCCATCCTGGAATGTTGGTACGCTTCGATTTGAGTGTCATCGCAATGCAATTATGAATACTGCGTTGTTTATGACTTGCTTCATCAAAGATCGCCTCAATAAATCCACCAGGACCCTCACATACATGGGCCACACGTATGTTTTCCCCTGGGAACATGGCAAAAAATTGGATCAAATCCAACATTTCGATCATCTTGAAATACGAACGCGACAATGGCTTTAAAAAACATAGTGAATCGGGAAAATTATGATATTTCTTCTGAGTATACACCAATTCATACGGATTCACCACTTTTTTATAGTATTCCCAGTTTCTACCATTCGTTATCTCTTGTTCATAATAACAGATGCGATTTCGACACGCATGTAGGGCAGCTTCTTCTTCTGTGCATTGATGCTCATGTGTGTTTGATTCCATTTGAAAGGTATTTGACGGCGGAATCAACGTCCGAGAACACCATCGTATCCGATCTGCCAATTGATACGATTCCATACGATACTAATCGAATCATATCTTTAGATGATACTTATACAATGTTCATTTCAATATCCGGTTCATCCTCCAACAATGCCTTGGGATTGGGCATAACCATGCCCATCTGAAAGTTCGTATCCGAGCAGGCATCCATGATTCGCGTGCTTGGATCATTCATCTCACTCAGATCACCCTCCGCCTCATCCTCCAAGCGATTCTTCTCCACATCAATCGCCGAAAGAAGATCAGGAAGCATCTGGTCATCCATGAGAATCTGCGAGAACGCGGTTCCACCACGAATCGCCTGACCCATCATAATGTTCGCCGATACACCCGTCACAGGATCCACCTCACCAAACAACGCCGCCTTCAACAAGATCTTCTCCGTCTCCTCAAAGGATGCCTTCGCCAACGTACCAATGTCGTTCTTGTTGATGCCATAACGATCGATCGACATCAAACGACCAAACCGCGTCATGACATCGCAGAGCAAACACAGGTGTCGGTAGTTCACACCCACGCTTTCGAATAGACCGTTTATTTCGTTAAAGAGAACCGCACGAGTCGCCTCAATGCCCAGTACCTCATAGATGTCCCACACGTTGGTCGAATACAACTTGGTTCCATCCACAGCTGGATGATTCATGACCTTGATAAAGTTCGATCCATCCGTGTCGAGAACAAACTGCTCCACCTGCTGATACTTGCCCTCCACCTTCTCGACATACTGCTTGTCGTTGCGGAAGGTTACCGCCTTGATTCCAGGAAGGCCACGAATGACAATGCTGTTGAGCAACTTGTTCTGGAACTTCTTAAGGTTCGTCAGGTTATCCATCTGCGAAGCCGTGTCCTTGTCCTTGTTTTCTGGAACACGAATACGCATAACGAGGTTGTCCGAATTGTAGTCGCTGTAGACAATGTTGATGTCGTTGTTGAATTGCGTCTTGATAACATAGACCACGTCCTGGATTGAAATATTGCGATTGAACATCTCCTCGCGATTCAACTCGACACGCAGAACCCATTTGGACTGCTCCTGATCCTGCTGTCTAGCATCCGATAGGAGACCCGCCTCGAACTCCTGGAAGAACTTCATCAGCTCCTTGTCCTCCTCTACAATCGTCTCCTCATCCTTCTCATCCCAGTAGATCGCCACCTTGTCTGTTATGTTTCGAAGGACCGTCAGCTCCAAATCCTGCACAACCTCACGGGCCTTATCCTTGCTGTTGCGGTACTCTGGCTTCAAGTAAATCGTCAGAGAACTCGCCTTTGGATTCTGAGTCACCTTGAGCAACTCACGAAGACGAGGAACACCTCGGGTCACCGCTGACTTGGAAGCTACACCTGCTTGGTGAAAGGTATTCAGCGTCATCTGCGTAGCTGGTTCACCAATCGACTGTGCCGCCACGATACCCACCTGATCACCAGGCTGTACCCATGACTTCATGTGCGTCACCACGATGAGCTCCATCAGTACTTCAAACGCATTCTTCGTAAATCGCTCCTTGATAATCAGCTTATGCGGAGCCAAGTGGAATCGCAACAATGCACACCAGATCTTGTGGTAATTGTGAGTACGCTCAATGATCTTCTTGATTCCATTCAATACCATCGAGGGGGTCAAATCCGTCTTCTCGTCCTTCTTCAGACCAAATCGATTCTTGATGTTCAGAATCCAACGTGCCAGATTCACGGGGGCAAACACACTGCCGCTGTCCAACGACTTCTTCTGAAACACGCCCTCCACCATCATACGCTGATCATACTCCACCTGTTCCTTGAACTCTGTAATAAGAGCCGCGTCGTTCTCACGAATGATTCCATCCTGCAAGACCGTGCTCCAATCCACATTCTCCATGCCAAACTCGCTGCGGATCTCCTGCTGCGACAGATTACCAATCGGGTAGCTCTGAATCTCAATCTTCACAGGGTTGATTCCATCTTCTCCATAGTGGAACTGGATGATATTGTTGTTTGCATCACGAACGGTTCCGTCATGTTGGACCGTGAGATCCTCCATGGACTTAATGAGCTGACGCTGAATATAACCTGTATCGGCTGTCTTTACAGCGGTATCAATCAGACCCTCACGACCCGACATGGCGTGAAAGAAGAACTGCTGCGGAGTCAGACCACGAATGAAGGAGGACTCAATGAATCCACGCGCCTCCGAACTGTCATCGTATTTCTTGTAATGCGGCAAGGTACGATCCGTAAATCCATACGGAACACGTTTACCCTCAATCGCCGTCTGTCCCAGACACGCCATCATCTGAGCTACGTTCAAGGGCTCACCCTTTGATCCCGAACGGACCATTGCAAGAAGGCGGTTCTCACTCGACAGAGACTGCTGACCCGTCTTACCTGCATCCGTTGTCGCCTGGTTGAGAATACCAAAGATCTGATCCTCAAACTCCTGCTGGTTGGTTTTTCCTGTATTGTTATCGAACAAGTCCAAGTGGACCTGTAGAATCAGCTGTTCTACCTTCTTCTTTGTTTCTTGAATATCACTGTCAATCTTCTTCTTGGTCTCCTCATCGGCAATCAAATCGCTGATTCCGACACTGAATCCATTGAGCACGAGGAAGTTTTCTACTGTATTCTGAAGGGCATCCAGCAGATCCACCGTGTCCTTTGATCCATGATCATTGTAGGCAACGTGAATGATACCCTTCGATGGCTTCATGTAAATGTCTCCATCTACGACACCCTGCTTGATGTCGCCCTGCTCGATGCGGACATAGTTGTTCGAGTTCGAGTCATCGCCCTTCTCCTTGTCAAACGACTTGTTGCCCATCTCGATGTTGATGGGTGGAAGGAGAGCACCCAGCACTTGCTGACCCGTCCAACGCTGTCGTCCATCCGCACCACGGATTGTCGGCATCGCACCGTCAAATCGCTTGTTCCACATCATCAAGTTCATGAACTCACGGCGAGTAAACTCAATGCCAGGCTGGGTCAAACGATACGAACCCACCAGCGTGTCCTGGTACACACCAATCATCGGCTTCGCATGACGTGGCGTAATAATGTGGTGCGGAACCGCCGCAATTTCTTCTAGCTCTACCATGGCCTCATAGCTCTGAGGCAAGTGCGCGTTCATCTCCGAACACCCCCTAAGTTTCCAAAGGGGACGGACTATATCTTGAGCCATATCGGGTGGATTAGACCGTCATATATGACCCGCTACCATTTAGTCTCTGAACCTTCTCCCTATCCTTATCATAACGGACGTAGGAGCTTGGCTGCGGATTGCCCATTTTGCCTACACAAAGGCTTATCTTCAACATTTTTACCATACCTCTAGTATCTCTCTAGAGCCAGATACTTGCTTTCGCAAATACTTTGGTAGTGGAAGCTTTAGGGGTTTCCCGAACAGTTTGGAAGCGTTGCGGAATAGATCGTTTTTATAAATTCAATTGCCTTTTTCTTTATTTCATCAAGTGTCTCATATTTACCTGTAAATGATGTTGTTTTATCTCCAATGACAAGTTTAATGAACTTTGAACCATCCTTACTATTTCTTACTCGAAGGTATTGTTCCATATTGTCCATGTCAACTACTACGCCTTTGAACTTTGAAAGCTTCACAGTACTATGCTGCTTTTGACTCCTTTTCATCTGCTCTTCTCTAGCTTCTTGAGTACCCATGACTTCTTTCAATCGTTCTGTCATTTTTGCACGAGTTTCTTTACTTCTACTCGTACATCCACCACGTTTCTTTGGTGGCAGAGGAGATATTTTATCAACATCGGTTTCCATATGTTTAAACACTTTTCCACCACGCGTCAGATTATACCCATCTGGATAGAGAGATTTGTACTCCTTGATGAAGTGCTCCTCTTGTTTATCCAGATCTTCCTTTGGACAGGTTAACAACAAACTACACTGAAACGCTTCCTTACCATACATTCGAATCGCATTATTCAAATAGGTGCACTGTTTCTTCTTGGTGTTGCATATTGCTTCGCTGATATGGTCCTGAAAGCGACCCATATATCCAAATGGGCGGTATTTTCCACGATTTTTCCGGTGAGTAAGTGTTTGTCCAACATATGACTTTTCTGTCTTTGTATTTGTAATAAGGTAAATATGACCAAGCACTTGTGAGTTATCTTCTAATAATGAATTCATTCTGGCAATAGAATATGTTTTTATTCGATCAATTTTCCACTAGGTAGTTATATCATTCGCATATTTGCGCGGAATATGCAAATCGTGATGCTTACACCATTACTCCCCATATGTGGCAATCACAACATATGCGGTGGCTACCTGTTGGCGACAAGATTCTCCTTAGAATAAGGAGGGTTTATCACCATCAAAGTCAGCATTGTAGGGACGAGTCGTAAGAACGTTCATGCGGAACGTCTTGTATGGAAGCACCTTGACACGATGACCCATCATCGACATCTTGTGCAGCGTCGGCTGACGATTGAAGAGCAGAATGTCATTATCCAGCAAATGACGATTCACCACATCTCCGTTGTACAGGACGATCTCCTTCGTATTCACGTGCTTCAGCGAAATCATGCGACCATCCTTACGCACAATCGTCTTGGCACCAGGCCACTTGTCGGCACCATTCTGAATCAGCTTGTACAACTTCTCCAGATTGTAGGGCGTCACACGCTCGGGGCTCGTCAGGTTCATCGCAATCTCCAACGGAACACCAATCTCAGCAACACTCAAGTTCGGATCGGGTGTAATAACCGAACGTGCCGAGAACTCGACACGCTTACCCTGAATGTTGTAGCGGATACGACCCTCCTTGCCACCCAGACGCTGCTGAATGGACTTCAAGGGGCGGCCACTGCGCTGTGCAGAGGGTGCAACACCAGGGATCTCATTATCCACCAGCGTCGCGACATGGTACTGTACCACGTTTGTCATCTCATCAATGACATTCTTGTTCGATCCACCCTCGATTTTTAGTTGAAGAGTTTTGTCGTTTTTGATAATGTCAACAAGCTTGTGCGTCAGATCATCTTCGGAGCGTTGATTGTTGTCCTGTACAACCGACGGGCGAACCTGCGGCGGAGGAATGCGAAGAACCGTGCAAATCATCCAGTCAGGGCGGCACCAGAAGCGGCTCAGACCCATGAAATCCACATCCTCGTCGCTGATGCGGCGGAACAGACGATGCACATACTCGACTTCCAACGGCTGCTGTTGCTTCAAGTCATTGTAGTGTGCCACGATACGAGCAATCCCTTCACGTGTAAACTTATCCGGCTGCGGAGCACCACAACCGTCCTCGCACTCTTGACCACAACGCTTAATGTTCGACGAGAGTGCCAGAACTTCCTTCCAACGAGCCTCGCCCTTTCGTAGAAGGAGATCCTTGTTCTTTTGTAGAGTTTTGTCAATACGAAGTTTGGAGCAGCGAATGCAAATGACCTTCAGAACGTTCATGATCATGCCGTGGAACTGGATGTAGTACACGGGACGAGTCAAGCGATAATGTCCGAAATGGCCGGGGCAGTTATGATTGGTTTGGCCGCAGGTACGGCAGATTTTTCCATTGTCCAGGACACCCATACGCGGATCAAAGAGACCGCCGATCTTGGGTTCATTTCCTTCGTAGGGTGTATGCGTGGTAATTTCTACCACCGAGCTCCGCTCGATCTCCTCAGGAGAAAGGATGCTGAACTGAACACCCACGACCGATTCGATATCTGAAGAATGTTGATTGAAACCGGCTGGCATTCTGTCTTGGAGATAGAGATTGTTGTCTAAGCTCTAAACTCTTTTGAGCTTCAAATTTATGAATTTCGGATCTTTTGTAAAAAATAAGGAATGTATTCAAAGAATGGTCGAATCAGATAATTTCGTCGATCCACCATTATTAGCATTGGGCATTTCTGTTTCATATTGTACTATATCATTATGGCGTCATTTAGGTTAATTGCACAACCACGCGTTCCTTCCAGTTCCTTGCATTGGGAGAGAACGCACATTTGATTCGAACGGATCGATACAACGTAGAATCAATCTCATGAGTTTCGTCTCGGGACAAAAGCACATTATCAGATAACGCACGATAGGTGGTAGATACCATGCGTTTCCACTCAGGAACATAAACTTTGAGTTTTACCCACCCCGCTGATTTCGGAAGGACTTCCATGATAATTCCATCATACTCCGTCTGACCCGTCAGAATGGCGTTAAGAAAGCATACATCCCTCGCATACCTCTTGATCGCTTTTCCTCGCACGTTCATATCATACATCGCCTGTGGAACAATAAATCGGTATGGCGATCCTTGAATCAAGAGAGATAATACGCGTTGGTTAACAAGATCCGCGTATCGACGAATGGGACTCGATGCATGAGCATAGGTGTCCGTTTCTAGACCATAATGCTGTGTATCCTTTTCTTCGGACAAACAGTATTCCGCTGACGAAAAGGCAAGCTGACGAAGCTCTGGAACATGCTCCTCATACTTTGCCAAGCGTTCCCGATTCGGTGCTGAATGTCGCCGCAGAATACCCATTCCAGACTGTTTCAAAAGCCTGCCTGCCTCTGTATTATAGAAGATCATCATTTGTTCCACCCACTGATGAGAATCCTCGACCAGTTCTTTGGCCAAATAGGATGCCAAATCACGAAGGGGTTTCTTATAGGGCGAATCGGCATCTTGAAACTCTTCATAGGTATACGAATCGGAAACACGAAGTTTGGAATGAAACCACTGCTCCTTGATAATCTCCTTTCCCGTCCATAGGAACGGAAATGAGATTCCATACGAATCCTTTCCTGGAAGAAGCGAACATGCCTGCTCCGAATACGCAGAAGGAAGCATCGGGCGAATGACACGGCCGTTTATATCGTACAGGGTTTGACCAATCAGGGATGCCATGATATCGACTGCATCTCCATCTTCCACATAAGCGGCCACATCACTGATGGTGATGATCACCCTCCATCCTTCCTCGACCGGTTCAAACGTAAACACGTCGTCCACGTCCTTGCACCCTTCTGGGTCGATGTGAAAGGTGTAGCCCGTTATGACCCGACGTTCCGCAGTGGAATGAAGTTTCACCTCATAATCGTAAACGGGATATCGCCATGGACATGCCTGCCAGATCAACGCTTCTCGCTCTGCCTTTTCTTCTCCCGATGATCCAAGGGTTTGTTGGATGGATCCTCGTGGAAACGTTCCCTTCCAATCCTCAAAGGTTATGAGAACAATCCGATTCTGACTCCGATCCTTCTCCGATGATCCCACGATGAAATGTGGATAGCGTTTGTCATAGGGAGTAAAGAGATACATCATGTTTCCTCGTTTCGTCATACCATACGTAGATTTGCTAGTTAGTTCCAGTGTTCCGACAATCGGTGGATATTGATCCCGCAATTCTAAGACACACTGATCGTTGACCCATCCCACATGATCTCCTGGAAAACATCGGTTGGCTTTCTTGGATCCCTCGAACTCAAGAAGAAGATCGCCTGTATCGGATAAAAGCTGGAAGCGGTTGTAGTCTTTCGTTTGAAGAATGCCGCGTGGATAGGATGGGGGCTCTTCGACGGGGTTTCCCCACATTTGTTTCAAGTGCTCCATCGTTGTGGTTTTTATGTACCTGAATTTTCTACTCAAATTTTAAGCTGAACATGAGTGGACGATTCGTTTGTGGTATGAGACGTTTTGATAAACATAAAGTGAATACGGACCAACCCAGCAATGCCGCATTGCATCAAGAGAATCAGAAAAGTCTGAGCGAACTCATCCGATTACGCGAAGAACAAGATCGAGGAACGTTTCAGCCAATTGTCAAGGAAGAATCGCAGATCGTACCGAAGGTTATCCCTGTAAAACAAGACGCTGTTGTTTATACGCCATGGAAAACTCCATCTACCAGTTAAATGTTGTATACGATTTCCATATGTTTTCCGTTAGATGCGATGGAATAGTGGGATCGACAGTGATATCAGGAGAGAAGCTAAGAAGAAGAAAAGTACATTCCGTTAAGAAACAAGGAAGGAAAAAGTGATAAGGGGTGATGGTCCTGTAAAACAGTACGTTCTGATCCGATTGTTTCAAAATCAATTCGGATAACGCCTGATACGGTTGTTCTGATCTTCCCATCGTACGAATTCCAGAATAAATCGAAATGGATCCCGTGGGGCGTATCCAATACGATAATTGACGAATCAGCATCGTCCACAATTCCATATTATCTGTATCGGGCTCAATTAAATCGATGATCATAACATCATAGAGTTCTTCGGGTGGTGTCATGATTTTCTCAAAGATATCTTCAAAATGGAGATGAAGTCGCGGATCTTTCCAGGCTCCTTTGGCCCATTGGGGATATTTCGTTTGAAAGAGCCGAACGACATCCTCATCCCATTCATACATATCCACGTGTTCCACGGATGGCCATTTTAGTACCTCTCGTGCGGTAGCACCTTCTCCGCCTCCTACAATCATAACTCGTTTGGGGCGGACCACACTGGACATGACAGGATGAACCAGTGATTCGTGGTATAATCCTTCGTCCAGTTCACAACTTTGAATATCGCCGTCCATATAACAGGCGACACCCCAGTCAGGGCGATGGATCATTTCTACATGGGTTTTTCGGTGCGTTATGATCGAATCCAGACGGGTGATATCTCTCCAAACATAGGATACATTTCCTTCTTTCCAACTATTATCAATATAGAAAGACATTGATAATAGATCATCGTTATATATTTAGGTCGAGATTAATGTTTTCTAGACTTACGAAGGGCTGCTTTGCTTTTCTTGTAGGACTGTTTTAGTTTTTTCAGTTTACGATTCTTTCTTGTCTTCTTGAATCGACTACCGCCTGCTGTAATTCCAACTGGCAATGCTTTTGTCATAGTATTATATCTTGTAGAACGACTTGATGTAGAACGTGATAGTTTTTGTTGTATTTTTAGAAATTCTGCTTTAACCACAGGTAATTCAATGAACTGTTTACATAGAATATGACGTTCGTACTCTAGAAGGGCAAGACGATAAGGATCGGATGCATTTTCAGCATTCATCTCTTGAATCGCTTTTTCATACCAGAAAATTTGGCGACCTCGTTCCATATAGAGATCTTCCATCTTTCGATCTGAATATGCTGCATTGATGCGAAGAGAATAGTGCAATTCATACATGTTCATGGCAATATCAGTAGCCATAGGAAGAAGATCAATTTCATTACCTCCACCACTCATGGTAGGAAGGTTAAGAGCACGTAATTGAGGTTGTGTTCTATTTACACTCGTCATAAGATCAGATAGTGGTTTATGTGTAAATAAATTAATAAATAACTTTAAGGATTGTGTTGCAACCTGGGGATATTTCTCGATAAAATAACGTGTGTATTTAATACACGTTTTTGTTATTCTAATACAATCCGTTTCAAATTGTGCATGTGCATTTCTAAATCTAACTTTCATCTCTGTCTCATCATAATGAAACAATCCATTATCATCAAAATGTGCTATATCACCCATCATTGAATAGTACAAGTTTGCTTCAGATTCAAAATTTTTAAATTCTAATAAACCGATACTCATCATGGTTCCAAATGTAAAAAATTCAGGATAATATGTATACACGTAATAAAAAACGAAAATAGTGTTAAATGGAGCTTTTATATCATCAGGGGGTATTACTTGATTGGCTCCAATCGTTAGATGGGTTCTTCGATCATTACTTTTCATATGATTAACCAATTGCGTTTGAAGAGCATCAATATATATTTGCTCTTGAGATTCATAGTTATTTCTTGGTGCAGCAGCCGCAGAAGCAGAAGCAGAAGCGGTCGCGGTCGCGGTACGCGTTTTAGGTATTTGAATTGGAACTCTACGTCTATGATATTCAACAATATTACGAATTAAGACACGATAGCAACTATCATTATCGTCAATTGCACTCTGTTCATTTGGACTAAATGTATCCGTTGTATTAGAAATCATTGTTTTTCTTAGATATTGATTCATCTGTCTTGTATACAGTGGATCTGTTTCATCCTTACCAAGAATAGCCCACGGGATTCGTGTTTGATCGCGTGGCTGGGGTACTTTATCTTTATTAAATATTCCATATAATTTATTTACATGACCATTTATTTCAGTGATAGATCGTTCGAATGTTCGGTTGATTTCGCCTAGTGTGTCTTCAGATCCATCATCTGCCGCTGCCGCTGCTTCTGCCGCTGCCGCTGCTTCTGCCGCTGCTTCTGCTAAACGAGTTGCTTGTTGAACCGTGTTAGCATCATCGCTAGAAGACGCAGCACTAGAGATACCCGCATTAGCAGAATTAGAGATAGCTGCTGCCGCTGCTTTTGCCGCTGCTTCTGCCGCTGCATCAGCAGCATTTGCCACACCTCTTGAGGCTGTTATTTGAACGTCTAATTCTTCTTCTTTTTCATCACCAACCTCAGCTATAGCCTGAGTGGCAGGTAAAGCAGCCGCATTTGCAGGTAAAGCAGCCGCATTGGCAGGAGCATTTGCAGCCGCATTTGCAGGTAAAGCAGCCGCATTGGCTTCACGTTGAATTCTATTAAAATTAAAATCAGATACCATACCCACGCTGTGATAAGCACGATACACATTTTTTAGTTTTTCAATCGATCCTTGATTTTTTGCATATTTCCAACATTCAATAATAAAATTATCAAATATATTATTTGCTCCTCCTACCATTGGTGCTGCCATTGGTGCTGCTCCACTTAAATCCTCAGATAGACGTTTATAATTTGTGCTAGGTAGAATTGGTCCAATTATAATAGTATTAGAATCATCTTCTGCATCAGATTTAGAATAAATTGGCTGAACACAACGAAGAGGATGATATCTATTTTTTTTCATAACAAATGGAGATACAAAATATCGAGTGCTAGTATAATCTTTTACTTTTTGTACAGTTACCGCTGTATTTGCCGCATCCGCTTTTAACTTAACAGCAAATTTATTATTTTCTAATCTTAAAGAATTGAGAATAGATGTTAAATAATTTCTAGCAAGTAATACTTGTTTTAGATTCCACGAAACCTCTCCAACCCATTGGGATCCCTCAAACTTCGAAATAATTACATCTTGAATTGCATTCATGATACTTTCATTATGATTTAATAGTTCTTCCATTAGTTTTGTTTTTAGTACTGTATTAACATACCCTTGTTGTGCATCAGTTAACTTTCCACGTGGTTTATAATAAAATGTACCGTCTTTACCAGTGTGAACTACACCAACTCCATTTACAATGGCACGCCATTTAAGTGGAATATCAGTGGTGATAACACATGTATTTGCATAGTCGTATTTTTCCTCTCTAACCGCTCCACCGCGTTGACCACCTGTCACAGTAGCAGCAGTAGCAGAGCCTTGTGCAACTGAAGAGCTTGGTGGAGGTATTCCCTCTAAATCACAAATGTATTTCAACCATAACACTTGTAGCGTATCTCCCAATTCTTTTGCTAATAAAAATTTTTTACCTTTTATGATGTCTACATCTCTTGGTAGGCGTTTAATCATATCAGCTAACGCTCTATTCTTTGTATCATTCCCCTTAAATTCAACACTAATTGCCTGCATTTTATTATCAAAATTTCCCTCCAAATCTCCATCTCTCATCTTAATGGTTGCTTTCCAACCAGTAGGAAGAGCAGCAGCTGCTGCGGAAGAACTAGCAGGAACATTCTGAGTGATTGTAATAGGATATTCTTCTACTACGTTAATACAACCTTCCATATTCAACATCTCAATATATCTTCCAGGAAGTTTGTCTGCCATATTAAGTAGTCTAGGAGGATTTTCTACACCATTATCATCTGTATCCATCTTTAACCCTCTCCAACCTGGAAATAAATAACGAACATTTTCACCAGAGGTTGTTCGTGATGCAGGATCCAATAATGATCCACCTGTTATTAAATAAATCGGATTTACTATTACATCACTTGGGCCATTGTCCTGACATACAAAAAATCCAGATAATCCTCCGCCTGAACCCGTGGAATGCTTTAGACGCACAATTTCTACTTTGTTATTTTTATCGTCGAGATATTGTTTAATTGTTGTATCGTCTGAAATGATTTCGTTCATTTTTGGTTTGTCATCTCCAATGACTTTATAGTGATTGTTCTCTCCAAATACTGCATTAATAAGTGACATGGCAATTGCAGTGGTTTTAACAGTAGGATCAACAAATAATTGAGCAATCATGATGGCTAAATTGCCTTCAATTGTGTTTCTTTGAGAAGTGCCGCTGTTTTCCCATACTTCCACTCCACTGTCATTCAGATCTTTTGGACAATCAATTAGATTGATAATTTGATTGAGTTTGCGTATTGTATCGGCGTCTGATGCAGGGGGCGAACCAGATGCAGCCACCTTAGACATATCTATTTGATCATCTGTATTTAATTTGATAAAAGATACGAATCAATGTTCTTATATTTTATCAATTGTTTGTAAGACGTTTTACTTATTTGTTATTTCACTTATTAGTCGTTTCACTTGCCCGTCGATCCAAACCCGCCTGCACCACGTTCCGTATCCGGAAGTGAGTCCACCAAACGAACATGACGGATCCAACCCATATCTGGTGCCACAATCTGGAACAAACGATCGCCCTTTTGGACCGTGGAATTGCCCGTCATGGACCACACAGGTGCCTTGAGCTCTCCGCGATAGCTCTTGTCAATCACGCCCGTCGAATTGGCCATCATCAGACCCGTCTTATAGATAGACGAACGCGGCATCAGAAGAAAATGGCTATCCGTCTTGATATACTCATTCGACGTTCCATGTGGCATCGGCTCCACCTTCAGTAGACGCACAGAAATACCAAATGGAACAAACTGTGGCGTCGTCTCCACTTGCAGCGATTTAGACGTAAACAAATCAAATCCGGCGTTCTCATCCGAACGGTTCATCAGAGCGATTGGATAAAACTCCAAGGCTGGATCTTGCGGTAAAATCTCGAGTTCGTACCAGGTTGCCATCTTTATGATATAGTGGGTGCATATCTTTAGATTGCTGTCTGAGATTTATTAATGGTCTAAACACATTAGATCCTATAAGCACAGAAATGAAGTGGCTCGTATATGGATCAAAAGGCTGGATTGGCGGAATGGTATGTACTTATCTTACAAAGATAGGCGAAACAGTTATCGAAGCATCGGCACGAGCCGATCAGGAGCAACACGTCGAAGCAGAAATACAATCTACTGCACCCGATCGTATTCTTTGCCTAATTGGACGAACGCACGGACCAGGATATTCCACCATTGATTATTTGGAGCAAAAAGGTAAACTCGTAGAAAATGTTCGTGATAATTTATATTCACCATTGGTTCTTGCCATTCTAGGTAATAAATATGGAATTCACGTGTCATATTTAGGAACGGGTTGTATTTTCACCGATCGTCCAGGCGAATCTCACTTTACAGAGGAGAGTCTACCTAATTTCTTTGGAAGCGGATATTCTACCGTCAAGGGATTTACCGATCGGCTCATGCATTTCTTTTCCGATTCTGTTCTAACTCTACGCATTCGAATGCCGATTGTCGGATATCACCACCCTCGTAATTTTATTACAAAGATAACTTCCTATGAAAAAGTCTGCAGTATTTCCAATAGTATGACCGTTCTACCTGACATGATTCCATGTATGATTCGTTTTGCTACTGAAAAGAAAACGGGCGTTGTCAACATGACCAATCCAGGTACAATTTCTCATAATGAGATTTTGGAAATGTACAAAAAATACGTCGACGCATCATTTGCATGGAAGAATTTTACGATAGAAGAACAAAACCAAATTCTATTATCAGAACGTTCTAACAACGAGCTAGATACGAGTCTTCTTCAAAAATATAGCCCAGACATTCCTTCTATTCACGAGTCGATCGAATCCCTTATGAAATCCTGGAATAAATTACAATCGCAAATACAGTGAATCTGACACGACCACGTCGCGTACAATTCGACTGCGAACCTCCATGATCTTCTCCACTTGAACCGTGTGCTGACAATACGTTGCCAGCGACAACCATTCATCCAGCATATTCGCAATCTTCATGACCGCTCGAATAAAGTTTCCCTCAAAGAGCCCATATTCTGCACAAAGCACTGACGAATGCTCTCCTTCCATCCAACGCAGCATCGGCTCCACCATAAGCGTCGACGTATTCCAGTATCCTTCGATTGGATATCCTACCTTCTGCTCCAAACCCTTGAAGTAATTCGCCATTTGTTCCATCGTTTGTAGAGCCTGACGAACCTTGGCACTCACACGAAGATCTGAAAGAGACGGTTGTTCTTCCGTATCTTTTCGCTCTTGAAACGCCGCCAGAACACATACCAATTCATCGCCTGATAGGTCATGCAAGGTGCAATCCATATAGAGTTCCGTCATCAGAATCGGATGACCCTCATTGATCTCCGTTGCCAGAATTCCCTTTAGCCCCAAATCGTTGTTGGTCAGCGTCAACGCATCCGCGTGTTGCAAGTATCCCATCTGATGCAAGAAGTCCACCACCGGTTGAATATTCTGGTTATGATCATTCAATTCTTTGAGCCACGCCTCTTTTTCTTCTTGTTCCTTCTTCAAAGTCTGCATGGTCTGATAGTCCTCCTGTGCCTTATTCCATCGCGGGCCCATTTGGCTATTCTTCAGACTATCCAGCTCTTTCTGTACCTGCTTTCGCTCCGCATTCACTGTCGCCTTGATCCTCTGCTCCAACACCAGTCTCTTCTGACATCCTGACAAGTAGGGTTCCACCAAATTCAACGTGGATTGTTTTGCAAGACACGCGTCAAGCTCCGCCTGAATCTCACGCTTCTCCTGTTGGCGTTGCTGAAACCAATAACTCTGTTCCATGAGCTGCAGCCACTTCAGAGGCTGGTTAGGAGCTGATGCTTGCAACGTTTTCAACAGGAAATCATAGTGGAAATCCATGCGACTCTGAATCGGCGGCCTCATTCCCTTCATCATCTTCTCCATCTCCTCGGGTTCAATCGGTTCACGATCCGGTAAATAAATGACCACACCCTTATCATCCTTTCCACGACGACCCGCTCGGCCCGCCATTTGGATGTACTCATCATTTCTCAGGATCCGCATGGACGCCGTCGCATCATCATACTTCTTGAACCCCGCGAATAATACCGTTTTCGTCGGCATGTTCAGACCCACCGCGAATGTCTCGGTACAGAAGAGCATCTTAACATATCCCTTTGAGAACAAGATCTCAATTATCTCTTTCAACATCGGCAGAAGACCGCTATGGTGAAACGCCACGCCTCGGCAGAGAAGTTCGTAGATCTGGTGGTACTGTGGAATCTTCTCCAGTTCTCGCATGTGTCGATAAAGATGGAAGGAAATGATATGCTTCACCGCGGCCGTGTCCGAAGTATCCAGAAGACTGTGCTCCATCTTGCTCGCATACGACTCACACTGTTTTCGGCTAAGAACGAAGAAGAGTGCAGGGAGCAATTCCTTCTTTTGAAGCATCTCGGCCACCTCATTCAGGCGATGAACGAAATGCGATGAATGGACCTTTCCACCAACGGCTCCTTTGATTCCTGATTGCCTCGAATCCACCACTTTCTGCTGGAACGTCTGCACTTCTTTCTGAAGAGTATGGTATCCTCGGTGCCAGTCTCGGTACGCTTCTCGCTTGTAGTTTTCTTTGGGATCCATCAGCAAGATCATCTTATCCTCTTTTCCCAGAACATAGTGCGTCAAGGGAACCATTCGATAGTGAGTTTGAATCAGATGAATCGGTTTTTGTTTGAGTTCTCCCAGCCATTGTGCCAAATACTCAGGATGATCCAGAGTGGCCGATAGCATGATCATGGATACAGATGGTGGAAGGAGAATCATCGTCTCTTCCCAGACCTTTCCACGATCCTTGTCGTTAATGTAATGACACTCGTCAAATACGATGGCGTCCACTCCGTCCATCGACAAAGAAGCCGTCAACCCCAGATGCTCCGTGGTCGATCCCTTTTTATAAAGCAAGTTTCGAAGAATCTCCGTGGTCATGATGACAATTTGGGCATCAGGGCAGAACTTGATATCTCCTGTCATGATTCCCACCGATGCTTCCGTGAATTGGTGTTTCAGGTCGTAGAATTTTTGGTTGGAAAGTGATTTGATGGGGGTCGTATAGAACACACGCATCCCCTTTTTCAAGGAATGATAGATCTGATATTCTCCTACAAGGGTTTTTCCCGAGCCTGTCTTGGCACAGACTAGAACGTTTTCATCCTTGGAAATGGCATGGAAAGCGTGCTGCTGGAACGGATCCAGCGGAAACTTGTAGGGATGTTCGAATGAAGTGGACGGGGCTGTAGAAAGATCGGGCTGGATGAGAAACGACATGGTTGAAAACTTCTTTATGCGATCATGCTAGTCAAATTTATCGACCTAAACCGCTCGGTATGTATCTTTGTTAAATGAAAACAGCGGTTGTCCTCTTGACCGATCAGGGTTATTTCCATAAAGCGAAGCGTACCATTCTCGATGTTCGATCGCGTGGTGAGTGGACCGGCGATCTTGTACTCATCACGGTTGGTTTTGATGCACCTCGTAATTTCAGCGATTTCTATCGCTTGACCACGGTTCGCATGGAGCATCTGGATACCAGCAAGCTCATGGATGCTTATCGATTCCATCCGATTCGCCCCACCTGCGACAATCGTGAATATACCAAGCTAACCCAGTGGGATAAGTTTCACGTATTTGATTCTTTTTTCCTTCAATGGGAACGTGTCATTTATCTCGATTCTGGTCTGCGTGTGTTTGACAGAATCCAGTATCTGGCGGATCTACCTTGTGAGAATGTGATTATGGCACCCGATGATGCACCATCCTATGACCAGGAAAAGCGTTTCGGTGGAATCATCGAGACCGATCGCAATCCAGAAGCGGTGCAGAGATTGTTCAAGGAATATGACCCTTCGATTCTAAAAGAGCGTTATTTCCTGAACTGTATCTGGATGTATGATACTGCTCTACTCAACACCATAAAGAAGGAGGAACTGATTCGAACCATGAATGATTATCCGATTTGCCGATGCAATGAAATGACGATTATGAATCTTGTCTTTACGTTTAAGCACAAAGTATGGAGACCCTTCCCCGATTTTATTACAACTCCACACAAACGTCTCTTTGGTTGGAGCGAGCACGATCGCGACTATGGCCCCCGTTCCTCATGGCGTGATTTTTGTTTTGTCAAGTATCCTTTTACCATCAACTTTGATTGCGAATAAATCATTTTGATACGTAGGGCTTCAAATTCTTCGAATGAATATGTAGATTATTGATTCGAATCCATTTGTCCTTATTCAAAATGTAGGGTATTAATCTTCCTTCTTGATCTTCCTTCCAATCATACTTGTATGATGTATAATTAATGATGGACCATATACAATGGAGACCCGTTCGAATGAGACCATTGGTATGATAGGGGTCAACTCCGCCGATATATACGCCGATGGCAGCTGCGTCGAAAATCGTTTTCTTGTATCGATGATAATTCTCGTACGTCTCAGGTGGAACATGTTCGCTTGGCCAATGAATGGGGATCAGTTGTACCTTTTCAGGGTTCTTCATCCAAAATGAATATAGAGCCTGCATTTCGGTCATAAATTCATTTGCAGTATCTGTTTCCTTAATATACTCCAAGCAACATTGTGTAAACTCAAATAAAATATCGTGATTTTGAATATAACAAATGCCCGATGCACAACGCTTTACATTATCATACATAAATGCCATCGGCTGTGAAGTAAACGACTCTTCCCATTTTAGCGGATCATCATAAATTAAATTATCTAGCTCCAGAAATAATACATCCGTCCACTCTCGCTGTTTCATTGCATGATACAACACAAAGAATCGCTCAAACGCGTAGACGAAAAGGTTTTCACGGCCTTTCAACCCTTCTATCGTGGAGAATTTTGAATTGTGTTCCTTGATACATTCGTGAAAGGCTTCATCCTTCAAACCATCATAAGGAATGCATTCCACTCCATAGGACTGCAACGCAGCAAGATGGGGTGATTTCAAATCACTGATGATAAAATAAATGGGTCCTTGATAAAATAATCTTGTTTGGTGAACGGTATCTACCGCATACGATGGTAATGGCCCGATAAAACAATAGACGATGATCATCTCGTTAAGATAGAATAGTAGGCTGATATTTAGATAGGGGAACTTAAACTTAATTTGAGAATCGTATCTAAATGGATCGATCAGAGAATTCCGTTCAGCATTTATCTGTTTTCCTTAGAAAGCTAAAAGAACATGAGCCGTTTGCCTTAATTCGTCCAGGAGATGGAGAATATTTGATCATGCAGAATGAAACATTTCATACGCAGGATGAATGGGATTTCAAAGGAGGGTCTCTTAGGGAGGATCTTTTTGGCGTAAAGGAATCGATGAGAGGATTGCCCAATTTTTATGTGGGAGTTCCTTGCCCTGGATGTCATGGAGACAAAATTATCGGATGGTACAAAGCTACATGGGAGTTTACAGATGAACAGATGACCTATGCGACTGTACTTTGTAATAAAAATTGGAAGCCATTTACCAATTATCTGATCCAATCCAAGCATCCATTGTACTACATTGGTCCTGGAACGAGGATCGATACACCTCTCAATATTAAACAGCGTTTCTTCACCGAAACAACACTCGTTAATACGTGGGATCGTGATAAAGTCTCCTTTCTGATGAATCTATCGAAGTGGGTTTCCACGATCCTCGCCTACAATCATGAGGTGTGCACCTTTGTCCTCTCAGTGGGTCCCATTTCTAAAATTCTCATCCCTTATCTACACCGAATGTTTCCTAACAATCAATTCATCGATGTGGGATCTTCCCTTGATCATTATACCAAAGAGTCTTCCAATCGATATTACATTCGTGAAAATGATATTCATTCCCATACTGTCTGTGATTTTACAAAAGGACATGATATGGGCAATGACATAACAGTCATCCTTAATTTTTATAAACGCCCTCATGTTCTATTGGAGCAGATCGCAGCGATTCGTGGTCAAAATGTCCCTCCTACGCAAATCATCATCTGGAAGAATTATGCAGAGGGATATGAAATTCCAGAAGAGGTTCGAAACGATTCTTCTATTATTATTATGGACTCAAACAGAAATATGGGTGTGTGGGCCCGTTTTGCGGCTGGATTATTGGCCAATACCGAATTCGTCTGTGTATTTGACGATGATACCATTCCAGGATGCCGATGGTTTGAGAATTGCCTGACTACCATGAAGAAAGTCAATGGTCTACTTGGAACCATTGGTATGCGCTTTCATAAAGATTCAGAAAAATACAACAGTTTTGCTCCTCGAATTGGATGGGATGGTCCCATATATGACGTAGAAGAAGTGGATATGGTGTGTCATTCCTGGTTTTTTCGTAGAGAATGGCTTCCTGAATTGTTCAAGATTGTCCCCGATTATAAGATGATGTTTCGTTCAGGAGAGGATATGGGTCTGTCTTATGCCTTTCAGCAGATCGGCGTCAAAACCTATGTTCCTCCCCACCCTCCTTACGATTATGATTTGTATGGAAGCTTACCTGATCTAGCTAGAAAGTATGGAACAGAGGATGTTGCCATTTCTATGGGCAACACCAACTTCGATGAAATGTTCCTTTTTTATAAAAAGAAGGGATTCTCCTTTTTGCGTGATCGGGTATAAAGATAAAAGGTGAATACTAGCCTAAATGGAATCGATCGATGCGATCCTGTATATCAATCTAAAACATCGGCTGGATCGAAAGCGGCATATTATCGAAGAGATACATAAATTCTGTAAGGACGACTCCAAAATTCACCATATTGATGCCATTTATCGTAATCCTGGTGCACTTGGATGTGGACTGAGCCATATCAAGGCTCTTCGCTATGCACTAGATCATCCTGAGTGGAATACCGTTCTTGTGCTAGAGGATGATTTTACGTTTCATTCTGACTCAAGCGATGAAATCAATGGATCTATCCGATCGATATTTAAACATGCACCTCGATTTGACGTAGGTTTATTTTCCTATAATCACCATTATATACGATATGTTGACACCATGAACGATTCCGTTAAAAAGGTGTTGTTCTCTCAAACCACATCTTCCTACATGATTCGTCGTCATTATATTCCCGATCTTCTTCAAAATATCCAAGAAGCAACCTATGATATGGAGCGAAATGGAAAGACAGAGAAGAATTGCATTGATATTTATTGGACAAAAATTCAGCCTCTTGGAAATTGGTACGCCCTTTTTCCTGCCATCGGATATCAATATGGAAATTATTCAGATATCGAAGGTCGTGTAACGGGATATGGGTGTTAGAATTACAGGCGGTTCCAAGAGGGCTCATAAATATCCTCCCACTCCTTTGGGCCAGATGGACCGAACCAGGTGGATGGAACAACAACATTCTTTGCCTTCGAAAGCCATGTCGTCCACCAAATAAATGTAGAATTAGACATAATGACATTCTGAAATTGCTGTAGTAAAATAAACGTATGAATATCGGTTTCGTCTAGAATTCGATATTCATGCTCCCAAACCGGCTTAATCTCCTCACGAATCTCATTCCAAAAGGACGAATCATCCCCACAAAGAAGGAAAATGGGATTCGGTACCTTTTCTAGCATCATCTTAAGTGCTCCCTGATAATAACTCGCCTGTAGAGGCCCGTGAACGTGCTGAAACGTTATATAATCAGTTCGACGACAATGAACAATGACCACGCGATCTTTTTGGTCTATCAGATCCTTGTATTTGGCTTGAACTTGTTCTACGAGATGAGAAGGGGCTTGAAATAGTTCTCGAATTTCTTCTTTGATCTCATCGTTATAAAAATACTTGGAACTTTGCAGATATCCGCGAAGGTATTTTCCAGAGGATGAAAGTGGACCGATCTCTCCAAACTTGGTCGGTCCTGGCTCATACCATGAATCCATCGAAGGAAGGTTCTGAACCAGATAGGGGTGTACACGATGAAGAAGTGTATCCCAGTATAACGGCCGATTCCCATTCGTTTGAATATGTTCGAGTTGAAGTGTTCCTTTTTCTCTGCGGGCATACGCATACGCGGTTGCAATCTGAAACAACTGATTTCCAAGTCCACCCAAAATGTTTACCGAGACGATCGACATTGTGTTTGATACGATAATGATTCTTTAGATTACAGTACGGTTATGATACAAGATGCTGTAAATCCTCCGTCGGTTGTAGTAGCCGTTATGGTTGCGGTTCCTGTTGCCATACCACGGACCTGGCCTGTTGAAGAAACGGTTGCAATATCGGTACGATTCGAAGACCATGAAACCGTCTTGGTTGTTGCGGTATTAGGAAGAACCGTAGATGTCAATTTAAACGTTCCCGTTCTTGGCAGGGTTAACGTGGTTCGATTAAGTGATACACTCGTCGCCGCGGTAGAAACACGTACCATAAGGGATGCAGATTTGTTTCCATCCTGTGTAGAAACAGTTATAACTGTCGATCCATTTCCAACCGCTGTAATCAGGCCCGTATTGGATACGGTTGCAACAGATGGAATAACAGACTGCCATGAAATCGCTTTATTCGCTGCATTCGCTGGAAGAACGGTGGCAACCGATTGAAATGTAGAGCCCCGCGTCAGTGAAATACTGGTAGAATTCAAGGATACGCTCTGTACACTGACAACGACAGACACTGCAACGGTCGCCGTTCTAGCCATATCCACGGTTTGTACAGTAATCGTCGTTGATCCTGTATTGATACCCCTTACGATTCCCGAGCTTGACACGGTTGCAATCGATGGATTGGCAGATGACCACACCACTGCTTTATTTGCCGCATTGGACGGAAAAACGGTTGGAGTTATTGTTCTGGTACTTACTGTTCCAATCGATATGCTGGTGGGAGATACCGAAACCGATGAAACCGCAACGGTTATGGATATAACGCATGTAGCGGTAAATGAACCACATCGGGCTGTAATGACAGCTGACCCTAATCCAACGGCGGTTATGGTTCCAGATCCATCCACCGTCGCATTACTGGAATTGGAACTCCATGTAACCGTTTTATTGGTGGCATTCGAAGGTAAAACCGTTGCAACTAGGGTTAACATATTTCCTGGATGCATGGTTGCCGTGGTTTGATTCAGAGAAATGCTGGTGGCGGCAATGGCAACGGTTATTGTACACGTTCCTGTTCGATTTGTTCCATCTGTACTTCTTGCCAACACATTTGCTGTTCCTGTAGCGACTGCAGTAACAAGACCCGATGAATTTACCGTGGCAACGGACGTATTGCTTGATGACCATGTTAATGTTTTGTTGGTAGCATTCGAGGGTGCAATCGCGGTTGTTATTTGTGCGGTCGCTCCAGGAGCCAGCGTAGTAGAGCCTGGAATCAATGTTATACCCGCTATTAAAATAGGATTTGGAGATACGGATACAGCCACCGTATTGTATACATTTGATCCATCTGTTGCTTGGACCGTTATGATGGCCGAACCCGCTGCAACCGATGTGATAAGACCAGAGCTAGATACGGTTGCAACCCTTGTATTGCTAGACGACCACGAAAGTGTGTTATTGGCAACATTCGACGGTATAATGGTCGTGCGAATTTGCTGTGTTTGTGCGATTGCCATAGAAACTGTACTGGGGCTGACCGTTATAGTAAAAATAAGAGTGGGTGCAATTTCAGAGGCAAGATATGCCGCCAAATTGGTTCCATGAATCGACCCTTTTCCTGTACAACTATCGTATCCAGCTCCTGCAAAATATCCACCATTCGAACCCGATATGATATCGTGAAAGCAGTTAGATGGAGCTCGGTACAAATATGGATTAATAAACACTCGGCAATTGATGGTCGCCAGAAATCCAGCAACAATCGGTGCGGCAACACTCGTTCCACCAATAACGTACAAGTTGCTGTTAATTCTGAATACTACACCCGTGCTTGGATCCGCTAGAGAGGCAACATCGGGAATCGAACGCCCTGATACAGTCAGCGAACTCTGATAGGAAGGTTTTGAATAGGATGTACTAATACCGCCACCGCCTGAAGACCACGTGGTTTCCACGGTTTGACTATCGTACACGTTGTTGGGACAGACCAGGGTTGTACCTCCCACCGCAGTTGAATTCGGATTTGAACTGGGAAAATCAACATAATTTCCTGAACCACCTACACCATTATTTGATCCGTAGTCTCCTGTTGCGGTACAGATGCTAATACCAGCATTTGTTATCGTTGTCATAATCGAATTGATACTTGAAAGGAGAGATGCTCCATAGTAAATCTCTGGTGCACCCCATGAACACGAAATAATGGTTGGTTTATAAGAAACACCTGCAACGGTTATATTCGTATTGTACATGTACGTTAGCAGATTGGCAAATTGACTGAGTGAATTCGGAGAAATATAGAGGATGATAGTTAGGTTTGCACTGGGGCACATTCCTCCCAGTGTTTCCACGTCGATGGTATTCTCGATGGTTGAACCACCATCATTGAAGTTAGGAGAATTGGTTGCACCATTGATGGGGACCACGATGACACGCGGATGATTTTGAGTTGGAATTCCAATGGAAGACCAGTAGGTCTGAACATCTCCATTGGTTAGAACACCATTTGAATCTACTGTTCCGTAGAGGCCTCCTCCAAATGATACGACTCCAATAACAACATTGGCGGTACTTGGATTAGGCGTATCATAAATAGAACGCACATGATTCATGTAAAAATAGGGAACGCCAACTGAACGAGGTCTAAGCAGATCAGTATAGGAAACAATATGCGGTCTTAATTGATGAGGTGTGATCGGGGAGGTTATATCATTCGCGGATGCCCATTTTTCTAGACATTTAACATCGGAACTAAATACATCAAGTGTAGTGTCATTCACTACAAAGGTCTTCAAACCTGCCTCTTGTGCACAAGCACAGCAATCCACGGTGGTTAGAATCGATGCCATGATCTAGCTAGTCATGCGAATATATAAAGATCACCTACCTATGGTGTGCTAGATGAATCTGACATTTGATGAAACCAAAGCAACACCTCTTTGCTCCATTATGGGACGAAATAAGAGTGATAAAGGGAGCTCTGATATTCAATCTTCCTGGCACAATTACACCACCGTCTATTACTCGCTATTTAAAGATCTGCAAGATCGCCCTCTAAGATTGTTTGAATTGGGTCTTGGAACCAATAATCCTTCTATTCCATCTAATATGGGTATTGGAGGTCGCCCAGGTGCATCCTTGTATGGTTGGAGTGAATTCTTTCCACGGTCTGCGATTTATGGAGCGGACATTGATCGTGATATTCTTTTTCAAACCGATCGAATTCGTACCTTTTTTTGCGACCAAACCAATCCTACGATCATTCAAGAGTTGTGGAAACAGCCCGAATTGGAAGATCCTTTTGATATTATCATCGAGGATGGTCTTCATACCTTCGAGGCAAATGTCTGTTTCTTTGAAAACAGTATTCATAAGGTAAACCCTGATGGATACTATATCATTGAGGATATCTTATTCAGTGAAATGAATCTATTTCTTACAAAAATCGAAGAATGGGAGAAAAAATATCCATCCTGTTCGTTTAATATGATTGCCATACCGTCCAAGCGAAATCCATACGATAATAATTTGCTAGTTATTCATAATCATTCCCATTCTCTTTTAATATGATCATTCCACCCAATATGATCTACATGACCCGATGGATCCGACAGAATCATGCTATAATATCCAGATTCGACATATTTCTTATTAACGGTATACTCACCTACATATTCCTTTCCACGATATTTCATTTTTTCACAGCATGTCATATAAGGATGATGAAGCAGGCAATCCATTGTTTTTCGTAGCCCTGGATTGAATGTTATCCCGCCCCATATGTAAACCACCCCTTCAGATTCATACTTATAATCCTTTTTCATAGGGTAATATCCTCGATTCAATGAATCCTTCATAATAGGATGAGCCGACGTAGAATGATGTGGACGAAGCCATACCGTGTAGATGCGTTCGTCTGGGTTTTCTTGAAATACTTTCATGGATTTCTCAATAAATTGAGGTTTTAGGAATTCCCAGTCTTCTTCGCAGTGAAAAATCCATTTGGTTCGAACATAAGAATATACCCTATCAATCGATTCAATTTGACCAATGTTTGTCTTGTTATACAGCGATGTGATAGAAAGATCCTTGAGATAGGGTTCGATCACTGCATCATTGCATCCAATTTGCCCAGAATCATCGATAATAAATGTCTTATGAATTGGAAAAGTATTCTTTTTTACAAAAGATGCAAGAGTTTTCTTTAATAGATGAGGACGATTACATGATGTTATAACTAAGGTTACTTCATCTTTATCCGATACCATAGATGACAGATCGACCAACTGTCTATTTTGATGAAACAGTCGTAGATCTTCTACTTCGTTTCGGTCAAACTTTTCAAATAATTTGGTATTTCTTTCAAGTCTAATATGATTAAACCAATTATTAATGTCTCCACGTGTCCCTTTTATGTTAATATAAAAATCCTTCGACTGAATATTATAATGATTGATAACAAGTGAAGGTGGTTTCACATCATCGTACGCTAAATGACCAGTCAATCCTTTTACACGATGTTCATGAATTCCAAATTCATTTAACAATGCAGATTGAAATATTGTTTTATATGAATAATACTCATTTGATCTTGAAAAGGGAGATCGTTTTGTAAATCCAGCAACCGCCGAAAGTGGTTGTATCTCATGACCATTGCTCCCAAAATGGAGCCAATCTATTTTAATTTGAGCAAGGGTGGGATATAATTCTAATATATCTTTGAACGACTGATTCGTAGGGCTGTATAAAAATTCATCTAGATCAAGAACCATAGCCCACTTTGATGTCGGTAAAATGGGTCGAAAATATTTTTGATAAATTTGTACTTGACGACCTATATTTGTCGATATGATATCATTATGTTGTAATGTTATTTTATCACTGTATCTTTCTATGATAGGAAGATACTCGTCGGTACTATGATCATTTACTAAATAGATATGATCAACCCCACGTTGTAGATAATGTTGAATCCATTCCGATAAAATATGAGATTCATTTTTAAATACAGCACATAGAATCAAATTGTACATACTACTATATAATTTTATAATAATCATTTAGATGCTGTGAATACGAATGGGTAATGATCAAATAATACAATCGGTAAAGACGGGACATTCGGCATATCAATGGATTGTGGAATTAAACCCGTATTGGGCTGTTTCGTATGAACAAAATCATTTCGAATAAAAGTACATTCAAATACATTGGGAAGCATGATACCGTCTACCCAGTGCGTTTTGCACCCATTATGAGGATGTAAATGGACAAGTGTATGCGTGCGATTAATCTTTTTTAACGTATCAAACATACGATCATTGGTTATATCAGAAAGACCCTTATAATATGCTGGATACAACTGAATATCTCTTGGTGTATGGATTTCAATCACAAGTTGTTTGATCTTTTTCATTTGCTCCTCTGAAAATGTAGGAAACAGACGAAATTCATGACCTTTGATGTTGATCTTCATAAATACATTGGAATAAGGATTCAAAGTTCCATGTAGATTGGATAGAGTTTCAGTCTCTTCCTTTCCTACATGTTTACGAATAAAGATAATACGGGAATCCTTCTCTGGAAGGCATTCAATGTTTCCATCATATAAAAAGCACGGAACTTGGTGGTAATTCAATACCGCCTGTTCAAAACTAATATCATTTGAAATTCCCGCACTAATAATCGCATCATACCCTCCTTGTAGATCGAACACAACATATCCGCCATCATATGGGCGACCGATACGTATCTTTTGGCGTGAGACGTCGTAAATGATCAATTGTTCCATTTACGATGTCTCATGTTCTATCCTTTATATTATAGTATCTCTAACATGAAAAACCAATGATCGATATGAGTACATCTAGGGGTATGGGTAGTAAACCAAGTGGGTTGACGGTCATAGCATGTTGCCATAATATGCTGATCAGAATCTCCTGATATACCCGCGTTATCATAATCGGTTAAAACCATGTCGTATATTGATTTATATTGGAGCCATGCGGTTCGATTCCCAGCGATAATCGCCGCAGCAAATTTAATCGATGGATAGGTATAATAGGGTCGAAACGGTTGATTGCTAATCTGCTGGATATGCAATGTATTATCATTTAACGGCATCTCACGGCAACCAAAATAGAGAAAAGCACGTTCCGATTCATCATTGCGAACACATCCTGCATCACACCATATGAACTCATCGGCGTCGGTTAGGGCTAGTGCACGAATAACAAATTCTTTCTTCTCGTACCAGATTGCCGCCAATTCAGGAGTATGATATGATTCAGGATCGCGTTCCTTCTGGCGATTCCAAAAATCACGGCCTCTGTCCCATGCCTTAAAATCATCTGCATTCATAATAATGAATTGAACAAGAGAAAGGTCATGCCCCATCATTTGAATATCCTGAAAGACATCTTGAGAGGTAAAGAAGATGGTAGGACATCGAAGGGATCGAAAAAATCGATTCAAATGGTTTTGATAAGACGAATAGGATTGTTTACTGGGAATCTTAAAAAAGGCCGATACAATCGTTGTCTTTGGCATAGTATATTATTATTGTATCTATGGTTTAAATCATACATACGATAATAGAGTAATGAGTGCATTTTGTTATTTTCTGTATACCGATGAAGGTCAGACTTATATTGGGGCAACAGTAGATCTCGATCGACGTCTCCGTCAGCACAATAAGGAAATCAAGGGTGGAGCTCATGCAACCGGAATGCGTGTTGCACAGGGTCTTATCTGGAAACGGGCCTGTTCAGTGGCACTTCCTGAGTGGCGAACGGCTCTTCAATTCGAATGGCGTTGGAAACAATTGGGGCGTACCCAATGTAAACATGTTCGAAATCCGATTGATCGACGTCTTGCATCCCTTCGTCTCCTTTTATCTCTTGATAAACCGACTGAATCCGCTATCCCCTATGAAATGTATCCAGACGGTCCACCGAGCATCCAATGGGAATCAGATGAGCTTGAACAACGTTATGCCGGTGCAAAATCGCTCTGAAAGGTTCCCGATTCGGTCATGTCCATCAACGCCTTCGTTGTTAGATTTTTCTGAATTTGATCCTCTAATTCCTGATCCGGACGTGCATTTACATCCTTGACCTGGTCAGAGGGAACCTGTGCTGAAGGAACCTTATCCATTGGCACAGAGTTCTCCTTCTTCTCCTCTCCCTGAAAGGCTTCGTCGCGAAGCTGTCTGGTAAAATACATGACCGCGACCAATACAAGAATGCAAAATACAAAATAATTCAATCCAAATACGTCGTTCATTTATATTATATAGCTTATAAATTTATTTTGATGGAAGTACGACCATATCACTCTCCATAATCGCACAATGTTCCAACTCCAGAGTATCAAACTGAGAATGAAGACGATCAAACCGAAATGCGAGGGTGTCTATACTTGATCGTTGCTGTTCCCAGCCCTGCTCATATTTTGTTTCCATTTCCGAATATTTCATTTCCATGGTGTGATGCTGAGCTTCCATATTTGCACAACGTTGTTCCAATGCCTGTATCTTGTCTTGAATGCTTCCTCCATCCGATAAAGGCCAGTGAAAGTCTATACAATTCAAACGTGATCCGGTCGCTCCCATTTCTCTTTGTCCATAAAATAATAAGATGAGGAATAAACGAGATTAAAAAATAACATGAACTACATATGTCTTCGTGGGCCAATCGGAACCTTCCTCGAAAGAGAAACCTATCACAAATTCCTCCCGAGTTTCGTCCTGAGATTGTTCCCCGTGTCGAACAGCCTGCCGTTGTATTATCGGAGTCGTTTCGATTCAAACCTGCAAACGAAGTGGTTTATCCCGATCGATCATCATTGGAACCGATCCCTCACCCTCGACAATTCGTGAACCAACGAATCGAATCCGCTCCTGCGGTTCGAGCCAAAGAGCTTCGCTACCAAGACAAATCCTACGTGTTTGTCATTCTACGACACATTCGAAATACACGAGACAACGATTTGTGGATCTCCTGCTATAATTCGATCCGCCAATTCTATACCAATCAAATTATTATCATTGATGATAATTCCAGTATCAATACGGTGAATGGTAAATTGGTTAATACAGAGATCATTAAAAGCGAATTCAACGGTGCCGGTGAAATTTTACCCTATCACTATTTCTTAAAGTACAAATGGGCGGATCGTATGGTCTTTTTACATGATAGTATGTTTATGAATCGTGTTTTCCTGGACACTGAGCTTCAGGGCTCCATTCGTTTCCATTGGCATTTTGAGAATAAAAGCGTGAATCCAAAAATGTCTACCTTCCTATCCATGTTGCAGCATTCCGATGTTATTGAAGAATTCATTCAGCATTCCGAATGGAAAGGATGCTTTGGAGCGACCAGTATTGTTGATATAGAAGTGGTTGAAAAACTAGAAGAAACATACGGACTTTTTTCTAGGTTGATTCTTTCCATTCGAACCCGATCGGATCGTGAAATGTTCGAACGTGTTCTTGGAATGGTTGTTGCCTACGAGGGTCTCATTCAAGCAGATAACTATTCCAATTTTGGTGATATTTTGAAATATCCCAGCTCCTTTGAGGAACAATTTCAAACCATCGATCTTGCTCGCCAGCTGGTCTTACAAAATGGTTATGACACTGCCATCTTAAAAGTTTGGAAAGGTCGATAAGCGGTTGCGTAAAAACGCCTGTTCTTTTATCTCCTACGGATACAGCCATATACGGCTCACTACTGCTGATAGCTCAATTGGTAGAGCGGATGACTGTAGTTGTTTAGTCAGATGTTATCATCAGGTCGCTGGTTCGATTCCGGCTCAGCAGATTGCTTTTTTTTGATATCGTTCAACGAACTCAAAAAATAGTAAAATCTGAGAGATAAAAAGAATGTCAAATCGTGATACGTCGTTTACGACATTTCTTTTACAACGCCAAAACCGACTTCATGCTGGATTCTATAAGCAGCGTCCTACCTATGCTATCCCATCACAAGAACTAATGCTACAGATCAAAACAGGAAATCTTCCTATTTATACACACTGCACCGGTTCTTCTTCTACCACACCTGCCTGTAATTGCAATACAGTAGTCGATACTCCATCCGTGCCTCGTTCTTCTCCTTCTCTCTTATGTAATACGGGATCGCTTAATACCATTGCGGCATATCTTCGAAATTATATGACCGAATTTCGCAATTCAAACTTCTGGGCCTATCCATGTGATGGTGATGCAGGAGGAAATTATATAACCGATGGCGGACATGATATGTTTGATACTGCGAATTTTGTTACTCCATGGTTATTGTCAGGAACGCTGTATAATTTAACTTCTACTAATATTTCAAGCTACCCCGAACGCATTTCTTATACAACAACGAGTGAAACGATCGTGGATACCAATTTAAATTATGTGAGTCTTGGTTGGATATATGCACCGAATAATGGTCTTCCGCAAGCGGATCAATCCTTTCACCCATTAACAGTTATTGGATATCGTTGCTCTGGCCCAGTTGGTTGGCAAATAGGAGGTAATGCAGGTGCAGATGGTAGTGGAAATACAATAACTGGATACGTTTATACTGGGGCAACTGTCAATGGGTTTCAAGTCCACGCAGGATATCGTCAAATATATAATGCCAACGATCCAACCATTTGTAATCTCATTATTCTTCTTGGACATCCATCATGGAATTCCGTATTTGGACCCGTTTCTATTCAACCTCATGTTTCAAATACAGATTCCTCTCAATTCTATATGTATTCTGGAGTAGGATCCGAAAATATTCTAGGAATCTACATATTATTAAGCAAAGACAGAAATTATGCCACCACCCCCATTCCAAATATAGAGTTGGAAACAGTTATTTCAAACATAACAAATCGAATCAAAGAATCAATGAGCCTATAATCGGATCACCTGTTCAGTTCCGGTTCAATATTTTTCATATGTGAGATCATTTGAAAAATACATTTGAAACTTCATCATAGACATGTCATCCTTTCTACCATCTTCTCTCTCTAAAAAATTGCCAACCTCTTCTGTTATTTGTGCAATTGCATTACATGAAGATCGGTATATCGATGAATGGATCCTCTATCATTTATCACTCGGATTTCATCATATTTATATCTATGACAACGGTAATGATTATTCGCTTCAAAATAAACAATCTGATCGTGTTACCGTGATACACTTTCCAGGTAAATCAGTCGTGGCTAAGCCCATACAGCATGACGCGTATCACGCATTTATCAAAGATTTTGGCCCAAAACATCAATGGGCTGCTTTTATCGATATCGATGAATTTATTGTATTGAAGAAGCACGATTCTATTTCTTCCTTTTTATCACAATATCAGCGATGCTCCGCCGTTGGTCTAAATTGGATAATGTTTGGTACGAATCACTGTACACACTATGAATCTGAACCGGTTACCAAACGATTTACACGATGTGCCGCTACACCAAATCATCATATCAAATCAATTATTCAATTGAAATATGCGTGGGTATTCAATGATCCTCATCATATGATGCTACGAAGCGGAACAACATGTGATACATATTATCAGCCAATTAACGGTCCATTTCATCCATCAGGGAAGACAGATATTGCATGCATTCATCATTATTATACTAAATCAGAAGAAGAATTCAGAGAAAAAATTCAAAGGGGGCGTGCCGATACAGTAGAGAAACGAAGCCTTACTGAATTGAATGATGTTCACTCTAGGAATAATGACATAATAAACATGGATGCATGGAATTTTTATGCAAAGTATCTTTCCTAATATTCCGGTTGTCATTCGACAAATTTTAAAATCGTGATGTTTTGTTTATTTTCAATATATTCATTTATATCAATGACATCGTGGTCGAATCGGTCTTCTTATCGAAAAAATACATCTGTTATTATCCCTTACACTTCTCCTGTCTCTTCTCCTGTTTCTCCTCCCATTTCTCTTTCCACATTTCAAGGAAAATATTATCGTTTGGCTTCTAATTGGTACTCTTTTCTTCCTGTAGAATCATATCAGTCAAAACCAATTCAATATCTTGAAATTGGAGCATTTTACGGGGCGAATCTACTGTCTGTTGCCCAAACCTACTGCATTCATCCTGATAGTCGAATGTATGTTATTGATCCGTGGATTGATTATGAAGAATATCCTGAATACAAAGGTCAACAAAAAACGATATATGATACATTTATTACTAATATTGATCAATCAGGACATTCAGACAAAATAATTGTCAAGCGAGGATATTCAAATGAACAACTTCTTTTACTAGAAGACAATTCATTTGATGTCATTTACATCGATGGAAATCACGAACCTGAATATGTTCTGGAAGATGCTGTTCTCAGTTTTAGAAAACTGAAAATCGATGGAATCATGATTTTTGATGATTATGGTTGGGGTGGACCAGATTTAACTCAGAAAGGGATCGACGCATTTTTATCAGGATACCATAAGAGAATTCAGCATATTGGAATGAAAGACTCGCAGGTATTTATTCGTAAAATGAAATAATATTCACAAATAATACGAAAGATATTTATCCTCTTTTTGTTCCTCAAATTCGTGGATGATAGAACATGAGTGATCTGCGTTTGCTTGATCTATTTTGAAATGAATCATCGTTGTGTTATGCTTAACATTCCATCTACCAAGTTTAGGATAGATCATCTCCATGGACGTAAAGGTACGAACGTATTTGGAAATGATCTCTTTTATCGATTTCATTTGCTGCATAGTGTGATGATCAAATCATAACACCATTCATTCAATTTTTATACATTATGAATTGCATATAACCGTTACGATAACGGCACCCATAATAAGAACGATAAATAATACAAATCGTCGAATGATAATAGGATCTGTATTCCATATACTATTTTCATCTTCTATCGTATTGTCCTTTATGTTTTTCATACACATAGGACATTTCGCACGAACAACAATCCACTCTGCTATACATTTTTTATGATAACGATGTCGACATTCCAACTCTCTCCATTCTGTCTCAATGTCGTCCAAACAAATTGCACAATCTTCTCGCGGTTTATGATAGCTATCGCCATTTATTTCCATTATGTTGTGTTATTTATTTGTATGATATACCTTATTTCAAATTTATCATAGTCTTTGATGCACGATACTTCTTGATCCGTTGTGCAGCCATAAATTTGCTACATGTGCTCTTTAGGGCATGTGCATCATCGCGGTTCTCCTCCAGAGATTCTACAAAAGTGGACCATCTCTTGATCCATGTTGGATCTTCTGGTTTCTCTCCAGCACGTGTTTCTGTATACGCCTTAAATTTATCTAGCTTTCCCTCCAGAAATGATTTTGCTACTGTTATGGCTGGCCATTGTTCTCGATCCTCTCGTTCCACGGTGTCTTTCGCACATAGTGCATGATGACGAATCCGTCTCAGATTTTCGACAAATGATCGAATAATTCGTTCTGAATCCTGATAAGACTTCCCTTTGACTGATAAGACAAAGGCAATCCATATTTCATTCCATGTCGGCTGAACGGTATTATTTTGTTCGCAATAGGTTTTGTATTCGTTCTCTTTATTTTCCTGAATGAACTCGTAGATCTGTTTGGTTTTCCATTGTTTGGGAATAGGAACTGCTTCCTCTTTTTCCTCTAACAATTGTCGAATATCATTTGGAGTTTGTTCTTGTGGAAGAATGACTTCATTCAATGGTTTGTACTCCAGGGGAATAGTGGATTGTGTTTCTGGATTCTCCACTTTGATTCTGGATTCTATTTTAGAGGCTCGAATGCCAACTTCTTTAGTAGAGATCCACCTTGTTAATTCCTCATATTTTGTATGGATCTGCTCTGCATTTCTAATAATGGATTCATACGTTTGATCCTTTTTCATTAGATTACAATGCCCGCAACATGGGCGACAGTTCTCTAGTAGATATCCCTTTGAATTATCAAAACGATCAATTCCATTCTTATCAGATAATCCACATAGATAACATGATTGCTTGATCATTTCTGAAAATTCGATTTCAGATATTTCAAACGAAATATTTCGTGTATTTGCTCCCTTTTCATATGTTTTATAGCTTGGTGTTGTTTTGGATCGATAGGTTGTCGACCATTTTTCTACCAATGCATCCAAAATCGGCCGATTGGTTGTCTGGTACACATGAATCGCCTGCATCTTATCAATAAACTCTTGTGGATGCTGAGATCCTTTCAATACATTACAGATTTCACAACAAGGAACCACATTCTCTTCCATATATCCCTTTTGATTATCTACACGATCGATTCCATTCACTTCACCCTCTTTCTTGTGATTACAATAGAAGCATGGTTTGACAATCAACGATTCAAAGAGAGTTTTCGAGAGGGCAAAATGAATACCACGTTTCTTTGCACCTTTGACATAATGATTCCAAATAACATGCTTATTGGTGCATGCTTCTGCTTTGAAATTACGCTCTCGATCGGGTCTTTCACTTTCTTGTTTCAGCAACTTTTCATAACATGGAACACATCTTCGAAGAGGCTTATCATGCTTTCCTTTGGCTCGTATTTCCTCCGTTAAGGTTCGTCCACAATCCAAACAGAGATTCGGATCTTGTCGTTTCTTATCATTCGCCTTTCGGTCATTGATTCTGGACCGATGAAGACATCGTGTACATTTTGCCTCATGATCCGCTAAAACGGTATAACATCCACGTGCAATATCACAGTACTTGATATTGTCCTGCTTGGCTTTATCCATGATTGCCTGACGTTTATGCTTGGAACAGTATTGTTCTGTCGTTTCTCTTCCACAGAGTTCACCCTTTCTCGCTCCTTGCTGAATCGGGGCTTGACAGGTCATTCTTGTATATGCCGTAGATGATAAAATGTATGGTTGGTCAAATTTAGTGCGTTTGGGATATATTTTTTATCTACCGATCATCGGAATTAAAAAATATATTTATTTTTGTTATTTTTTTAGTTGTAATACAAAACGTAGTACAAAACCAAGTAAAGTACTTAGTTCGAGTAAGCAAGACCACCCCAAGTGGTATTTCCCTCCATGTTTCCAAGGAGGCTGGACTGTACCTTAAGCATTCTCAGGTTGATTAGACCCTCATTGAATACCGATGCCTTTGCAGTCTCTGAAACGGTTTCATAGCCTATCATAGCGGCCTTAGAAACTCGTCGGCGGATTGCCCAATCCTTTGCGTTTTTACTATATCCGAGGTCATTACCCTGGATTTCCTTACATGTTTCCATGGAAGGTGAGTAGCAAAGGCTGTAAGGGGTTTCCCGCAACCAGGTCATCTTGCGGCGCTGGATCTCTCCAACACCACTAGCTAGTCATACTGTTTGTCCCTGCTTGATCGCAGGGCAGCTAGCTCTTGAGCACAGGTGATTTGCTAATGCAAATCCGTACATGAACGCAGCGCAAGCGTTTAGTACGAAGTTAATGCCCGACATAATACGAAGAACGTTGTAGTTGGTGGCGTACACGCGAACAGTCGACGACAGGTTGGTGCCGACGGCGTTGTTTGATACTGTTAACAACAGGGTAGTGTTGTCAATACGCGACAAATTGCACGTGCCCGATGGCTGATGTTGCTCAGGCTGGAGCGCAAAGCTGTATACGTTGATGCCGACAGCTGGGATGTTGGTGTGGTGCTGGTATGGCTGAACCAAGTTGAAGTAGTTGCCATCGCGAACCTGGAAGCGGTCGTGGCCGTTGAGCTGGAGAAGCGCGGTAACGACTGGGTTCTTGCCGGCCATGCCCTCGACGCGAGTGACCGAGTAGCCCGACTCGAGCACGGAGCGGTCCCACCAGTCCGAGTAGTTGAATGGCTGCTGACCCTTCCACGCGTTGATGATGTTGTCGTCGCACGACACGTACGAATCGCGCTGGACGACCCAGACGAGCTCCTTGCATGGGTGGTTGAAGTTCAGCTTCAGCTTGTTGGCCGAGGAGGTGATGGACTCACCGCCAGTGAACTGCAGCACATCGATCAGGTACTCGTGAGAGACCTGGGCGAACTTGCGGCGCTCATCCGTGTCGAGGTAGATGTAGTCGACGTAGAGCGACGCGGCGGCGAGGCCGCACTGGCCCACGCGGTTGCGGACGGCGTGTGGGTCCGAGGAGTTCGAGTAGTCGAAGCAGAGGTTGTTCAGGGTGTTGAACTCGAGGTTGATGCGGACCTCGTGGTACTGCAGGGCAATCAGTGGCAGAGCCAGACCTGGGTTGCGGCAGAACCAGAACTGCAGTGGGATGTACAGAGTGTACATTGGGGCGCACGAGGTGATGACCTCGGACGTCAGTGGCTCACCACCGTAGCAGTCGTTGTCGCACGACGAGCCACCCTGGTAGATGAGGTTGGTGAGCTCTGGGACGTTGCCGACCATCTTGGCATAACCAGCCTGCTTGCCAGCCTCCTGAGTGAGCTCGTTCCAAATGTGAAGCCAGTCACCGTAGTGCTTGTCGATGCGCTGACCACCGATCTCGATCTCGACGTAGTCGATGAGGTTGTGGCCGATCCAGTTGAGCCAGCGGAACTGGGCACCAGAGCCGTCGGTCGACTGAAGAGCAACCTGAGGCAGAGTGGCCTGCAGGTACATGCGGTGGATGAGATCACCGTTGCGCTGGATCGTGCAGGTGACCTTCTTGCCGAAGTTGGGAGCACCGTTGAAGGGGTTCTCAATCGACTCCATCGCGAAGTTGGTGTGGCGGCGATACACCACCTTAAAAAACGTGATCTGTGGGTTGCCGGTCAGGTATACGTCCTGGGCACCGTACGCTACAAGTTGCATCAATCCGCCGCCGGTCATTTATCGATTTATACTTAGAGAATACAAAATAATTTTGGGAAAACACAACTTTTCAAAAATGACCGGGAAGTTTTTAAATCGTTCGCCCCGTTTTTATTAATAATAAATGGTATCATCCTTATAGTATAAAATTTGATCATTTATAATACTTTATAAACATCATAAATGGCGGAAAACAAGCCGAAATACGTTCGTAAGAAATGTGAACATGGAAAATATTCCTTTCAATGCAAAGACTGTAATGGATCGTGTATATGTACTCATGGAAAACTGAGGAGTATATGTAAAGAGTGTGGTGGATCAAGTATTTGTCTGCATCAAAAGATTAAAAACAACTGCGTAGAATGTCATGGGGCAAGCATATGTGATCATAACAAACGCCGGAGTCGTTGTGTGGAATGCAAGGGAGGAAGTATCTGCTCTCATGAAAAATTGAAAAGTAGATGCTCAAAATGCAATGGAAATGACATGTGTGAACATCAGCGACGAAGAGAAATATGCGTAGATTGTATTGGATCTCAAACGTGTCCTCACCAACTACGAAAAAGTCGATGCTCGGAATGCGGTGGAACTGAAATATGCATTCATGGTAATAATAAATATAACTGTATTGATTGTCATGGGAAAAATGTATGCGAACACAATAAATTACAGTATCAATGTGTAGAATGCAAAGGGAGACTAATATGCATTCATGATACCCGAAAGGCAGTATGTATCATCTGCACTCCATCAAGTGGATGCCAGCATTGTCATATGATTTCAGTAGTTGGATCTAAGTGGAATCCGTATTGCTTTCGATGCTACTGTGTTTTGAATCCAGATGCCGTTATTCCGAGGAAATATAAGCTAAAAGAGCATCATGTCGTTGATTTTCTCAAATCTCAATTTCAAGAAACGTTGACGATGAGATTTGATAAAATGGTGGAAGGAGGGTGTTCCAGAAAAAGACCCGATGTCTTTATTGATTTTGGCTCTCATTGTCTAATCATTGAAGTGGACGAACATCAACATGTGTCATATTCATGTGAAGAGAAACGAATGATAGACTTGTATGAGGATGTTGGGTTCAGAAAGATTGTCTTTCTTCGATTTAATCCAGATCGATATAAAGATGGTAAAACGGTCCATCTGTCGCCATTTCGATATACTCGTGCAGGGATCCTTCATTTAGAAGAAACAGAATTCCGTAGACGGATGGATCATGTAGCCAAACGGATTCGTGAGCACCGTTCCGAGCCCACTGAGCAAATCACTGTGGAATATCTGTTTTATGGATGATACGACCCCTTCCGTACGCTTTTTTCATGGGATTAAAACGCATATACATCAAAGGAGGGTTTAAAACCACACCACTCATACCGTATAAGTACGTAAGCGGGAGATGAGCGATAGTGCATTTTTTAAAGTAAAAAGTACAAAACGTTCTAATCCAGAAGCTCGCACTACACTCGATGCCATTCATAATCAAAAGATTCAAAACATGATGGAAGAAAAACAACAAGTTCAGAAATACAAGGAAGAAATCGAAGCGCTCCAAGCAAAAATCAGTGCGACCACATCCGATATGGAAAGCTGGCGATGGGAACGAGAAATCGAGGGTCTACAAAAGAAGATTCGATCGATTGAAGATGGATCCGAGCTTATGGATTATTATCTTCGAACGGGTGATATCTTGTATCATTATTATGATATTCAAGATCAAATTCAGCAAGGAACAGCAACATTTGCTAATAACAAGGCTAAACCAGGATCTATCTTGGCAATTTTGGAAGAGGTTGCCCAAGAGGAAGGAAATGAATCGGGAAACGCGGTGATTGATCCATCCGCCACCGGATCAGAAAAGAAGAGTTTTCAGAGAAATCAGTTGTTGAACGATTATTTACAAATGGAGGACCCAGCGATGGGACGTAATAGCGTGGAAGAGTATGATGATCCTTGGACACTCTGTGAACGATGCAACAGTGAGATGAATATGTGTTTGAATGAAGCGAATCTCACGTGTCCCAAGTGTGGACACCAGGAATTCATTTTGATTGATAGTGATAAACCATCCTATAAGGATCCACCACGTGAGGTATGTTATTATGCCTATAAGAAGATCAATCATTTCAATGAATGGTTGGCACAGTTTCAGGCCAAAGAAAGCACGGAGATTCCATCCGAAGTATATGATGAGATCCTTGTTCAGCTCAAGAAAGAGCGTATCACCAATATGGGATCCTTGAAACCGACTAAGCTTCGTGAGATTCTTCGAAAGATGAAGTGCTCCAAGTATTATGAGCATATTCCTCATATTATCAATCGTCTGAATGGTCAAAACGCACCATTCATGTCCCGTGAAGATGAAGAGAAATTGCGTCATATGTTTCGCGAGATTCAGCCATCGTTCAAAAAGCACTGTCCAAAGGGCCGCCGCAACTTCTTGTCTTATGGATATGTTCTCTACAAATTCTGCGAGTTGCTGGAGATGGATGAATATTTGGCGTGTTTTCCGCTGTTGAAGAATCGTGATAAGTTGTATTTGCAAGATAAAACATGGCAGCTTATCTGTCAGGACATGAGCTGGCAATACGTGCGAACGGTCTGAGTATATGACCTGTTATTGTATTAAAATTTCACATAAAATGTAAAATTTGATGCATATATATTTATTTAAGAATAATATACATCTAAAATAGCAGTTTAAAGATTCCGGTACATAGTAGACTAGAACGATGACGACCCGCTATCAAACAAGCAAGATCTATCGCTTATTATGTAAGGATGGACATTATTACATAGGATCCACGACACAAGCCCTAAATGTTCGGCTGAATACACATAAAACTCTTTCAAAAAGTAAAAATGACCCGATCTATGAACATGGTAATCAAATTGGATGGGATAAGATTACGATTGAACTTCTGGAGGAATATCCATGCACCTCTAAGGGGGAATTAAATGAAAAAGAAAAGGAATATCGTTCCCGTGCAAAGTCTGACCCATTATGTTTAAATGATTCTTCTGATATCATTGCTATCGATCCAACAAATGATACAATTTACAGAACTGGTAAAATATACAGACTTATATGCAATGACGGTACATATTATATTGGTTCTACTGTTTCGAATCTATCAAGTTGTATTGCTAATCATAAGCAACGATCGATTAGTCGTCCTACTGAATCTCCATACGATCATTTTATAAAGATTGGATGGAATAATGTTCATATTGATTTGATAGAGCATTATTCGTGTTATTCCAAAGAGGAATTAGATAAACAAAAAGAAAAGATCATTGCTACTTCGTTGAATGATCGTTTGTGTTTGAATCATATTGATACAAATGAAAATGATACAAAAGACAGAGAAGAAGATGCAGAAAAAGACGTAAACGAAAGTGATGAAGAAGATAAAAAAGAGGATAAAGACGAAGAATCAAAAAAATCAGAAATGATTGTTAATGTTCATAATAAATATAAAAATGGTAAAATATATAAATTATTATGTAAAGATGGACATTATTACTATGGATCAACTACAACATCCCTTGAAAAAAGATTTGTATGTCATAAGCATGCTATCAAACACAATACACACGGAGGTCAGTACTTCTACTTCTCACTTATACAAATCGATGATATAATGATTGAATTGGTAGAAAACTATCAATGTCATACAAAAATGGAATTATTGCAAAAAGAAAATGAATATATCATTGCACATAAATCAGATCCTTTCTGTTTGAACACATACCAATCATTTCAATCAGAAGAGGATAAAAAAGAATATGATAAACGATATCATGAAGCACATCCAGATATAGCAAAAGAATACAATGAATCCCATCGTGAAGAGGCAACGCAGCGAACAAAAGAATATCGCATCAAGCACAAAGAGGATATATTAAGAAAAGAATCAGAATATCGTGAGGCCCATCGTCAACTTCTGTGTGAAAAACAGAAAGACTATGCAAAACGAAATCAGGATAAAGTCAAAGAGACACGAAAAAAAACATATGAAGCAAACAGAGAAAAATATGCAGAATACGCGGCCCAGTATCGTAAATTAAATCAAGAAAAAATTCAAGCAAAACAACGTGAATGGAACCAAAAAAAGAAAGAAGAAAATTCAGAACAGATCATGAAAGAAAGAGAAGAAAAACGAAATCGTCGCAAGGAACAAACGAAGGAGCGTCTCAAAAAGGATCAAGAAATACATCTATGTGAGTGCGGTGGAACCTATCAGCTCTATCGCAAGAGTCGGCATGATAATAATAAATTGCATCAGGCGTATCTCTCTGCAAAAATTGAACATGTCATGGTGATATCATGAAATCACCCATGCATTCTTTCGAGGATCAGATCGCTACGCTATGTATACAATTACATCAACAAAATCAGCACAATATTGATCCCGTATCAAAGGCGGTTCGAACCGTTTCTCTGAATGCGATCGAGCAGAATGTGAAAACCCTACATTCTCATCCACTTTCTTGTACAAAACCGTCCATTCCCCCGATACAGAATCTTAAAAAACTGTATCGGATGATTCATATTGCTCTATCCTTCTTATGTCTATCTATTATTCTTCATACTGTTCTTCTTGTTAGTGGCGGACTTGTTCCTCATCTAACGGCATACACCTGTTCCTCCCTGATTCAAAATAATTACGCTCAGTTTGATTTCATCGGCATTCCTTCTCTTATGAAGGGTGCATCATGCATTGGATTGATATACGTATCCTATTTACGATATCAGCCTGTTATGATGTTTGTACATAACGTAGAAAGCCCTTTGGGATTTGGATCCGATATCTATCATGCTGCGGTAGATTCGGGGCAGAAATGGTACACTGGAAATCATAGCGTTGTCGATACATATTTATACCAAGATATTGCGATTATGGCGGACTATACAGGATGGGCCATGGACACGGTATGGTATACTTGTACGCATTCTGCATCGGATTCTACACGTATATTTGTCAAATGGCTCAATAAAAAAACTAAAATCATCGTTGCCATTCGAGATGCATTCATTGAATTGCCCGTTATTAAACAAGTCAGAGAAGCGGTGAAAGCAGTGGAGGATACTGTTGATCACTATGTTATTCATCCCATTCGTGAGAAGGTCAAAGAAGGGGCTCAATGTTTGATAAATGGTCTCTCCTACTTTGGAAGGAGGCTGATCCAATGGTCGAAACGATCGGAAATTGGAGAGAAACCCAAGAGCGTCGAAGATCCAAAATAAAATCAGCGGTCAGTACAAAGATGACGAGTATTGGTGCAGAGTTTATGTACCATCTTGTGGTCAATAATATTGCACCCATTATGGCATCAAGTGTAGCAGGAATCTACACGGGTTATTTTTCAGGAAGGAACGCTCCGACTCCGACTTTGGTTCGGTCGGATATTGATGATGAGCGTGAATTGGACTTGCTTCAGATGGATCGAATGCTAAAATGGATGAGCCTTATTTTTGAGGAGAAATTTCACCCTGTTGAGGATACCACTCCATTGGAGGAAGAGAAAGAAGAGACACATAAAGCCTATAAGAAAGAGCTCTATAGCATTTATGTTACGATATGTTCTGATTTCAAGCAGTACCAGAACTGGAAGAAATACAATTCGAATATCTGGGTGTTTTCCTCTTATCGCAACAAAAACACGAAGGCATTGGCTCGAAAGATTCTGGGGGACATCAAGTTGTTTCATGAAGGTCTGAAGATGTTCTCGATGTTTGAGAAACTTTAATGTTTGCGCGTCTTACGATTCATCTTGCGTTTACGATGAGTATGATGTCTTCCTCCTCTTTTAAATGTCTCCCTTATCATTTGCATATTAAGCTTATCTTGTAGTTTCTTATATTTATTTTCTATAGTGGCATATTGTTTATTAGATAAATATGGTTTACCTTGATATTTACGCTGACTATCTAGAAACGCGGGTTGAGATCCACGCCAATATGTACGAGGGACAACTTTGCCTTCTATTTTAGGGTTGCGATTAATTGCATTCATATTAAAATCATTTAAATAAGGCCAATCTTCTTCTACTTTGTTAATTTTTTTAGGACACATTTTTTGTGATGCGTCATATAATGTCATTTGACAATTATTACAGATATTGTCATCTCCAATTACATGACCTCTCGCATCTGCATAATACTTTAAATTTTTATTTACGTTTACCCCTTCATGCCATAATGCTAATAAGTCATTTAAGTTTAATTGTTGTTCATATAATAGTTTTTCAAATAGTTTAGTATAAAATGTAGTATCTTTACCTTTTCTACGTAATCTAATTATTTTTTCATAAATAATATCAAGCGGAGATCCTTTTTTATAAAGATACGCCATATTAGGAGAACGTATAGAATTTGGCGGATCGTTTTTTGGCAAATGTACATATTTGCGTGAATTGTCTTCTTTTTTTTCTTCAATTGGATCTATTTTTTCACTTATCCTTTTAAGGTTAGATTCAATTTTTTCAATCAATTTATAAAATTGTGTTTCAATTTTTGGAAACTTTCCAAATCTGCTACTTTTTTCAGTCATGTATGCTGAAGTATTTTTAAGTAGTGTGCGTAATTGTATATTGTATTCTGATAATTTTATAAGATCATCTGCTTCTATCGATGGTTTAGCAAGAATTTCATTAATCTTCGTTATCAATTCATCATATTTCTTATTTTTTTTCTCAAATGATGTAGGGATTGTATTCCATAAATCTGAATTCGAACTATCACTTTTAGAAGAAGGTGGCTCAGGATAATATTGTGCCATTCTATATAAAATTGATATATTCTGTATACTCAATTAAAATTATCATGTTTTCCCATATTCGATTTCTTGAATCTCAAATGCAGCACATAACGCATATCCCCACCCAATTCGAATACTATTCGGCGATTCATTTAACCAAACTCCATCAAATCCGCTTTTATGCCTACAAGGATATTCCTGAAAACCATAAACGCGACGCCGGATTTCCTATCTATGATAAGGGTGTCGATCTGATTGACGAGACATTTCGTCATATTGTTCAAGTCAAATACTATGGTCCAAAACGTAAAATTGTCTATGGACATCTGGCGACATTCTTTGGAACTCCTGTTCTGGTTGGACGCAAACATCTAAATCTGACCCTGGTTCGAACCAATCATTCCAAACTCCATTCGGAAATTCAGCAAATTATTAAGCGTGGGGATCTAACGGATGTTCCGCTATGTCCCTATGCGTTCTTGAAAACACTATGAAAAATATCATATCTAATATCGAATAATCACTACGCCCGATCCTCCTGCACCACCATTGCGTGCACCGCCTGAACTGTGTCCACCTGCACCACCTCCATTTCCACGATTAGGTGTACCATTGGAACCTACTGTTATTACATTTCCTCGTGCTCCATTACCACCCGCACCATATGTAATCGATGAACCGCTCAATGAAAGCACAATTCCTGCTCCACCGATACCTCTTCCACTAGGGGTTCCATCTGTTCCAGCGGTTGATGCACCACCGCCACCACCACCGCTGCCTCCAGCGGAAGTACCAGCATTACCACCTCCACTTCCACCAATAGCAGAACTAATTAGTGTTTGTGCATTTCCTCCTTTTCCAGAACCTCCTACTTGTATTCTGCTAGCTTTACCTCCACCGCCACCCAATGCGGTAATGGTATGAAACGAAGATGAACCACCATCTCCTCCCGATGTTTCATTCACGGCTCCAATCGGAGCTCCATAGCTATTGGTAGAGGCATCGCCACCTTCTCCCACTACTACGTTATAGGTTGTTCCTGGAGTAATAGCGATTGTTCCTGATAGTACCATACCACCACCGCCACCGCCACCAGAACCTGTATCATAACCACCACCACCGCCACCTCCACCACCTACAACGACGTATTCTAGACTTGTCACGCCTACAGGTGCCGTCCAGGTAGATGAACCAGTTCTTGTAAAGGATTGTACTGTGATAGGTGGACTTGGTGGTATAATTTCAGTATTTGGTCCCACTGTTCCACCTACACTAACGGTCTCACCCGCTCCAACCAGACCTCTAAAATAATCCGTTTTTGCTCCTGGAACAAAGCTGGTGAATCGAGAAGAAGTACCGTCCGAATTTTGAGGGTTAGTAATCAATGTCTGGCCATTGACGTTCGTTTGATATAAATTACGAGCGTAATTTTGATTCTGGAGCCTTTGAATGATGACACGACTGTCAAAATTACGATTAGACATTTCTAATAAATATACATGTATTATTTTGGATATTATGTTATTTTTAAGAAATGACCGTAGGGTAGCCAATCTCCTAACGGATGTTCTTATATGCATTCTTTAAAGAAATCTAACGACGTTTATTACGTAGTGTCTTACGCAGTTTACGTTTGGCCAAGGTACGTTTTTTATGACGAGTGCGACGACCACCTTTGCCGATTGGAAGTTTAGCAGGGGGGAGTCGCTTCATTAATTCATTTAATTTTATCTGCATCTCTTCATCACTTAGTATGCGTCTTTTATTTTGTCCTTGATAAGGTGGCAGTGTGAACTGTGGTGCAACAAAGGGCTTTAGTTCTGATGCCTGTGATGGAACATACGATGTGAATGGTGGTGCAACATATGGCTTTAGTTCTAATGCATGTGCTGGGGCATACGATGCGAACGGTGGTTCAACATAGGGCTTTACTTCTGGATGTGATGCCTGTGCTGGGGCATATGGTGTGAACGGTTGTAGTTCTTCTTTCAGAGCAGGTGATTCAAAAACTACAGCATTAGGCTGTCTTTGTTGTCTTTCTTTTCTTTCTTTTTCTATCTCTTCGAATGATCTAGGGTCAAAATAACGTTCGTGATTTGGTTTTCCATTGTTGGCAGCCTTTTTTTGTTCCATAAAACTTTTTAGTCCATTTTCGTTACGATATGGAAGTGGATATTTCTTCTGGTATCTTTGAGCAGGCGTTAAAGTGTTATTAGACATATATATATTATTCATACATTTTTATCAATCCTAGATTGTACTATACATATCAATACAATCCAATATCATAATAACCATTCAATTGGATATTATGTTATTTTAATGATTTTAATAAACAACAAGTATTATCTCCAATTAAGGAAATACGTGCACTAATTCACATCCTTCCGAAAATGGGTGGAGTTTAATGCATTGGGAAGCCGACAAGGTTGGCACCCAGACCGAAGCCGGCACCCTGACGGGCCGTAACACCGACGGAGGGCGAGACAGCGTCCAGGATGGCGAAGACGACCGCGGCGAGGACAGCGAGGGTCGCAACCTCATCCAGTGGCAGAGCCTTCTTTGGGATAAAAATGGCCGCCGCCGCAATAACGAGACCCTCGATCAAGTACTTAATGATGCGATTGACAATTTCAGCAAATCCGTAGCCCATCATGTTTCTATACTCCATCTCAAGAAAAAAACTCGTTGTGGGCATAATGATTAGAAAGTTGTCGGGGCAGGGGACTACCCACATTGAGTTTAAAGCATCCCATCCTCAAGATCTGTAGAGATGAGTACCGATACCGTAATCGAGGATTTTTTGGACGAAGACACTGAGATTCCAGGCCAGCGCTACGTGCTGCTCAGTTTCCTCAGCCCGGAGAAAGTTCTGGATAAAAAGGAACTCTTCTTCTTCCAAACGTTTCTCAAGACATACGAGATTGACTGGAAGGTCAAGAATCTGGAGAAGTTTTTGGTGGACACCGTACAGGGTTTGAATGCGGATCTCGATCAGAAGGCGAACGAGTTGGAGAAGAAGGAGCATTTCGATCTAGCCGAGATTTGCCGTAAGAATCGTCTGCGTGTTGAGGATGTTCTTACGAATTACAGCTCGTTCATCCAGAAGAGCCGTAGCGATCTGACCAAGACCAAAATTACCGAGGCCTATGATGATTTCATGTATGCGAACAAGACCAAGCTGGAAGAGGAGTTCTATGCGAAGAACGAGTTCCGTACTTCGATGCGTGGTGTGAAGGTCCGTGGCGTCTATGGTAATCCAAAGGAGGCGGAGATCAAGGCCAAGAAGCTGCAAGGAAAGGATAAGTACCACAACATCTTTATGGCGGAGGTTGGTAAGTGGACTCCATGGGACCCATCCCCGAATGAGGTCAAGGATCAGGAGTACAACAATGATCAGCTCAACACTCTCATGAAGAAGTACAAGGAGAATGAGGACAGCCGTGAGCAATTCTTTGATCAGCGTACGAAGGGTTCGAAGCAGGTGGTGGGTGCACCCACGTCGAGCTCATCAAGCGAGTCTTTTGACGGCATGTTTGGTGCATCGGGTGATCTGGCAATCCAGCGTAAGATTGAGAAGCCGGTTATGACGGTCGAGCAGGTGTCTGAAGAGGAGTCGAAGAACGAGGTGGTCACCCCTCAGTAAAACAAGTCGTTGTTAAAAACAAAATAGAATATACAACGTATATTTCGTTTCGTTTTTATGAAAAATATCCAGTCTCTGGAACAGCACCGCCGACATAAACGGGGACACAGCTCTGGGTCAAACCGTCGCAACGGGTCCCTTCAGGGCATGGCTTTCCATTCGCCGAACGGCAGATGTAATCCGTATTTGGATCGGGGCGATACATCGCCTCCATAGATGACGCTCCCGCTGGAACCTGAACTGCATCCTGCGAAGCCGATTGTACGTCCGCCTGTGGATTCTCAAATCCGGAAATGATATAATGAGGCTCCATACGATCGATGTAGCGAACAATCATCGGGAGGATCGCCACCGCCACGACAAGTAGCAAAAACATCGCACCTAATCCCATTGCTTTGTGCTGAGCCATTTTCTAGCAAATGGTGAGGTTTTATTGCTGGATCATGGCATCATCGGAAGATCGGAAAAGAGTGGTAAACGAGGGGCCACATCAGACTTGCAATATCCATTGATGCACCGTAGACCCGACGGGCATGATGGCAAATCGACACCACAACGTCCTGCATCCACGAATCCGTCCATTCGAATCATAGGTCCATATACCTTATATAGCATCAATGCGATCATAACAATAAATACAATGTAGATGGTTGTTTTACGATTCATTCTATTTATACGCATTAAAATCTCTTATTCACGCTGATGGCAGGACCCTTCAGACGCTGAGCACTTTGTGGATTGAATTCTTCGCCGCCGCCATCCTGATCCTTCATTCGTGCCATCATTTCGGATTGACGCCAAAGTTCGGGGGCACCCATCTTGAATTCGCCGTGAATTTCCGCCTTGTACCAAAAGATGGTGTCCTCCATTTTATTGCTCTGAGTATTGTTATTAATGACCAGACATTCGTAGTTCTGTGTACACTGATCCATCATTTGACAGAAGAACTCGAACGAAGGAAAGGCGGATCCGTAGTTTTGATACAGACGCTGACGGTTGTTCATATAGGGTTCACGCAGAATGAAGACATAATCGACGTTCGTACGAAGAGCCGGTTGAATACCGAGAGGAAACTGCATAGTAATGATGAAGAACACTTTGAGCCAACGGCCGTTCATGAACAGATACTTGATGTTCTTGTCATGAGTCCACGAATCATCATACATACAATCGTCCAAAATCATAAATGCACGAGGATCAATGCTCGAGGTTATGCCTTTGTCTTGATCTTGTTGGATTTTCTGCATAACCAGTTTCTGTCGTCGGACAAAGTTAGCTAAAATAACAGGGTTGTATTCGCCGTGAATGAACATCGATGGAACGATCTTTTTGAAGAAACCGTTCGACTCTTCTGTTCCTGAAATGACACATCCCATCGGCAAATCCTTGTGATGAAAGAGCAAATCTCGAACCAGGGTGGACTTACCGGTACGACGACGACCAATAAATACTGCGACCGCATCTTGCGGAATGGATTTCATAACAAACTTCCGGAGATTGACATTCACACCACCTTGTGCTGCCATTCGTTTTCTACTACCAGTACGTTATTTGTAGCGCGCTTTAGAAACACGTTTAGAACTCTTTCAATCAAGAAGATGAGAGGAGTACTGAAGAAGCTTCAGAGAGATCCTTGCCGTGCACATGAGATATCAGATAATGAGCGTTCATCTTTTTCAAATTATTCCCATCTTCAACGTTATTTTCCTGCCCTAGATATCTTTACTATTCCTGATTCAGCACTTTCTCATAAGAACATGGAGCTCCCTACCCAGTACCAAATCGACCAATGGATTTCATCTTCCAAGCCTCGATTCTGGAGCGCAACCCGCCGAGTACCTGGATCGGACGAAAGCATTCCATCGGAACCATGCGAAGTGTTCACCAAAGTGGTTCACTTGTTGAATCCGATCGATATGATCAAGGAGAAATATGTGTGCCCCGAGCATCCACTTCTCCCACAAAGTGAGAAGACATGGAAAAATACATTGCTGAAACTACATAGTCATAACAACCAGGCCTATGTAGACGCAGTGGCAAACTTTGTACTCAGTCGATTTCGTGAATTGGATTTGACGCCGCATTGTATTTTGTCGTATGGATCGATGACAGGAATCAGCGAGAGTTATCAATTCAATATTTCAGGAGAGTATGAAAGTTATCGCCAGTGCCGCTGGTTCTGGAAGGGCATGCAATCACATAGTGCACGTCTTACCGTGTCTCATCCTAAGATTGATCGAAAGGATATTCCACACTTTGACGAGTTCTATCAAGAAATTACCACTTGCCCGTTTGAGGACGATGAATCCGATGTAGAGTTGGAACTTCTTCCAATAAACGAAGTAGTAGACAATAGCGACATTGAATCGGTAGAGTCATTTAGCTTTGATACGATTGAGGAATCGGCTGAAAATTCCGCTAATATTTTTGAGATCAACAAGGCGATTACCAAACGAACTTCCTTGAAGCGTGATTCTAGTCGTTCTCCTTCTCCTTCAGGGTCAGAGTCTGGATCGGAGTCTGGATCCGAGACTGGTTCTGAATCGGACTATGGGTCAGAATCCGATGCTCCTGAACTTGATATCTGCCTTAAAATCCCTAATATGCCGATTATTCTGATCGCCCAAGAGGCCCAAGAGGGTGTCATGGATGATTTATTGGATGAAGACGAAATTGATGGATTTGAGCGTGAATCGCAGGGGTGGGAGGCACGTTGGATTGCATGGATGTTTCAAGTCGTTGCCGCCCTCACCTTTCTCCAAAGCTCGATCTGTTTTACCCACAACGATCTTCATTCCAACAACATCCTTTGGAGAAGAACGGATCAGAAGTTTTTGTTCTATAAAAAGAAGGATGGAACGGTGTGGCGTGTCCCTACATTTGGTAAAATCTTTACCATCATCGATTTTGGTCGTTCGATCTTTCGCTTAGGAAAGCGTCTTTGGGTTTCGGATGATCATTGGCCTGATCAGGATGCAGGTGATCAATATAATTTCGGTCCCTTTTTCGATCATACCAAACCAAAGGTTCCACCGAATCCCTCCTTTGATCTCTGTCGGTTATCGGTCAGTCTCATCGACGGTCTCTTTGACGAAGCTCCTCCCAAGAAGAAGGGCAAGGGTGTATCGATTATCAGCGAAGAAGATGGCTGGAAAGTATACGAGACCCGTTCTCCTTTATATAACTTGCTATGGAGTTGGACGGTAGATGATCAGGGTAAGACCGTTTATGAAAATGAGAGAGGAGACGAGAAGTACGAAGGTTTCGAACTCTATATTCGGATTGCACAGGATGTTCATCATGCCGTTCCAAAAGACCAACTTCACCGCCCTGTATTTCAGCAATTTGTTTGGAAGAACAATGTTCCAAAAGAAGAGAATGTATATTCCCTAGGAGTATAGAGTACTCATTGTATCATATTTTGATATGTATCATATCATACACATCAAAATAGAAAAAAGAATCGTTTTAATTGGTTCCACAGCACACACTTCCATCCTCTGGTAATGGGTTGCATGGGCATCCGTTGCTAACCGCCGTGCAACCCGTGTTCTGCTTACGAAACTCCTTCATGGTTCCGACCTTTACCGTATTGATGATGGATTGATCATAAACACCTACACGGCTAGAGTAACCCGAAGATGGTGCAGACGAATTCTGGATACGATTAATAAAATCACCCGATTGTGCTTTATTCATACGACGCTTGGTAATCTGTGAAGCATCATAGATCGTAGTCGGCATTTCTATCTCCATCCCATAATTTATTTTACCGACCTGCCAAACGAGGAGGTCCAACTTGTAAATCGACGTCGTCTGTCGACATACTTGGAAAGTCGGGTAGGCCGGATGGGAGAGAAAGGGCGGGGAAGACATCGGGAACCAGAACACCCGTAAAGGCAATCAAAATGGATCCACTAATGAAATCTTGCAGGAATTGAATATTTCTATACTCTTTATCCTTGTACTTGGCACCAATAAAACTGAGGACGATAAATACGATTCCACCCACGAGCATCCATGGGAACCAGACCGGCATCATTTGCTGTTCGTTGGATAAAAACACACCTCTCTTGTCCGCGTTAGGAAAGGGTTTCATATTCATCCATGTCAAGTGATTCAGATGATCCTGTTGCATCCAATGAGTCAAAATCTACACCATCCGACAACGATGTTCCTGTTTCATCCATGATTTCGAGAACCGGAGAGATCTCATTTTTGGATTCATCCTCATCTGCTTCTTGAATCATATCGGAATCATCCGATGATTCGGTTGAGAATAGAGAATTAAATGGTCCAAACCGAACCTTTGGTTCATCATCAATGACAATCACCTGCGAGGATGGTGATACAGGTGGTACCTGTGGTACAAGTGCAGGCGAAGGTGTCAGTGCAGTTGTCAATGTTTCCTGTATGGTTTCCATAAACGATGGTTCTGCTGGTTTGGGAGCCTCTTTCAAGGGCTCTTCTTTCGGAGGAACTGATTCTTCGGTTGGAAGGGCGATTTCAGGAGGAACTGCGATATCTTCCTTCTTCTCTTCTTGCACGTCCTCTTCATCGCTATCCTCCTTGGTATCTTGCGAAACGAAATCCTTCAAAATCGATTTAACAGGAACCAAACTTCGCACCGCCTGCAAGATGCCTTCGTTCAAAATGGTTTCGATCGTTCGATAGTTTTGCTGTTTTTCAATTCCAGGAATTCCATCTCGAAACAAGTACGTACTGCTCCAGAGAAGCTTCGAGGTTTCACATAGTACTTTGAACAAGAAGTGGTCTACCTTTGGAATGTTGATCTCTACCTTCTTATTGTTGGACGAAAGACGAATGGCCGTAAGAACTTTTGTATGTGCAATGAAGACCGCCGTAAGGAGATCTTCCATGTAATCACAACCACTATTGCTATGAATACGCTGAATTTCCTGACGAACTCGTTCCATGTTCCAATCATGAATGTCGTTCAGGTATGTCTGGAATTGCCATAGAGCACGTTTTGGCTCCTGTGCCATATCATGTTTCGCTTTCTCCAACAAATCAACAAAGAATTGAAAATAGGCAGGAACCAGAAAGACGCAAAGTTGTTTGGTGTATTCGGTGCGCGCATCGGAGTAGACCGATAGAACGGAATCTCGGTTCATTCTTCTTCCTTATGGGGTGTTGTCGAGACCTCAACGAACGCACCATCCAATGTCGATCCCAAAAATGCCCACAGCGAACCCGCCACCTCCGTACATTTCCCGTAGTCTTTAAGAACAGATTCCTTGTTCAACAATGAATGAATAAATCTTTCTGGATGATATCCTTGTTTAATATATGAAAGGAGGTTATTGGAAGAAAGGCGTGTAGACTCTTCTTGTTCTTCTTTATTGTGTGATTGCAACTGTTTCCATATGTCGGGATAATGAAGCTGCAAATGGACACAATGTTTGACACGTCGATAGGAATATTCATTTCTTTTCAGGTATGATTTGATCTCTTCCACATTGATCCCTCGAATATCACGAAGATACAATTCCAGATCATTCCACATAGGAGAACGGATTCGCTTGATTCGGCATCGGGATCGAATAGGTTCTTGAAGACGACCCGCATCACGACACTCCAGAATAAAGAGGACATCGGATGCATGAGTCTCCAAAATTCGGCGTAAAAATGCCTGGGCTTCTGGTGTCAAATCATCTGCACCTTCCAGCCATAGAATGGCGGGTTCCGTTCTTCTCGCCCAAATATGTAATTTCTGTCGTCCATCTCGAAGTGTTCGATCTTTTCGACACGGACAAACAAACAACTGTTTTCCCATTTGTTCTGCATACTTCTGGATCCAATAGCTTTTACCGCATCCAGGAGAACCCGTTAGAATCATAGGTGTATGATCCATTATGAATCATATTGTATCACATGTTTATATTCTTATTTTGAGCGAATCAGGGAACGAACCGACAGGCTGCACACTACTGCTGCACCACCGACAACGACTCCATACAAAAACTGCTCATAACGCGTAAACCAACTCTTCGCCCTCTCCGAAACGGTCTGCGCCTCAGTCGTCTCATCTGAACCATGATCTGAAACTTCACTGGAAGACTCACTCGATGAATCATCCTTCGAAGGTTGTTCAAATTGAACTTGGCCGACTTGGTTGATATAGGATTCTTGTACTTCGTTAGACATCTTTACTTTGTTGAAGTCATTGGTCTTTAGTATCCTTTGTCTTCTGTAAGATCGCCACAAAGATTCCATTATGCCACGCCTTTTGAGCAGGGCTACCAAAAATGACATCCCGATCATCATATGTAGTACGAATCTCTTTGCTGTACAACGTCTTCAGCTTCAAATGACCGAACGATTCCAGAGTACCCTCGCGAACATGTCTCCAGTTCCAATCATCCACAATAAAGATAAACGTGTCATCCAGACAATCATAGAAATGAGTTAGAGCACGTCCGTGATTCTCCTTGGAATGCTCGCCATCATACATATAAATGTTAAAAGAAGGCAATGACTCTACGTCAACCTGGTAGCAGTCCTTCTCAATGAAAATTGCATAGTTGTCTCCCTTGTATTTCTTAAAGTTCTGAATGAATTCTCCCTTTGGGCCACCGAACTGGCTCCAATTGTCAATGCATACCACCTTGGCATGATTGCCGCACATCGCCGAACAAACCGACGAGCCCTTCCATGTACCAATTTCGAGGTATCGTGCATCGTCGCGGTTCAACAAATTATTATAGAAATGGCGTGTCTTGATTCCTGACATACCCTCCATGTTGATAATCTCCTCCGTTATTTTGGAACGTCCCTTCTCTGCATCCTCAAATGCACGTTCTACGTGCTCTTGAAGGCTAGTCATCTAGTAAGAAAATGTTCATCGGTATTTAAATTGGTTTATTGAGAGGAAAGAAACTTGCGATAATCGCGAATGGCCGCCTCATCGATCTCTGCATTCTTGCGAAGACTTTGCATCAGAGGATTATTCTCCAGTGCTTCTACTGCGGTATACGTATTGCGTTCACGGCTAACATCTAGCTTGAGAGGAACACGGTACTCAACACGACCAATGTCTCCTACGCCAGGGGTAATGTCCATAGAACGATTCACTGCCAATGCACGATCATTGATAATATCTGCATCCAATTTCTTGGAATGCTGACGACCTGGATCACCGTTAAACGTTGCGGTATTACCCGCTCCCGCAATCGGCTTGCGACCCTTTGCAATCTGCTCTTTGTTTGGATTGGTACGCATGTTGTATGCGGCAGATACATCCATCGAATCGCTCCACGCACCATTGCCTCCTGGACCGGTCCACGACATATTGGCCGAAAGCTGGGCCTTTTGTGTGTTCTTGGCAACATCATCGGGGTCATATACCTTCAGACGCTCAGGAGCCGACGCCGCCGCCATGATACCCATACGATCCAGATAAATGGTGGATTCCTTGACGGTTGTACGAGCAATATCAGTCGGATCCCACACGGTTATGGCCGCTGCACGATCTACAAAGTTGAATGGTGTTCCCGTCATGCGAATGTTTCCAATCGTTTCACTGCGACGAGTTGGGCGAGAATCATCGTTGTATCGAGACATTCCCAATCCATTTTCGGCTGGAACCGCATTGAGAGCCATGACACGCTCCGAGGTCTCATTACGCTCATTCGGGCGAATCTCAATCGAAGACTTGCCATAATCCGCCTTGTCTCCATCAGTGTCTTTGGTATAATATCCCGTCATGTCCGCATTACGGTATCCGGCTCCACCGTATTGTTGACCCATCGGGGTACGATAGGAACCCGTTACATAACTCTCTCCGAAGTCCTGAGAAGAGGCGATACCTTCATACTCCACTGAGGTCTCTGGACGGGTGGTATGAGGCATAACCTGTGTCGAACGAACGGTATCCTTGATTAAATCACCTGTCGTAACGAAGAAGCGTTCACCCGTCTCATCAATGTAAAAGGTATCGGGCTTGTACTTTCGAACCTCGCCCAAATCCTTTGATTCCGCATTCACACCAATAAAATGTCCACCTGGAATCATCGGTTTATCAAATGTCTCCTTTGGATTGGACAACACACGCAGTTCATTTGTATCTTTCGGGCGCATGATTTCATTGATTTCAAGTTGCTGAAATCCACCCTTTCCTGCGACTCCGAACTTGTCTCCTAGACCAGCACCCACTTTGGTGGGTTCAAAGGGACGCTCTCCATTGCGAACAACAGGGGCTTGACTAGAAATACGAGACTGGAAGAAATCGGTATTGTCCTCCATTCCATGTGGATTTCCATACGGAGCACGAGAGGTTTCAAACATATTCTCGACCTCCTTCTTTCTCATTTGTGTCGAGCCGTTCCCGTTGTACATATCGAGTACTCCCGTGTTGGCCTGGGGTGCCATGTTTTGTTTAATACGGCCACCATAGAATGGCTGCATGTTATTATGTTTAAATTCAGAGGAAGCAATGCGTTGACCCGATAGGGGGCTGATAACGTAATCACTATCCATATAATTGGGGCTCGATTCCATTCGATCAGAACGGAATTCTACTTGGGGAATATTGGAATCGATGGGAGAAGGAGAAGGACGTGTGCCCGGGATGGAACTTGGAGCATATGGCGGCTGATTGGATGAATATCCGAACGCCGTACCGTATGGGCCATTGCTTGGTTCCGATGGATAGGTTTGTCCATTCGGCATTTGATACATCAGATCCAGTTCGGGTCCAAATCCTGTTGCCGCGGCCCCCTTTGGAGCAACGGTTAGAGGATCGGAAGGAGGACCACGCACAGCGGGTGCAAATCCCTCACGAACACCATTCTGTGTGGGAAGAAGAGGATATCGTTTTTCAGAAGGGGGATTCGTCTGTGCAGAGCCTCTTTCTATGCTAGAGGCGACAGGGGTTGGTTTCTTTTGGCCTGTTTTGGAGACCACGAAACCCAAACCCAAAAGACCAGCGAGGGCGGCGATTTCCATACTACATGTTTCTACCTTTAATTTTTTCATACCAGACGAATGATTTTGGAGGGGGCGATGAAATACAAGATCTAGAACATAAACCATAAACCCTATTAGCATCAGGATGTCGATTCACTTAACACGGGAACAATTGGATCCATATATATTATCCGATGGAACCGTCATGACAACGGTGACCAATAACGGGTATCTTTTGTATACTCTCAACATGCTGAAAAGTCTAAAACCGTTTGGTCTCGATGATAAGATCTTGATCCTTTGTCTCGATCGAAAAGGAGCAGATATTCTTTTTAAAAAAGGATATCAACCCATATGTATCGACCATATCATCGGACGATTCTGTCCATGGAACACGAAAGGATATGATGAAATCTGCTACTTGAAAATGGAATTGGTGTATCGTATTCTTTCTTTTGGTAAGAATGTGTTATTAGTGGATGGAGACATTGTATTCATAAAGGATCCTATAACGGATGTATTACAATGGAGAGAGATGACAGGCGAGGTTTGGATTCAAAATGATGCCCAGAATGATCAAGATACGAACAATTTGTGCACAGGGTATCTTTATCTTCGTTCTAGTCCTCGTATGATTGAATTATACGATTGTGTTTCCGCTACAGGTCAAGAAAAATATAAGAAATGTGCATTTGATAATAACGATCAGACGTACTTTAACAAGTATGTCAAGCCGCATTGTAAAGTAAATGCTCTTCCGTTGGAAAAATATCCGAATGGAAAAATGTTTTATGATCATTTGAAATTGGTTCGCAACGATACCGTTCTAGTTCATTTTAATTGGGTAAAGGGTCATCTCAAGATGGCTAAAATGAAAGAACACAAGATGTGGTTATTGACAGAGGAGGAGGAACGTTAATCCGAAACGATTGTAAATTCTTGTCCGTAGGTTTGCATTTCTTTGTATGACTCGTCTATTTGGTCAAGTTTGCCGTGTTGCAAAATCGGTTCGGGGCGACTACAGCATAGAATGCATCGACACCAGTCAATCATTTTATATAGCATTCTACTCTATCGCATATGCTTTTCATGTCCTAGCTCCGCAATCGATGGCTGTTGAAAGGGGGTATAGCATGCCTTCTGGCGGTGGGTATTGAATTTCTCCTTATCCATGTCGCGAGAGGGAATAAAGAAGTCAAATGGAGTCTCAAAGGCTTCTTGTGGATTATGAAATAAGGTATCCCAGCGATTCCAACCTGTAGCACGAAGGGTGCAAGGTGGGTCGACGAGACGTGCAAATGTCAGAGGAACATTCTCATCCTGAGCATGCTGAAGGCGGATTTGATTATTTCGATTGGAGTCGGGATGATACTGGGCGGTGTCGCATCGAATCTTGGTTCCTAGACGATCAATTCCTTTGAGATCTGACTCAACATCTGTTTTCCATTCACCCTCGACCCATGAATTACCAGAACGCTGAAGGCGACTGGTAGGTGCTACAGGAAAGGTTGTTGGGCAATTAGCGGCGGGTGGATTTAAATAATAACGACTCGCATACGATGTAATGCGCATATCATCGACTTGATGAAATGGATCATTCCGTAATCGGGTGAGCGCTTGTTGGGTGCAGGGGAGCGCCATTCTTCTTACCATGCTTAATATTTTTCAGGCTTTTGGCAAACTTCATTGACCATCGGCAAGGGGGCCACAACCGATGGATAAGCCATCATTTGATAAGCCGGTAAATGCTGTTTCTCTACATGAATATTCAATGAGACTTTGGTATTTTCTCGAACAATCTGTTTTTCAGAGGCACGAGGTGGCTGATACTGACGAGATGGGCAAAAGGTATTCGGGATATTGATTCTTCGAAGATCTGACTCTAAATCTACCTGATTCCCTTTAATGACACTTACTGCATTTCCTCCTACCAATCCTAACATATGACGATGTGGTGTAGGATGTACTTCTTGTGAATGTAGTTCATCGTAATGTTGTGGATTTTCTCTCTTTTCCCAATGCGAAGAAAGCAGTGGACCGTATGCTTCTGATAAATTGCTCAAATAGATGGACATTCTATTCGACCGATGTAAATTAATTTGTGAAAATTGACAGGCTGCCGAGATGATGATCAAATCGACACATCATGCCGCATTTAATTCTCTCCCTCGATGGCAACATTGGTGCAGGAAAATCCACGCTTCTCTCTGAAATTCGCAGAGCACTCCCCGAAATTCACGTAGTTGATGAACCGGTAGGTCAATGGACATCTCTTATCCATTCTAATGGAAAGAACCTATTGGAGCTCTTTTATGAAGACAAAAAGCGTTGGGCATATACTTTTCAGAACTGCGCCATTCTAACGCGTCTCAAAAACATTAAAGACGCGGTAGAACGTTTGGATCCGAATGAATTCAACGTTATTCTTACCGAGCGATCTGTTCTGACCGATAAATACGTCTTTGCACAAATGCTACGTGATGCTGGCGACATCGATGCGTTGGAGTGGGAATTGTATGACAGCTGGTTCAATATCTTTAGCACACAACACCGTGTAAACGGAATCGTTTACCTTTCCACGAGTTCCACGACATCCAAGGATCGCATTCATATTAGAAATCGCCAGGGAGAGGACCGAATTCAATTAGACTATTTGGATGCTCTGGATCGTCAACATAAGAAGTGGATTGAGGAAACCGATCTTCCTGTTCTCACTCTATCCACGGAACCGAGTGCCTCATTGGAACAAAATCTTCAACAAATTAAAGAATTTATTACAAAACTTCGAGACCAGAACACCTATGATATGACTAAACTATAACTTGAGCACCTAGATTATCTTGATAATGAGACTGTTGAGCGACAGACCGTTGGTGTAAACTCTTCTGAGCCATGGACTGATGCAATTGCTGCACCGCATTCTGTCTATTTTTCTTGGAAAGAGAATTCATAAGGAGATTTCGTTCCAGTTTTTCTTCCTGTTCATAGGACATCGGCTTTGACTCCTTTTCTATGCGTTTCTCCTCTGCGATTCGTTCCTTTTCCAGACGTCGCTCTTCACGGCGTTGACGACGAAGTTCTTCATGTTGTTCCTTCATCGCTTGTCTCTCTGCTCGCCGCTGTTCTGCCTCCGCACGTTTTTGCTGTGCTTCTATGCGTTTCTGATCTTGGAGTTGCATGCGACGCTCTTTTTCTTGTTGTTTCATCATTTGAACATCTCTCTTCTGCTCCAGATAAGCCCGCCGGGTTGCATTTCGTTCATTACGAGCACGACGGGCAGCATTCTGTTTCTCCTGAGCAGCACGGCGTGTCGCATTCTTTTTCTCCTGATGATGTGCACGATACCGCTCGATAAAATTTCGACGGGTTCGATGCGACATTTGCCGCAGTCGATGTTTCAAGGCATTTCGCCTTGTATGACTTCCTGTCATCTTCTACATGGATATAAGGAAATATGGTAATCATTCGTTTTTTCGAATGATTATAATATTAAAAAATCAAACATCTTAGCAATTTACATCACGGAGATAAGAGCGAGAGGGGATTCCTCCATTGATCCATCCAGGTGCAGCAACCTCGGGGATGAGATTCTTTGGATTCTGGACATTGTCCTTTAGAATGGGAATCATAGGGGTATACTGCTGAGAGAAGAACTGCTCAGACACCGTACCGCATTCCTTGCCCATACGCACCTGCTCGGAATGAAGCAAGAGACTCTCGACATCACGAGATGGATTTCCTCCCTGCATGAAGGGAACCGTAAGGAAGGGACGGGCCTGTGGGCGAATCTGGCAGCGATTGTTCTTAAAGGCAATCTGATTGCGAAGAACAGAATCGGCATCAATGGCGGCATTGTTGAATCCAAATCCTTCACGGGGGTAGAGGAGCAACTGATCAGAGGCAACGGGGTTCACGCCGGTAGCTTTTGGAACCAAATTGGTAGTCATATAACGTCCTGGGCCAACCGATTGGGAATAAAACGATTGGATGCCACAAAGGTCATCTCTAGAATGCGTTAATCGGTTAATCTCCATGATCTCTACACGAATGAGTTATAAAAAATATCGAGACAACTCGATGTCACCCTCTCCAGACACTAATCTCTAAAACAGTTTACTCCATCAGCTCCATATTCGACAGCTCCTTCAAATAGCGTTTGGAGCAGGTTTCTACCAGAAGACCATTAGCGTATACACCATAGTTCATATAGTAATCGTCGTGGTCGAGAGCGATATGATAAATGGTATAGAGCCCCGCTTTCTCGTACACTACTGCACGCTTATCAACACATGCGGGGAGACGAGCCTTTTCATCCGTAAGATAGATCTTACCAAGTGTCTCTGTCACCGCAGAACGCTGCTCCTGATCGATAAAACGATCTACCAAAATCGAATGGCAACCTGTTATGACCAGGTCATCCTTTAGTTCAGGATATTGATCGGCACGACATACATAGAGCTGATCCTTGATACGCTCAGAAGTGCATGCATGATACATCGTGCGCTTACCGATCATGTTGACTGGTTTCAGACCATGCTTATAGGTTTCCACCAAATCACCCTTACGAAGATCCTGGATCGCACGATATCCTCTGTCGGTTAAAATCATAGAACCCTCCTTGAAACAAACGACTGAACTCGTTCCAGGGCGACCAGAAAGAAGAGTGAATGTATATATAAAACTACCAGCACCACCTACGATTCCATTACTAGATCCTGTGTTACCATACAGGTTATAATCTCCCACTGTGGATCCAAATCCATAGGGGAAGCTTGTTATATTGCAACCACCACCATCAAAACAGAGCCATCCTGGGTAGTACAGATAGGTCGGACCTCCACTATTACCAGTAGATCGGATATTGACCGTAGGATTAGTTGAATCATAAAATTCTTGTACAATATGGGATGTATCATTTACACTGAAAAATCCATCAAATACAGTTGAACCGTTTCGAGCCAATTGAATAGAGTACCAGGATAGAGACATATATATATATTAATTAACGATAATATTTTTTTAAATCGTATCGTTAACTCATTGCCTTAGACTATACTTACATGGTTTGCGACATCCATGGAATATGTCCATCCGTTCCACTCGCACATGCTTCACGTCCTCCCTCCTTACAGGTCTTACCTGGAATCTTGTACAGCCAGTCCGCAAATGAACCCTGATCATTTGGAACCGTAGTAGATGGTTGTGTCACAAACTGTCTCTGTCCCTGGCTCTTTCCGAATACATCGGTTGGATCAGAAAACCATTGAACTCGGAAGAAATCATCCATGGTTTGCTTGACGGTGGCATGGTCAACCGGTGCCGCCTCGGGACGATGAGGGTTATATTTCATCTCATCCACCAGAACATTCATGAACAAGTTTCGAGAAGATGGCGGAGTATAATCAGGTAGTGCTGGTCCCGAATAAGGATGAGCGTCCACTTCAACCTGTCCCAAAGGGGATGACTCTAAAGGCTGAACACTTCCTTGCGAAGATCCCCCGTTTACGAAATGCTCTCTCAAAGGTGCCTGATAGCCTCCCACTGGATCAACCGTTGCAGTATATGGAAGAGTATAATAAGGGTCAACTGGTGTCCCCGATGGAGATGTCGGGCCACCCTGTGATTTTTTGACAATTACTACTGGATCAGGTGTTGTCATAACAATCGCAAAGGCAGTTATGCCGCCGAATAGGACGCCAACGACAAGAGCAGATAGACCACCTACCACGCTGGCGATCATTCCCAAAAAGAGGGACAAAATAACGATCCGGGTAATAAAATTCCATTTTGAATGATGACAAGTCGGTTGATATTGTAATCGAAATTCCCTAAAAAGGACTGACAGATCCTTCCAAAAGGGGGGTTCGCATCCTTTATTATCACTCATTCCCTATCCCGTATCAACTTTATTTCTTTTTGTTGCCTGCTCCGCTTGCTGCCGCCTGTTGTTTCTTCTCGAGTTTCTTTCGCAGACGATCGCGTACCGTGGCCATTCGTGCACTTCCCTCCTTGCCTGCGGCACGAGCAATGTCCATATCCTCCATTCCAAAAGCACTCTTGAGACCGCCCATCATGTCCACAAAACTGGAATTGCCCGCAAACTCCTTCATGAGCTCCTCTGCTTCGCGAGCAATCTCCTGAGGACGAATGGCACCCGACTGTACCTTCTGTTGAAGACGCTTTCCGATTTTAGCAATGGTCTTCTGAATGATTCCAGGATTGTTCGTAAAGGTAGAAATCAGAATGTTAAATGCCCGGGATGGATCCTTCTCGCAATCCTTTAACATTTCGGGACTGATTCCGAGATCATCTGGGGTGATGTCCTTGACCAACTCTTGGGCCAACTTGGCAAGATGACCCTTCAAGAATCGTTCAGGGAGCTTGGGGATTCCATTCTCAAACATTCCCTTCAGATCAGGACCCTTCTCATCCGACGTCGCATTGGATCCATCACCTGGTTGGAAGAACATCATAAACTTTTTAATGATGGCTGCAAAGTCAACACTCTCCAGTTTCTTCTTCATCTCATTCATGGCATCCTCCATCCATTCTGGTTTGGCGTTGTCTCCAAAGCCAGCCTCCATGAAACAGCAGATCGAAACGATACGAACATGCTCCCAAATCGCCTTCTTAGTATTCTCGGAAAGTGTCGTCCATACATGGTCTTCGACAGCGACGCCTGGCAAAATCGTACCTGGATTCTTCGTATGATCATCCTGTCCACCCAATGTATTTGCTACCTTGACCTCTTGATGAAAGCGATTCAAGCGGGCGGCCGGATCTAAAGCGGCTGCTGCCTGAATCTGTGCCGTATATTCGGGAAGGGCACCCAAAACATCCTCCACGAATTCGGTGTATTTTGACTGAAAGACAGATGGTTCTTCGTTTGCTGCCGCCATTTCTTCTTAGGTATTATGAAAAACCATGTACAATATACCACACTATTATTGTGCCGTGGCCTTTTCACATAGGATGCAAAGAACTTTCAGGTATTGCCAGATGACATCTTGGTTTTTCTGACCCATCGTATCCCAATACTTATCAAAAATCGAAAGTGCCGAAATCATTTCATTAAATTGGTTTGAAATCTTTCGTTGTGCAATTTGACGAAACAAGACGGCATTTCGTTCATAAACCGCTGTCGAGCATTCTTTGTAGACGTGCTCCACAAAGAGATCAAGAATGAGTCGTGGATTTATCTTTTTAGCACCTTTAATCGCCTCGGTTGCCATTTTGATTTCCTTATCTTCCGGAAACGTGGAGCACAACTCGTCAAAAAGATTCACGAGTTGTGTATTAAATGCACTCAGAAGAGACATTTCCTATAGCATCTAGGGATTCATATCTTTAGATTACTGACGAGCAACACGCTGTGGGATTCCGATGTCGCGTGCTGCTTTATATTGTTCCATTTGGGCGTCCAGCATTTCTTCCTTCTTGCTACGCTTGGCATTCGAGTTGGTGGTTTGAAAGTTGGATGCCTCTCTGGTACTTACTGCATCACCGCCTCCCAAGTAGGTGAAGTTGTGTTTCATCGTCATTCCGCCATTTCCTTGTGCAGAAGTATCCGCTCCAATAAATGAATAACTATCTCCGTAGCCTCCACCCATCTCCGAATCCAAGTAGGGCTCGGGTTCTACTGCTGCTGCGGCTCCACCATTGCCACCACTGCTCTTTGAACCACCTCCCTCCTTCATCTTACGTTCGTACAACCAATTCATAACCTCGCTGTTCGTTCGCGGCTCGGGCTCTCCTGAAATGACAAGTGTCGGAGTCTGTTTGAGCCAGGTTGGAAGAGCGGGACGATTTGGACCCGGATCCACGCAAATAAACCGAAATTCAGCTGCATAATTTGTTTTTGAGATTTCTTCGACAAATACTTTTGACCAATCGCACCGGTTTGAATAGAAACAAATATGAACGGGGGCAGGTCGGCTCATCCTTTTCTTCTCTACGAACGAATCGGAATCGGCTTGAACGCAGAATCGTAAAATTTGATGCCGATGAGTTCGGAGGATAAGATAGAATGAATCCCATGCAATTTTCTGAACTCCAAAAGCACGACGACGGTCGTACGTACACCTTCAAGATGGTGAACAGCCACGTAACGTATGCCAACACCCTACGTCGTCTCATTCTTACGGGTGTCGAAACGGTTGCTTTTCGTGCGGATATGACGTCGACTGGATCCACGACCGATGTTTCCGTAAAACGGAACGATACCCCGATGACCAATGAAATGTTGGCTGACCGGATTGGTCTTCTTCCCATCCATGTGAAGGATCCGCAACGCTGGAACAACGACGAATATCAATTTACACTGAAAGTCGATGGAGATAAAGATCGTGTCCGCTACGTGACCTCGGCTGACTTTAAAATTAAATCAATGAATGTACCGGATGAGGATGACCAGAAAGAAATCTCCTCGGAACAATTCTTTCCACGAAACCCACTAACTGGACAGACCTGCCTGATTGCTGCTCTTCAGCCCGGCGTCGGACCCAATCAGCAAAGCATTGAAATCGTAGCGAAAGCAACGAAAGGAACGGGTCGAGAGCATGCTCGGTTTTGCCCCGTGTCGCAGTGTTCTTACGAGTACACTCTTGATACCGATCCACAGCGTCTTGATGAGATGTTTGTTCAATGGCTTGCCGTTGCGAAGAAGGTGGTCAATGTGGACAAGGCATCAGATCGCTATGCGGAACTTCAGCGAGAGTTCAATACGATGCAGAGAAAGCGATGCTTCCTTCTCAATGCTAAGGGTGAGCCATTTAGCTTTGACTTTACGGTAGAATCCGTGGGAGTACTGGACGTCTCCTATATTGTCGAGCGTGCATGCGAGGTTGCTGAGAACATCTGCCTTCGCTATGTGAACTTGGATAAGGGTGATCTTCCAGATGATATTTCCCTCTCTACCGCGGATTCCCGTGTCATTGGATACGATTTCCTCTTTCGCGGACACGATCATACCCTTGGAAATCTATTCCAGACATGGATGGTGGAGAACTTGATTGAAACCGCAAATCCTACCATAACCTATGTGGGATATTCGGTTCCTCACCCTCTTCGTGATGAGATGGTTCTTCGCGTGGGTGTAGAGAATGGAAAGGAGGCAAGTGCACGCGGTGCCGTTGCTGCAGCGGCAAAGGGATGCCAAGAACTCTTTCGAAATCTTCGTACCGAGTGGCGTAAACTGATGGGTGTTCAAAATCAAGGCGGTATCCAAGTTAATGTTCGTCGCCGAACACCGATTGTGGGAAGTCGTTAATTGATTGCCTTTTGGGGCTTATTACCATAAAAAAGATAGGACATGGTTGCTACGCTCATGCATAAATAAGAAATCATAATAAGTATATTCTTCTGAATGGGTTCCTTTGAAAACCTGGGAACCCAATCCATGATGGGAGTAAAATAAAACCCAATCATTCCAAGAATAAGTATCGCTCGGAATACTATTTTTTCTTTGCTGACTTCTTCTGGAAATAATCTATCTTCAAATGACATTACTAATAGGAATGCCCCTAGTGCGATAAAGGTAAGAATAATTTTTAGGATGGCATTATCTCCCATCATTGGAAGATACAGAAGAGTCATGATCGCGGCAACAGGAATCAAAGATTTCCAGAATGGTTGATCGATGCCTACATTAAAAAGAGTAAGAACAAAACAGACAAGTGAAAAGTAGAAATCATTCTGAGCCGTTAACATAAAAAGCACAATTAATACAGACTGTACACTTTGTGCAATAACAGGAGATACTGAAATAACTCCATCTAGCATATCATCGCATACTTTTGTATTAATTCCTAAGAGGATTGGATACAATGGATTCATTATTTAAATACGTTTATTATTATTATTATAAAGAAAAGAAGAATTGAATATATGCACGGTGTTTATACAACATGTATATGTTCAATCGAACCTATTTGTATTACATTTGGTTAAATACAAATACTAAAATGGGGCGACTCTGAGAGCCAATACCATCTGAAGTAATATTGTAGCTAGAGATGGAGAGATGATCTTGTAATGCAATGCGTGGAACCTGACCATCGATCGATGAGGTAATAACAAGTTTTTGTTGTGCCACCGTGATACCCGTATGAAGTTCGCTATATTTCTCTTTAAGATTTAGAACGGTTCCATCTGAAGCAATATCAATTTCAGTTAACATACCTGCAACATCTTTTAGGAATACTTTAATTGTCGAATCGGTACTCATCTACTATGGTTCATGATTTTTTTAATTGTTCACGTATCGATTCACAATCTGGTCGGACATCCCATCCCGTTCGTTTTTCTATTTCATCAATCCATTCATCGATTTCCGGAATGGTATCCCACTCATTTTCATCGATTTTCCAGAGATTGGTCTTGATTTGATCATCCTCTTTCATATGCTTGGAAACCATAAACATAATCATAAGAATATCTTTTCCATTCACAATGTCCAAGATGTCTTTTCGTTTAAATCGAGAGCGGTCCACTTCTGGAAATGGGAGATCCATTGGATAGGGAAGAAGAATACTAGACAGAGAAGTGTTAGAAGATTGTTGTAAAGAAAGAAAAGGAATCGTTTTTGTAAAATAGGTACGCATATATTTTCCAAATGGTCTTTCAAACCATCCCCTGCCGATTCCTTCTTCAATCTTCCTCCATACTTGCTGATATGATCGATGGGTTATTTCATATGCTTCATTGAAAGCATTTCTATTTTCCTGTTGAAGATCTTCTTGTTGATCTAACCAATCGTCCGTCCACTGGAAGAGGATTCCAAGATGATTCCCCCAGATTCTCCAAAAGCCAGGATCTAGATCGGTACATACCGCCACCGTCTCTGAAACCAATTCAAAGAGTACACCCGTTTTGAGAGACGCAAGCTCCACTAACGTTCCCTTCTTCTCCATATCATACCATTGACCCATCATCAGTCGCTGTAGTTTGGTTTTGATGAGATCGTACCATACTTGTTTTTCGACATGAACGGGTCGGTTCTTGATCCAGATCATCCGTGCCATGTGCATGAGGTCATAACAAATCAGACCTGCCTTCTTTTGTCCAAATACGCGATGAAGTGTAGGTCTACCCCTTCGTAGATCCGCATTGTCCATATAGGGACTATCATCCATCACCAGACTCGTTGCATGAATACATTCGACTACGAAAGCAAGTTCTCCACACACAGGTAGATCCGGAGATAGGTACTTCCATAGCTCACAGAAGAGACGTGCTCGAATCTCTTTTCCACCCGTAAACAAATATGTCCATGAATATTCCGCAATCTCATGTGGATGCGTTTCGAACCAATAGGATTTCCACGTATTATGGATATGGGCCTTTTGTTCTTCCCACGCCATACTACTTTCGTTCGGTTTTCTAGTGGATCGCAAATTACACGTCCAGGGTTCTACCATCCTCGGCAAAGACACAATGAAGATCTAAACGGTCCATTTCTTTGAGACGGTCTACCCCAAATCGAACATATCGAGCAAACGCAACCTCTGCGGAGGGGTGTTGTTCGATCAAATAGGGGGTCCACCAGAATAAAAACTTGGAGCGGATCGCATACATTCCTAAGATACAATCAAAACGTTCAAACTTCAAACTACACGATCCATAGAACTTGACAAGGGCATCATAATTAGATTCTTCTTTCAGAACCTCTTCAAAGAAAAAGGAGGAAGTGGCGGAGTAGCGACCCGTTAATTTAATGATCATGTCGTTGGGTTGAATACCATGTTGCTCGATGACGGATAAAAGATCCATTCGTTCCGTTATTCCCTTTGATTGAAATTGCTGGGCATTGTGTTGTGTATAGACCACCGGAACGACTCGACCTTCATGTGTAAAATGATCAAGAAATGTTTCACGAATACCATTATTTTCCACAATGATCGGCTGTATGGTTGATGGAAGATGCTTCAAAGTTTGTTCGATAGCGGTTTTGTACTCTTTCTCTCTCTGTGTGGATTGTGATCCATATCGATTCCGAAGAGATGCAGTTATGATGAGATAGATCATTTTCGTTGCTCTATTTGAAGTGTCTGTAGAAGTTGTTTACACTCTGCAAACGCTAATCGGTTGCAAACGTATGCATTATAGAAATGTTTATGATGATTTCCTCGATTCACAAAGGTTGTCTTGCAAAAACGACACTGTAGGGGTTTATCTCCTGTTATAGATTGTGTAAGAAGTTTATCCAGGAACATATGGATAGGAAGTGCAGGTGTTCCATATTCTTCATGATTGGGAAGTGCCATCCATCTTTTGCACATCTCTGTCATTCCATAGTGTGTCTCAAGATCTGCCTTGGTACGATACCGCTTGAAACATCCTGAACATTCGAACGCTTTCGCCCTCTTTTTGGCATCCATTGGGTTATCCATCAGATCATCAATATCTCCAATGATGGGTTTTTTCCTCTTAGGGGGGTCTTCTTTGATTTCTTCTTTTACTGCTGGAAGTGGAGCCGGTACGTCCTTTGGAGGTTCCTTATAGTCATCGTTATTCCTCTTATGGCGAGCCGTCTTATTGGACCGATTGCTACGTTTATTGTCTTCAAAGATGGATATCATAGGAACAATGGGAGGTTCGGGTCCCACCCTCGTCTTCGACGACAGACTGGACAGGAGAGTATAAAGACGCTGGTACTCCGACGAGCCCGAATTTGTGCTCATTACGAATTACTACACGTCTCGATTTTAAACTTGTTTATGAAACTGAGATTCCACAAAATAGTTTCTAAGCGATGACTGCCTCCCATTATTAGTCCACCTCCTCTACAGTTGGACCCTTTGAGCTCGTATGAACTCCAGGGCTGACATTGACACCTGGACCCATGTGAACACCTTCTGCTGCACCTGACCCTGGTGATCCAGCATTCTCATACATCTTCGTCATGATCGGACGAATCTTCTCCTCATACGCCTTCTGCTTCTCCATGTAGGCCTCCTTCTCCTCTTCGGGATGGGCATCGAGCCAATCAATGCCCTCCTGAACCCAGCCCTCCACCTCCTTAACGGTTTCGGCACCAAGGGTCTCCTTCACCTTATCCTCGCGAACCGCGTTGCGAGTATTGTAGAGATACGCCTCCAACTGATTCTTGGCGTCGACACGCTCCATACGAACCTTGTCCTCCGCGGCATGCTTCTCGGCCTCCTGGACCAGACGCTCAATGTCCTCCTTGCTCAAACGACCCTTGTCATTGGTAATGGTGATTTTGTTCGATTTGCCCGTCGACTTCTCAGCAGCCGTCACATTCAGAATACCGTTTGCATCCACATCAAATGATACTTCAATCTGAGGAACACCGCGTGGCATTGGAGGAATACCCTCCAACTTGAAATCACCGAGACGATTGCAATCACGAGTGAACTGACGCTCACCCTCGTACACCTGAATCAACACACCTGGCTGGTTGTCGGCATAGGTCGAGAACGTCTGTGATTTCTTGCAAGGGACCGTCGTATTGCGTTTAATCAACGGAGTCATAACACCACCAGCGGTCTCCAGACCGAGAGACAGAGGAGCAACATCCAGAAGAATCAGATCCGAAGTGCGATCGGTGGTATGCTTGCCGGCGGTCAAAATGTGTGCCTGTACTGCCGCACCATACGCAACGGCCTCATCGGGATGCACCGAATCATTCAGCTTCTTGCCATTGAAAAAGTTGCTGACGAGCTCGCGGATCTTGGGAATGCGTGTCGAGCCACCCACCATGACAATCTCATGAATGTCCGTCTTGGACATATCGGCATCACGCAGAACCTGCTCCAAAGGTGCAATGGTGCGACGAAAGATCGCATCGCAAGTCGACTCAAAACGTGCACGAGTAATCACCAGATTCAGATCCAGACCGTTGGCGAGGCCATCCACTTCAATGGTCGCTTGAGTGGAGCTACTCAGAGATCGCTTGGCACGCTCGCATGCGGTTCGCAGACGACGCAGGGCACGCGTATTTTCTTTTAGGGATGTTCCCTTGTTTTTCTTTTCAAATTCCTGGACACACCAGTCCACCATGATACAATCAATATCTTCACCCAAATTTGTTATCGTATGGCTCTTTATCCATACTTCTTATGGTTTCCCATAAGTTCAGACTATATCTTCAAAGGATAAATCCCTTGGAACCCATTCGTGCCCCTTTTTCCATAGTATAAATACGACAGGATACTTGGAGTAGTCGTTGAACCTTGATCCTGTTTCCAGGACCCTTGGCTGCGGATTGCCCATTTCTTGTGCACCCGCGTGCACTGTCATTTGCCACCTTTTTACCGTACAACAGATGATTACTCTGTTCCCTCAACACTGTTACCAGATTGAGTTGGTAGTGGATTAATAGAAATAAAATTATCTATTTTAATTTTATGTGTTTGTATAATGGAATCAATTATTTTATCTCCTTTTTTGATATTATCAATTTTCCAACATGGACTTAAATTAGACCATTTGAAACATGTATATTGTTCATCTATATTTTGCAAGTTAAATGAACTACATGGAACAATATGATCAATCTCCCATTTACCATAATTATCCCAATTCATGTTTTCTTGAAATTGAAATTCAAACCATTTCTTCAAAAAATGAAAATCGCAGCCAATATATTGTAATGTTCTATTATTTTTAGACAATGATTCTTGCTTCAATAACTGAGAGATTCTACAATTTAAACTATGGCGAATTCGTCGATTAATATTAAGACCTTGTCTTTTATATTTTTCTCTAACTTTTTCGCGATGAGTTTCAACATATTTTCTTCCAGATATTTTCTGCTTTTCGGAATTCCATTCGCGTGGCTTCCAACAATCATTGCAGGTATGATAATAACCATCTTTTGATTTTTTGTTTGGTTTAAACAATGATATATTTTTAATCACATTACAACTAATACATAATTTCTCTTCAATTGTTGATACACATGTTGCCTTATCTTTATTACGCCATCTTTTTTTATTATAGCACATTTTACAACATGGATGAAATCCATCTGCGGATACAGATCGATGAGAAAATTCAGTACAGTCTTTTGTAATATTACAATCAATACATTGTTTTGTAGTTATTATTTCCTTTTCCTTTCTTTTTTTCTTTTCGATTAGAACATTTTTTTCAACTAGTCGGCATGATTTACATTTTTTTCTATAATATTTTTTATTGTCTTTTCCAATACCAGAATACTCATACATTGTGCATGGTAATGTCTTTTTACAACACTCACACTCTTTTGATTCCATATATAGTCAATAGATAACTTTGTTTATATTAATATTACAACTTTAGGGGTTTCCCGCAATTAAAGTTCTTTATTCTCGGCAGTGGTTTAACAACACGAAACCATTGATTGTTTACCGAGATGCGTATCGCCTGCCGTAGCTTTCACTTCAAATACACCATCGTCGATGGTGATCAAACTTACATCATGTGTACCCACATTGTTATCACATAGGCTCTTTATCCCATGTTTCTCCTACTCTCATAGGAGGTCGGACTATATCTTATTTTCTCTTTAAAGAAAACTCTGGCACTCGTGGATGGTTTATCTTTCACAATAACGATTGTGCTAAGATTACTACATCTAGTCTCTGAACCTTGATCCTGTTTCCAGGACCCTTGGCTGCGGATTGCCCATTCGCCAATCTTTTTCTTTTTTACTATACCACAGTTCATTATGTTGTGCCCTTATCTCTGTTGCCAGGATAAGTTAGTAGAAAAAGCTTTAGGGGTTTCCCGTCAATTCACCAGATTACTGTTATATCATAACAGGGAGGGTTTTCACCTCAGGTGGCAGTACTTAACAACAAGTAATTTCTTTACCACCACAGTCGAAGACAATAATATTTTGTTCGCCCGTCTTTTTCTTATCCAGACCATACGCCAGAGCCGCGGCAGTTGGCTCATTGATGATGCGAAGAACATTCAGACCCGCAATGGTACCTGCGTCCTTTGTCGCCTGACGCTGAGAATCATTAAAATAGGCGGGAACGGTAATGACCGCATCCTTCACCTCTGAGCCCAGATAGGCCTCCGCCGTCTGCTTCATCTTGGTAAGAACCATCGCGGAAATCTCTTCAGGGAGGTACGACTTTTGCTCGCCCTTGAACTCTACACCAATTCGTGGCTTGTTATCAGAACCCGCCGCAACAGTGAATGGCCACAGAGCACGATCCTTTTGAACCACTTGATCGTCGAATTTACGGCCAATGAGACGCTTGGCGTCAAACACGGTGTTATTTGGATTGGATGAAATCTGATTCTTGGCGGCATCTCCAATGAGACGCTCGGTGTCAGTAAAGGCGACATAGGAGGGAGTCGTGCGATTTCCATGTTCGTTTGCAATCACTTCGACGCGATCATTTTGGTAAACAGCCACACAGCTGGTAGTTGTTCCCAAATCAATTCCGATGGCGTAGGATGTCATTTCTAATAGGGTAGAAGGGATCGATTCTTAAGTTCTTTTATGAGATCATACCAGATTTCATAACATAACTAGAAAAATATGAAACATTATACAACCGCTCGACCCTTATTTTCCTTCCAATCCTTCTCATTTCGATCGACCTTCTCATTCCGATCCACGACCGATTGTAGAACATAGGATGTCATTCCTACCTGCTTCATTTCATAAAGGAGAGAATTGGTATCCTTTGGAAAGCAAGTTCCACCATACCCCCTCTTTCCATCGTGACCTGGAACAAAGCTGTGCGATGAACCGATGCGATCATCTAGCGTCGCTGCATGACGAACCGCTTCATACTCGATTCCCTGTACTCGACAGAATTCCTCCATTTCATTGCAAAAGGATACCTTCGTAGACAAATAACAATTCCGAAAATACTTGATCATTTCTGCCTCCTTGTTTGTTCGAAAAACGACATGGCTTGATTTGATAAGATCTTCTTCTACCGCGTAGTGAAACATTTTTTGGATGGTATGTTTGAATCGCTCTTCGTGCTCGTTCGATAATGAACCCACGATCCAATGTTTACAATCGATCACATCTTGAATGTAATTCTTTTCGGTCAGAAATTCGGGCATGAAATAACAACCTAGGCGATCGCATGTTCCAGGAGGAACCGTCGAACGAACCACAATAAATGTTTTGGAAGAATCGATAATTTTCTGCAGGTCTTGCACTACCGATTCGACAAGAGAGAGGTGGCATTTTCCAGAGGATTCCATTGGAGTGGGAACGCACACAAAAATCACTTCGCATTTGCTCATATCAGAAAGCGTGGTTCCAAGAGGAATGCAACCTTCAGGGCGAATGTCATACACTAAGGTACGAAGATTCCATCCACTAAATTGTTGGGTTGCTTTACCAACGTATCCGTTTCCAATGATTCCAATGTTCATTATCTAGTATGGCGGAGCTCGTATTTAAGCCAGTTATAAACGAGTTTTAAACGAAGTTATAAACGAGTTCTAAGCTGAAGATGCATCGACCAAATCCAATAGTTGTTTTGTATAAGCGTCTTGATTATTTCGAAGGAGAAATGCAATTCGCTGCCAAGGCTGCAATCGAATATAATCATATACATCGTTCACGGTCATGGGCTTCTTACGAGACAAATAAATTCCATGAAGGGCGTACAAGTGAGGATGATACATTCGATCGATTTGCTGAATGTGGGTTGTACGTTGTACATGAACATCCATGTAGAGCCCATGTAGATATTGGACCATATGATTCAAAAATACGGTATAAAATTCCATTGTATCCTTATCTTCGGGATAATACGAAATGTAGTATGGAACAATATTACGTTGATACAAAGGAACAAATCGCTCCAGTAAATACGCCGCATTACCACGAAGGTTCTTGACCATAGAATATGCATTCGACCGAAACCTCCAACGATTTCCCTCCTTGTCCTTTAAGGCTATACCCTGAAATTCCCATGTCTGTTCTTCTAGCGTAGTTTGAATCCATGTATGGACATACGTTATCTTCTCGTCCGCTCCACCGATGGGAATGGAGCGAAGATTTTCTTCGAATTGAACCGTTCCGTCTTCGTAGACAATCGTTTTATGAATCAAAATGGCACGATTCTCGGAAATGATTTTAACAATACGATGTTCCTTGTGCTGAACCAAAAAGCTATATCCATACGCGATTTCCTTCTTTTCCGGATCAGGCTGATCCCATTTTTGAGATTCTTCTTGGATAAAAGATTCCAGTGATTCGTCTTCATTTTTGATACGACCAGTATGAGCCTCGATAAATAACTCCCGAAAGGATTTGGAAGAATAGAACTTTCCGGATGCGTTTAGCTTAGAACGGCTGCAAATGTGCAAGGTTTTGTTCCCCGCTAGTGTAA
>Ga0214921_10000369_pt1 | contig 85850 bp, 95 predicted proteins | sample LL1505_MetaG_FD_177992 | JGI IMG/M metagenome (GOLD analysis project Ga0214921, IMG submission 177992) | Freshwater microbial communities from Lake Lanier, Atlanta, Georgia, United States - LL-1505 | ecosystem: Environmental > Aquatic > Freshwater > Lake | place: USA: Georgia | collected... | reverse complement strand
AATGGTATCGGGCCAGCGGCCAGCGGCATCGGCGGCGATGGCCTGCATCTGGGCCAGCGTCATTGCCGGATAATGTTCAAGGGTCAGGGCAACAAGGCCCTCATCGGCGCGCACCAGCCCGGTGAAGGCGACAGCGGCGCCGAGATCGGTGCGGCCGGCCAGCAGCGCGGCCTGTACGATGGCGGAGTCGAAGGGCTCACTCTGGAGCCGCGCGGCAATCATCCGCCTGTCACCGGCGGGAAGATGGCGATTTCGCGCGGGTTGTTCAGCGGCGTGGCGGAGGTGGCGAAGGCCTGATCCACGGCGATTCGGATGCGGCTGCGATCGGCCAGGGCGGCGGCATGGCCGGGGCTGCGGGTGGCGAGCCAGTCGAGCAGGGCGGCGACCGTGGTGAGTTCGGCGGGCAAGGTGATCGTCTCGCTGTCCGTGCCCACCATCTCGCGCACCCAGGCAAAATACAGCAGGTGCACCATCACATGTGCTTCAGGCCGACGCGCAGATAATCATAGCCGGTGATGAGCGTGAGGATGGCGGCGATCCAGAGCGTGACAAGCCCTATGATCTCAGCCGGCAGCCAGGGCAGGATCGGCACCGCGCCAACCAGGATCAGCGCCCCCAGTGCCACCAGTTGGGCCGTGGTCTTCCACTTGGCGAGCTGGCTGACGGGCACCGAGACCTGCACCCCGGCCAGATATTCGCGCAGGCCCGAAACGAACATCTCCCGCAGCAGGATGATCAGGCCGGCAATCACGCTCCAACCATGCAATATCTGGGCATCGACCAGCATCAGGATGACGGCGGCCACCATGATCTTGTCCGCAATCGGATCAAGAAACTGGCCGATTTTCGAGACCGTGCCCCACGACCGCGCCAGATAGCCATCGAAATAATCCGTGATCGCCGCCAGCGTGTAGAGGCCGAACGCTGCCAGCCATTCCCAAGGGCTGGGCCCCCACATCAAGGCAACAAGACCGGGCACCGCGAGGATGCGCGACAGGGTGAGCAGATTGGGGAGGCTGGACAACACAACCCCTTCATAGGCAATCCAGCGCCAAGTGCAAAGTTACCGAAAGGCTTGCTCATGAAGGTTTCTGATGCCGTGCTGTCGCGCCGTTCGGTGCGGGGCTTTTTGCCGACGCCAGTCGATGGCGACGTGATCCGCCGGGTGGTGGAAAAGGCGGCGTGGGCGCCATCGGGTGGCAATCTGCAGCCCTGGCACATCGATGTGGTAGGCGGTGAAAAACTGGATGAACTAAAACGCATCATGCTGGGCAAGCTGATGGGCGGCGGCCAAATGGAGCCGACCGAGTATGACATCTATCCCAAGGAACTGCCCGAACCGCACAACAGTTACCGGTTTGCCGTGGGCGAGGAGCTCTACAGCCGGCTCGGCATTCCACGTGATGACAAGGCCGGGCGCCGCATGTGGTTTGCGCGCAATTTCCAGTTCTTTGGTGCGCCGGTTGCCTTGTTCTGCTCGGTCGATCGCCGCATGGGGCCACCGCAGTGGAGCGACCTTGGCATGTATCTGCAGTCGCTGATGCTGCTGCTGAAGGAAGAAGGGCTGGATAGCTGCCCGCAGGAATGCTGGGCGATCTATCCGAAAACCATCGGGGAGTTCATCGGCATTCCGGAAGAACGCATGTTGTTCACCGGCATGGCGATCGGCTTCATCGATCCGGATGACAAGGCCAATCTCTCCCGCCCGAGCCGCGCACCGATGAGCGACTGGGCCGCCTTCCACGGCCTTTGATCCCCGCATCGGCCCTTGCCGCCACCTTGCTGTCGGCGCTGATCCATGCCGGCTGGAACCTGTTCCTGAAGGGCAGCGCCGGGGATCGACTGGTGGACTTGGCAGTTCTGGGGCTGGGAGGATCGCTGTTCGGCGTCGTGTTGATCACGATTTTCGGCGCTCCGGTGGCCGGGGCATGGCCGTTCATTCTCGCTTCCAGCGCCATTCACCTCGTCTATTGGACGGCGCTCAGCAAGGGTTATGCCGCCGGGGACATGAGCCATGTTTACACGATTGCCCGCGGGATCGCTCCGGCGTTGGTGACGCTGGGGGCTGTGATCTTCGCCGCTGAAGTCCCGGGCGTGGGGCAGGGGCTGGGGGTCGCAGCCATCAGCATCGGTGTGATGCTGGTTGGCGTGAACCGTCTCGCGCCGCTGGCGGCGACGGCCTGGGCACTGCTCACCGGAGCCATGATTGCTGGCTATTCTTTGGTTGATGCGATGGGCGTGCGGGTGAATGGCGACGTGTTCAGTTACAAGGGCTGGGGGGCAGTGTTCACCTTCCTGCCCATCAGTCTGTTCGTCATCGCCCGGCGCGGCCCGGCAGGTTTCGCCGCGGCGGCGGCCGGGCGTTGGCGCCAGGGGTTGTTCGCCGGCGCTCTCTCCAGCGCGGGCTTCATGCTGGTGCTGTGGGCCCAACTGCGCGCGCCCATCGGCCCGATCACGGCGCTGCGCGAAACCAGTGTGCTCTTCGGCGCAGCACTGGCGGCGCTGCTGTTGAAGGAAAGGGTAACGCCCAGGCGCTGGGCCGGCGCGCTGGTGGTGTGTGCCGGGGCGATGCTGATCGGCTTTTCGGGTTAAGCCTCTCTCGCCCCCAGCCCGAGCAATTTCTTCGTCCGTGCGATGAAGGCGGTGTTGTCGCCGCCTTCCTGCACCGGCGAGACTTCCGGTACCTTCAGCCCGCGCTGTACGGCGGGGCGGGCGGCGATGGCGTCGACCCAGCGGGACAGGTGCGGTAAGGGCGCCAGGTCCACCCCGGTCCAACCCGCGGTGCGCACCCAGCAGAAATGCGCGATGTCGGCGATGCTGTAGTCCCCGGCCAGATAGTCGCGATCCGAAAGCCTGGCATCGAGGATGGTGAACAGCCGCTTCACCTCGCCCAGGTAACGCGCCTGCACCGCCGGCAGTTTTTCCGGCCAATAATGGCCGAAGAGATTGGCCTGGCCCATCATCGGCCCCAGTCCGCCCACCTGCAGCATCAGCCATTGCAAAGCTTCCGAACGGCCTTGGCGGTGGCTGGGCAGCAATTGCCCGGATTTTTCCGCCAGCCAGAGCAGAATGGCGCCCGATTCCATCACGGCAAAGTCATCGTCGATCAGGCACGGCACCTTGCCGTTGGGGTTCAATTTCAGGAACTCCGCCCGCTTCTGCTCGCCCTTGGTCAGATCGAGCGGCTGCACGGTATAGCCCAGGCCCATCTCCGCCAGCGCGATGGAAACCTTGTAGCCATCGGGCGTGGGCGCGGTGAAGAGGATCAGGCTCATGGACGCAGCCTACGCCGCTAACCGTTCGGGTGGAAGTGCTGCCAGATCGCCAGCGCCATCTGGCTGGAAATGCCGGGCGCGCGTTCCAGATCCTCCAGCGTGGCACCCTTCACGGCGCGGCTGGTGCCGAAGTGCATCAGCAGCGCCTTCTTGCGGGCCGGGCCGATGCCGGGCACTTCGTCGAGCGGGCTTTGCGTGATGGATTTGGCGCGCTTTGCCCGGTGCGCGCCGATTGCAAACCTGTGCGCCTCGTCGCGCAGGCGTTGCAGGAAGAACATCACCGGGGCATTTGGCGGCAGCGTGAACTCACGGCCCGACGGCAGATAGAAGGTCTCGCGGCCGGCGTTGCGGTCAGGTCCCTTGGCGACGCCGACGATCGGCACATCCACGCCCAGCTCGGCCAACGCGCTCATCACCGCCGAAACCTGGCCCTTGCCGCCATCGATCAGGCACAGATCGGGCCAGTTGCCGCTTTCGCGATCCGGGTCTTCGGCTTCCAGCCGGGCAAAGCGCCGGTGCAGCATCGCCTTCATCATGGCGAAATCGTCGCCCGGCGTGATGCTGTCATCCTTCATGTTGAACTTGCGATATTGGCCCTTCTGGAAACCGTCCGGTCCGGCAACGACCATGGCGCCCAGCGCATTCGTGCCCTGGATATGGCTGTTGTCGTAAATCTCGATTCGCGCCGGCGGGGCATCGAGTTCGAAGATCTCCGCCAGTTCCCGCAGCAGCTTACCCTGCGTCGTCGTTTCGGCGCGGCGGCGCTGGATGGCTTCCTCGGCATTGCGCTGCGCCTGTTCCACCAGCTTCCTTGCCGGCCCGCGCTGGGCGTGGCGCAGGCTGACCTTGCGCCCGGCCTTCACGCTGAGCGCCAGCGCCAGCAGTTCCGCTTCCGGCAATGTCCGATCGAGCAACAGCTCGCGCGGCGGCGGCAGCTCCTCGTACAGCTGGGCGAGGAAGCTCTGGAGCACTTCGGCCTCATCCACGCCTTCGGTGTGGCCGGGGAAGAAGCTGCGGTGGCCCCAGTTCTGGCCGCCGCGGATGAAGAAGATCTGCACGCACATGGCGCCGCCATCGGTGGCCATGGCGATCACGTCGGCTTCGCTGGTGGCGCCTTCGGCGTTGATGGCTTGGCTGCCCTGAATGAAGGTCAGCGCCTTCAGTCGGTCACGCAGCACCGCCGCTGTCTCGAAGTCTATGGCTTCCGCCGCCGATTGCATCGCCTCGGCCAGCTTCTTCTGCGCCTCTTGCGTGCGGCCCGACAGGAAGCCCTTGGCGTCCTCCACCAGTTCTGCGTAGCCGACGTCATCGATGCGGCCCACACAGGGCGCCGAGCAGCGCTTGATCTGGTAGAGCAGGCAGGGCCGCGAACGATTGGCGAAGAAACTGTCCGTACAGCTCCTGATCAGGAACACCTTCTGCAGCGCGTTCAGCGTGGCATTCACCGCGCCGGCGCTGGCGAACGGGCCATAATAGCTGCCCTTGGCCGCCCGCGCGCCGCGATGCTTGGAAATACGAGGGAAATCATGATCTTCGCGCAACAGGATGAAGGGGAAGCTCTTGTCGTCGCGCAGCAGCACGTTGTACGCCGGGCGATAGCGCTTGATCAGCTGGGCTTCCAGCAACAGCGCTTCGGCCTCGCTGTTGGTGGTCACGATCTCCATGGCGCGGGTCTGCGCCACCATGCGCTGCAAGCGGCGGGGTAGGCGGGTGACCTGGGTATAGTTGGTCACCCGCTGCTTCAGCGTGCGCGCCTTGCCAACATAGAGCACGTCGCCACTGGCATCGAGCATGCGATAGACGCCGGGCTTCAGTGGCAGGGTCTTCACCACGCGCCTTATGGTGGCGACACCCAGATCAAGATCAGGCGCCTCCGTACCGCGCACCGTGTAGGTCTGCGCTTCCTCGGAAAATCGGTCGGGCGTTTCGGTCATGCTGTGCAGCCGATAGCCGCGGCGGGCCTGTCATGGCAAATGCCCACAAGGCTGCTATCGATCAGGTCATGCCGATTCTACGCCTCTTCGCCGGCCTCCTGGCCCTTGCCCTGTCTGCCTGCGCGTCGAACACCCCGCCGCCGGCAACCGCCGCCGCCGTGACACGGCCCGCGCACCCGGTCATCCTCATCTCCGTCGATGGCCTGCGCGCCGATTATCTGCGCCGCGGGGTGAGCCCCACCATCACGGCTCTGGCAGCGCGCGGCGTCACCACCAACGCGATGCGGCCCAGCTTCCCGTCGCTCACTTTCCCCAATCACTATACGCTGGTGACAGGCCTGCGGCCGGATCGCCATGGCGTGGTCAACAACAATATGCGGGATGCCGAACTTGGCGCCTTTTCGATGGGGATCCGCAGCGCGGTGGAGGATGGCCGCTGGTGGAACGATGCCGAACCGATCTGGGTGACCGCTGAACAGGCCGGCATCCCCACCGCCACCATGTTCTGGCCGGGCAGCGAAGCGGCGGTGCGCGGCGTGCGCCCGTACCGCTGGCTGAAGTTCGATGGCGACATGCCGGAAGCGGCGCGAGTCGATCAGCTGCTGGCCTGGCTGGATGAACGGCCCCAAGAACGGCCAAGCCTCGGCTTTGCCACGCTCTATTTCGACACTGTTGATCACGATGGCCATGAATTTGGTCCGGATTCGCCGCAGGTGAACACGGCGCTGGCCCGGGTTGATGCTCAGATCGGCCGGCTGCTGGCCGGCCTGCAGCAGCGCGGGATCGAAGCCAACATCGTGCTGGTGGCCGATCATGGCATGGCTCAGGTGAGCAATGATCGCCGTATCCTGCTGGATTCGCTTCTCGATCCGGCTTCGGTGCAACTCGTGGCCGGCGGCGCCATCGCCAGCCTGAACCCGCAGCCGGGGCAAGAGGTGGCCGTGAAGGCCGCAGTGCTGCGGCCGCACCCGCACATGGCCTGCCACGAAAAGGCCAATCTGCCTGCCCGTCTGCATTATGGCCGCCACCGCCGGGTACCGGCGATCATCTGCATTGCCGAAGCCGGCTGGATGATCTGGCTGTCGGTGCCGCCGGCCAGCCAGACGCAGCGGCCGCTGGGCGGTATGCACGGCTATGATCCAGCCCATCCCGATATGGCCGCCAGCTTCGTCGCCGCCGGGCCGGCCTTCCGCGCCGGGGTGGTCCTGCCGCCGTTCGACAATGTCGATCTCCACCCGCTGCTGCTGCGCCTGCTCGGCCTGCCGGCGATGGCAACCGACGGCGACGGCAAAGTGCTGGCAAAGGCCCTGCGCTGAACTGCACGTTGCGCAGCCGCCCGCAAAGGCTTAGGCGGCGCCCATCATGACGGTCCTGCCTACACGAACAGCCATCATAACCGGTGGTGCCAAGCGCATTGGCGGCGCCATCACGCGCGCACTCGCCGCCGATGGCTGGCACGTGCTGATCCATTGCAACCAGAGCCGTGCCGAAGCCGAAGCATTGGCCACTGAGCTGGGAAATGCCAGCGTGGTCGCGGCCGATCTGGCCAATCCGGCTGCGGCGGACATCATCATGGCGGCCTGCGCCGGCCTGCCGCCGGCCCGCCTGCTGGTCAACAGCGCCAGCCGTTTCGTATATGACCGGATCGAGGATTTCAGCCCCGCCGAGTTCGATATCCACATGGCGGTGAACCTGCGCGCGCCGGCGCTGCTCAGCCGCGCCTTTGCCGCCGGGTTGCCCGATACGCTCGATGATCCGGCACTGGTGGTCAACCTGCTCGATGCCAAGCTGGCCAGCCTCAACCCGGATTACTTCACCTACACATTGTCCAAGATCGGCTTCGAGGGGCTGACCGAGCTGACCGCGCGCTCCTATGCGCCGCGCTTGCGCTGCGTGGGCATCGCGCCGGCGGTGACGCTGGTATCGGGGCCACAGACGCGCGAGAATTTCGAGGCCGTGCACGGGCTCAACCCGCTGGGTCGCGGCGTGACGGTGGACGATATCGTCACCGCGCTGCGCTTCATCATCGCCACCCCCACCTTCAACGCGCAAACCATCGTCCTGGATGGTGGGCAGCGCCTGCTCGGCCTGCCCCGCGACGTTGCTCACATGGTAGAAAAATGATGCCCGATAACGTGCCGCCGCCCACCTTCATCGAACCGATGGCGCCCGGCATGGTGCCGCGTCATCTGGCGATCCGCTCCCGCAAGCTGTTTCTGCAGGATTTCGATCTGCCAGTGGATATCGGCTTCCACGCCTTTGAAGTCGGCAGTCCGCAAACGCTGCGCCTGAATATCGAAGTGTGGGTGGATGCCGATCATTTTCCGCGCTGCGACACAGTCGCTGAAGCCTGGGATTATGATTTCTTGCGCAGTGCCGTGCTCGGCCTGGTGGAGGGCCGCCGTTTCAATCTGCAGGAAACCGTGGCGCACGCCATTTACGATATGGTGGCCGCGCGCGCCGGCGTCGTGGGCCTGCGCGTTTCGACGCGCAAGCCTGACGTCTATCCCGACTGCGAAGCCGTCGGCGTGGAGCTGTCCAGCTACTAGTTGGTCTTGCCGCAAGGGCCCAGGCTGGTGAGCGCATCGCGCCAGTCCTTGGCCAGCGCCGGATCAGCGCCGCCGGCTGAGGCGGGCAGGCGGGCGGGGAGGAAGCAGGCCAGGCGGTACCAGAGCAGGGTGCCCGGCCGTACCCGCTCAGCTGATTCGTCGATGATGTCGCCGCGCGCCACCAGCACCCGCTGCACCTCGCCGGGCCGATTCTGCACCACCAGGGTCGCGGGCTTGCCATCGGTCGTGGCAAGGAAGAACTGGCTCTCGCTTTCACCCGGCAGCGTGCCATCGGCGCGAAAGCCATTGGAAACGCTGCGGATAATCGGCACCTTGCCGGATCGCTGCTCGGCCACGACGGCGCGCACCGTGTCAGCCAGCGCCGAATCCCATGGCTGCTGGGCGCGGCGCGAGATCAGCCTGGTGCTGCCGGTTTCTTTCATCGAATCAAGAAAGGCCAATATATCCAGTCCCTTGGCCTCAGGTACCCGCCCGCGCGAATCCAGTGGCGCATCCCACAGATATTGCAAGGTGCCGCCCAAAGCGCCGGGAGCAACCAGCACATTGGACACGCTTGCGGTCACCAACAGCCGTGCCCGGCCGGCCGCGACATCAGGTGCAGCCTTGCCAGAAAGTCGGGTGGCGCGGGTGATGGTGGCACGCACAATCACCGGGGCAGCCAGGGTCAGTTCGGCGGTATCGGCAAAGTCTGCAAGGCGGTCGTTCGGGATCGTTGTTGGGGCCGGTGCCTGTGCAGCAGCCGGCGCAATAATTACCAGAATCAGGCAGATGGTCAGAATCGAACGTGTCATGGCCGTCATCGTACGGGCGAGCGGCCCTTGCCGGCAACCCGCTGTAGGGTCACACGGCCATCCCCGGCAAAATGGCAGGGAACAAACCCGGATTCTGAGGTGGGGAAACAACGTATCAAAACCGAATTCGGCGGGATTGTGGCAAAAAGCCGGTTGCGGGGCCAAGCGGCTTGCGGCTAGAGGAGCACTCCGAGGGTTCGGCGCAGGGTTTGAGGGGGGTCCTCTGCTCGCGGCGTTCCACAGATTTTAGGGAGTGCCAAACCAGCCATGTCTTACATGGACGCACCTGCGATGAGCAAGAATCGGCAGATCGCGCTGGTCTCGGTCGCCATTCTGCACGTCCTGCTCGGCTATGCCATCGTGTCCGGTTTCGCCATTTCGGTGGTGAAGAAGATCGTTGAGCCGCTCGAAGCGGTCAACGTGAAGGAAGAAGCACCGCCGCCGGACGAACCGCCGCCGCCGCCGCCAAAGGAAATCGAGATCCCGCCGTACGTGCCGCCGCCCGAAGTTTCGGTCGCGTCGGATGCGCCTACGAACTCGATCACCACGCAGTCGACCGTGGCTCGGCCGGATCCGCCCGTAGTGGCTCCCCCGGCGCCAGCCCCGCCGGCCCCGCCTGCTGTGGCACCGTCGCCGGCAACACCGCGCGGCCGTGGCAACGTCTTCTCGGATGATGATTATCCCAGCGCCAGCCGCGCTGCCGAGGAAGAAGGCGTGAGCCGTGTGTCCTATGTGGTGGGCACCGATGGCCGCGTAACCCAGTGCGAGGTCGTGCAGTCTAGCGGCTTCAAGCGTCTTGATGATGCGACCTGCTCCATCATCCAACGTCGTTTCCGTTTCAATCCGGCGACTCGTGACGGGCAGCCGGTGCCGGAACGCAAGACCCAGCCGGTGCGCTGGCGCCTGACCAACTGATCAACTCATCAATCTGGGTCTGGCCTTGGTGCCAGGGTCCCGCAACGATAACCGAGGGAAAAAGACAATGCAGACCGAAGCCGCAGAAAACCCCTATGGCCTGATGGCCGCTCTGGAGCAGGGGGGCATCATCGCCTGGGCCGTGTTTGGCCTCCTGGTGTTCATGTCGCTGTACAGCTGGTTCATCATCATCACCAAATATCTGGACCAGAAGAAGATCATGGCGGAAGCCGTTGAACTGGAAAAGAAGTTCTGGACCGCCAGCGATCTGAAGACCGGTGCCGCGAAGCTCGAAAAGAATTCGCCGTTCCGTCAGATCGTTGATGACGGCCTGCGCGCTTCGGATCACCACGAGGGCCGCCTGACCGACAAGATCGACCAGCACGAGTGGGTGACGATGGCTCTGAACCGTTCGGTCGGCCTGATCAACGGCAAGCTGACCACCGGCTTCTCGTTCCTCGCTTCGGTCGGTTCGACCTCGCCGTTCGTCGGCCTGTTCGGCACCGTCGTCGGCATCTATCGCGCTCTGATCAACATCGGCCTCGCTGGCCAGGCTTCGATCGACAAGGTCGCCGGTCCGGTCGGTGAAGCACTGATTATGACCGCGCTGGGTCTGGCCGTGGCCGTGCCCGCCGTGCTCGGCTACAACTGGCTGATCAGCCGCAACAAGGACATCGCCACCCGCCTGAACAATTTCACGTCTGACGTGTATGGTGCTCTGGTGTCTGGCTCCCGCATCCAGCGTCCGGTTGCTGCTGCTCCGGCTGCCGCTGCTCCTGCCGTCAAGAAGTAATCGGTCTGATCGCCGCATAGGGAGATAGACCGATGGGAATGAGTATCGGCAAGGACACGTCGGACGAAAACGCGCCGATGAACGAGATCAACACGACGCCGCTCGTCGACGTCATGTTGGTGCTGCTCATCATCTTCCTGATCACGGTGCCTGTTGTCATCCAGACCGTGCCGCTCACGCTGCCGACGGTGACCAACGTTCCCACAACCACCAAGCCGGAAAACGTGCTGATATCGGTGGATGGGAACTGCGACACCTACTGGGGCCAGACCCGGGTGGACACGAAGCAGGAACTGCTCGACCGCGGCGTGAAGGCACTGAAGGACGAGATCAAGCGCCAGGAAGCCCTGGGCGGCAAGATCGAACTGCCGGAAGTGCATATCCGTGGCGACAAGGACGTCGCCTATCGTTGCGTTGGTGGGGTTGTCTTCACCATGCAGCGGGCTGGGTTCCTGAAGGTTGGGTTCATCTCCGAACCGGTTCCAGGGTTCGTCACGCGCGATTGATCAGGCAATGATGGTGGCCGGTTCCTCCCCGCAGGGTAACGATCCGGCCCCATCCGATAACGGGAGTTTGGCCTATGGCCATGTCAGTTGGTAAAGAGGGTGGTGACGACAACCCGATGGTGGAAATGAACACGACGCCGTTGATCGACGTCATGCTCGTTCTGCTTATCATGTTCATCATCACCATCCCGGTGCAGACCCACGCTGTGAAGCTGGACCTGCCGCCGCCGAATCCGAACCCGAGCAATGTTGATCCGGTGTTCAACCAGATCGATATCGATTTTCTCGGCAACATCTACTGGAACAAGACCGAAGTCGATATGCCTACGCTGAAGGGTTACCTGAAGCAGGCATCGGCGTTGCCGGAACAGCCGGAGCTGCGCATGCGTCCGGAAGCGGAAGCCAAGTATGTCATCGTCGATCAGGTGATGGCTGCTGCCCAGCAGGCTGGCATCGAAAAGATGGGCTTTGTCGGGAACGAGGCTTACGCGAACTGATCGCAGCGGGTCGCGTGGATAACGCTGAACGTTATTCACCGGCTCCGGAAAGATCGGCCAGCAAGAAGAAAAGGGCGGCCTCAACAGGCCGCCCTTTTTCTTGCCTGTCTGACAGCGTGGCTCCGCCGCCGGCCGCGCTCAATGGGCTGCCGCCTCAGACCGCCCTCCGCCTCGACAAGCGAGACACTCTACACCCCGCAATCCCCCCAGTATCGCTGCCGCCTGAACCAGCCTAGCCTCCTCGCAATCAGGAGAGGATCACGACATGGCACGACTTTCAGGCAAAGTGGCTCTGGTTACAGGTGCGGCTTCGGGATTGGGCGCGGCAACCGCGCGGCGACTGGCCAAGGATGGCGCGGCGGTATTGTTGACCGATCGTGATCTGGCCGGCGAGGATATTGCGGCCAGTATCACGGCCGCTGGCGGTCAGGCCGCATTCCGCCTGCACGACGTGACCAGCCATCCCGATTGGGCCGCCGCTGTTGAGCATGCCGTTCATGATTTCGGCCGGCTTGATATCCTGGTCAACAATGCCGGTGTGGCCGGCGGCCGTCACGAACTGATGGACCACAGCTATGATGCCTGGCGTCAGATCCTCGCCGTCAATCTCGATGGCGTGTTCCTCGGCCTGCGCCACGCCGGCCCGCGCATTGCCGCGTCAGGCGGTGGCAGCGTGATCAACCTCAGTTCCATCCTCGGCAAGGTCGGGATGGCCGGGGCCGCGGCCTATTGTGCGTCAAAGGGTGGGGTAACGTTGCTCACCAAGGCGGCGGCGTTGGAATGGGCACCGCTGGGCATCAGGGTAAACAGCGTGCATCCCGGCTTCATCGACACGCCGATGGTGAGCAATGCGCTGGCCGATCGGGAAGATGGCAACGAGATGCGCGTGGCGCTGATGAACGCCCATCCGATCGGCCGCTTTGGCGTGCCGCGCGAGATTGCCGATGCCATCGCTTTCCTCGCCAGCGATGATGCCAGTTTCATCACCGGCGCCGAACTGGTGGTGGACGGCGGCTTTACCGCCCAATAACGCGCCTCAAGCCGCCAACTGGTCGAACTGCAGCCGGGCAAGGCGCGCATAGAGCCCGCCGCCGGCCATCAGGCTGTCGTGCGTGCCCTCGGCGACAATCCGGCCCTTGTCGAGCACAACTATGCGATCGGCATCGCGCACGGTGGCGAGACGGTGGGCAATCACCAGCGTGGTTCGCTGCTTCATGAGCCCGTCGAGCGCTTCCTGGACCAGCTGCTCGCTTTCGGCATCGAGCGCGCTGGTGGCTTCATCGAGCAGCAGGATTGGCGCGTTGCGCAGGATGGCGCGCGCGATGGCCACGCGCTGGCGCTGGCCGCCGGAAAGCCTGGTACCGCTTTCGCCCAGGAAGCTGTGGATGCCTTCGGGCAAGTCTTTCAGGAAGCCATCGGCATGGGCGGCTTCGGCCGCGGCCCACACTTCGGCTTCGGTCGCCTCCGGGCGGCCATAGCGGATATTTTCCAGTGCGCTGGTGGCAAAGATCACCGTTTCCTGGGGGACCACGGCGATGCGTTCGCGGATCTGGTGCGGATCAGCGTCGCGATAGGCAACGCCGTCGATCCGCAACGCGCCGGCTTCCGGATCATAGAAACGCTGCACCAGCTGAAACAGGGTGGACTTGCCTGCGCCCGAGGGGCCGACGACGGCCACCGTTTCGCCAGGCGCCACCTTAAGGGTGAAGCCATTCAGCGCCGGGGCATCGGGTTTGGACGGATAATGGAAATGCACGTCCACCAGTTCCAGTTCGCCCCGCGAGGCGGGCAGGGCGACCGGATCAGCCGGAGCGCGGATCAGCGGCCGCGCGGCGAGCAGTTCTTCCATGCGGCCGGATGCGCCGGCCGCGCGCATGAAATCGCCATATACCTCGGTGAGTGTGCCGAACGCGCCGGCAACGATGGCGGCAGCGAACACGAAGGCGGCGATGGCGCCGCCCGAAAGCCGGCCCGAAATCACGTCGAGCGCGCCTTGCCACAGCACCAGCGTGATGGCGCCGAACACGAGGGTGATTACCAGCGCCGTCATCACTGCACGCAGGCGGATGCGGCGCTTGGCAGTATCGAAGCTGCTTTCCACCGCGGCGCCGAACCGCTTCGCTTCGCGGCCTTCCTGGGTGAAGGCCTGCACGATGCGGATGGCGCCCAGCACTTCGGAAACCATCGTGCCCATATCGGCGACCCGATCCTGGCTGGTGCGGCTGATTTCGCGCACCTTGCGGCCGAGCACGAAGATCGGAACGATGGTGAGCGGGATCACCAGCAGCATCATCAAGGTGAGGCGCGGGCTGACCCAGAACATATAGCCAATGCCGCCGATGCCCATCACCGTGTTGCGCAGCGCCAGGCTGGCCGAGGTGCCGACCACCTGTTCGATGATCGCGGTGTCAGACGTGATGCGGCTGGCGATTTCGGCTGGGCGGTTTTCTTCGAAGAACACCGGATCAAGGGTAACGAGGTGGCGCTGCACGGCGGTGCGCAGATCGGCCACCACGCGCTCGCCGATCCACGAGACGAAGAAGAAACGCACGGCCGTCGCCAGCCCGAGCAGCAGGACGAGCCCGAGGAAACCCACGAAGAAGGGCGCGATATCGCTGGGATCACTGCCGCGGGCAAAGCCATTGTCCACCACGGTTTTCAGCCCCTGGGGGATGGCCAGCGTGGTCAGCGCGGCAACGCACAGCGCGGCGAGCGCTGCCGATAGCTGCAGCGGATAGGCGCGGGCAAACCGCCACAGCAAGGCGAGGCGGGAAAGCTTGCGCTCGGCCGGCGGGGGCAGTGGCGGTTTGGGTGGTCTGGAAGCCATGCGGGCTGATAGCAGGGCCTTGAGCCGCACTCAATGGCAAGCACTGGCCAGCACCTGCGACAGTTCCGGCGGCAGCAGCCGTTACAAATAATGTTGCACTGCAGCAGATTAATTTACCGCGACTCTCATTTCCGGTTTATGCTGCATGTGCGATATGGCAGTGCATTAAATGCGCGGCTGCGCCGGAAGGATATTTGATGCTGTACACCGCCTTTGAGATGCAGAAAGCTTGGTTGGCAGGAATGGGCCTGGCGGCCCAATCCAGTTCAGATTGGTTGCTCAGCTTTGCCAACCCGGTGGCCTGGTCGCCCACGGCGCCATCGATGGCGCGGGCTCTGGAAGTGTTTGCCCACACCGTGGAAGTGCGCGGCAAGCCGGCATTTGATCTGAATACCACCATCGTTGATGGCGTATCGGTGTCGGTGACTGAAGCCGTGGTGCTGAGGAAGCCCTTTGGCCAGCTCAAATACTTTCAGCGTGACGTGACCGGCCGGCGTGATCCGCGCATCCTGATCGTGGCGCCAATGTCGGGCCATTATGCCACACTGCTGCGCGGCACGGTGGAGCGGTTGCTGCCCGATCACGAGGTGTACATCACCGATTGGCGCGACGCCCGTCTGGTGCCGACCAGTGAAGGCCGTTTCGATCTCAACGACTATGTCGATTATCTGATCGAGTTTCTCGAAGCGCTTGGCCCGGATACGCACATGCTGGCGGTGTGCCAGCCGTCGGTGCCGGCGCTGGCCGCTGTGGCGTTGATGAACGAGGATGATCATCCCTGCACCCCGCCGAGCCTGACGATGATGGGCGGGCCGGTGGACACGCGCAAGGCACCGACATCGGTGAATGATCTGGCCTTCAAACGGCCCTACGCGTGGTTTGAACACACGGTGATCCAGGACGTGCCGCCAATCTATCCGGGGGCGGGTCGGAAAGTGTATCCCGGCTATCTGCAATTGTCGGGCTTCATGTCCATGAATCTCGCCAACCACATGAAATCGCACTGGGAAATGTTCAAGCATCTGGTGGATGGCGACGAGGAGTCAGCGGATTCCACCAAGGCTTTCTATGACGAATATCGCGCCGTTTGCGACATGACCGCCGAATTCTACCTGCAGACCATCGATCTGGTATTCCAGCGTCAGGCGCTGGCCACGGGCCAGTTCGAACATCGCGGCCGCATCGCCGATCCGGCCAAGATCACCCGCACAGCGCTGCTGGCCATCGAAGGGGAGCGCGACGATATCTCGGGCATCGGCCAGACGCGGGCGGCGCTGGATCTGGCGGTGAACCTGCCCGACGCCAAGAAGCAATATCACATGGCTGTTGGCGCCGGCCATTATGGCATCTTCAACGGCCGCAAGTGGCGCGAGGTGGTTGCGCCGGTGATGGAGCAGTTCGTGCGCGCGCACGACACCCGCCGTGTGGCCCCGGCCCCGTTGCGGGTTGTTCTGCCCAGCCATATCGAGCCGGACGTGCCGTCGGGCGTTGAAGTCGCCTGAGATGGAGCTTGCTGGCCGGCTGCCGCTTCAGCCTGCCAGCTGCTCTTCCATTTGCGCCAATTCCAGCCAGCGCAGTTCCGCGGCTTCCAGTGTTTCGCGTAAGGAATCCAGTTCGGTGGTGAGCGCGGCAAAACGCGGCGGGTTCTTCGCGTAGAGATCGGGATCGGCCAGCGCCGTCTCGCGAGCGGCAATATCCTTGCCCAACGCAGCGATGCGGGCAGGCAGTTCGGCCAGTTCGCGCGCGTCCTTGTAACTGAGCTTGCCGGCCTTGCGGGGCGCGCTGGCTGGGGTTGCGGCGCTGATCCGGCCGCCCTTGGTTGCTGCCGCTGCCGGTGCCTGACGAGCCACCCAGTCGCTCCAGCCGCCCACGCTCACTTCGACTTTGCCGGTGCCATCGAGCGCAACAATCATGGTCACCACCCGATCAAGGAAAGCGCGATCGTGGCTGACCAGCACCACGGTGCCGGCATAATCGCCGATCACCTCCTCGATCAGATCGAGCGTTTCCATGTCGAGATCGTTGGTCGGCTCATCCAGCACCATCAGGTTCGATGGCGTGGCGAACTCGCGTGCCAGCAACAGGCGGGACTGTTCGCCGCCTGACAGGGTTTCGGCAGCCGCATCAATCACGCCGGGATCGAACAGATATTCCTTCAGATAGCCGGCGATATGCTTTTTGGAACCATTCACCTCGATCCACTCGCCGCCATCGGCCAGCACTTCGCGCACGGTGCGGCCTTTCAACCGCTGGCGATGCTGATCGATGATGGTGGGAGCCAGCACGGCGCTGCGGGTTATGGTGCCGCTGTCGGGCGCGATCTGCCCGAGCAGCAGTTTGATCAGGGTGGATTTGCCGGCACCGTTGGGGCCGACGATGCCGATGCGATCACCCTTGCGGATGCGCAGGGAGAAATCGTTGAGGATGGCGCGATCACCAAACGCCAGCGATATGCCCTTGGCATCGATCAAGATCTTTGAACCGGGATCGCTGGATTCGGTGGCGATCCGCGCTGATGTCGGCCCACGATCCAGGCTGCGGCGGGTTTCGCGCAGGTCCATCAGCTTGGAAAGCCGGCCCATGTTGCGCTTGCGCCGGGCGGTCACGCCGCGCTGCAGCCAATGTTCTTCGGCGCGCAATTTCGTGTCGAGCCGCTGGGCAGTGCGTTCTTCTTCTGCGGCCACCGCTTCGGACCAGGCATCGAACCCACCAAAACCCACTTCGGCGCGGCGCAGCATACCGCGATCAAGCCAAAGGCAATTCTTCGTCAACCGGGTGAGGAAGGCGCGATCATGGCTGATGACGACCAGTGCGCAACGGCTGCGATCAAGCCAGTTTTCCAGCCATTCGATGGCGCCGATATCCAGATGGTTGGTCGGCTCATCCAGCAGCAGCAGGTCAGGCGCTTCGGCCAGCACGCGCACCAGCGCGGCGCGACGACGTTCGCCGCCCGATGCCGTGGCAGCGGGGCGGGCAAGATCGAGCCCGATCTGATCGGCCAGCGCCGCCACTTCGTACGGCTGCGCGCCGCCGGCCAGCACATAGTCTTCCAGGGCTTCGAAATCGCCCATCGGCGGATCCTGTTCCAGCCGGCCGATCTTCAGCCGGCCGGCGAGGGCGCGCCGGCCCTGATCCGGCTCGATACTGCCGTCGATGATCTTCAGCAGCGTGGATTTGCCGGCGCCGTTGCGGCCGATCAGGGCGACACGGTCGCGTGCATCAAGGGTGAGCGACAGGCCTTGGAACAGCCAACCGGCGCCGTTCTTCAGTCCGATCGATTCAAGAGTGAAAATGGGTTCGGGCCGGGGAGGGGACATGGAGGAGGCAGTGGCCTGTCCCGCTGCGGCTGGCAAGAGGCAGCGGTTGCACTGATGGCGGCGATGCGGCACAAGATCACCAGATGCGGTCGGCCAGAATCCTGTTCATGTTCAGGGCGGGTTCAATCGGCAGCGGGCAGATGGGTGTTGTCGGAACCGGCGCTGAAGCCTGTTCAGCGCGCTTGATAAACGGGATCATGCGTGTGCGTAACCTCTTTTTCCTCTTGTCAGGCTTGGCCCTGTTGGCTGCGGCACCGGCCTTCGCTGGCCCCAATGACGTGCACGACATGGTGCGGGCCGGGGAGATCATGCCGCTGGAACCGATTCAGCGCCGCGTGATGCAGGAAAACCGGGGTGAGTATGTTGGCGTGCAGTTTGATCAGTCCAGCCGCACGTACCGGTTTCGGTTCTTGAAGGATGGCAATCTGATCAATGTTGATGTGGATGCCCGTACTGGTGCCCCCGTTCGGCGCCGGCAGAGTTTTTGAGAACCGCCAGGGAGGCGCGGGCAGCGCCGCCAACCGGACAGGAGCCGGTTTGATCGTGCCAAGCATTTTCGTGGACAGGGGCCAATGCGAATACTGATCGTCGAAGACGAACCCAATCTGCGTCGCCAGCTGAAAAATGCGCTGGAACAAGCGGGCTATGCCGTGGACGCCGCCGGTGACGGCGAAGAGGGTCACTATCTGGGCGCCAACGAAGCCTATGACGCGGTGATCCTCGATCTGGGCCTGCCGGGCCTTGACGGGTTGACTGTGCTTGACCGCTGGCGCCGCGAAGGCCGGGTGATGCCCGTTCTTGTGCTGACCGCGCGTGACAGCTGGTCAGACAAGGTGGCGGGGCTGGATGCTGGGGCCGATGATTATCTGGCCAAGCCGTTCCAGATCGAGGAACTGGTCGCCAGACTGCGCGCGATTATCCGGCGGGCGGCAGGGCAGGCGACGTCGGAACTGACCGCCGGCGGTGTGCGCCTGGATGGTCGCTCGGGTCGGGTGACGCTGAACGGCGAACCGGTGAAGTTGACCGCGCAGGAATTCAAGCTGCTGTCCTACCTGATGCACCACAAGGGCAAGGTGGTGAGCCGCACCGAACTGATCGAACATATCTATGACCAGGATTTCGATCGCGATTCCAACACGATCGAAGTGTTCATCACCCGCATCCGCAAGAAACTGGGTGCCGATCTGATCATGACCACGCGCGGCCTTGGCTACAGTCTCAACGATCAGCTCTGAGCCGGCAGCGGTGAGCACGCGCCGCTCGTTGCAGCGGCGCATGGTGCTGATCGCTGCGGTGTGGATCACCATGTTGTTGGGTGTGGGCGGTCTGGCACTGGTGCAGGTGCTGGATGATACGCTCACCGCCAGCTTCGACGAGCAGCTGGCCAATAACCTCAATGCGATGATCAATGCGGCCGAGCTGGACGAAGTGGGCGATGTGCGCCTGCTGCGTCCGCTGGGCGATCAGCGGTTTGCGGAGCCTTATTCCGGGCTCTACTGGCAGGTATCGGGCGGCGGCCATGCGCCGTTTCCATCGCGCAGCCTGTGGGATCGCCAGCTGGCGCTGCCGCCGGGCAATCAGGATTGCCGCACGCCCTGCAAATTTGAAAGCACGCAGTTCCCCAGCGAGACGCTGCGGGTGTTTGCGCGCAGCGTGCGTCTGCCCGGCGCCGCGCAACCCTTCCTGTTCCAGGTGGCCCAGTCCAGCCGCGATCTCGATCGGCAGAAGGCGCGCACCCGCACCGTTGTCGGCTGGAGCCTGGGGGTGCTGGGCATCGGCCTGATCGTCATGGTCGGCCTCCAATCCATCTACGGGCTGGCGCCGCTTCGGCGGGTGTCAAAGGCGATTGCCGCCATCCGTTCCGGCGAGGCGCGGCGGGTTGAAGCGCAATTCCCGGTGGAGGTGGAACCGCTGGTGGCGGAAATCAACGAGTTGCTGGCGCAAGGTGAGGCGCAATCGGAAGCGGCCCGCCGCCACGCCGGCAATCTTGCCCATGCGCTGAAAACGCCGATGAGCGTGCTGATCGGCGAAGCGCGTGGCCGCGATGATCCGCTGGCCCGCACCATCGAAGCCCAGGTTCAGGTGATGCGCCGCCATGTTGATCACCAGCTGGCCCGCGCCCGCGCCGCTGGCCGTCGCGCCGCCTCCACTGCCCGCACGCCCGTGTGGCCGTCTCTGGAAGCCATCGCGCGCACCGTGGGGCGCATCCACCAAGGCAAGGTCCTGATCGATCTGGCCGGCGACCGCGAGGCATCCTTTCGCGGTGAACAGCAAGACCTTGAGGAAATGCTGGGCAATCTGATCGACAATGCCGCCCTGCATGGCGGCGGCCGGGTGTTCATCACCGTGGAGGCCAACGCCGATCAGGTGCGGGTGCTGGTGGAAGATGACGGCATGGGCATTGCGCCCGACCAGCGCAGCCGCCTGTTCGAGCGCGGCGAGCGGCTGGACACCGACAAGCCGGGCACCGGCCTGGGCCTTGCCATCGTCAAGGATGTCGCCGAACTTTATGGCGGCAGCGTTGCGCTCGACAGTTCGGAGGATCTGGGCGGTCTGTTGGTGACGCTCACCCTGCCGCTTGCCGCCTGAGCCGGCGTCAGGCCCGCGCCGCCTGATGGTGGCGTATCACCTCGTCGATGACGAAGCGCAGGAATTTCTCGGAAAACTCTGGATCCAGGTTGGCGCTGGCGGCGAGCGCACGCAGGCGGGCGATCTGCTCGGTCTCGCGGCCGGGATCGGCGGGCGGCAAGCCGGTTTCCGCCTTGTAGCGGCCCACTGACTGGGTGATCTTGAAGCGTTCGGCCAGCATGAACACCAGGGCGGCATCGATATTGTCGATGCTTTCACGATAAGCCTGCAACACCGGATCGCTCACGCTGTGTCCCCCATCTGGCCCGTAATGGCCACATCGTCCTTTTGCGGCACAGCAGCGCGGGGAGCAAGGCCGCGCTTGCACGAGCCGTTACTTGCGTTAAGGAAAACGCCGTGACAGCCACCGTCCATACCTTCCGCCGCGACCCGTCGATCCAGGCGTTGATGAACCTGACCGCGCCGGGTCTCAACGCGGTGAATCATGTGATCCTCGATCGCATGCAATCGCCAGTGGCGCTGATTCCGGAACTGGCCGGCCACCTGATTGCCGGCGGGGGCAAGCGGCTGCGGCCGATGCTCACCCTGGGCTGCGCCAGCCTGCTGGGCTATGAAGGCACCCGCCATTACAAGCTGGCGGCGGCTGTCGAGTTCATCCACACCGCCACGTTGCTGCACGATGATGTGGTTGATGCGTCAGGGCTTCGGCGCGGCAAGGTCACGGCCAATTCGCTCTATGGCAATCCGGCCAGCGTGCTGGTGGGCGATTTCCTGTTCAGCCGCGCGTTTGAACTCATGGTCGAAGATGGGTCGCTCAGGGTGCTCAAGATCCTTTCGCGTGCATCGGCCGTGATTGCGGAAGGCGAGGTGGCCCAACTCACCGCCGCGCGCGATGTGACCACCACCGAAGATCGTTACCTTGACATCATCAGTGCCAAGACGGCCGCGTTGTTCGCCGCCGCCTGTCAGATTGCCGGCGTGGTTGCCGAGCGTGATGAAAAGGGCGAGGAGGCACTGGCCAGCTATGGCCGCTATCTCGGTATCGCCTTCCAGCTGGTTGATGATGCGATCGATTATGTGTCGGACGCGGAAACCATGGGCAAGAATGCCGGCGATGATTTCCGCGACGGCAAGATCACCCTGCCGGTGATTCTGGCCTATGCCCGCGGCAACGAGGAAGATCGCGAATTCTGGCGCCGCGCCATGACCGGTAGAGCCAATGGCGATGTGGAACTGATCCGCGCCGGCGAACTGCTGCGCACCACTAATGCCGTGGCCGACACCATGGCCCGCGCCCGCCATTATGGGCAGCGCGCGATCGATGTGCTGGGCAGTTTTGCCAAGGGCCCGGCGCGCGACGCGCTCACCGAAACAGTCGAGTTCGCGATCCACCGCGCCTACTGAGGCACCCGCCCCCTCTTGCCTGCCGGCGCTGGCAGGCGCAAAAGGGCGGCCATGCACGCTCGTCTTTACCAACGCCCCAAGCCTGCCACCCAGTCCGGACGCGCCCACACCGGAGAATGGCTGCTGGAATTCGAACGCGATGATCGCATGCGCGCCGATCCGCTGACCGGCTGGACCGGCAGCGGCTTCACTGCCGGCCAGGTGCAACTGCGCTTTGCCAGCCAGGATGCGGCGTTGGCCTATGCCAAGGCCAATGGGCTTGAGGTGGAGATCCTGCCGTTGGGGCCGCGCCGACTGAAGATCCAGGCTTACGCCGACAATTTCCGCTGATGCGTTCGACCTTCGCCACGGCGACGGTGCGACTCTATCGGCTTGATGACGGCGATCCGGTGGCCGAAACCCTGTTTTATGGCCCGCTTGATGAAGCACTGGCCATCGCTGCCGCCCAGAGCGACGACGTGCAAGCCAGCCTGTGGATCGCCACCGATAACGACGTCGCCCCCTATCTTGATCTGGCGGACGAGTAACGCTGGATTTTCCCGGATTTCCGCTGCATTTGCAGCGCCACGCGCCCGTAGCTCAACTGGATAGAGCACGTGATTTCTACTCTCGGGGTTGCAGGTTCGAGTCCTGCCGGGCGCACCAACATCATGTTCCCAGCGCCCGCCAGCCCACATAGAGCGCGGTCACGATCACCATCGCTGCAAACAGCCGTCGCGCCAGCAGGGCATGTCCGGCAAGGCGCGGCGCCAGCCGGCGGGCGGCCAGCACGCCGATCCTGCCACCGGCCATGCCGCCATCATCGATGCCGTGTTGGATTATGAGCCGAAGGGCGCCGTGGTTTCCGACGCCAGGCTGGAGGGTCTGCTCGCCATCGTGCGGCAGCGCCAGTTGCAACTGAAGTATGTGATGGAAACCCATGCCCACGCCGATCATCTGGCCGGTGGCCACTGGTTGCGCGAAAAGACCGGCGCACCGCTGGTGATCGGTGCCCGAATCGGAGACGTGCAGCGCGTGTTTGCGCCGCGCTTTGCCATGGATGATCTGGCCACCGATGGCCGCCAGTTCGACAAGCTGTTGGAGGAAGGGGCGACTCTGCCGCTGGGCAATCTCACCATCCGTGTGCTGCACACGCCAGGACATACGCCGGCTTGTGTAACCTATCTGATCGGCGATGCGGCCTTCGTGGGCGATACGCTGCTCATGCCGGATTAAGGCTCGGCGCGCTGCGATTTCCCCAGTGGCGACGCGGCGATGCTGCACGCTTCCATCCAGAAGATTCTGGCGCTGCCACCGGAAACCCGTATCTTTGTAGGCCGCGATTATCTGCCCGCTGGGCGCAGCGACTATGCCTGCGAAACCAGTGTGGCCGCGCAGAAAGCGGGCAACATCCACGTGCATGATGGCGTTTCGGCAGACGATTTCATCGCCATGCGCCGTGCCCGCGATGCGACGCTGGCGCCGCCGCTGCTGATCCTACCCAACCTGCAGGTGAATATCGCTGCCGCTGAACTGCCGCCCGCAGATGCGAAGGGCCGTCGTTTCCTGCGCCTGCCGTTGCAGGGGGTTTGATCAGGATCAACGCCGTTTGTCGGTTGAGCGTCCATCATCAATGCCACAGTCGAAAGGAATTCCCTATGCGCAACGAAGGCACAATCGATCGAGTCCTTCGCGTCGGGCTGGGCGTCGCCCTCATCGCCCTCGTTTTTGTCGGCCCGCAAACGCCGTGGGGCTGGCTGGGGCTGGTGCCGCTGCTCACCGGCCTGGTGGGCTTCTGCCCGCTGTATCGGCTGGTGGGGGTGAACAGCTGCAAGCTGTAGCGATTGCTGGCGGCAGGGTTATGCTGTGGCCATGATTCGCCGCACTGTCCTTGCCGCCGCCCTGCTGGGGCTGGCCCTTCCCACCCTTGCACAAGAGGTGCCAGCCCCGCCGTCGCCACCCGCAGCACCTGAGCCGGCAACGGTGAAGGTGGTGATGACAACCGAGCTTGGCCCGATCACCATCGCGCTGGAAACCGAGCGCGCGCCGGTCACTGCCGGCTATATCCTCAAACATGTTGATGAAAAGCGGCTGGATGGCGCCGCCTTCTATCGGGCCTACAAGATCACGCCCGATGGCAGCATTGGCCTAGTGCAAGGCGGCATCCAGGATGGCCGCAAGCTGCTGCCGCCGGTGGCCCATGAACCGACGACGATCACCGGTCTCAATCATGATGAAGGCGCTGTCAGCCTCGCCCGCGCGGCGCCCGGCACAGCGCAGGCGCAATTCTTCTTCATCCTCGGCAGCCTGAAGGCTCTGGATGCCAATCCCGCCGGGCCGGGGGACAATCTGGGTTTTGCGGTGTTCGGCCGCGTCATCGACGGCATGGACGTGGTGCGCAAGATATTGAACGTACCCATTTCTGCCACCAAGGGCGAAGGCGTGATGAAAGGGCAGATGATCGAGGCGCCGGTGAAGATCATCAGCGTCAATCGACTGATCCCGCTGCCGCCGAAACCCGCAGCCAAGCCCGCCGCGAAGAAGCCGCTGCCGAAGCGGCGTTAAGCGTACGGCGGCGCGTGCCAGCCCTTGGGCGAGGCGGTGAAGATCTCGCAGCCAGTTTCGGTGATGCCGATGCTGTGTTCAAACTGGGCCGAAAGTGAACGGTCACGCGTCACCGCCGTCCAGCCATCATCCAGCACCTTCACCGCCGGGCCACCACCATTGATCATCGGTTCGATGGTGAAGAACATGCCGGGCTTCAGCACGACACCGCGCCCTGGCTTGCCGACATGCACCACGTTGGGCGCCGTGTGGAAATCTTGGCCCAGCCCGTGCCCGCAGAAATCGCGCACCACCGAAAAACGGTTGCGTTCGGCGTGAGTCTGGATGGCGTGGCCCACGTCGCCCAGCGTCTTGCCGGGCCGGGCCTGTTCGATGCCCATCATCAGGCATTCATGCGTCACTTCCACCAGCTTGCGCGCCTTCAACGGCACATCGCCCACCAGGAACATGCGGCTGGTGTCGCCATACCAGCCATCGACCACCACGGTCACATCGATGTTGACGATGTCGCCGCTCTTCAACTTTTTCGGCCCCGGAATGCCGTGGCACACGACATGGTTCACGCTGGTGCACAGCGAGTGCGAGAAACCGCGATAGAAAACCGTGGCGGATGCAGCCCCGGCAGCGCGGACGAATTCCCACGCCATTGTGTCGAGATCGATGGTCGCCACTTCGGGCAATACATGCGGCGTCAGATGGTCCAGCACCTCGGCGGCCAGCCGGCCAGCCTTGCGCATCCCTTCAAAGGCCGCCGGCCCATGCAGGCGCAGTTGGCCCTCGTGTGGGTCCATCACCGTGGTATAGAGCGCTTGCGTCATATCCACGCCCATAGGGTTTCAGGCCGGCAAAGTCCATCTTCACCATGGTCACGGCCGCCGCCCTGCGCTAAGTCCGGGCGCATGAACGAACCGAGTCACACGCAGGCGGGGCGCATCTACACCGCCGCTCTCGTCATCATCGGCGACGAGATATTGTCCGGCCGCACGCAGGACGCCAACACCGCCTATCTGGCGAAATGGCTGGGCGTGCAGGGCATCCGCCTGAAGGAAGTGCGCGTTGTCGCCGACGAGATGGATGCCATTGCCGATGCGGTGAACGCCCTGCGGGTTAAGCACGACTATCTGTTCACCACCGGCGGCATCGGCCCGACGCACGACGATATCACCGTGGATGCCATCGCCGCCGCGCTGGGTCTTGACGTCATCATCCACCCCGACGCCCGCGCCATCCTGGCCGCGCATTATGGCGACCAACTCACCGATGCCCGCCTGCGCATGGCCCGCACGCCGGCTGGTGCCAGCCTGATCGAGAACCCGCGCACCAAGGCGCCCGGCATCCGCGTGGAAAATATCTTCATCATGGCCGGTGTGCCGATGATCACGCAAGGGATGCTGGCTTGGCTTGATGGCCAGTTGCCGGGCGGCGCCCCGGTGCTTTCGCGCAGCGTTGGCGCCTGGACGCAGGAGAGCAAGGCCGCCGAGATCTTGAAGCGCACCGAGAAGGAAAATCCCGGCGTGCAGATCGGCTCCTACCCGTTCTGGCGGGAAGGCAAGACCGGCGCCAATTTCGTCATGCGCTCCACCAGTGAAGCGCAATTGGCCGAGGTGGCGCAAATGCTGATGGAAGCCCTGTCGGAAGCTGGTATCACTTCGGTTGACGGAGAGCTGTGAGGGTCAACATGGCAATCGTTCGTTGGGTCTTTCTCGCCGTGATGGCGGTGTTGTTCATCTTGTTGGCGGTGTCCAACTGGACACTCGTCGATTTCGTTCTGCCCGATGGCACGCCCGCGGCGCTGCCGTTGCCGCTGCTGCTCGGCATCGCCTTCCTTGCCGGCGTGATCCCCACATGGATCTGGCACGTGTTGCTGCGGCCCTTGGCTGAAAGCCGGCGCGTGCGCCCGGCCCGGGTGGAGCAGGCGCAGGTGGCCGCCCCGGTTACTTCCCCCGCCAGCGGAGCCTGACGCCATGAACAATCCGGTGTTCGTGGCGGTCGATACGCCCGATGTCGCTGCTGCGCGTGCGCTGGTCGCTGCTGTTGCGCCGCATGTTGGCGGGGTAAAGCTCGGCCTCGAATTCTTCTGCGCCCATGGCCCGGCCGGCATTGCCGCTGTGATGGAAGGCCAGTCGTTGCCGCTGTTCCTCGATCTCAAACTCCACGACATTCCCAACACCGTGGCCGGCGCCGTGCGCAGCCTCGCGCCGCTGGCCCCGTCCATCCTCACCGTTCACGCCGCCGGTGGCCACGCCATGCTGGCCGCAGCTCGCGCTGCCGCGCTGCCCGGCACGCAGGTGGTGGCCGTCACCGTGCTCACCAGCCTGGATGATGCTGATCTGCTGAGTGCCGGTGTGCCTGATGGCGCCGCCACCCAGGCCGCGCGCCTCGCCCGGTTGACGCGCGGGGCAGGGTTGAATGGTATCGTGTGCTCGCCGCATGAAGTCGCCGCCGTGAAGGCTGAATGGGCCGATGGCCTGTTCGTCGTGCCCGGCGTGCGCCCGGCCGGCAGCGATGCTGGCGATCAGAAGCGCGTGATGACGCCCGCCGAGGCCCTCAAGGCCGGCGCCGGTGTCCTCGTCATTGGCCGCCCGATCACGTCGGCCCCCGATCCGGCCGCTGCGGCTGCTGCGATCGCAGCCAGCCTGTGACGCCCTTCAAGATCTGCGGGCTGTCCACGCCGGAAACCGTGGATGCCTCGGTTGCAGTTGGCGCGGCGCATCTTGGATTCAACTTTTTTGCGCCCAGCCCGCGCTTTGTCGAACCGGGCACCGCCGCGTCGCTGATCGCCCGCGTGCCATCTGGGGTGGGCCGGGTCGCCGTGCTGGTGGCGCCGGATGATGCGCTGGTGGCCGCCGTGATCGAAGCCGGCATTACCATATTGCAGCTGCATGATGCCGGCGCAGAGCGGGTGGGTGAACTGAAATCGCGGTATAATCTGCCGGTGTGGCTGGCGGCGGGGGTGAAGACCCGAGACGATATCCGCAGCGCTGAAAAGGCCGCAGGCCCGGCTGATCTGTTGCTCCTCGATGCCAAAGCGCCTAACGACGCTCCGCTTCCCGGCGGTAACGGGCTGGCCTTTGATTGGCAGTTGCTGATCGACACGCGGCCGGGACGGCGCTTTGGCCTGGCCGGCGGGCTTGGTATCGGCAATGTCGCAGATGCCATCCGCCGGGTGGCGCCGGCGCTGGTGGATGTGGCATCAGGTGTGGAAGAAAGTGCAGGGGTGAAATCGGTGGACAAGATCAGGGCTTTTGCCAACGCCGTGAGGGCCGCATGAACGCCCCGACAGGCTCCCTGCGCGCCGGCCCCGATGCGAACGGCCATTTCGGTGAATTCGGCGGGCGTTATGTCGCCGAAACGTTGATGCCGCTGATCCTGGAACTTGAACAGGCCTATATCGCCGCCAAGGCCGATCCGGCCTTCCATGCCGAGCTGGACGATCTGCTCAAGTACTATGTGGGCCGCCCCAGCCCGCTCTATTTCGCGGAACGGCTCACCGACGAACTCCGTGGAGTGGCAGCCGCCCAAGGTCGGCCTGAGTGCGGCGCCAAGATCTACCTCAAGCGCGACGAGCTGAATCACACCGGCGCGCACAAGATCAACAATTGTATCGGCCAGATCCTGCTCGCCCGCCGCATGGGCAAGACGCGCATCATCGCCGAAACCGGCGCCGGCCAGCATGGTGTCGCCACTGCCACCGTGGCCGCGCGTTTTGGCTTGCCCTGCACCATCTTCATGGGCGCTCGCGATATCGAGCGCCAAGCCCCCAATGTGTTCCGCATGAAGCTGCTCGGCGCCGAAGTGCGCGCCGTGGAAAGCGGCAGCAAGACGCTGAAAGACGCCATGAACGAGGCGCTGCGCGATTGGGTGACCAACGTGCACGACACCTTCTACATCATCGGCACCGCCGCCGGCCCGCACCCCTATCCCGAACTGGTACGCGATTTCCAGACGGTGATCGGCAAGGAAGCCCGTGCGCAGATCCTGGAGCGGGAAGGGCGGCTGCCCGATCTGCTGGTGGCCTCCATCGGCGGCGGTTCCAACGCTATCGGCCTGTTCCACCCATTCTTGGATGACAAGGATGTGCGCATTGTCGGCATCGAAGCCTCGGGCAAGGGCCTGACCACGCACGAGCACGCCGCCTCTCTGGCCGGTGGCCGCGCCGGGGTGCTGCACGGCAACAAGACCATGCTGTTGCAGGATGAAGACGGCCAGATCACCGAAGCGCACAGCATTTCGGCCGGCCTGGATTATCCCGGCATCGGTCCCGAACATGCCTGGCTGCACGCTATCGGCCGCGTGCAATATCAAAGCGCGACGGATACTGAGGCGCTGGAAGGCTTTCAGCTACTGTGCCGCACCGAAGGCATCATCCCGGCACTAGAGCCGGCCCACGCCATCGCTGCCGTGGCCCGTATCGCGCCAACAATGGCCAAGGACCAGATCATCATCGCCAATTTGTGCGGTCGCGGCGACAAGGACATCTTCACCGTCGCCGCCGCGCTGGGAGTGACGATGTGAGCGGGGATCGTCTTTCCACCCGCTTTGCCGCCTGCGCTGCGCAAGGCCGCGCTGCGCTGGTGACGTTCGTGACGGCGGGCGATCCCGATCTGGCGACATCTGCCGAAATCCTGGCCGCGCTGCCCGGCGCTGGGGCAGACGTGATCGAAATCGGCATGCCGTTCACCGATCCGATGGCCGATGGCCCGGCGATCCAGCGTGGCAATTTGCGCAGCCTTGCTGCCGGCACGACGCTGCGCAAGGTGCTGGCGATGGTGACGGCGTTCCGTGAGACTGACAACGCCACACCGATCGTGCTGATGGGTTATTTCAACCCGCTCCTCGCCTTTGGCCCCGAACGCTTTGCCGCCGCCGCCAAAGCTGCCGGCATCGATGGCTGCATCGTCGTCGATCTGCCGCCTGAAGAAGGCGGTGAACTTGCCCCCGCGCTGGCCGCCCATGGCCTGCACCTGGTGCGGCTGGCGACACCCACGACCGATGCCCATCGCCTGCCGACCGTGCTCAACGGCGCGTCGGGATTCCTTTATTATGTTGCGGTCGCCGGCGTCACCGGTGCCAACAGCGCAGCGGCGACCGATGTTGCCGAAGCCGTCGCCCGCCTGAAGGCGTCGACCAGCCTGCCGATCGCGGTCGGCTTTGGCGTGCGCACCCCCGATCAGGCCGCTGCCATCGCCACCCACGCCGATGCGGTGGTGGTGGGCAGCGCTATCGTCGATGCCATTGGCGCCGCCGCTGAAGAGCGCGCCAATGATATTCCCGCCCGCGTTGCGGCCCAGGTGGCGGCGCTGGCCCAGGCGGTGCGCACCGCCCGTACGGAGAAAGCAGCATGAGCTGGATCACCCGCACCCGCCAACAATTGACCGGCTTCCTCGCCCGCCGCGACACGCCCGACAATCTGTGGACCAAGTGCAAGAATTGCGGCGCCATGGTCTATACCAAGGAATGGGAAGACAATGGCAGCGTCTGCCCGCGCTGTGATCATCATGATCGCATCGGACCCAACGCGCGCTTCACCCAGTTGTTCGACGGCGATTATCGTGTGCTGCCGGCGGCGAAGGTCGCGGAAGATCCTTTGAAGTTCAAGGATCAGAAGAAATACACCGATCGCCTGAAGGCCGCCCGCACCGCCACCGGTGAACCCGAAGCCATGATGATCGGCGATGGCCAGATCATGGGCCAGCGCGCCATTGTGGGCGTGCAGGATTTCGCCTTCATGGGCGGATCGATGGGCATGGGCGTGGGTGAGGCGTTTTTGGCCGGCGTTGATGCCGCGCTGGCCGCCAAGGCGCCCTATATCGTGTTCACCGCCGCCGGCGGCGCGCGCATGCAGGAAGGCATATTGTCTCTCATGCAGATGCCGCGCTCCACCGTGGGCATCCAGATGCTGAGCGAAGCCGGGCTGCCCTATATCGTCGTGCTCACTGATCCGACCACCGGCGGTGTGACCGCCAGCTATGCCATGCTGGGCGATATCCAGATTGCCGAGCCGAACGCGCTCATTGGCTTCGCCGGCCAGCGCGTGATCGAACAGACGATTCGCGAGAAACTGCCCGAGGGCTTCCAGCGCGCCGAATATCTGCTTGAACATGGCATGCTCGACATGGTGGTTCACCGCCGCGACCTGAAGGAAGCCTTGGGTCGCCTGATCACTCTGCTGATGGCGCGCCCGAAAAAGGTTAGCGGCGCCGCGTGAGCCTGCCGCCCCCTCCACCCGGCGCGCGCATGCCGCCGGCGCGGTCTGACAACCCGCGCTTGGATGCCTTGCTCCGCAAGGCGCACGATCTGCATCCCACCGAGATCGACCTTACGCTCGGTCGCCTCGAACGCCTGCTTGGCGCGCTCGGCAATCCGCACCATCGCTTGCCGCCGGTGTTCCATGTCGCCGGCACCAACGGCAAGGGCAGCACCTGCGCCATGTTGCGCGCCTGCCTGGAAGCCGAGGGCCGGCGCGTGCATGTCTATTCAAGCCCGCACCTTGTCCGCTTCAACGAGCGGATCCGCCTTGCCGGCCAATTGATCGACGATGATGCACTGATCGTGCTGTTGAACGACGTGATCCAGCGCAACGGGGAAGCGCCGATCACCTTCTTTGAACTCACCACAGCTGCGGCCCTCCTGGCCTTTGCCACGGTGGAGGCCGATGCCTGCATCATCGAAGTGGGCCTGGGCGGGCGCATGGACGCCACCAACATCATCCCCACCGCGCTGGTGAGCGGCATCGCGCAATTGGGCCTCGATCACACCCAATGGCTGGGTTCGACCATTCTCGACATCGCCCGCGAAAAGGCCGGCATTGCTCGCAAGGGCGTGCCGCTGGTGACGGGCCGTCACCCGGCCGCCGTCACCGCCCGCATCGCCGAAGTCGCTGGCCTTGCCGGTGCCAAGCTGCTGATCCGCGGGCAGGATTGGGATGCGGCCACTTATGAGGGCCAGCTGCATTACCGCGACGAAGCCGGCAAGCTGGCCGTGTCGTTGCCGCGCCTTGTGGGCATCCACCAGCACGACAATGCCGCGCTCGCCATCGCGATGCTGCGTGCGCAGATGGCGCTGCCGGTGAAGGACGCCGCCTACAGAGCCGGCATGGGCTGGGTGGAATGGCCAGCGCGCCTGCAGAAACTGGAAAGCGGGCCGTTGTGGGCATTGCTGCCAGCGGGCAGCAGCCTGTGGGTTGATGGCGGTCACAATCCCGCCGCCGGCCGTGCCCTGGCCGAAAGCGTGCGACCCTTGCTGCAATCCGGCCAGCGCCTGCTGCTGGTGACGGGCATGCTGGCCGCCAAGGATGCCGAAGGCTTTCTGAAGAGCTTTGCCGGCATGGCATCGGCGCTCTATGCGGTGCCGGTGCCGGGTCATGCCGCCCATGATCCCGCCAAGTTGGCAGCCACCGCATCGGCCATGGGCATGGCCGCTGTAACCGCGCCTGATCTGACCAAGGCTCTGCGCGCCATCGCGCGCAACAGTGAAAGCCCGCCGCTGGTGCTGGTCACCGGATCCCTGCACCTGGCGGGCCGGGCGCTGGAACTGAACGGCAATCTGCCGAACTGAGCCTGGCCTAAGGCCGCCGCACCAGCATTGTCACCATCGCCAGCCAAGGCACTTCGGCCAGTACCTGCTGGCGCGCGCCGGGTGTGGTGGGCAGCAACTGGATGCGGCTGCCGTCCACCGCGATCAGGCGGCCAAAGGCGAAACGGCCGGCGGGGCGCGGCGCCAGCACATCGCGGTTGATGGCCCGGCCGAACTGCGCTGGGGCCAGGCGTTGCGCCCAAAGTTCATCCCCGCTGCGATAATCGCCCTGGGCGGTTTCCACCACCATGCCGATCAGATCGGGTTGCGGCTGCGGCGGCAGCAATGTGCGTGGCCGTTCGGGGGCATCGGCGCCATTGCTGCCGATCAGCGCCGCCACCGGCACGTCCGCCCGATCGGGCAGAGTGACCAGGCTGGATGCCGGCACCGCCATCGCGGCAGCGATGCGCTCCAGCCAGTCGATCGAGACGGTGCGCATACCGGTTTCCAGCCGCCCGATGGTTTGCGGCGTGGTGGGCGGATCGCAGGCGGCCGCAACATCGGCCAGCGTGAGGCCGCGCGCCTGTCGGACATCACGGATACGGGTGAGCATGGATCAAGTAACCTCTATGGTTACTTCTGTCCTACAATCCCTCTCCTGTGCAAGAGGTAATCCATCATCAACGTGCCGCAACGGAGAAAAGCCGATGGCTCGCCATGCACAGGAAATCACCCCGGACATCGCACCGCCGACCGAAAACCGCCTGCTCGCCACCCGCATACTGCCGGCACCCGATATCATCGATCGCGCCCGGGTGACGGTGAATCTGGCCGAATCGCCGCTGGCCTGGTTGGCGCGGCGTGGCCATGTCTCGCCGGTGCAACTGCTGGCAAGCGAACGGCTGCGCGCCGATTTCCACCATGCGCAATTGGGCCCGCGCGTGACGATGCGCTGGGATCCGCTGCCTGCAGCCGCGCGCGGGCAGGGCGGTCCAATCGATCTTTCCGGGGGACAGATCGCCGCCAAACGCCGGTTCGAGGCAGCGGTTGCCGCCTGCGGCCCCGGCCTTTCCGATATCGCCTGGCGGGTGATCTGTCAGGGCGAAGGCCTTGAAGCGGCCGAACGTGCGCTGGGCTGGCCAGTGCGGGCCGGAAAACTCGTGCTGCAACTGGCGCTTGATCGCCTGGTCAGCCATTATGGGCTTCAATCATCGGAGTAAGCCACCATGCGCCGCCTCACCCTCTTCCTGCCGCTTCTCGTTCTCGCGGCCTGCGGACCCAAAACGGAATCACTGGGCCGGGTGGGCGGTGCGCCGCCGTCGCTGATGCTCTCTACCCGCCTGCTAACCGCGGAAGGCAACAGCTTGGGCGAAGTGGAATTGCTGCAAATGGCTGAAGGCGTGCAGTTGATCGCCACGGTGAAGGGCTTGCCAGCGGGCCAATATGCCATGCACCTGCACGGCGTGGGCCGCTGTGTTGGCCCGGATTTCACCAGCGCCGGGCCGCATTTCAATCCGGCGGGCAAGCAGCATGGCCGGGATAATCCGATGGGCGCCCATGCCGGCGATCTGCCCAATCTGGCCGTGACCGAAAAGGGTATCGGAGAAATGAACCTGTTGTTGCCCGGGCTCCGCCTCGCCGATGGCGATAAGCCGCTGCTCGATGCTGATGGCGCGGCGGTGGTGCTGCACGCCAAGGCCGATGATTATCGCAGCGATCCGGCCGGCAATGCCGGTTCCAGGATCGCATGTGGGGAAGTGCGGAAAACAGGTGGGGCGACTGACGGGGCTTGAACCCGCGACCTCTGGTACCACAAACCAGCGCTCTAACCAGCTGAGCTACAGTCGCCACGACAAACCTGCCGGGAGGTGCGGGATAGACGAGGGCGGGGCCAGTGGCAAGCCAGAAGTTCCGCGCGCCAGCCCGTGAATGACCGTTGCGTCGAACGGAAATTTTATTACAATATCGCGCAATGAAATCCTGACCGTTGGAGCAGAACTGATGACCGCTGCCGCCCCCGTTGCCCGTTTCGCGACCGTTCAGCTGGCTGCCCTTGATGCTGCCGGCGCGCCGGGGTTCGACGCGCATGAACGCGTGGCGCTGGTGAAGGATGCGGCCACCGGCCTGCATGCCATCGTCGCCATACATTCCACCCATCTCGGTCCGGCGGCCGGCGGCGTGCGGCGCTGGGCCTATGCCAGCGAGGCTGCGGCGCTCACCGATGCGCTGCGCCTGTCCCGCGGCATGAGCTACAAGAATGCCATGGCGGGGCTCAAGGCGGGCGGCGGCAAGGCAGTCGTAATCGCTGACGCGCCCAAAACGGAAGCGCTGCTGGAAGCCTTTGGCGATGCCGTCGCCGCGCTCGGCGGCCGTTATCTGACCGCCGAGGATGTGGGCATGAGCGATGCCGATATGGTGGTCGTTTCCCGTCGCACCCCGCATGTGGCCGGGTTGCCGGTGGCGTCCGGCGAAGTGGGTGGCAATCCGGGGCCGTTCACGGCGCGTGGCGCGCTGGCCGGGCTGAAAGCTGCGGTGCGTCACAAGCTGGGCACCGATCGTGTTGCTGGGCTCCATATCGCTATCCAGGGCGTTGGCAGCGTGGGCGGTGCGCTGGCTCGGGCGCTGGCCGCCGAGGGCGCGCGGCTGACCATCGCCGATGTCGATTCGGCCCGCGCCGCCGCGCTGGCCGCCGAACTGGGCGCGACGCAGGTGGACGTCGCCGCGATCATGGCAGTGAAGGCCGACATGTTCAGCCCCAACGCGCTGGGCGCGATCCTTGATCAGAACAGTATTCACGCCCTTGACGTGGCGGTGGTGGCCGGTGCCGCCAATAACCAGCTTGCCACGCGGGAAGACGGTGCCCGGCTGGCGGCGCGCGGCATCCTCTATGCTCCTGATTATGTCATCAACGCTGGCGGCATCATCTCGGTCGTGGCTGAATATCTGGCCAAGACCGAAGGGCACAAGGTGACGCTGGCAGAGGTGAACGTGCAGGTGGATGCCATCGGCCCGCGCTTGGCCACCCTGTTTGCGGAGGCCGATGCCAGCGGGCTGGCGACGGACGCGGTGGCGGACCGCATGGCGCAGGCGTTGATCGGGCGCTGAACCGCCTTTCAGTAATCCTTCTTCCAACGCACGCTGCCTGATGTGCCGCCCAGCGTCGCCACCTGGCTGAGCACTGACAAGGTGCGGGTCAGCCCGATCTCGATGCTGGTGGCGGTATAGCCCTGCGCATCGGTGGCGAGTTCGACATAGACATTGCGACCAACATATTGCCCGGCGGCGACCGTGGTGCGCCGGCCGGTGACAACATCGGCGGGCAGGATGCGCAGCCGATCGATGCCCAGGCCCTTGCCCACTGCGCCAATCAGGTTGAAACCGCCACCGCTGCCCCGCAGGGACGCGAGCGCGCCGGCCAGCTGGATGGCTTCGGGTGCAGACAGATCGGTGACGTTGCTGCCGAACAGCACGCGTGACAGCACTTCATCTTCGGGCAGGGCAGGCACGGAACTGAACTTGATCTGCGGCCGCTGCGCCGTGCCTTCCACATTCAGGAAGGCGGTGAATCCGTTGCCGGTGTTTTCGGCAGTCACCGCGATGATGGGATCGGGCGGATAGGCGCCTACGAAGCGGATATCGCCGCGGGTAAGCTGAAAACGCTTGCCGGCAAAATCATAATCGCCGCGCACCAGTTGCACCCGGCCGAACAATTCCGGCGTGGTGGCGCCGCCGCGCAGCCGCACATCGGCCTGCCATTCGGAATTGATGCCCATGCCGGTGACCAGCAGGCGGCGATCGGCCTTGATATTGAGGTTGAACAGCCAGCGCGTGGGGGCAACATATTGCACCGTGCGCCGGCCGAGCACGCGGGTGTTCTTCTCCGTCACCTGCAGCACCGGCACATCGGCCACGGCGGTGCGACCCACCCGATAATCGGCGCGCGACAGGGTAAGCGTCCCCGAAACGACGCCGCCATATTCGTCGGTCGCCAACCGGATATTGCCGCTGCCAGTGGCGGAAAGATCATCGCGGCCCAGGATGGCGGCGTTGGTCACCACCATGCGGATATCCATCGGGAAGGCGCGTTCATAGCTCAGATCGATGTTGCCCGATCCGCTGATGCTGCCTTGGCCGGATTGCCCGGTAAAGCGCGTGAGTTCCAGTTTCGACGCGGTGAAGCGGGCATCCAGGCTGACATCGGTGGCCACCGCACCCAACAAGGGCGCTTCCACCCGGCCACCCAGCCCACGTATCCGGCCTGCCACCTGCGGATCGCCCAGCGTGCCCGACACATCAGCCGCGACCTGCACCGCGCCGCGCACATCCAGCGCGGTAAGGCCGGACAGGCCCCACAGATCCTGCGCCGGCCCGGCATAGCGCAATTGGCCAGTGACGCTGGCATCGAACAGGCGGGAAACAAGGTCAGCATCGCCGGCCGGGATCGGGCCCAATCGGGCTTGGGCGCGGCCTTCCACCTTGCCGGCGCGCACGATCACCGCGCGCATCACCGTGCCACCGGCACCCAGCGCGGCGTTGAGGCCAACGTCGATCGGGGTGGACGTGGAGGTGATGTTGCTGCGCGACAGGCCATTCAGGCGCAGGGCCGCTGTGCCGGTGGGGGCGGCATCGCCGGCCTGTACAAGCGCCAGCGTGCCCGAAACCCGCCCGGCCAGATTGAGCGTTGGATAGGCGATGCCCACCATCTGCAGCGATACCTTGTCGAGCCGGGCATTGAGCCGCTTTGTCGCGCCCCAATCGCCGGCCACTTCGGCATTGCCGAGTGCGCTGGTCAGCGTAACGGGGGCGAGGTGCCAGCCGGCACCATCGCGGGTGATCACCGCTGGCCCGGCCAGTTTGGCCGCACGGCCATCATAGTCGCCGCCACCGCTGATCTGCCAACGGTTGGGCGCGATGGCGCCGGTGAAGGCGAGGTTGAAGGCCTCACCGCTGTTGCCGGCTAGAACCAGGCTTGCGGTGCCGGAACCGCCCTTCATCTGCAGCCTGCCCGTGGCCTTTTCCACCGCCAGATCGCCGCGTTCCAACCCGGCCAGATCGAGCGCAGCATCGATATCGGGTCCGCTGGTCGGCAGCAGCACCCGGGCGGCCAGTCGCAGCCGGTCAACCGTGATCGGTGTTGAAAAAGGCAAATTGAGTGTGTCGCCGGCCACGGCCAGTTCCGCCAGTTGCACGGCGCCGGCGGCAGACAGCTTGGCGCTGCCGGTGAGGCCTTTGCCGGCCAGCGCCAGCGTGCCGGCGAACGGCCCGGCGGCAGACTGGTCGAGCCGGCCGCTTGCGACAAAATCCGCGGCGGCCAGCCGTTCCACATCGATCCGCAGCACCGGTGACAGGCTGATATCGGCTTTCAAGGTGACTGGCCCCAGCCCCGATTGCGCATCACCATCCACCCGCCAGCCATCGCCGGCAGGACCGATGCTGGCCGCCACGGCGGTGAGGCCATAGCCGGGTTTCGCCAGCCGGGCGGTGAAATGCGGCGCGGCGACGGTGCCTTCGCCATCGGCTGCGAATGGCCCCCAATCGAGGCTTTTGCCTGCAGAAGCGAGTGTAAAGCGTCCGGCAGACCAGCTGGCACGCCCCGCGGCGGCCAGTTTTGGCGATGACAGCGCCAGATCCGACAGGGCGACGGCCAGGCCGGGCAGCAGCGCAAAACGCCCGCCCAGCGTGAGGCCGCCGCCGGTAATGCGGGTGAGCCCGCTGGCGGGCGGGCGCGCCGCGATCAGGCGGAAATCGCCGCTGCCGGCAACGCTCCGGTTGGCGCCGGGTTTCAGATTGGCGCGGAAGGTCGCGTCGGCAACGCCCAGTTGCGGCAGCGCCCAACCGCGCACATCGCCCGCCGCGCTCAGCCCCCAGGCGCTGGTGGCCGGAACGAACGACAGGCCGATGCGTGCCGCCAATGGCCCACTCGCCAGCTTCAGATCAGTGGCTTGCAACTGGCCCCTAGCATAAACCAGCCGGCCTTCGGCGCGCCATTTGTCGGCCAAAGGTTTCAGCGTGTCGGGCAAGCCGGTGAGGCCCGTAGCGGTGGCAACCAAAGGGGCCGACAGGCCCGTTTCGTTCAGATCGGCGATCCCGGCCACAGACAGACCGTTCAGCGCCAGCCCGCCTGGCAGCGCCAGCCGCTTCGCCAGCAGCCGCGCATCGATGATCGGCGCCAGCAACGGCCCGGCTAGCCGCGCCGTGAGCAGGCCGCTATCAACGCCCCAACCCTTGGCGAGCGCGCTGCCCTCCGCCAGGCGCAGCCGCAGCTCGGCTTCGGTCCAGCGTTCTTCGGCACGGTCGATCCGGCCACCCAAGCGGCCGGTGAATTGCCTGCCATCCAGCGTCAGTTTCAGTCGGGTCAGATCGCCATCGGGCACCACTTCGGCCACCACAGCCAACCCGCCGGCCAGCGCCTCTTTCGCAGCGTCACCCAACAGCGGCACCGGATCGATGCGCCCGCGCGCGCCCAACGCCCCGGCCTTGCCCGCCAACACCAGATCGGCCAGCGGCGCGGAACCCAGGCTGGCCACCAACTGCCCGGTCCAATCGCGCCAGCGCCCGCGCCCGGTGGCAGTGGCATTGAGCGGCGCTTTCAACCCGGCCAGTGTCGTCACCAGGCCACCAGTTGGCGCTGCCAGCTTGCCGTTGAGCGCGAACTTGTCCCGATCCGGTTCGGCATCAAGGTGCAGCGCCAGCGTGTCTCCGTCAGACACGGTGGCATCCAGATCAACCAGCGCCCGCCCGGCGTGGAGATCAAGTCGGCTTTTGGCGCTCAGCAGCCGTTCGGGCCCAGCGATGCCCCTGGCCACAATCAGCCGGCCCAGTTCCAGCTTGCCGATACGGATATCGATATCGGGCAGGATGCGCGGATCGGTCACCGGCTTCAGGCGGGGCAGGCGTTCCAGCGTGGCATCGGGGATGATCAGTTCGGACGCCTCGAAGCGGTTGCTGATCAGCGCCCGTGGTGCCCAGTCGAGCAACACCCGCGGTGCGCGGGCAAAGCGACCATCCTGATCGCGCAGTTCCACGCCCTCCAGCGTCGCCTTGCCCCACAGGCTGCCGCTGATCCGCGTCACGTGCAGCGAAATGCCGTTGGCCAGGCTGAACCCGGCCAGCCGCCGTGCCGTCCAGTCGCGGCCGGATTGGGTGTCGAGCGCGAAGGGCAGGGCGATGATCACCGCCAGCAACGCAAGCAGCGAAACCAGCAAGATGCGCCACCCGCGCATCAAAATGCCTGCCCGATTGAAACGTAGAACACCAGCCGGGGGTCGCCCTTCTGCGGATTCACCGGTGTGGCGATGTCCACCCGCACCGGGCCAAAGCCGGTGTAGAAGCGCGCGCCGATGCCCGCGCCCAGCGACAGTCGATCAAAGGCCGGGGTGGTGCCGGTGGAAACCTCGCCGGCATCGACGAAGGCGACAATGCCCAGATCCTGGCCCAGCGCCTGGAAGCGATAGCGCGCTTCCACCGCCAGTTCGGTGAGGCTGTTGCCGCCGGTCGGCACATTGTCTTCATTGCGCGGGCCTACGCCCTGGAACACATAACCGCGCACCGAGCCGCCACCGCCGGCATAGAAGCGCCGGTCCGGCGCGATCACGCCGCGATTGGCACCAACGATGCTTCCGATGTGGAAGCGTCCGGCCAGCACCAGGCTGTCGCCGATCGGCTTGTAGGCCGTGGCTTCGAACTGGGCCTTGAGATAATTGAAATTGCTCTGGTTTCTGAGCGTGAACTCCGGGCTGAGGCGTGTGGTCAGCCGGAAGCCCCGGGATGGGTTGAGCAGATCGTCGGACCGGTCCCAGGTGACGCTGGCTGGCAGCGCCAACACCGTGAAGGTGCGGCGCGGGTCGCCCGGCACCGAACGGTCGCGCTGGCTGGTGATCAGCGCCTGGGCGCCGATGCTCCAAGTCCAGTCTTTCTGCCAGAGGATGTTGGATTCGCGCGCCAGTGCCGCCGATATGCCCAGGGTTTCGGCGGCAAAGGCGAATTGCTGGCTGGCCGTAAAGCCGCCGGCAACCAGCAATTGCCGATCGCGCTGGCCGAAATTGCGCTTGCGCAGTTCCACCTGCGCCACCTGCTCGCGTTGCGCGGCGACAGCACGGGCGGTGAAGGCGCCTTCGGGCGGGAACAGGTTGCGGTGGGTCCAGCTGCCTTCGGCGCGCACGCCCTGGCCGGTGGAAAAACCGCCGGACAGGGCGATGGTGCGCATCGGTGCGGCTTCGCTTTTGATGTCGAGATTGACCGTCTGTGTGCCATCCTCGCGCACGGCGCCTTCGCCAGGCTTGATCGCCACCGCGCCGAACAGTCCGGTTTGCACCAGCGCGCGGCGCAGATCCTCGCGGCCGGCGTTGCTGTACCGGTCACCGGGCTTGAAGCGGGCGAGCAGGGCGACATGCTTTTCGTCCATGCCCTTCACGCCATTATCGATGCGGATGGCGCCAAACACGCCGCGCCGGCCCAGATCGATACTTTGCACCAGCGTGGCGTCGCGGCTGGCATGATCGATGGTGATATCGGGCAGCGCAATGCGCGCGAACGGATAGCCGGCATCGGCAAGGCGGATCGGCAGGCCATCCTGCGCCGATTGCACGCGCGCGGCGTCCACTGCATCGCCCACCCGGATCGGCAACAGCCGGCCGACAATGCGTGCCGGATCACTGCTGTTCACGGCACCCGGCGATGCCGAGATGGTGATTTCGCGGAAATTGTAGATGGGGCCGGGCTGGGCAACGACGCGCACGACGCTGGCCGGCGCGGCGGCGCTGCCCGGCGCAATGCTGATGCGGGCCTGGCCACCATAATGACCTATCGAGCGCAGCAGCAGATCGACCAGATCACGGTCTTCGGTGATGCGGCGGCCCAATTGTGCCAGGTTGGTCTCTTCGCCCCGATGCAGCCACAGCGACGACAGGCCGCGAAATTCATCGTCGAGGCCCAGTTCGGCCAGCCCGCTGACCTCAACGCTGTATCGAACGGCGGCATCCGGAGCATCAGCATCGCCGGAGCTGGTCGATTCGACATCGGGCCACGCCACGGCCTCGCCGCCGGGCAGATCGGGCAGGGGGGCTTGCGGCCCCGGAATATCGACGGTCACAGGAGGAGCGACAGGCTCGGCAGTTGGTGCTGGCGGCGGCGGCTCAGCGGGCGCAGTTTGGGCCTGTGCGGTTCCGGCCGCAGCGGCGAGCAAGAGGGGCAGGAACCTATGCACCAGACAGGGTTTACCGGATGGGCAAGACAGCGCAAGGCGCACGCGCCTCTGGCGCTGGCCGTCGCTCTGGTGCAAGGGGCTGGGCATGGCGTCTCCCGGCTCTCCTGTTTCGCGTCCACCACAACGTGGCGGCGGTATCTTCATCGCCTTTGGGCTGGTGGCGGGCGCCGTCGGCGGCATGCTCGCCGGGCAGCCGTCTGTGGGGCTGCTGGCAGGGCTGGGCGTAGGTTTATCAGCGGCCATCCTGCTCGCTGTGCGCGACCGCCGCTGAACACCGCATTGCTCTGGCGTGCGGCTGCGGTATCAAACGGCAGCATTTTCGAAGGATAACGCATGGCAAGCGGCCTGTTTGCATTGCTGGATGATATTGCGGCGATCGCCAAGGTGGCGGCGGCCAGTGTCGATGATTTAGGCACCATGGCGGCCGCCAGCCTGGACGATACCGCAGCGGCAGCGGCCAAGGCTTCGGCCAAGGCGGCCGGCGTGGTGGTGGATGATGCCGCCGTCACGCCGCGCTATGTCACCGGCTTTGCGGCCGAACGCGAAATCCCCATCGTCGCCAAGATCGCGCGCGGCAGCTTGAAGAACAAACTGGTGTTCCTGCTGCCCGGCGCGCTGGCGCTGTCCTACTTCCTGCCGGTGGTCATCACCCCGCTGCTGATGGCGGGCGGGGCGTTCCTGTGTTTTGAAGGCGCGGAAAAATTGTGGGAAAAGCTGAACCCGCATGATGAAGACGCCGCAGACGATGCTGCGATGGACCTGGTGGAGAAGGAACGCACGATGGTATCGGGCGCCATCCGCACCGATCTCATCCTGTCGGCTGAAATCATGGCGATCGCGTTGGGCACGGTAGAACAGGAGCCCATCGCCGAACAGGCCGCCGCACTGGTTGTGGTGGCGCTGGGGATTACCGCGCTGGTCTATGGCGCCGTCGCGCTGATCGTGAAGGCCGATGATTTCGGGGTCTTCCTCGCCCGCAAGCGCAATGGCGCTGTGGCGGCGCTCGGGCGCGGTCTGGTCGTTGGCATGCCGCCGTTCCTTGTGCTTTTGGGCTGGGTTGGGCTGGCGGCCATGTTGTGGGTGGGCGGCCATATCGTGATCGACGGCCTGCACAAGTTCGGTATCGATGCGCCGCATGATCTGCTGCATGCCGCCATGCACGCCGTGGAAGGCGCGGGTGGCTTTGCCACGTGGTTGGCCGAAGCGGGCGGCGCCGGGCTGTTCGGCGTGGCGCTCGGCGCGCTGATCGTGGCCGCGCTGCACGCCATCCCGCGCAAGGGCCATTGATTGCCCTTCATTCATCGTGTATTGTTACGGCAATACACTGGAGCCTGACATCATGAAGAATGCCTTGATCGCCATCCTGTTGTGCGGTGTCGCTGTGGCGGCCTGCGATGCCCGGCGCGTTGATGAGAAGGAACAGGCCGAAGCGGCCGCGATCAGTGTCGACAAGGATTGGGATGAGGGCGCCGCCGGCGAGACCGGCGTGAACATCAAGGCCGACATGGAAAAGGGCGAAGTCGAGCTGAAGCTGCCCGGTGGCATCGCCGGCAAGGTGAGCATCCCGGACGGCATTGAACCGGATGCGAAATTCGATCTGGACGGGGTGGGCCGCTATCCCGGTGCCAAGCTGACCAGTGTGAATGTGCAGGCCAGTGGCAAGGATGGCGACGGCCGCGGTCAGGTGCTGCTGGGCTTCAGCGCGCCTGGCACGGCAACGCAGGTGGCCAATTGGTATGCCAAGGCTCTGGCCGACAAGGGCCGCCCCCCCAGCCGGAGCGGCAACACGCTCACCGGCACCACCGAAGATGGTGACCGCATGGTGATTGCTGTGGAAGATGGCGACACCGGCGTCGCCCGCGGCCGCATCACCATCAGCGACCGCAAGGGCTGATCCGCTTTAGAGCTTGCGCGCCGCAAAGGTGTCGCAGCTGTTCATCTGCCCGGATTGCAGCCCGGCCTGCAGCCAGCGCATGCGCTGTGCCGACGTGCCGTGGGTGAAGCTTTCCGGGTTCACCCGCGCCCCGGCCTTTTGTTGCAGCGTGTCATCCCCGATGGCCTGGGCAGCGCGCAGTCCTTCCTCGATGTCACCGGCTTCCAGCAGATCGCGATTATGGTGCGTCCAAACCCCGGCAAAGCAATCGGCCTGCAGTTCCTGCCGCACCGAAAGCGCATTGCCCTGTGCCGGCCCTGACGCGCGGCGGGCCTTCTGCACCTCTGCGGAAATGCCCAGCACGGTCTGGATATGATGGCCCACTTCGTGCGCGATCACATAGGCGGCCGCAAAATCGCCGGGCGCGCCAAAGCGGCGGGACAGATCATCGAAGAAGCTGGCATCCAGATAGACCTCGCGATCGGCCGGGCAATAGAACGGCCCCATGCCACTGTCGGCCTGGCCACAGCCGCTGTTCACGCCGCCTTCGAACAGATTGAGCTTGGGCTGCGGATAGGGCTTGCCCAGCTGATCGCGGAACACCGCATCCCAGGTGCGTTCGGTGCTGCCCAGAACCTTGGCGATGAACCGGTCATGCGTGCCATTCAGAGCGGCCGGCGCTGATGGAGCCACCGCTTCCTGGGGCTGGCCAACACCCGGGCCACCAACGCCGGCGCCTTCCACCATGCCGATCATCGCCAACGGGTTCTGCCCGAGCAGCAGTGCGATGACGCCAACCACGAGCATGCCGCCAATGCCCAGCTTGCCGCCGCCAATCGGCAGCCGCATGCAACCGCCGCCGCCGCGCTCTCCGCGTCGATCAACGATGTTGCTGCTTTCCTGTTCGTCGTCGAGGTTCATGGCCGGGATCTCCCGGCAGGCAGGTTACCGTGTGCGCCCGCCCGGCGCCAGCGCCTCGTTCAACAGCAGGGCGATGCGGCTGCCGGCCTTGGCCACCTGATCACGCACGCTTGGAGTCGCCTTGGTGATATAGTCGGGCGTCACCATCCCGCGCGGCAGGGCGCGGCGCTGGTCGGCGGGGATCGGGCAACTGTCGGGAGAACCCTGTAATTGCGGATAGACGACCGTGCGCGAAATCTCCCACACGTCGCGTGCCCAAAGCGCCACCCGTGCTGCGGTGTCGGCCGGGCCGGCGGTATAGGCGCGGGCCTGTGCCGGCGTGATGCGCCGCGGCGTGATCGCCGGCGGTTCGGTCAGCGCGCGTTCGGCCAGGTCACCATCCCAGATCCAGTGCAGGTTCAACCGCTGCTTATAGCCATAATCGGCACGCACCTGGTTGCCGCCCAGATCGGCCTTGTCGCCCAGGTGCAACGGCTGGTGCATGTCGCCCACGAAATGCACCAGGAAGCCAAAGGCCTGCAGGCGTTCGTGCGCCGGCCGGCTGCGATCAGCCAATATGGCCTGCTGGCGCGAAATCTGCACCGTCACGCAATCGCCGTCCGGGCATTTGGCGGTGATGTCGAAATCGCCGCACACACTGATGTTCTGATAGTGCCAGGGTGCAGAGAAGGCGAAACGGTTGCGATAGCGGGCGCGCACGCAATCGGGCCACACGCTGGCCTCCTCGATGCTGCGCAGCCGGCATTCGGGCGTGTTCAATGCCGCTTCGGCGCGATACATGCGCTTCACCTCAGCACGCACCGCCGGTGTGAGCTGGGCCAGCGCGATGCGCCCGGTCAACCGGTGGGCATATTCGCCCCAGGCCAGCGCCGGTTGGGAAGCAATCAGGGCAAGCGGCAGGGCCAGCCAGGTGAGGGGGCGAATCAAGCGGTGCATCATGGCTTTCGCCCATGCCGCACGGCGGTGACGCTGGCCAGTGCCGCAGGGTGGCTGTATGGGCTTGCAAAGCGGGCCCTTGCTGCCAATCTTTGGGCCAACAGGATAAAGACAGACGATGCGAGATCCCTACAGCGTTTTGGGCGTGCCGCGGTCGGCAACGGATGCCGACATCAAGAAGGCGTTCCGCAAGCTCGCCAAGGACAATCACCCGGATCGCAACGCCGATGATCCCAAGGCGCTGGAACGCTTCAAGGAAGCCAACCTCGCCTATGAGCTGCTGTCTGATACAGCCAAGCGCGCGCAGTTTGATCGCGGCGAGATCGGCCCGGATGGTCAGCCCACCAATCCCTTTGGCGGTGGTGGATTTGGCGGTGGCGGCGGTTTCAACCCGCGCGATTTCGGCAGCAATGGCCGCAGCGGCGGCGGCGCGGATTTTGCCGGTGCCGCCGATGATTTGTTTGCCGAAATCTTTGGTAGCCGCAGCCCGTTCGGCGGCAGCGGCGCCGCAAGTGGTGGTGGCCGCGGTTTCCGCACTCAGGTGCGCGGGCCCGATGTTGCCTATCGCCTGACTGTGCCCTTCGTCGATGCCGTGCAGCTGACCCCGCAGCGCGTCACCCTGCGTTCCGGCCAGACGATCGAAATCAAGCTGCCCGCTGGCCTTGAAACGGGCAAGCAGGTGCGGCTGGCCGGCAAGGGGGAGGCTGGCCCCGGCGGCCACGGCGATGCCATCGTCACCATCGAGATCGGGCCGCACCGCGCCCTTACCCGCGACGGCAACGATGTGCGCCTCACCTTGCCGATCAAGCTGGATGAAGCCGTGCTCGGCGCCAAGATCCGCATGCCCACCGCCGAAGGTATGGTCTCGCTGTCCATCCCGCCCGGCACCGCATCGGGCAAGATGTTTCGGCTAAAGGGCAGGGGTTTTCGCAAGCTGGATGGCACCCGCGGCGATCAACTGGTGACGGTGCAGATTGATATCCCGCCCGATCACGAAGAACTGAAGGCCTTTGCCGCCAGCTTCGTCGATCCGCGCAACATTCGCGCGACATTGGACGGATAAGGGCTGGATGGTTGAAGCTAGCCCGAGCCGCCGGCTGTCGTGGCCTTCCATCGCGCGTGATACCGCCAGCGGCACCTTTGAACATGGCTTCACCCACGCCGGCAATCTCGCCTATCTCAGCCTTGTCACCCTGTTTCCTTTCGTCATCCTGCTCGCCGCCATCGCCGGGCAACTGGGCCGCACCGCCGATGGGTTGGCGGCCGTCAACGGCTTCCTCACTGCGCTGCCCAGCAATGTCGCCGCACTCATCGCCCCGGCGCTGACCGACGTCATCGCGGCCGATTCGAGCAGCGGCGTCATCACCTTCAGCCTGGCGGTGGCGCTTTGGACGTCGTCGGGCGTGCTGGTCACGCTGCGCACCATCGTCACCCAGGCCTATGGCCGGGAATCGGAAATGCCCTATCTGCGTTGGCGCCTGCTCGGCTTGCTCGAGGTGCTGGGCCTGGTGCTGCTGCTGCTGATTGCCTTTGCCGCGCAGGTGGTGGTGACCGGTGCCGAAACCTTCGTCTACCGCTTGATGCCGATGGCGGCGAATATCTTCCCGGCGCTTGGCCTGCAACGCATCGTGCCGGCAGTGCTGCTGTTCCTGGCGCTGTGGGGGCTGTTTGCGCTGCTTTGCCCACGCCGGTTCCGCATCGCCCCGGTGTGGCCCGGTGCGCTGGCCACAGCGGCGGCGTGGACAGCGACCACCCTGGCGCTGCCGCGCGCGCTCACCCTATTTGGTGGCTATGCGCTCACCTATGGCAGCCTCGCCGGCGTGATCATCGCCTTGCTCTATTTCTATATCATCGGGCTCGGGATGGTACTTGGCGCGCAGTTGAATGCCGCCATCGCCCGTGCGCGGCTGGAAATTGCCGCAATTCCTCGTTAAGCCGCGCAGCCAAGGAGAATTTCATGGGAATCATGGCGGGAAAACGCGGCCTCATCATGGGGCTGGCGAACGACAAGAGCCTGGCCTGGGGCATTGCCAAGGCCTTGGCCGAACAGGGCGCCGAACTGGCCTTCAGCTATCAGGGCCCGATGATGGAAAAGCGGGTGCGCCCGCTGGCCGAAGCATTGGGTGTCGCCCGCCTGTTCGAATGCGATGTGTCGTCAGTGGAAAGCATGGACGCCTGCTTCGCCGCACTGGCGGCTGAATGGTCCACGATGGATTTCCTCGTCCACGCCATCGGCTTTTCGGACAAGAACGAGCTGCGCGGCCGCTATGTCGATACCAGCCTTGATAACTTCCTGTTGAGCATGAACGTCTCGGTCTACAGCTTCACGGCCGTCGCCCGGCGCGCCGCCACGATGATGCCGGACGGTGGGGCCATGCTCACCCTGTCGTACTACGGCGCCGAAAAGGTGATTCCGCATTACAATGTCATGGGCGTGGCCAAGGCCGCGCTGGAATGCAGCGTGAAATATCTGGCGATGGATCTTGGCCCGCAAAATGTGCGCGTCAACGCCATCTCCGCCGGCCCGATCAAGACGCTGGCTGCCAGCGGCATCGGCGATTTCCGCTACATCATGAAGTGGAACGAGTATAATTCGCCGCTGCGCCGCAACGTCACCATCGAGGATGTCGGCGGCGCCGGCCTTTACTTGCTCTCCGGTCTGGCCAGCGGCGTGACGGGCGAAACGCACCATGTCGACGCCGGCTACAACGTGATCGGCATGAAGGCGGAGGATGCGCCGGATATCGGGCTCGAAAAATGAGCCTCAACACATTCGGACACCTGCTGCGCTTCACCACCTGGGGCGAAAGCCACGGCCCGGCGATCGGCGCGGTGGTCGATGGCTGCCCTCCCGGGCTCATCCTGTCCGAAGCCGATATCCAGCCCTTCCTCGACAAGCGCCGGCCCGGCCAATCGAAATTCACCACCCAGCGGCAGGAGCCGGATGCAGTTCGCATCCTGTCGGGCGTGTACGAAGGCCGCACCACCGGCACGCCGATCAGCTTGATGATCGAGAATGTCGATCAACGTTCGAAGGATTATAGCGACGTCGCCGCCAAATACCGGCCCGGCCACGCCGATTATGCCTATGATGCCAAATACGGCCTGCGCGATCCGCGCGGTGGCGGGCGCTCCTCGGCGCGCGAAACCGCAAGTCGCGTGGCCGCCGGCGCGGTGGCACGGAAGGTCATCTCCGGGGTGAACATCGCCGCCTATCTGGTTGAAATTGGAGGCATCGCTATTGATCGCAGCCGCTTCGACCTCGCCGAAATCGACCGCAATCCCTTCTGGTGCCCGGACGCAGTGACCGCTGCGATCTGGGAAGAGCATCTCGACGCGGCGCGTAAGTCAGGCTCCTCACTGGGCGCTATCGTCGAATGCGTCGCCACCGGGGTGCCGGCCGGCTGGGGCAGCCCGCTCTATCACAAGCTCGACGCGCAACTGGCCAACGCCGCCATGAGCATCAACGCGGTGAAGGCCGTCGAAATTGGCGACGGTTTCGCCGCTGCCCGCCTGCGCGGTGAAGAGAATGCCGATCGCATGCGGCCCGGTGAAGACGGCCCCGAATTCCTGTCCAACCACGCTGGCGGCATCGCCGGCGGCATCTCCACCGGCCAGCCCATCGTGGTGCGCATGGCGCTGAAGCCGACCAGTTCGATCCTGACGCCTGTGGAAACCATCACCAAGGACGGCCAGGCCGCTGAAATCGTCACCAAGGGCCGTCACGATCCCTGCGTCGGCATTCGCGCCGCGCCGGTGCTGGAAGCCATGGTGGCTTTGGTGCTCGCCGACGCGATGCTGCTGCACAGAGGTCAAACGGGCGGACAGGCCGGGCGCTAACCCAGATCGGCCCGCGCTTTCTCCCAATTGCGCCCGTCATAGAAACGCACGCGTGGAACCACATCGTCAACGTCGTCCAGTGCCCGCCAGTTCACCGAAAAACCATCCGGGTGAGAGCGGGGCACATAGAAGCTCTTGATCCCACACAAACTGCAAAAAAGGTGTCGCGCCGTGCCGCTGCCCCAGCGATAATCGGTCAGCGCGTCTGCGCCGCGCTCCAGCGTGAACTCCGCCTTGTCGACAATCAGGTGCAGAAACCCGCTTTTGGTGCAGATCGAGCAATTGCAGTCGAGCAGTTCCGGGGGGTCTGGAAACCGCACCCGAAAATGCACCTTGCCGCAATGGCAGCCACCTGTTGCTTCCCGCATCGTCATGTCCGGCACATCACGTCAAAGCAGGCTGGAAATCAAGCGGCCCAGCCGTTCGATCCACACGCGGTTTGCGCGTTCTTAGCTCGGTACGGTGAGATCAGCCACCTTGCTGTCGCGCACGCCCACGGGCGCCGCGAGCACCTCCTGCAGGAAGACGCCCTTGTTCACCGTGCTGGTGCGCGGATCGCCGGCCTGGCTGCGCACGGCGGGATCAGGCGTGTTGGCGCCGGCGCGATCCAGCAATTGCTGTTCGGCGGCGCTCTTCGGCGGCGGCTTCACGCCGGGGCCAAACAAGGCTTCCATGGCGGCGGCCTGCGAATCGACGCCCATGGCGCGCGGCGCGCCGGGCTTGGGCGGCGCCAGCGAAAAGTCGGGCGGCACCACCAGCGGCGCGCCGCGCGCGATGGCCAGTTCATCGGGGCCACGGCCGGAAAGCCGGTCCTTCTTGCCGCCACAGGCAGTCAGCGCCAGGGCGGCCACGGTCAGGATCAGCAGGTTACGCATCTTTGGCATCCCTTGAATTAACAGCAGCTTCAGGCTCTGGCTTGGCCAGCACGGCACGCGCCAGCAGCAATATCACACCCAGTGTAATCGCGGCATCGGCAAGATTGAAGACCCAGAAGCTGGTTTGCCCCCAGAAGAAATGCAGGAAATCGACAACATAACCGAACCGCACCCGATCGAGGATGTTGCCGATGGCGCCGCCCAGCACCAGGCCCAGTGCGGCCACATCCACCGGGTTCTTTTCGCGCCGCAGCCACAATGCCACCGCCAGCGCGATGCCGGCGGTGATGAAGGTGAGCAGCCAGCGGCCCAGATCGCTGTCCGCCTGCAACATGCCCATCGACACGCCGATATTGCCCACAAAGGTGAGGCGGAAAAACGGCCACACATCGATGCCGCCGCGTTCGGGCAGGTGGATGATTTCAAGCACCCAGTATTTGCTGATCTGATCCAGGATCAGCACCAACGCCGCAAGGAGAAAGCCACGTTTAGCCATGAACGACCGCGTCGCAACGCCCGCACAGCTCGGTTTCGGGCTTCACATCGGGCAGGTGGCGCCAGCAGCGGGCGCACTTGGCCAGATCGGCCTTTTCAACGGTCAGCGTTTCGTTGTCGCCATGGGTCAATGACACATTGGCGACCAGCAGCAGTTCGGCGAGGTCCAACCCGGCCAATTCCGCGATGCGGTCGGTGTGGGTGGTGGTGATGGTCACACTGGCTTCCAGGAAGCTGCCCACCGTCTTGGCGCGGCGCAATTCTTCCAGTTTCAGATAGACTTCCTCGCGCAACTTGCGCGTCAAAGTGAACTGCTTGTCCAGCGCCGCATCCTGCCAGCCGGGATCAATTTCCGGCCATTCCAGTAGATGCACGCTGCCAGCATCCGGATAACGCGTACCCCACACTTCTTCGGCGGTGAATACCATCACCGGCGCCAGCCAGCGGGTGAGGGCGTGGAAGGTGAGATCCAGAACCGTGCGCCAGGCGCGGCGGGCCGGCGCGGTGGGCGCGTCGCAATAGAGACTGTCCTTGCGGACATCCATCGCAAAGGCGGACAGATCATTCTGCACGAAATCGGTGATCAGGCTGGTGTAGCGATTGAAGTCATAGGCCACGGCCGCCGCCTTGAGCTCGCCGGAATTTACCGACAGCCGGTGCATCACCCAGCGCTCCAGTGCCGGCATCTGATCGACCGGCAGGCGTTCTTCCTCGCTCCAGCCCTCAAGAGCACCAAGCAAATAACGAAAGGTATTGCGCAATTTGCGATACTGATCGGCGACGCCTTTCAGGATCTCATCGCCGATACGGTGATCTTCGGTGAAATCGACACTCAGTGCCCACAGCCGCAGGATATCGGCGCCATAGGTCTTCATGACGTCGAGCGGATTGACCGTGTTGCCTTCCGACTTCGACATCTTGCGCCCACTGGCATCCATGGTGAAGCCGTGGGTGAGGATGGCGTTGTACGGTGCGCGGCCGCGGGTGCCGCAGCTTTCCAGCAGGCTGGATTGGAACCAACCGCGATGCTGATCGCTGCCTTCCAGATACAGATCCGCCGGCCACTGCATTTCCGGCCAGCGGCCCGATTCCAGCACAAAGGCATGCGTGCAGCCGCTGTCGAACCACACATCCAGGATGTCGGTGATCTGCTCGTATTGCTCGGCCTTGTCACCCAGCAGCTCGGCGGCGAATTCCGGAGCCCAGGCATCAACGCCCTGCTCGCGGAAACGCGCGATGATCTTGTCATTGATTGTCTTATCAACAAGATAGTCGCCACTCTTCCGATCGACAAACAAGGTGATCGGCACGCCCCAGGCCCGCTGGCGGCTGAGGACCCAATCGGGCCGGCCTTCGACCATCGCACCAATGCGGTTGCGGCCCTTGTCGGGCGTGAACCGGGTGGCGGCGATGGCAGCGACGGCCTTCTGGCGCAGCGTGTGGTCGCCCTGGTCCATCGGCACAAACCATTGCGGAGTGCAGCGGAAGATCACTTTCTTCTTCGACCGCCACGAGTGTGGATAGCTGTGCGCGAACGGCCCAGCGCTCAGCAGCGCGCCCGCAGCGCGCAGATCATTGCAGATCGGCCCATCTGGCGCGTTAAGCGTGGGGTTGATGACGTTCTTGGACTCGCCGCCCAGCCACAGCCAATCGGCGCGGTAGCGGCCATCACCTTCCACCGCGAACACCGGGTTGATGCCGTGCGCCTTGCACAGCGCGAAATCATCCTCGCCGTGGTCGGGTGCCATGTGGACAAGGCCAGTACCGGCATCGGTGGTAACGAAATCGCCGGGCAGGAAGGGGCGGGGACGCGCGAAGAAGTTGCCCAGATGGTGCATCGGGTGCCGAACAACAACGCCGGCCAGCGCAGAGGCGGCAACATCCTGCTCAACGGTCAGCGCAGAACCAATGCGCGCGCTCACGGCCTCCACCAGTGGGGCGGCAATGAGGATGAGACGGCCGTCTTCCGTGCGGCAAAGCTGGTAGGTGACCTCTGGCCCATAGGCGATGCCCTGGTTGACCGGGATCGTCCACGGCGTCGTCGTCCAGATGACGGCGTGCGCGCCCACCAGTTCCGGTGCGTTCGGGGCTTGCGTGATCTCGAACGCCACGTCGATCTGGGTGCTCGTGATGTCGTGATATTCCACCTCGGCATCGGCCAGCGCGGTCTTTTCGACCGGGGACCACATCACCGGCTTGGCGCCGCGATACAGCTGGCCGCTCTGCGCAAACTTCAGCAGTTCCGAAACGATGGTCGCTTCCGCCTGGAAGTCCATGGTGAGATAGGGCTTTTCCCAATTCGCGCTGATGCCCAACCGTTTCAGCTGTTCACGCTGCACGTTCACCCAATGCTGGGCATAGGCGCGGCATTCGGCACGGAATTCCACCGCCGGCACGTCATCCTTGTTCTGCTTCTTGGCGCGGTAGGCTTCTTCCACCTTCCATTCGATGGGCAGGCCATGGCAATCCCAACCGGGGATATAGGGCGCATCCTTGCCCAGCAGCGTCTGCGTGCGCACCACCGCATCCTTCAGTATATGGTTCAGCGCGTGGCCGATGTGCATGTCGCCGTTGGCATAGGGCGGGCCATCATGGAAAATGAACTTCGGCCGCCCGGCGCGGGCTTCGCGCAGTTGTGCATAAAGATCAGCCGCCTGCCATTTCGCCAAAATCTGCGGTTCACGCTCCGGCAGGCCAGCTTTCATCGGAAAGTCGGTTTTCGGCAGGAAAACGGTGGGGCGATAATCGGGCGCGCTCATGAGGGTGGGCTTTAGGGGAAGGGCGCGTGCCTGTCACCCACCCTTGAGCATGCGCCGTGCCGCCGTCGCATCGGCCGCAATCTGCGCCTTCAATGCATCAAGGCCATTCAGTTTCATTTCCGGCCGCAGATAGGCGACCAGCTGCACATCCAGCGTCTGGCCATAGAGATCGCCCTGCCAGTCCATCAGCCAGGTTTCGAGCAGCTCCACCGGCGGCTCGATCATTGGGCGGATACCCAGGTTGGCCACGCCATCCACACGCTCACCCGAGGGCAGCACGACCTGCACGGCATAGACGCCATAGGCCGGCCGCACATAATCCCCCAGCGTCATGTTGGCGGTCGGGAAACCCAAGGTGCGCCCCAGCTTGGCGCCATGTTCCACCACGCCCCTGATGGTGAACGGCCGGGTGAGCAGCTCCGCCGCCATCCCCGGCCGCGCATCGCGCAAAAGGGCACGAATGCGTGTCGAGCTGATCGTGCCCCCGCTATCCGCCACCGCACCGACGACCCGCGCGGCAAAACCATGCGCCAGGCCCAGCCGTTCCAGATCGGTCACGTCGCCTGAACGCCCGCGCCCAAAGGTGAAATCGCCGCCGGTCACCACGCCGGCCACGCCAAGGCGCGTCACCAGCCATTCGTCCACGAACTCCTCGGCGGAAAGCGCGGCCAGCGCCCGGTTGAACGGCATTACCACCGCGCCATCCATGCCGAACGCGCGCAGCCATTCCCCGCGTTGTTCAATGGTGGAAAGCGAGAAAGATGGCACATCGGGCTGGAACAGCCGCGCCGGGTGTGGATCGAAACTCGCCACCAGCGCCGGCCGGCCCAATTTGCGCGCCCAATCACGCGCGGCGCCCACCACAGCCTGGTGCCCGGCGTGAAATCCATCGAAATTGCCCAGCGCCACGATGCCGCCACGCAAATGGCCAGGCAGTGCGGCGCCCCCAGAAATCAGGTCCACGCGATCAGCTCCATGGGCAGGCGGCTTAGCGGGGAGCCAGCCCGGCGGCAAGCAGCCGTGCCGTATTGCCGCCCATCACCTTGGCGATGTCGGCCTCGTTCATGCCCGCCTGCATCAGGGCCTGAGTGACGACATCGAGATGCGCGGTATCGAAACCCACCGTGGTGGCGCCATCATAATCGCTGCCCAACCCGACATGATCGATGCCGGCCACCATCACTGCGTGCAGGATCGCCTTGGCGGTTGCCTCCGGCGTCGGCTGGCAGATGGCGGCATCCCAATAGCCGATGCCCACCACGCCGCCATTGGCCGCCAGCGCGCGCAACTGATCGTCGGAAAGATTGCGCGGCGTGTCGCAGGTGCCTTTCACGCCGCCATGGCTCACCACCACCGGTCGGGTGGCGATCTTCAGCACATCGGCATAGGCAGCGGGGCTGCTGTGCGCGACATCGATGATCATGCCGCGCTTCTCCGCCTCGCGCACCACTTCGGCGCCCAGGGCGGTGAGCCCGCCCTTCTTCTCCCCCGCCATCGAACCGGCCAGTTCGGTATCGAAGAAATGCGCCAGCCCCAGCATGCGGAAACCCGCGTCGTGCAGTCGCTTCACATTGGCCAAATTGCCTTCCAGGTTCTGCCCGCCTTCGGTGGAGAGCAGCGCGCCGGTCACGCGCTTGCCCGCCACACGGTCCGCCAGCAGGCTGGCCAGATCAGTCGGCGTCTTGACGATCCGCAGCCGGCCATCGGCGCGTTTCTCCACGTCGTGCAGCTTTTCGGCGTGCCAGAGCGAGCGTTCCAGCAGGCTGCCCCACGTGCGGACGGGCTGCATCTGCGCGATCACCAGCGGGGTGATATTGTCTGTTTCGCCGCTGTTGCGCTCGTAATTCTGCCCACGCGGCGTCTTGGTCACGCTGGAAAACACCTGCAGCGCGACATTGCCGGCTTCCAGGCGTTTCAGATCGACATGGCCATCACTGGTTTCGGAAAGCAGATCGCGTTTCCACATCAGCGTATCGCTGTGCAGATCGATCACGGTCAGCGTCTTGTGCAGCGCCTGGGCCTCGGCGCTCACCGGCCACGTCGCGCCCGTCTGCTTGTTCATGCCACGCTCGGCGATGCCGGGGACGAAGCCGAACAAGCCCACCGCCGCCACGCCTAACAGCGCGGCCGTTCCCCACACCAGCTTCTTCATTGGTTCCCCCTATCGCCGTTCCAGCGTGATGAACGCATATCCCGGCTTGTCGCCCTCCGGTTCATGCGTCACCCGCGCCACTTCTTCCCAACGCGCCGGATCGAACGCCGGCAGAAACGTGTCGCCTTCGGGCTCGGCGTCGATCTCAGTCAATTCCACCCGCGTCGCGATGGGAGCGCTGAGCGCATAAATCTCCGCCCCGCCAATGATCATGATGTGCCCCCGGATGCGCGGATCAAGGCCGGCTGCGGCAATGGCTTCGGCCAGGTTGGGCACCACTGTCACGCCGTCCGCCGTCCAGCCCGGCTGCCGGGTCAGCACGATATTCTGCCGGCCGGGCAGGGGCTTCCCGATGGATTCGAATGTCTTGCGGCCCATCACGACGGGCTTGCCGACGGTGATCGCCTTGAAGCGCTTCAGATCCGCCGGAAGGTGCCAGGGCATGGCGCCGTTCAAGCCGATCACGCCGTTTCGGGCGCGGGCAACCACCATGGTGACATCAAGGCTCATACCGCCACCGGCGCCGCGATGTGCGGATGCGGATCGTAGCCGGTGATCAGGAAGTCCTCCAGCCGATAGGAGAACAGATCCCCCGGCTGTCGCGCGAAGTCCAAACGCGGGAAGGGGCGGGGCGTGCGGGACAACTGCTCCGTCACCAGATGCTCGTGGTTGAGATAGAGGTGACAATCCGCCCCCATCCAGGTGAGCACACCCGGTTCCAGTCCGCACTGCTGCGCCAGCATGCGGATCAGCACGGCAGCTTCAAAGATATTGAACGGAAAGCCCAGCCCCAGATCGCAGCTGCGCTGATAGAGGATGCCGGATAGGCGACCATCGGCGACGAAATACTGATAGGTCATGTGGCACGGCGGCAGCGCCATGCGGTGCAGTTCGGGCACGTTCCAGCCGGTGAAGATATGCCGGCGGCTGGCGGGGTTAGCTTTAAGGCCTTGTACCAGATCGGTCATCTGATCGAACGGCGTATCGGCGCGGAAACTGCCGTCTTCATTGGCGGCGTAACGCGGCCAGCGCCGCCACTGCACACCGTACACCGGCCCCAGATCACCCCACTTCGCGGCAAAATCATCATCGGCAATGATCCGCGCTTCGAAATCATCGCGGCTGATCTGTTCCCCGGTGGCCTTGCGATAGGCATCGAGCGGCCAGTCGGTCCAGATGTGCACGCCCTGTTCCACAAGCGGGCGGATGTTCGATTCGCCGTTCAGGAACCAGATCAGCTCCTTCACCGCCGATTTCCAGAACACGCGCTTGGTGGTGAGCAGCGGCACCGTACCATCGGAAAGATCGAATTTCAGCGTCTCGCCAAACAGAGCGCGCGTTCCCGTGCCGGTGCGATCGCCACGCGTGACGCCCGTGCGCCACACACGGTCCATCAGAGAGAGATACTGCTGTTCGCCGCTTGAAGTCATTGCCCCTTGTCAGGGATATGGCGCGCCCGCGTCAACCATTGCCACAACGCTTGCGAACCCCAGCAGGGAGCAGGCGATGTTCGGCACAGCCACGACAGGCACCAGCCACGATATCCAGGCCATTCCCGGCCTGTGGCGCGACGCGCACGGTGAGGCGGTGGCCAATATGCGCACCTGGCTTGTCGAAGCAGGTTCAACGGGCTGCGCATGCAGCGTTGTGCCGGCCAGCAGCATGGCAGCGGCCAGAATCCATGTGGAATTGTGCAAAGCCTGTCCTTCACCCATTGTCGTTGGCGCCCGGGTTGGCGCCCCGGGTGGCGATGGTCCGTCGTTCGGCGAGTTTCCGCAGCAGCGCCCGTGTGCGCAACTGGCCGAGCAGTTCGTTGATCACCGAAATGCCTTGTTCGGCCATGTCCAAGGCCTTGGCCTCGCCAACATGGCCGGCGGTGTGCTCCAGAAAGTGGCGGACTTCCTGGGCGGTCAGCCAGTCGATCAGGACGTTGTACAGGCGCATCTGGCCGCCATCAAAACCCAGTTCCGGTGTGAAACCGATATCGTCGAGCCGCTGCACGGTGCGCAATATGGCTGCATCCCGGGCGGTGACAGTGCCGTCTTCGGCCAGCGGGATCATCAGATCATCGAGATGTTCGCGGCTATGCGGCGGTAGGCCAAGATCGTCAAAGATCACCCGCGCCGGCCCGCCGTCTTCAAGCCGCTGGGCGAGCAGGGCATCCAGCGTGGGAAACACTTCGGGCAGCAGCCAGCGGTCGCCATCGTCGGCCTCCAGCAGGGTGCGGATCACGGCCAGCGGCAGGAAGCGTTCTTCCTGCAGGCGCTTGATCGCCTTCAGCCGCGCGACATGCACATCGGTGTAACGCGCGCTGTTCGGGCTGGTCTTGTCCGGTTCCGGCAACAGGCCTTCGCGGATGTAGAATCGGATGGTTTCCCGGCCGACGCCACTGGCCTTTTCAAGATCGCGCATTCTCATCCCTGAGCGCCTTAGCGCAACTGGGGCGGTCATGCTAATGGGCTGATTGCCGATGGAATCCTTTGCACGCCTGCTCGATGCGCTGCTCTACACGCGCAGCCGCACCGCCAAATTGCGGCTGATCGCGGATTATCTGGTGGCCACGCCTGATCCCGATCGCGGCTGGGCCCTGGCGGCCCTCACCGGCACGATTGATCTGAAGGCGGTGCAGCCCAGTCTGCTCAAGGCGCTGATGGCCGAACGGGTTGATGCGACCCTGTTTGCGCTGTCCCATGATTTCGTGGGTGACATGGCGGAGACGATTTCGTTGCTGTGGCCTGATCCGCCGGGCGAGAAGCCACCGTCACCCGCGCTCGACGAAGTGGTCGTCCAGCTTTCCGGTCTGTCGCGTGGTCAAGCACCGGCGGCGGTCGCGGCGCTGCTCGATCGGCTGGACGTGCAGGGCCGCTATGGGCTGATCAAGCTGGCGACCGGTGCGCTGCGTGTTGGCGTATCGGCGCGGTTGGCGAAGACAGGACTGGCTCAGGGTTTTGGCCTGGATGTGGAGGCGGTTGAGGAAGTCTGGCACAGCCTGACACCGCCGTTCACACCGCTTTTCCAATGGGCCACTGGCGCCACGCCGCTGCCCACTGCCGGCGACGTGCCGGTGTTCCGCCCATTCATGCTGGCCAGCCCGCTGGAAGATGGGGTGACGCTGGACCTGGCTGACCATGCCGCCGAATGGAAATGGGATGGCATCCGCGTCCAGATCGTCCACGCCGGCGGCCAGACCCGCCTGTTCAGCCGCACCGGCGACGATATTTCGGCCAGCTTCCCCGATGTGGCGCAGGCCTTGCAAGTGCCGCTGGCGCTGGATGGAGAACTGCTGGTGCGGGGGGAAGGGCAGGCAGATAGCGTGGCCGCCTCGGGCAGCTTCAATGCCTTGCAACAACGCCTTGGCCGCAAGGCACCGACGGCGAAGCTGATGGCCGAGCGCCCGGCCTTCATCCGCGCCTATGATCTGTTTTCTCATGCTGGCGAGGACCTGCGCGCCCTTCCGTGGACGGCGCGTCGCGCCCGGCTGGAGTCCGTGCTGCCCGGCCTTGATCCGGCCCGGTTCGAACTTTCCCCGTTGGTGGAGGCGGGCAACTGGGACGAGCTAGCCATCCTGCGCGATGCCGCACGTGATGCCGCCATTGAGGGCCTGATGCTGAAACGCCGCGACGCACCCTATGTGGCGGGGCGCAAAGCTGGCCAGTGGTTCAAGTGGAAGCGCAGCGCGCTCACTGCCGATTGCGTGCTGATGTATGCCCAGCGCGGCCACGGCAAACGGTCGAGCCTCTACAGCGATTTCACTTTCGGGTGTTGGACGCCGGATGGCCAGTTGCTTCCGGTCGGCAAGGCCTACAGTGGCTTCACCGATGCCGAACTGGCGCTGCTCGACAAGTTCGTGCGCGGGCACACGCTGCAGAAATTCGGCCCGGTGCGCGAAGTGGAAAAATCGCTGGTGCTGGAAGTGGCGTTCGACTCCATCCACGCCTCCAGCCGCCACAAATCCGGCCTGGCCATGCGTTTCCCGCGCATTTCGCGCATCCGCACCGACAAGCCGGCGATCGAGGCCGATACGATCGCGGCGCTGTTGAAGCTCGCCACCTGAGCGCCTAGGGTTCACCCATGCTCATCACCTCCTTCAACATCAACGGCACCAACGCCCGCCTGCCACGCCTGCTGGAATGGCTGGAGGAGGCCAAGCCCGACATCGCCTGCCTGCAGGAAATCAAGATGATGACGGAGAATTTCCCCGTCGAGACGCTGCGCGAGGCGGGTTACCACTGCCTTGTCCACGGCCAGAAAGGATTCAACGGCGTCGCCATCCTGTCCCGCGAACCCGCCACCGAAGTGCAGCGCGGCCTGCCTGGTGATGAGACGGACGAACAATCCCGCTATCTCGAAGCCGATGTGATGGGCGTGCGGGTGGCGAGCATCTACCTTCCAAACGGCAACCCGCAGCCTGGCCCCAAGTTCGATTACAAGCTGGCCTGGATGGAGCGGCTGCGCGTCCACGCTGCCCGGCTGCTGGAATCCGGCTTGCCCGTGGTGCTGGCCGGCGATTACAACGTCATCCCCAATGATGACGACATCTGGGATACCACGGCGATGCGGGACGACGCTTTGCGCCAGCCGGAATCGGTGGCCGCCTACCGGCAGCTGCTTTGGCAGGGCTGGACCGATGCCGTGCGCCAGCTCCATCCGGTTGGGGGTATCTGGAGCTTCTGGGATTATCAGGCCGGGGCCTGGCAACGCGACCACGGTTTCCGCATCGATCACCTGCTGCTGTCACCGGCTGCGGCCGACCGCTTGGCCGATGCCGGCGTGATGAAAGCCGTGCGGGGCCAGGAAAAGGCCAGCGATCACGCGCCGGCCTTTTGCGTGCTGCGTTAACGCGGCTCGACCTGCGGCTGCGCCGGTTCCTTCAGCGTCTTGTCCAACCAATTGTCGTCCAGCCGCGGCGGCTCGTCGCCGGGAGGGGCTTCGCCGTCCATGGGCGGTGCCTCTTCGATGGTGATGCCATAGCTTTGCGCGTCGGGCTCCGGCCCCAGCGTATCATCGGCAAATTCGGTCACCAGCGCCTCGGGCGGGGTGCCGCCAACGGCACGCGCCATGAACTGGGCAAAGGCGCGGGCTGGCGCGCGGCCACCGGCGAGCCCGCGCACCGCCTTGGCATCATCGCGGCCCATCCAAACGCCGGTGGTGATGCCGCTGGAAAAACCAATGAACCAGCCATCCTTGTTGCTGCTCGTCGTGCCGGTCTTGCCTGCCAAGGGCCGGCCGATCTGAGCGGCGCGGGCAGTGCCTTCTTCGACGGCGGCCTGCATCAGTTGTGTCATTTGCGCGGCCACAACGGGGGCGACGACCTGGCGGGTTTCGCCTTCGTTGCGGTTGTACAGCACGCGGCCCGATCCGGTGGTGATGCGGGTGATGGCAAAAGGCGTGTTTTCCAGGCCATTGTTGGCCACCGTCGCATAGGCGTTGGTCATTTCGAACAAGGTGACTTCCGATGAACCAAGCGCCATCGCCGGTTGCCGGCTGATCTGCGTGGTGATGCCGAAGCGGCGGGCCATTTCCGCCACCGTGTCAAAGCCCACCTGTTCGGCCAGCTGCACCGCCACCGTGTTGATTGATCGGGCAAAGGCCTGGCGCACGCTCACCGGGCCGATGAACTGGCCATTGTCGTTCTTCGGGCTCCAGTTGCCGATGCTCACCGGCTTGTCTTCATAGATATCCTCGGGCGTCACGCCGCTTTCCAGCGCGGCGGCATAAACGAAGAACTTGAACGCCGAACCGGGCTGGCGCCGCGCCACGGTCGCCCGATTATAGTTGGAGCGCACATAATCGGTGCCGCCCACCATCGCCTTCACGCCGCCATCGCGGGCCAGCGCCACCAGTGCCCCTTGCGCGCCCTTGGGCGCTTCGGCGCGGATCGCGGCTTCGGCATCGCGCTGCATCTGGCTGCTGAGCGTGGTTTCCACCAGCAACGGCTCATTGGCTTCGTCAGTCAGATTCTCCAGCTCGGTCAGCACCCAACCGGTGAAGTACCGCACGCCGGCCAGGCGCGCCTGTGGAGCAAAGCGCACCAGGCGCGGATCGGCAGCCGTGGCTTCTTCGGGCGTGATGCCGCCCTGTTCCACCATCACCGCGATCACCGTGGCAGCGCGCTTTCGTGCGGCTTCGGCATCGGCAGATGGCGAAAAGCGCGACGGCGCCTTCACCAGCCCGGCGATGATGGCGGCTTCTTCCAGGGAAAGCCGGCGGGCACTGTGGCCATAAAATTTGCGCGATGCCGCATCCACGCCATAGGCGCCGCCGCCGAAATAGACGCGGTTTAGATAGAGTTCGAGAATATCTTCCTTGGCAAACTTGCGCTCGATGGCCAGCGCCAGCACCACTTCGCGCAGCTTGCGCGTGTAATCCTTGGATGCGGTGAGGAACAGGTTGCGCGCCAGCTGCTGGGTGACGGTGGACGCGCCTTGCGCCTTGTTGCCGCGCGCCGCGTTCACCACGAACGAGCGCACGATGCCGATCGGATCGATGCCGGGGTGATACCAGAAGCGCCGGTCTTCCACCGCGATCATGGCGTTCTTCATCGTCGCCGGAATCTCCGGATAGCTCAGCCAAGCGCCATAGCTGGGGCCAAAGCTGGCCAGCACCGTGCCATCATCGCCGCGGATTTCCACCGGCTGGCCATTGGGGCTGCGCTTCATGTCGTCGAAGGAGGGCAGGTCGCGATAAGCCAGCGAGACCGCCACTGCCAGGGCGATGAACAGCGCGAGCCCGGCCACCAGCCCCCACTTCAGAAGGCTGATATACCAGCGGGATTGTTTCGGGCGCGGAGCGGGACGACGTTGGGGCACTTGGGTGTATTATCCAGAAAATACGGCAGCTATTGGGCAGAGCAGGCGGGACAGGTCGGATCTTTCGGCAAACTCAGGGTGCGGAAGCGCCCAGCCATCGCGTCGAACAGGGTGATGCGCCCGGCGCTGGACGGCGAGAAGCCGGACAGCTCGCGGATGGCCTCCATCGCCATCAGGCTGCCGATCACCCCGGTGAGCGCGCCAAGAACGCCCACGGCAGCACAGTTGCGCTCCGGCTGGTCCTCCGGGTTGCCAACGAAGCAGCGATAGCAGGGCAGGGCGGGATCAAACCCCCTGAACACCGCAACCTGGCCATCGAACGGCCCGACCGCGCCAGAAACCAACGGCACGCGCGCGGCCAGCGCGCTATCTGCCACCAGCAACCGCGTCGTGAAACTGTCGCAGCCATCGATGATCAGATCATGTCCTGCCAGCAGCGCATCCACATTGTCGGCATCAAGCCGCAGCGGCACCGCCACGGTTTCAACATGCGGGTTGAGCGCCTGCAGGTGTCTGGCGGCGCGCTCAGCTTTCATCTCGCCGGCATCGGCGGTTTCGAACAGCACCTGGCGTTGCAGGTTGGACAGCGCCACCGCATCATCATCGATGATGGTCAGCCGGCCCACGCCCGCCGCCGCGAGATAGAGCAGGCACGGGCTGCCCAGCCCGCCGGCGCCGACAACGGCGACCCGCGCCCGTGCCAGCGACGCCTGTCCGCGCCCGCCGAATTCCGGAAGCACCAGGTGACGGGCGTAGCGTTCAAGCTCGTCGTCGGAAAAGTTCACCCATGCACTCCCGTGGAGCCGAAGCCGCCAGCGCCGCGCTGCGTGTCGTCCAGCGTCTCGACCACAGCCAGCGTGGCCCGGGTGACGGCGGCCGGCACCAATTGGCAGATCCGCATGCCGCGCTCGATGGCGAAGGGCTCATGGCCCAAATTGATCAGCAGCGCCTTCACCTCGCCGCGATAATCGCTGTCGATGGTGCCGGGGCTGTTGGGCACGGTGATGCCGTTTTTCAGCGCCAAGCCGGACCGCGGTCGCACCTGCACTTCATAGCCATCGGGGATGGCCATGCAGAACCCCAGCGGCACCGGGAACCGCTCGCCGGGTGCCAGCACGATGGTTTCAGTGACGGCGGCGACCGCGTCCATGCCGGCGGCGCCGGGGGTGGCATAGGCGGGCAGGGGCAGGCCTTCGCCATGGGGCAGGATGGTGAGCGGTATCAAAATCATGCGTGTCCTGCAAAATGCGCCGCGATGCGGGCGGCGAGTGTGGTGGCGACGTCGTTCTTGGACTGTTTGTTCCAATCCTCGTTGCCCGTGGCCGTGATCAGATGAACATGGTTTGAATCGCTGCCAAACACGCCTTCGGAGACATCGTTGGCGACGATCCAATCTGCACCCTTGCGCGTTCGCTTGGCGGCAGCGTGGGGGATGAGATCATGGGTTTCAGCGGCAAAGCCCACCACCAGCGCCGGGCGCTGCGCATGGTGGCCGATGCCGGCAAGGATATCAGGGTTTTCGGTCAGCACCAGCGGCGCAGGGGTGCTGCCGTGCTTCTTCAGTTTCTGTGGCGCCGTTTCGGCCCGCCAATCGGCCACGGCCGCCACCATTACGGCGATATCGGCGGGCAGGGCAGCTTCGCAGGCGGCCGCCATGTCCCGCGCGGTCATCACGTCCACCCGGGTGACGCCGGCGGGGGTGGGCAGATGCACCGGCCCCGCGACCAGCGTGACGCGCGCGCCCAAACGGGCCAGAGCGGCAGCAATGGCGAAACCCTGCTTGCCCGACGAATGATTGCCGATGAAGCGCACCGGGTCGATCGGTTCATGCGTTGGCCCGGCGGTGACCAGCGCGTGGCGGCCCAGCAATGGCTTGGAACCGAACTGCGCCGCAATTGCCGCCATGATCTTGGGCACTTCGGGCAACCGGCCTGGACCAAATTCACCGCAGGCCATCGCCCCATCGTCGGGCTGCACCACCGTAATGCCGTCGCTGCGCAGAGTGGCGATGTTGCGCTGGGTGGCCGCATGCAGCCACATGCGCACGTTCATCGCTGGGACCATCAGCACCGGCTTGTCGGTCGCCAGCAGCACTGTGGTGGCCAGATCATCGGCCATGCCCGCCGCCGCGCGCGCCATTAGGCTGGCGGTGGCCGGGCACACCACCACCAGATCGGCCGCGCGGGAAAGCTGGATATGGCCCATCGCCGCCTCATCCTCCAGATCCCAGAGACTTGTGCGCACCTTCTCGCCGGCCAGCGCCGACAGCGAAAGCGGGGTGACGAAACGCGCGCCGTTCTCGGTCAGCACCGGCAGAACGCGCGCCCCGGCGCGCCCCAGTTCGCGCACCAGTTCGAGCGTCTTGAAGGCGGCGATGCCGCCGCCCACGATCAGAAGGATGGTCTTGCCTTGCACAGTGGTCCGCATAGCCCAGTGTTGCCAGTGATGCCAGCGGTGCGGCAACCCGCATTGCAGTCGGGCGATTCGACGATTAGCGACAGTCAACTGAGGATTTTCAGACCGGGGGAAACAGACATGGCCGAAGATTGAGCGATAGACGTGCGCAAATATGCGCCGGTTGCCGATGCCGATATCATCGCGGGCTTGGTTCGCTATTGTGGGATCGCGCTGCGCAATCGGGATTCCGCGCTGGTTTCCTTTTCGGACAAGACCGAGACCGACCGGGTGAAGGCCAATTTACTCAAGAAGAAGCTCGGTCTTACCGACGGTGACGACGTTTTGGACGCCGCCATTGCCAAGGTGGGCGAGCAGATGAAGGCCGATCGCACCAAGAATCGCGTCACCGTCTATTATCTGCTGGCCGACGCCTTTGGCCGGTTGGAAGATTTCCGCCCCAAGACGAAGGCCAAGACCAAGTCCGCGGCGCCGGTGGCTGAACCCGAAGTAGTGGCCGCCAAGGCCAAAACCGCCGCCAAGCCCAAGGCGACCAAGGCCAAAACCGCGGCGGCTGCGGCCGCACCGGAACCGGTTATGGCAGTTGCGAAGCCTGCTGCTCCGGCGGCGCCTGCCAAGCGGGTAAAGACTCCGGGCCTGTTCTGGCCGCTCACCGCCGCGCTGGTCGCATTTGGCGGCGTAGCGGCACTGATCATTGCTGGCAGCAAGTAATCAGGCGAGCCGCTTGGTATACAAAGTGGTGGGCGCCATTTCGCCGTCCGGCATCAAGGCATAGGCCGGTATGTCGCCCACCTTTTCCCAGCCAGCCCGTTCATAAAGCCGCGCCGCCGCCGAACCGCTGATCGTGTCGAGCACCAATGTGGTGCGCCCCTGCGCCACCGCCAGCGCTTCCACCGCCGTCAGCAACGCCGCGCCTATCCCGCGGCCCCGCGTTCGCTTTGCCACCATCATCTTTGCGATATCAGCGCGGTGCGGCTGGTTGGGCATGGCGGCGTGCACAAGGCTCACCGTGCCGGCAACGCCGCCATCATCCAGCGCAATCACTATCAGCACTTCGCCCTGCGCTGCCGCCGCCAGCCGGCCCTGCCACCAGGCCAATGATTCCGCCTGGCTGAAGCCGGCCATGAAACCAATGGAAGCGCCGCCGGCCACCGCCTCCACCATAATCGCGGCAAGGCCGGGCAGCAGGGCGGCATCGGCGGCGGGATCAAGAGCGCGGATCATCATCGCCTGCCCTTTGCCATTTGCTGGCGGTGCTGCGCCATGGGCCGGTTGACGAAGTTGCGCCTGCTGGCCACGATGATCGCACGAGCGGGGGACAGGCATGACGACGGCACCGGCAGGACAACTACGCATCGCTATCGCGCTGATTGGCCTGGCCGTGGTGCTCAATTATGTTGACCGCGGTGCCATCAGCGTTGCCGCGCCCTTGATCAAGGCCGAGCTGGGCCTGTCCAACACTGATTATGGCATCATCGTTTCGGCGTTCTTCTGGACTTATGTGCCGGCTCAGGCGCTGGCCGGCTGGCTGGCGGACCGGGTTTCGGTGCACCGGCTGTTGGCTGCCGGGGTGGCGATCTGGGCCATCGCCACTGCCCTGATGGGTCTGGCGGGATCGATGTTCACGCTGATCCTGCTGCGCCTGGCCATGGGCATCGGCGAAGGCGCGGCCTTTCCCTGTGGTTCCAAGGTGATTGCTCGCGTGCCCGACAGCCAGCGTGGTCTGGCCAATGTCGCCTTGTCAGGGGGCATCGCATTGGGGCCGCTGGTTGGCACGCTGGTTGGCGGCGCCCTGCTGGCGGCCTATGATTGGCGGATCATGTTCATGGTGTTCGGGGTCGGCACGCTCATCTGGCTGCTGCCATGGTGGCGGATGCGCGCGACAGTGGATGCGCCTGCCGATCCAGACGCAGCGGCGAGCCTTGCGCCGGTAGTGGCTTTGCGCCAGTTGATCGCTACGCCGCAGCTGTGGTCGTCGACGCTGTTGCATTACTGCGGGTCCTATGCGCTGTATTTCCTGATTGCCTGGATGCCGTTGTGGCTCACCGGCGTGCACGGCTTTTCGATCGGCGACATGGCCTTGTTGTCGGCGGCGCTGTATCTGCTGCAGTTCCTGGGCGGTCTGACCGGCGCGGCGCTTGCCGATGCCGCGATCCGGCGCGGCCGCGATCCCAGCATTGTGCTGCGCCGGCAGGTTTTTGCCTGTGCGGTGGTCTGCGGCTCGGGCCTGTTGTTGCTGCCCCTGGCAAACGACACGTTGGCCATTCTGGCTTGCATCGTGATCACCGGCTTCGGATATGGACCGATGCCCAATCTGTTGTTCCGCATGGGGCAGGGGATGGCGGGCCCGGCGGTGGCCGGCCGCTGGGTAGGCCTGCAATCGGGTGTCGGCAATCTGGCCGGCGTCACCGGGCCGATCATCACCGGCCTAATCGTCGATTCAATGGGCTATGGCCCAGCCTTTGTGGTGACGGCGGCGATCATGGCCACCGGCGTCATGGTGTTTGCGCTGACAGTGCCGCGCCTCGATCAGATCAACTGGCGGGCGGCGGCATAGGATCGGGTCAAACGCCCTTCCCCCGAAGGAGAGGACACATCAGTTCATTCGGTCGTGGCCGGCTTGTCCTTGCCGCGCGCCTTCCTGTGCTCGTCCAAATCGAGCACTGAAGGCTCGTCTTCGGTCAGCAGGCCAAGGCGGCGCGCGACTTCCTGATAGGCTTCCACTTCGCCGCCCAGATCGCGGCGGAAACGGTCCTTGTCCATCTTGTCGCCGGTCTTCATGTCCCAAAGGCGGCAGCCATCCGGGCTGATCTCGTCGGCCAGGATGACACGGGCAAATTCGCCATCGAACAGCCGGCCGAACTCCAGCTTGAAATCCACAAGGCGGATGCCGACGGCGGCGAACATGCCGGCCATGAAGTCATTCACGCGTATCGCCATGTCGGCGATGTCATGCATCTCGTCTTGGCTGGCCCAGCCGAAGGCGGCGATATGTTCGTCGCTCACCAGCGGATCGCCGAGCGAATCATCCTTGTAATAATATTCGATGATGGTGCGCGGCAGCTGGGTGCCTTCCTCGATGCCGAAGCGCTTGGCGATGCTGCCGGCCGCCACGTTGCGCACCACAACCTCGATCGGGATGATCTCCACCTGGCGCACCAACTGCTCGCGCATGTTGAGGCGGCGGATGAAGTGGGTGGGGATGCCGATCATGCCGAGCAGCGTGAACACATGTTCGGAAATGCGGTTGTTCAGCACGCCCTTGCCGCTGATCGTGCCCTTCTTCTGGGCATTGAAGGCGGTGGCGTCATCCTTGAAATACTGGATGATAGTGCCGGGTTCCGGACCTTCATACAGGATCTTGGCCTTGCCTTCATAAATCTGGCGGCGGCGGGTCATGGCAAACCTTTCGAAGGCGGCGCGGCCAGCCCGGTGCAGGGCAGGTCGCGACTTAAAATCAACAGCGCCGGGGCAGGCTAACACGGCCCTTCAGCGCGGGCGAGTGGCCATAGCGGCAAAGAAGACGAGATACAATCATTGATCAGGCGGCCGTGCTTACCTATTTGGGGTGGGATACCCGCCTGGGAGCAGCATGACATGACCACGTTCGACGATCGCCAGAAAGCCTTTGAAACCAAGTTCGCCCATGACGAGGAAATGCGTTTTCGCATCCTTGCCCGCCGCGGCAAGCTGATCGGCCTGTGGGCGGCGGAAAAGCTGGGCAAGGATGGCCAGGCCGCCGACGATTATGCCAAGTCAGTGCTGCTGTCGGATCTGGAAATCCCCGGTGATGACGACATCATCGCCAAGTTGCACGGCGATCTGGCCGGGCTGGGCGTTGGCGTGAACGACATCAAGGCGATGCTGGCCGAAAAACTGGCCCAGGCCGAAGCCCAGATCAGCGGAGCCGCCTGATGCCGATGGCTGCAGCCGACATCGAAGTGGCGATCCTGGCGGCGCTGCCCGGCGCAACGGTGGAGATCACCGATCTGGCCGGCGATGGCGATCATTATGCTGCGGTGGTGACAGCGCCGCAGTTCACAGGCCTCTCAAGGGTTGCACAGCAGCGGCTGGTGTATAATGCTCTTGGCGGTCGCATGGGGGGTGCGCTCCATGCTTTGAAATTGACCACGGTCGCGGCGTGAACAGCCCGGCCAAGAAGGATTCCTCCCGATGACCAACCCAGTCCACGACCGCATTGCCGATCTGGTGAACAGCAACGACGTCGTGCTGTTCATGAAGGGCACGCCCTTCTTCCCGCAGTGCGGCTTTTCCTCCACTGCCATTGCCATCCTTGAACGGCTGAACGTCGCCTTCGAAGGCGTTGATGTGCTGGCCGATCAGGAAATCCGCCAGGGCATCAAGGAATACAGCGACTGGCCGACGATCCCGCAGCTCTACATCAAGGGCGAATTCGTTGGCGGCAGCGATATCATGATGGAAATGTTCCAGGCCGGAGAATTGCATACCCTGGTGGCCGAAGCCGGCATCAAACCGGCGGCCTGATCCGGCCGGAATACCGTGGCGGGAAGGAGGCCGACAATGCAACGTCTGTCGGCCGCCGCCCTGTGGGACACGATGTCCACCGCCGTACGGGCAGATCTGCCGCGGCTGTTTTTCCTGGTGGCGCCATTCGCATTGCTGCCGGCGGTGGCTGTCGAACTATTCGGCCCGCCGGCACCCACCAGCCTTGACGCAATCAGCAATCAGCAACTGCTGTGGCGACTGGCCGTGCCCAGCCTGATCGCCGCGTTCGGCCAGCTTGCTGCCACCCATCTGGTGCTGCGCGGCAATGCCACGCCCCGTGAAGCGCTGGCCGCGGCGCTGGCGGCGTTTCCAGTTTATGCGTTGGCTCAACTGGCCGGCTCGTTGCCGATTGGGCTGGGCCTGTTGCTGCTGGTCGTACCCGGCTTGTGGTTGTTCGCCCGGCTGCTGTTTCTTTCGGGTGCTGTGGTGCTGGCCGAAGGTGGCACGCCCTTTGCGCTGCTGCGCCGCAGCTGGGCCTTGAGCGAGGGGCAGGGCCTGCAATTGACCCTGTTCCTGGTGTTGGGCCTGTTCGGTGTGATCGGCATCGGCATATTGGCCGAAGGCGCGGGCGCCGCGCTGGACGTGGTGGCGCGCTCCGGCGGGCTGGCGTCGGTGGGGCGCTTCCTGCACGCGCTGGTGCCCGCCATCGGCAATTGTCTTGTCACCATCGGTGTCGGCGGGGCCAGTGCAGCCGCCTATCGCCAATTGGCCGCACCGCTGCGCTAGGTATCGGCGCGCAGCAGAGGCACCGCCGGCGCCGTTTCGGGCGGGTACAGCCCGCTGGCGCGTGGATCTGCATAGATCTCGACCAGCCGCTCATAAGGGCGGAAACCGTGGCGCTGGTAAAAGGTCAGTGCGCCCGGATGATCAAGATCGCAGGTGTGCACCCAGACGCGGCGGATTCCCTCCCGCCACGCCCGTTTCAGTGCGTGGCCCATCAGCCAGGCCCCGTGGCCGCGCCCGGTCAACTCCGGGACCAGGCCGAAATAGGCCAGCTCGCATTCGCGGTCGCCGCTGAAATCCAATTCCAGCAGGCCCTGCGGCGTGCCGTCCCGCCGTGTGGCGACATGCACCTCCAGCGTCGGCGCGTTCAACGTCGCGGCCAGCGTTTCGTCATCCATCACCAGCCGCCCGCGCCACAGCCAGGGCTGACCGATGGCGCGGAACAGCGCGCGATAGCGGTCCAGATCCACGGGCGCCGTCCAGCGTTCCAGCTTCAACGCTGATTTCACCGGCATAACCGGCGCCGGCGGCGCAGTCATTTCGAGGCAAGTGACGATGGTGGCAATCTGACCGGCTGGCACCGCGATTACCCGCGATGCCACCATGCTGCCGCCACCTTGCCGCTCGCTCATTCCCAGATCGCGAGCGGCGGCAGGCTCATCAGGATGGCATCGGTGTTGCCGCCGGTCTTCAGGCCGAAGGTGGTGCCGCGATCATAGACGAGATTGAACTCGGCATAGAGGCCGCGGTACTTCAGCTGCTCGATACGCTGCGCTTCGCTGAAATCCTGGTGCATCTTGGCGCGCACCAGCTTGGGATAGGTTTCCAGGAAGCAGCGGCCCACGTCCTGTGTGTAGGCAAAGTCTGCCGCCCAGTCGCCGCTGTTCAGGTGATCATAGAAGATGCCGCCCACGCCGCGATGGCGGCTGCGATGGGGCACCCAGAAATACTCCTCTGCCCACTTCGAATGCGCCGGATAATAATCCGGGCTGTGCCGATCGCATGTCGCCTTCACGGCGGCATGGAAGGCGGCGGTTTCAGCTGCATCGGGCAGGGCAGGGTTCAGATCGACCCCGCCGCCAAACCAGCGCTTCGTCGTGACCAGCATCCGCGTATTCATGTGCACTGCCGGAACCAGCGGGTTGGCCGGGTGGATCACCAGGCTGAGCCCGGTGGCAAAGAAGCGCGGATCTTCGGCAGCGCCGTTGATCTGCTTGGCGAAATCCGGGTTGAACTCGCCATACACGGTGGAAATATTGACCCCGGCCTTTTCGAACAGCCGGCCCTTCATGATGCCCATCTCGCCGCCGCCACCGTCGCCGCCGCTGTGGTCGCTCCGGTCCCACACGCGCTTTTCAAAGCGGCCCGCGTCACCGGGAAGGGTCGATTCATACTCCAGCTTTTCCAGCATCGCCCAGATGCTGTCGCGAAGGGAACGGAACCAGGCCTGCGCGGCCTTCTGCTGGTCATCAAGCTCGATCATGGCCAAGCTTTAGACAGGCTTCTCGCGACGCGAAACCCCCTACAGTGGCCAGCGCTCGGCCACGGACCTTACCGGATTGTCATAACCGCGCCAATTTGTCCGGGGGGGTGTGCGGCTTTTCTCCGTTGCGTTGCGGCATCGCCTTGTCTATCCGTGCCCGTCATGCGGGCAGGCTGAAGGCTTGCCGGTCATGCATCAGATTCCGGAAGGGGCAAGATGGCTAGCGAAGTGCGGCAGGCGACTGCCGAAGATCTCGGTCCCGGTGGCGAACGTCGCCGTGATTTTCTCTATGTGGCGACGGCGGCCTTTGCCGGCGCCGGCGTCGTGCCGGTGGCTTGGAGCCTGGTCAACCAGATGAACCCGTCCGCGGACGTGTTGGCGCTGGCGTCGATCGATCTCGATTTGTCGGCTGTGCAGCCCGGCCAGGCCATCAAGGCCAGCTGGCGCGGCAAGCCGGTCTTTGCCCGGCACTTGACGCCGGAAGAGATCGCTGATGCCAAGAAGGTGGACGTTTCCACTCTGCGTGACCCGCAGAAGTTGGAAGACCGCACCAAGCCAGGCAGCGAGCAATGGCTGATCACGCTGGGTGTTTGCACCCACCTCGGCTGCGTGCCGCTCGGCGCAGCCGAAGGCGAAGCCAAGGGCGAATTCGGCGGGTATTTCTGCCCCTGCCACGGCTCGCACTATGATGCGGCCGCGCGCATCCGCAAGGGCCCGGCACCCAAAAACCTGGAAGTGCCGCCCTACGCCTTCAAGTCGCCCACCGCTGTGACCATTGGCTGAGGAGCAAGAGCATGAGCTTTCCCTGGGCAAAACAATATCAGCCGACGAGCGAAGTCGGCAAATGGATGGACGAGCGCCTGCCGCTTGCCCGCTTCGTTCATGGTGCTTTGGGGCCGGGTTATCCGACGCCGAAGAACCTGAACGCTTTCTACAACTTTGGCGTGCTTGCTGGTGTGGCGCTGGTGATCCAGATCATCACTGGCGTGGTGCTGGCCATGCACTTTGCCGCCGACACGCGCGTCGCCTTTGATTCGGTCGAGCACATCATGCGCGACGTCAACGGCGGCTGGATGATCCGCTATATGCACGCGGTCGGCGCCAGCTTCTTCTTCGGTGTCGTCTATATCCACATCTTCCGCGGCCTCTATTACGGATCGTACAAGCCGCCGCGTGAAGTGCTGTGGATGCTCGGCCTCGTTATCTTCCTGCTGATGATGGCCACCGCGTTCATGGGTTATGTGCTGGTATGGGGCCAGATGAGCTTCTGGGGCGCAACGGTCATTACCGGTCTGTTCTCGGCCTTCCCGGTCGTGGGCACCTACATCCAGACCCTGCTGCTCGGCGGGTTCTCGCCGGACAACGCTACGCTCAACCGTTTCTTCTCGCTGCACTATCTGTTGCCGTTCGTGACGTTCGGGGTCATCATCCTGCACGTCTGGGCGCTGCACATCCCGGGTTCGAACAACCCTACCGGTGTGGACGTGAAGTCGGAAGCGGATACCGTGCCGTTCCATCCCTATTACACGGCCAAGGATTTCGTCGGTCTCGGGATCTACCTGATCCTCTTCGCGGCCTTCGTGTTCTTCATGCCGAACAGCCTGGGTGAGCCGGACAACTATATCCCGGCCAACCCGCTCTCGACGCCTGCCCACATCTTGCCGGAATGGTATTTCTGGCCCTTCTACGCCATCCTGCGTGCCTTCACGACCGACTTCCTGGGCGTGCCGGCCAAGCTGTGGGGCGTGCTCGCGATGTTCGCTTCGATCCTGCTGCTGTTTCTGCTGCCCTGGCTGGATACGTCGCCGGTGCGCTCGAACAACTATCGTCCGCTCAGCCGCCTGCTGTTCTGGGTGTTCGTGGTGGTGGCTGTGGTGCTGGGCGTGTGCGGCGGCAAGCCGGCGGAAGAACCCTGGGTGCGCTTGTCCCAGGTCCTCACCGCCTATTATTTCGCCCATTTCCTGATCATTCTGCCGATCGTCTCCAAGCTGGAGAAGACCAAGCCGCTGCCGGGGTCCATCTCGGAAGCCGTGCTGGCCAAATACGGCAGCAAGTCAGGTGGCGGTGGCGCTGCGCCCCTCGCGCAGCCGGCCGAATAAGGAGCCATATACATGATCCGTCTCGGCGCACTTGCCGTTGGCCTGTTGTTTGTCGTGAACGTCCTGTGGGGAGCCATTGCTCCCCGCGAGGCGGCCTCGCCCGACATGACCAAGGAACTCCACAAGCATCCCAAGCACATGGAATGGGCCCATAATGGCCCGGGCAATCTGGGCGTGTTCGGCACGTTCGATCGTGCCCAGCTGCAACGCGGCTTCCAAGTGTACAAGGAAGTCTGTTCGGCCTGCCACTCGATCAACCGTGTCGCCTTCCGCGATCTGGCTGACCTGGGTTACAGCGAAGCCCAGATCAAGACGATCTCTGCCGAATATGACGTGGCCGCGATCGACTCGAACGGTGAGCCGACGACCCGCAAGGCAACCGGTGCCGACAAATTCCCTTTGGTCTATGCCAACGAAGCGGCCGCCCGCGCAGCGCAGAACGGTGCCAATCCGCCGGATCTGTCGCTGATGACCAAGGCCCGCCCGGATGGCACCAACTATGTCTATTCGCTCCTCACCGGCTATTCCGATGACGTGCCGAAGGGTTGGACCAAGCCGGACACGCTCTATTACAACCCCTATTTCCACAGCATCAACATCGCCATGCCGCCGCCGCTCGCGGCTGATGGCCAGGTGACCTATTCCGATGGGTCGCCCGCGACCACCGATCAGTATGCGAAGGACGTGACCGCCTTCCTGACCTGGACGGCGGAACCCAAGCTGGAAAACCGCAAGGAAACCGGCATGGCGGTGATCCTGTTCCTGATCATCATGACCGGGCTGGGCTATCTGTCGTACCGCAAGGTGTGGGCCGACATCAAAAAGGCCTGATTTGGCAGAACGCGTGTTGCAGGGAGGCGGTCATCCGGCAGGGTGGCCGCCTTCCGCCGTTTGGGGAGCTGCGTTTGATGATGGTCCACAGGGCAAACGATGATCTGAAGGCGCTGGTGCGCACGATTCCCGATTATCCCAAGCCCGGGATCATGTTCCGCGATATCACCACGCTGCTGCTGGATGGGCCGGGATTTGCCGCCGGCATCGCCCGCATGGCCGCAAGCCTGACCACGCCGCCCGATCTGATCGCCGGGATCGAGGCGCGCGGCTTCATCTTCGGGGCGGCCCTGGCCCGTGAATTTGGGGTGGGGCTGGTGCTGCTGCGCAAGCAGAACAAGCTTCCCGGCCAGGTGACCGGCGTGAATTATGCGCTGGAATATGGCCAGGATCGCATCGAGATGCACGATGATGCCGTGCCGGCCGGCAGTCGTGTCTGCCTGGTTGATGATCTGATCGCCACCGGCGGCACTGCCCTTGCCGGGGCGCAACTGCTGCGCGGCGCCGGTGCCGTTGTGACACAGGCGGCCTTTGCCATCGATCTGCCCGATCTGGGCGGCGCCCAGCGGCTGCGCGAGGCCGGCATCACCCCCCACAGTCTGATGGCGTTTTTTGGCCACTGATCCGGCTTATGCTTGTCCCGGCGAATCGTGCGGGGTGAGGGCAGATGGGCCGCGAATGGAAAGGGCTGCTGGGTCTGGGTGGGACCGATGCGGTATTGCGCGCCGTCGTCAGCGCCTGCCTCGGCCAGTATCGCCGCAACGAGGCGCAATTGCTGGCCGCGCTGGACGGCGAAACCCTGCACCAGGCGCGGGCGAGCCTGCGCCGGCTGCGATCGGCACTGCGACTGTTCCAGCCACTCACGAGCCCACAGCTGGCGCTGGAGGCGGGGCTGCGCGACCTGTCGGGCGCATTGGGTGCTGCACGCGATCTGGATGTGCTGCTGGCGCGGACCTCGCCGGGCCCGCTGCACGACAAGCTCTCAGCCGCGCGGGATGAAGCCTTCGCCCACGCGCTGGCTGCACTGCACGCCGCCTCCACCCGGGCCATGCTGCTCGACCTGTCGGAATGGATTGTGCTGCACCCACCACTGCCGGCGGACGATGCCCGCGATCACGCCGCCCGCCAGCTTGATTGCTACCGGCGCAAGGTGAAGAAGGGTGGGCAGGCGTTGGTGGATGGCGATGACGCAGCCCGCCACCGGCTGCGCAAGCGCGTGAAGCGGCTGCGCCATGCCGTCGAACTGTTCGGCAGCTTGTTTCCGGCATCCGGCCGGCGAGCGCGCTTCATGGCGGCGCTGTTGCCCCTGCAGGATGCATTGGGTGCCTTGAACGATCTGGTGGTGGCGCAGGCAGTGCTGGCCCGCATCGGCAGCAGCCGTGTGCGCGGGGCCGCGGCGCTGATCGGCCAAACCCAACGCCCGGCGCTGCTGGCCACGGCCGTGAAGGCCCATGAACAGGTGATGACAGCGCCGCGGTTCTGGCGCTGAAGCGGCTGGTTAGCGGATGCGCTGCTTGCGGGCGGCGTAGCGGGCGTCGCGGGCGGCCTTCTGGGCGGCTTCGCGGGAAATGGCTTCCAGGCGCTGCTGTTCGGCCTGCTTCTCCCGCTGGGCTTCCTTGACCTTCTTTTCCTCGGCCATCTGGCGCGCGCGTTCGGCGCGGGCGACCTTGGCCTCGGCTTCCTTCTGGGCGCGCTTTTCGGCGCGCGCACGGGCCGCGGCAATGGCTTCATCGCTTGGCGCAGCGGCTTTGAATTTTTCCAGCTTGGCCAGCTTGGCTTCGGCGGCGGTCTTGGCGCGGTCTTTGTGATCGGGGAGTTTGAACATAGAGCGCCGCTTTAGCCGCTCGCGGCCTCTGCTGCAACCGCGAAGGCAGGGCTGATCCTGACCGGCGTGCCCACCAGCGCCGCCGTTCCCGACAGCACGTCCAACCGCGAGCGCAGAGTCAGATCATTGTGGCTCACCCCCGGCCGCAGCGCTGCCACCGACTGGCGCACACCGGGCCTGGCATGGCCGAAACCATGGGGCAGGGAGACGACGCCCACCATGATCTCGTCCGTCACCCTGGCCGGTGCTTCCACCGTGCCGGCGGCGCTGCTGATCTGCACCAGCGCGCCATCGCCAATGCCATGTGCAGCGGCATCTTCGGGGTTGATCAGCACGATACACTTGTCTGGCCCCTTGGCCAGGCGCGGGGCGTTACCAAGCCAGCTGTTGTTGCTGCGGATATGGCGGCGGCCGATCAATACCAGGCCGGGCTCGGGTTGCGCCTTCATCCACGCGGCAAAGCGTCCGGTGAAATCGTCGATTACCGGTTCGGGTGCGCAGCGGATGGTCTTGCCAGGTGTGAACAGCCGCTCTGGCAAGCGCGGCACATGCGGGCCCAGATCAAGCCCGTGCGGATGCGCCATGACGTCCGCCAGGCTCCGCCCGCCCTTTTGCAACATGCGATCGAGCTGTTCGCGCGGCTGCACCGGTGGCGGCAAGTTGATGCCTTGCGCTGCGGCCAGCGCCTGCGCCAGTTCGGCCACCACTTCCCAATCGCGCTTCTGCCCTTCCAGTGGCTCCCACAGGCCGGGCGAGAACTTGGCGAAGTTGCGGAAGGCAATGGGGGCAAGCAACAGCGGATAATGATCCTTGGCCAGCGGCGGGCAGGGCGGCAGAATGTAATGCGCCTTGCGTGATGTTGCTGTGATCATCGGATCGATCGAGACCATCAGTTCCAGCCCGTCGAGCGCCGCATCCAGCGCGCCGCCATCCGGCACTGAGAGCACCGGGTTGCCGGCAATCACCACCAGCGCCTTGATCTGGCCCTCTCCGGGCGTCGATATCTCTTCGGCCAGGCTCACCGCCGGGAATTCGCCCATCACTTCCGGATGGCCGCTCACGCGGCTGAAGAAGCGCCCGCGGCTGCCGGGGCCGGAACTGCCGGCGACATCCACCGCCGGGCTGGAGAACATCACCCCGCCCTCGCGGTCGAGATTGCCCGTCGCAATGTTAAGCAGGTTGATCAACCAGTGCGCCAGCGTGCCGAACGGCGCCGTGCTCACCCCGATGCGGCCATAGACGGCGGTCGGCAGGCCATTGCCGAGCTCGGCGGCCAGCGCATGGATGGCAGCAACGTCCCAGCCGCAGGCGCGGGCGAGATCGGTGATCGTGAACTGGCGAAGCGCCGCCCACGCCTCGTCCCAGCCCTCCAGCATCGGCGCCAGCCGGCCGGGGTTCACGAGTCCGGCGTCGTCCAGCGCCAACAGCAACGCCGCCAGCAGGGCCGGATCACTGCCGGGGCGGATGAAATGATGGGCGTCCGCAATGCCCGCCGTTTCGCTGCGGCGCGGATCGATCACGGTCAGGCGGCCGCCGCGCGCCTGCATTTCGGCGATGCGGCGCTTCACGTCGGGCACGGTCCACACGCTGCCGTTCGATGCCAGCGGATTGCCGCCCAGGATCACCAGATGCTGCGTGCGCTCGATATCCGGAATCGGGAACAAGGCGTTGTGGCCATAAAGATAAAACTGCGCCAACTGATGCGGCATCTGATCGACGGTGGAGGCCGAATAGACCCCGCGCACGCCCAACGCCTTTTTCAGCGCGCCCGTCTGCATGCCCAGCGCGAAATCATGTGCGGTGGGGTTGCCAACATAGAGCGCTGCCGCGCCGCCCGCAGCCTTGATGGCAGCGAATTTCGTACCGATTTCCGCAAGCGCCGTTTCCCAGTCCAGCGCCACCCAGTCTTCACCCACCCGTTTCATCGGACTGGTCAGCCGGTCGGGATCGGCCTCCAGATCGGCAATGGCATTGCCCTTGGGGCAGATATGGCCGCGCGAGATCGGATCCTCGGAGTCGCCGCGGATGCTCACCACCAGGCGGCCGTCGGTTTCGATCAGCAATCCGCAATTGGCTTCGCAGATGTGGCACGTGCGTGTGTGGACCGGCATGGCGGCAATCTCCCGCTTGTGAGCCTATCAGCGCCACCCCCCAATGGCGACAGGCTTTGCGCTGGCCGCTGCGTGCGCTAGCTATTGCGGTAATGAAGGAAGAATGGCTGACAGGCAGATCACGCGCCGCTGCGGCAGCCGTTGCAGTGCTGTGCGGCACGGCGCTCTTCACCCAGTTCGCGCTGAACGTGGTGGAACGCGGCCGCGATCCGCTGGACGAGGTGCAGCGGCTTTCTGGCTGGTTCACCATCTGGTCCAACACGGCGGTGGCGCTGATTGCCGGCCATGTGGCGCTGGTTGGCCGGGCGCGTGGCCCGGCGCATCCGGCGCTGCTGGCCGCCAGCGCGGCATGGATCGCGGTGGTGGGCATCATCTACAACACGCTGCTCGCTGGCCTGAACCATCCGCCAACCTTATTGCGTCAGGCCATTGATTTCATCTTCCACGTGTTTTCGCCCATTGCCTGGCCGCTGTGGTGGCTGCTGCTGCGGCCGGCTGCCCGGCTTGGCTGGCAGCATGTGTGGGCGGTGCTGCCACTGCCGCTGGCCTATTGCCTGTTTGCGTTGCTGGTGGGCGCGCAGACCGGCAGCTACCCCTATTATTTCATCGATGCCGGCAAGCTGGGCTGGGCGCAGCTGGGCATCAACATCACCGGCCTGGCCAGCCTGTTTGCTGCTGCAATGGCCATTGCCATCTGGTGGGACCGCCGCCGTTCGCCAAAAGGATAGACCATGCACCCGTTTCATCATGCCGCGAACCAGCCCGATATGCCTGCGATCATCATGGCCGGCAGCGGCGACACACTGACCTATGCGCAGCTGGAAGCCGAATCCAACCGCATTGCCCATCTGCTGCGCGGCCTTGGCCTGGTGCGCGGCGATACCATCGCCATCCTGATGCATAACGAAATTGATTTCCTGCCCATCTGCTGGGCGGCGCAGCGGGCGGGTCTTGTTTATGTCGCCATGTCGACCAAGCTGACCGCCGATGAAGCCGGCTATATCGCGCAGGATTCGGGCGCCAAGGCAATTTTCTGTTCGCCGGCCCTGGCCGAAGTGGCGGTGGCCGCCACGCCCACCCTGTCACCGGCGGCACGATTCTGCACCGGCGCCGGCGCCCCGGGTTTCACCCGTCTGCACGATGCGATCCTGAACATGCCCACCACCCGTATCGCGGATGAAAGCACCGGGCGTGACATGCTCTATTCCAGCGGCACCACCGGCCGGCCCAAGGGCGTGCGCGGGCCCTTGCCGGAAGGCCCGATCGATCAGGTCGATGCGCTGTCCGGCATGGTGGCCGCGCTTTATCAATTCGCGCCAGGCATGAAATATCTGTCGCCGGCGCCGCTCTATCACGCCGCACCGTTGCGTTATTGCATGAGCGTGCACAAGTTTGGCGGCGCCGTGGTGGTGATGGAGAAGTTCGATCCGGAATCCTATCTGGCGCTGGTCGAAAAGCACCACATCACCCACAGCCAGCTGGTGCCCACCATGTTTGTGCGCATGCTGAAGCTGCCCGATGATGTGCGCGCCCGCTATGATCTTTCCAGCCTGAAGGTTGCCATCCACGCCGCCGCGCCGTGCCCGGTGGACGTGAAGCACGCCATGATCACCTGGTGGGGCCCGGTGATCTTCGAATATTACAGCGCCACCGAAGGCGCCGGCTTCACCGCCATTTCCCCGCAGGAATGGCTGGCGCGGCCGGGCAGTGTCGGCAAATCCATCCTGGGCGAAATCCGTGTGCTTGATGATGACGGCAACCGGCTCGGCTCGAACGAGGTGGGCCGCATCTTCTTCCACGGCGGCGGCAGTTTCAGTTACCACAATGATCCCGAGAAGACCGCCAGCGTGATGAGCGAGCATGGCGCCACCTTCGGCGACATCGGCCGGGTGGACGAGGAAGGCTATCTGTTCCTCACCGACCGCGCCGCCTTTATGATCATTTCCGGCGGCGTGAACGTCTATCCGCAGGAAGCCGAAAACACGCTGATCTCGCATCCTGAAGTGGCCGATGTCGCGGTGTTCGGCATCCCTGACGAAGTGATGGGCGAAGCCGTCCACGCCGTCGTGCAGCCGCGTGACATGGGACGCGCCGGACCTGATCTGGAAGCTGAACTGATCGCTTATGTGCGCGAGCGCCTCTCCCACGTGAAGTGCCCCAAGCGCATCGATTTCCGCGCCGAACTGCCGCGCCACGACACCGGCAAGCTCTATAAGCGGTTGTTGAAGGACGAATATTGGGCCAAGGCGGGGTGATGCTTCGCCGCCTATTTCTGACGTTCCTGTTGCTGCTGGCGGCGCCCGCATGGGCAGTGCCGGCGATGTGGCAGGTGGGGCAGGGCAAGCGCCAGATCACGCTGTATGGCACCATCCATGCCCTACCGAAGGGCACGGATTGGCTCACCCCTCAGGCGGCGCGCGCCTTCAACCGCGCCGGCACATTGGTGGTGGAAATCGCCGGGCCGCCCGATCCGGCCGCGATGCGCGCCGTGGTGATGGAACTGGGCCGCCTGCCGACGCCGGTGCCTTTGGCCAGCCGGTTGCCTGATGATCTCAAACCCAAGGCCGATGCCCTGCTGAAGGCGACGGGCCTACCGCCGGGCGCGCTGGATGGCATGGAAAGCTGGCTGGCAGCGCTCACCCTGGTGCAGATCGAGGTGGCGCGCGCTGGGCTCGATCCGGCGGCCGGCGTTGATGTGGCGCTGATCGCTCGCGCCCGGGCGGCCGGCAAGCCGCTGGTGGGCCTGGAAACCCCGCGCGGGCAGCTTGCCCTGTTCGACGGGCTGCCGGAAGCCGATCAGCGGCTGCTGCTGGCGTCGGCCATCGCCGATGCCGGCAAGACCGGCGAGCAGATGCAGGGCCTGGTCGCGGCCTGGGCTGCCGGCGACGTGGAGCGCATTCTCGCCGATTTCGACGATGCCAGCCTGTCGCCGGAGCTGGAAAAGCGCCTGTTCCGGGATCGCAATGCTGCTTGGGCCGATTGGGTGCAAGCAGCGCTGAAAAAGCCGGGCCGGCATTTCATAGCCGTGGGCGCTGCCCACATGGCCGGGCCGCACAGCCTGATCGCCCTGCTGAAGGCGCGCGATTTCAAGATCAAGAGAGTGCAATGACGCGCTGGATCGCCCCTGTCGCCGTATCTGTGCTGCTGGCGGCTTGTTCCGGCCCAGACGCAGCGGCCAGTCGGGCGGTGACCGATCGTTTCCATGGGGCGCTCAATGCTGGCGATTGGACTGCAATCGATGGCCTGCTCAGCCAGTCCACCCGCAACCTTCGCCCCGGCGGCGGCACCGCGCGGGCCTTTCGTGCCATCATCGAACGCCATGGCCGCTATATTGGCGGCGAACTGGCAGGCATCACCCGTGAGGATGGCCGCACAACGGTCGCCTGGTCCGCCCGCTATGAGCGTGGCCCGGTTTCGGAATTGTTCGTGCTGGTGGAAGAAAATGGGCAACTGAAGATCGACAGCTACACCGATCAACCCGCACCCTGAGAAGGGCGCCGCTGCCGTAATCCGGCCATCGCGGAGCGGGCGCTTGCTTTTTCCGGTGGCTTCCCCTATCCGCGCCGCTTCGTTGGTGATCTGCCATTTTCGCATCCCTGGAGGCGGCGGGCACAAACGAAATTATATCCATCAGGAGCCAATCATGAGCGAAACCTTCAAGCTCGTGGCTGAACTTCGCGCCAAGGCAGGCAAGGGAGCCTCCCGCGCGATCCGCCGCGAAGGCCGTGTCCCGGCCGTGATCTATGGTGCTGGCGAAGCCGCAACCACCATCCACATCGAGGAAAAGATCCTCATGCGCCAGTTGCACACTGGCCATTTCATGAACGCCATCGTCGAGCTGGAACTGGATGGCGCCATCATCCGCACCCTGCCGCGCGACGTGGCTTTCCATGTGGTTTCGGATCGCCCGATCCACGTCGATTTCCTGCGCCTCACCGGCAATGAAGTCGTCACCGTCACGGTGCCGGTGCACTTCGTTGATCAGGAACTTTCGGCCATCAAGACCGGCGCGATGCTCAACATCGTCGCGCACGAACTGAAGCTGGATTGCGCCCCGGATGCCATCCCGGATGATGTGACCATCAGCCTGGCCGGCCTGCAGGTTGGCGCCGCCATCCACATCGCCGATGTGAAGCTGCCCGCCGGTGTGAGGCCGCATGGCCGCGAAACTGGCCTGACCATCGCCACCATCGTTGCCCCCAAGGCAATGAAGAGCGAAGAAGGCGAAGCAACCGCCGCTGCATAAGCGTTCGGTTTGTGTGCCAACAGACGGGGTGGGGGAGCGATCCTCCGCCCCGTTTTTCATTGCCCCTTTGGCCCGTTCAAGGTTAGCAGCCGCGCATGCAGATCCTCGCAGGCCTCGGCAATCCCGGCGCGCAATATGCGCTGCACCGGCACAATGTCGGTTTCATGGCCATCGATGCCATCGCCGAATGCTGGAACATCGGGCCGTTCAAACCGCGCTTTCAGGGCATGGCCGCCGAAGGTCGCATCGGCCCGGCCAAGGTTCTGCTGCTGAAACCCGCGACCTTCATGAATGAAAGCGGCCGCAGCGTTGCCGAAGCCGTGCGCTTCTACAAGCGCGATCCCGCAGAGGCGCTCACCGTCTTCTACGATGAGCTCGACCTTGCCCCGTTCAAGTTGAAGATCAAGCATGGCGGCGGTGCAGCCGGCCACAACGGCATCCGCTCCATCGACGCCCATCTTGGCCCCGATTGGCGCCGCGTGCGCATCGGCATCGGCCACCCCGGTCACAAGGATCGGGTGACGGGGCATGTGCTGGGCAATTTCGCCAAGGTGGAAATGGATCCGCTGGCTGATCTGCTCGGTGTGCTCGCGGCCGAATTGCCCACGCTGCTGGCCGGTGATGAGCCCCGCTACTTGTCGGACATCGCACTGCGGTTGCAGCCCTGACGTTCCCGCCCTAGAGAGCGCCCACCCATTTTCCCATCTGGAATCACGTCATGCCCATCCGCGTCGGTATCGTCGGCCTGCCCAATGTCGGCAAATCCACCCTGTTCAATGCGCTCACGCAAACGGCGGCGGCACAGGCGGCCAATTATCCGTTTTGCACGATCGAACCGAACGTGGGCAACGTGGCCGTGCCGGACCCGCGCATCGACAAGCTGGCCGCCATCGCCAAGAGCCAGAAGATCATCGAGACGCAACTGGGCTTCACCGATATCGCCGGCCTGGTGAAGGGCGCCTCCAAGGGGGAAGGCCTGGGCAACCAGTTCCTCGCAAACATCCGCGAAACCGACGCCATCGCCCACGTGCTGCGCTGCTTCATTGATGATGATGTCACCCACGTTGCCGGCAAGGTGGACCCGGTGGAAGACGCTGAAACGGTCGAGACCGAGCTGATGCTCGCCGACCTCGAAAGCCTCGAAAAGCGCGTGCCGCAGCTGCTGAAAAAGGCGCAGCAAGGCGACAAGGAAGCCAAGGTGCAAGCGGCGGTGCTGGGCCAGGCGCTGGCCTTGCTGCAAGCCGGCAAGCCCGCCCGCCTGACCGAACCGAAGGATGAGGACGAAGCCCGCGCGCTGAAGAACGCCCAGCTGCTCACCACCAAGCCGGTGCTCTATGTGTGCAATGTCGAAGAAGCCAGCGCCGCCACCGGCAACGCGTTGAGCGAAGCCGTCGCCAAGATGGCTGCCAGCATTGGCGCCAGCGCTGTTGTGGTGAGTGCCGCCATTGAAGCCGAAATCGCCACCATGGAACCCACGGATCGCCAGGAATATCTGGAGAGCCTCGGCCTCCACGAAACCGGGTTGGCCCGGGTCGTGCGCGCCGCCTATGAACTGCTTGGCCTTATCACCTTCTTCACCATCGGCCCCAAGGAAGCCCGCGCCTGGACGGTGAAGCGCGGTTCCAAGGCTCCGCAAGCCGCCGGTGAAATCCACGGCGATTTCGAAAAGAAGTTCATCCGCGCCGAAACCATTTCCTACGATGATTTTGTCACGTTGGGCGGTGAAAACGCTGCCAAGGACGCCGGCCGCCTGCGGGCGGAAGGCAAGGAATATGTGGTCGCCGATGGCGACGTGATGCACATCCTGCATGGCGCCTGATGGCGGCGGGCGCTACACCTTCCCCATGCTGACCCGTCGCGCCCTCATCGCCTCTGCCCTTGCGGCGCCTGCCGCGGCGCAGGTCGATCTGGGCTTTGCGGACAATGGCCTGCGCCCGATCACGCGCGCCTTCCCGCAGAAGGGCGAGATGATCCTGCAGCGCTCCACGCCGCCGCTGCTGGAAACGCCGCTTTCCGTGTTCGATGCGCACGATTTCACCCCCAATGATCGCTTCTTCGTGCGCTGGCATTATCCGTTTCCGACGAGCGTAGATCCGGCGAAGCACCGGCTGCGCATCGGCGGCCATGTCGGCAAGCCGCTCAATCTGTCTTTGACTGATCTTGCCAAGCTGCCGCGCGTTGCCATTGCCGCGGTGAACCAGTGCGCCGGCAACGGCCGCGGCCTGTTCAACCCGCGCATGGCCGGCGCCCAATGGGGCAATGGCGCCATGGGCAATGCGCGGTGGGAAGGCGTGCGGTTGAAGGATGTGCTGGCGTTGGCTGGCATCAAACCCGGCGCGTTTGCCGTGCGCTTCGGTGGGCTCGACACGCCGCTGGTGGAGGCCGCGCCCGATTTCGAGAAATCGCTGCCCATCGATCACGCGCTGACCGACGACGTGCTGATCGCCTGGGCCATGAACGGCCAGCCGCTGCCGCTGTTGAACGGCTTCCCGCTGCGCCTCGTCGTGCCGGGCTGGTATTCCACCTATTGGGTGAAGATGCTCGATCACATCGAGGTGCTGGACAAGGCGGATGAAGGCTTCTGGATGGCCAAGGCCTATCTGCAACCAGCCAATCCGCTCGCCGATATCAAGCCGGGCGCCACGGCCGGCCCGCGTGTGCCGGTCACCATCATGCGGCCGCGCGCGGTCATCACCAACATCGCCGACAACGCCAAGTTGCCGCTACGCAGCTTCACGCCCGTGCAGGGCGTCGCATTGGGCGGCGATCAGGGCGTGAAGATGGTGGAGCTTTCCGCTGATGGAGGCCGCAATTGGGTGCCGGCGCAGCTTGGCCCCGATCATGGCCGCTATAGTTTCCGCCGCTTCCGCGGCGCGCTGCCGCTGGTTGCGGGCAAGCATGTCATCATGGCCCGCGCCACCAATGCCGCCGGGGTTTCGCAGCCACTCACCCAGAACTGGAACCCATCCGGCTACAACCGCGCCGGCGTCGATCCGGTCCGCGTGGAGATCGCCTGATGCGCCTCGCTCTCGCTCTTGCCGCCCTGGCCCTTATCGCCGCCGCCCCGCCAACAAAACGCCTGGCGGTGGACCTGCCCGATGCCGAAGGCCTGCTCCCCGAACGCTATGGCGTGTCATCCGAAGCGGTGAACAACAATTGCCTCGCCTGCCACAGCGCCGCGATGATCACCGCCCAGCCGCGCCTCAGCCGCGTGCAATGGGGCGAAACCATCGCCAAGATGCGCACTGTCTATGCCGCACCAATCGACCCGGCAGACGACAAGGCCATCCTCGATTGGCTTGTCGCTGATTGACCTTGCAAGCCCGCGCCCGCTAAGGGCCACGCGTGACAACCAAAACCTCTTCTGGGCCGCTGTCCTTCCAGTCGATGATCCTCGCGCTCCAGCAATATTGGGGCGACAAGGGTTGCGTGATCCTGCAGCCGCTCGATCTGGAGGTGGGGGCAGGCACCTTCCACCCCGCCACTACGCTGCGCAGCCTGGGCCCCGATCACTGGAACGCCTGTTATGTCCAACCCAGCCGCCGGCCTTCGGATGGCCGTTACGGCGAAAACCCCAACCGGCTGCAGCATTATTACCAGTTTCAGGTGATCCTGAAGCCCAGCCCCGCTGACCTCATCGGCCTCTATCTGGGCAGCCTGGATGCCATCGGGATCGACCGGGCGAAGCATGATGTGCGCTTTGTGGAGGATGACTGGGAAAGCCCCACCTTGGGTGCCTGGGGCTTGGGCTGGGAAGTGTGGTGCGACGGCATGGAAGTCAGCCAGTTCACCTATTTCCAGCAGGTGGCTGGCCATGATTGCGCGCCGGTGGCGGGCGAACTGACCTACGGCCTCGAACGGCTCGCCATGTATATTCAGGGCGTCGAGAGCATCTATGATCTGGCCTACAACGATGCCGGCGTGACCTATGGCGATGTGTTCCTGAAGAACGAGCAGCAGTTCAGCGCCTATAATTTCGAGGCCGCCAACACCGAAAAGCTGTTCCAGCATTTCAAGGACGTGTCCAACGAGTGCCGGGCGTTGGTGGCGCGTGGCCTGCCGCTGCCGGCCTATGACCAGGCGATCAAGGCAAGCCATTTGTTCAACCTCTTGAATGCGCGCGGCGTGATTTCGGTGGCGGAACGCCAGGCCTATATCGGCCGCGTGCGCGATCTGGTGAAGGCCGTGGCGGATTGCTGGGTGGAGCAGGGCAAGTGAAGTTCCTCCTTGAGCTCCAGTCCGAAGAAA
>Ga0214921_10000368_pt1:27500-85872 | contig 85872 bp, 86 predicted proteins | sample LL1505_MetaG_FD_177992 | JGI IMG/M metagenome (GOLD analysis project Ga0214921, IMG submission 177992) | Freshwater microbial communities from Lake Lanier, Atlanta, Georgia, United States - LL-1505 | ecosystem: Environmental > Aquatic > Freshwater > Lake | place: USA: Georgia... | reverse complement strand
AAAAAGTATTTTAAAAAAAAAAGAAAAAAAAAAAAAAAAAGAAAAAAAAAAAAAAAAAGAAAAAAAAAAAGAAGAAAAAAAAAAAGAAGACACAAATACCATTGCTAATCATAACATTTATATGACATTATTGTTTTTATTTCCAACAAGATATCCACAATCAGCAAATATCAATTCTTCTTTTGATAAATATATTTGTAAAGCCCCAAAAACTGAATATAAAAATTTATTTCCATCAAGTGATACAATAACTTCTGGTGTTTTTGGAAGAATTTATGATATTAAAAAAGAGCCGTTACGCGAGTATTCATATATTAATACTTCATCAGGAGTATCTAGTGTTACCGAAATTGTATGGTTGAATGATGTATTGAATAATCCAAAATACCGTGAATTAATTGATTTATTGATTCAGTATAATGAATGGGCGGATGAAAGAAAAAAAAACATTATTGAAGAAATTAAAAATGCTGAAACTGAATTGATAGATTCTATAAAAACAAAAAATGATTTTAAAATCACCGAAGATGATATAAGTGTAATTGCAAAACAAAAAAATATATCGTATAGTAAAATAGACCTTGAAAATGATATAATTTTTATTTTGAAACAGTATATAGTTATAAATGATAAAAATGGTAGTACAAATAAAAAATGTATAGAGAATCTATTTGCCAAATTATTTACAAATGAAGAAAATGAAATAAATAAAATAGTGGAGGGTGAAAAAAATAAAATAAATATAAATACGTTTTTTGAAAAAATAAAAAATGTTTTATTTGATTTAAATTTAAAAAATAAAACAGAAAGGTACATATCAAATGATAACACTGTACTTGTGTTATTTGATTTTTTAAATTATGAAAATTTAGATAAAAAAAAAACAAAATCGTATATTGATTTAAAATATAAAAATAAGAATGGTGTTCTTGAAACAATAGATGTAAAAAATATTGAGGTTAAATATAATGAAAATAAATATAAAAACATCAATAATTGCGAATTCATTGAAAATCCAAAGGAAGTTTATGATGCATTGATTAAACTTGATGTTCCTGTTCCTGTTCCTGTTACTATATTTAATATTGTTAATACAAACCCTTTCAATAAAATGTTAGAATCTATAAAAAAAGAAATTAATGAAAAAGTAGAAATATACAATAGAAATTATAGTAATTTATCAAATATTTCAACATATTCTAGAAGTCAACTTATTGCAATCGATATTAACATAGATAAAGCTGTTAAATCAATGGAAATATTGAGAGATATTGAATCATTACCAGATAAAGAATACGATGAAATATTTAAAAAAATCATGAATGCAGTTGATTCATTGAAATTATTTTTTTCAGAATCATCGATTCGTGAAAACAAGCTTAGTGGAATATCTTTTGTACAAAATAAAATCAATGCAATTTTAAAAAAATCAAATGAAATAAAAGGATTACAATTAGTAAATCAATATTTATTTAGTGATACCGCAAAAGGCATTTATTTGTACTATGATAAAAAAGAAAAATCATCAGAAAATGAAGAACTATTGAATGAATTGAACAAGGATAAATATTCATATTTTGTAAAAACAGTCGACTATATTAAAAAAAATTTTGAAAATATAAAGTCGACAAATAATGAGTTGACTAATAAGATGGTATCATATTTCAACAATATAAGCAATGATTTTGTTGAAAAAGTTATAAATAAAGCAAAGAAAGTTATAAATGAAAATGAAATAGGTAATTGTGAAACTCATGAAAATGATTTGTTAAATATAGGTGTTACCAAAAAAACAAATATTAAAAGTAATGAACCCGAATTCGAAATTGATATTTACATGGAATTAATTATTGGACCAATCAATTATGAAAATCAACAAAATATAAAATGTGAGTATCGTGATGAAAATTTAATAGCTATGTGGGATAAATTAAGTTCGAATCCAAATAAATTTGAAGTTATCAAAAAAACGAATGCAGTAAAAATTAATACACAAGATAATGGTGATAAAAATAAACAAAATAAACAAAATAAACAAAATAAACAAAATAAAAAAAACGGTGGATATAACTCGCGTAGAAAAAGAACATATTTAAATTATACAAAGAAGATACGTAATCGTTAATAATTTTTATTTGAATATCGGCTTTCCATGTACATATTTACCAACTTCATCGCCAATATCACCATCTGTTGTTACGCTATAAATTGTTCCATTTTGTTCATTTGTAACATAGTATTTTTTTGAATTTATAATTGTTTCATATACTTCTTCTTCCTCAGCTTCTTCTTCAACTTCCTCAGCTTCTTCTTCAACTTCCTCAGTTTCTTCTTCTTCTTCCTCCTCTTCTTCAACTTCTTCTTCCACTTCTTCCACTTCTTCAACTTCTTCTTCTTCAGCTTCTTCTTCCTCATCTTCTTCTTCTTCCTCATCTTCCTGATCTTCTTCTTCTTCAACTTCTTCAACTTCCTCAGCTTCTTCTTCTTCAACTTCTTCTTCTTCAACTTCTTCAACTTCTTCTTCTTCAACTTCCTCAGTTTCTTCTTCTTCCTCCTCCTCTTCTTCAACTTCTTCCTCCTCAGCCTCTTCTTTCACAATTTCACCTTCTTCAATACTTGTATCCTTTTTATATGTAACATACTCGGTATTTTCTTCAACTAATTCATATACAATATTTGGTTCTTTTTCTAGATAAGAACCATCGATGGATTCAATTTCGTCGGTCAAATCAACAACTTCATCCACTTTTTCCTTTTTTACTTTTACATGAGCAAATTCTTTGTCACGAAGTTTTTGTTTCAAATCATCCACAGTTTCCAATAAAATTTTATTAAACATTTTTAATTCACGGTTTTCTTTTATAACAGTTTGCATCATGGGGGAACATTTCATAAAATCATAGAATTCTTTGTATAATTCATAATCAATCATTTCATTTTTAATTTTATTGAATTGTTTTTTCATATTTTTTTTAGCTTGTTTAAGAACAGGATTCATAGTTTTATATAATTATGGGTTTACGTTTATATTTATTGTCAAAATTAATTATACAAAATCGTTTTCAATTTTTTGTATAATTTACAATTTATACATGGATTTTTATCCATTTTTCGGGAAATAAATCTTGTGTATCCTTGAATCCATGATGTTCGTGCATAGTTTGTCCAAACCATAATGATGGGTAACACACATTTTTTTCAGAAGATGAATTCATGTATGCACCCCACCAACTAAATGAACTATTTGCAATGATATTATGGTGGCAACAAGACATTATTAGTACTTGTTTCCAATCTGCAATTTTATCATCGACCTTGACAAATTCTACATTATATTCAGTAGTATCAAAATGCAATTTCAAGACATTAATAAATTGCATTACAATATCATTATCTTCTTCTTCGCAAAAATATAATACTCGTGCAGTCTTAATCGAAGATTTTTCTAATATTGTAGACAATGCATTTTGATAATATTGTGGAGGCATAATTGGATGATAGTGTTGTAAATGCTTATAATCCCCCAAACGAAAATGCATACTCACTGTGCTACCTTCAACTGAAAACAAATCGGTATATTCTCCCATAATTTGTTGTTTTTGTTTATCCAATCGTAATAACCCATATATTTGTTCAACTTCATTTTCGAAATATTTATACGACTGAAAATAACCATTTAATTTGAATGGTCTCGATGGGTCACACCCAGGTAACTCATTATAACGAAAGTCTTTCTCGCTAATATTTTCCATATTTTGAATATCCACATTGGTAACGCGGTTGTTTAAATTAGCAGTAGTAAATATTTTCAATGATAACATAAAATTATTCCAATATGTAACCCTTTGCGCTAATTTGTCGGAATATGGAAATACAAATTTGTGTTTATGTTTGATTGCATATGCAATTGTTGCAAATATTTGAAATAATTGGTTACCGAACCCACCCATTAAATTCACAGAAATCATTATTCTATATATTTGAATAATGATTATATAATTTTATATAGTTTTATATAGTTTTTATTATACAATGTGTAAAATTTATTTATCTAACCCAAACTTATTGCGCATAATACTTGTTTTAGAAGGCCCCTTTTGTTTTTCAGATTCCCTTTTTACTTTATAAACCCCGCTCGTATTTTGCGTTTTATTATTTCCCCCATATACATTCAATACAATTTCTTCATTGTCTTCATGTAGTTCCGGCAATATTCTGGTCATAGGTTTTTCAATGACTAACAACATATGCTCTGTCTTTAATAATTTACGATATTCTTGAATACTTAAATTACCATAAAATTTATCCAACAAGTAATATGGATTTGGGGCGGGTTTAATATTCTTCTTATAATCATATATCTTACTGTATATTTTATTCAATAAATGATATCTTTCAAATTTAGTAGAATCGTCAATATTTTCCTTCATTAAATATGCAGTAGCACATTCTGGACGGCAAAAAGAACCATACCCATGAATTTCTTCATCCATTTCATATTTTGGTATATAGCATGATGGATTATCAAATTCGCATGTACACCAAAAACATGCCGACTTTTTATCAGGCATTGAATTTTTATATAATTGTAATTTAAGCCGTTTCAATTTACTGTTAATATCTTTCATACTAATATCATCATCACTTTCATAATTTGCATCTTCTTGTAATATCGGTGTTGACGATTGGTTACAATATACGCATATATTATTTATTTTTTTATTTTCATTTGAATATGCATAATTTAATTTAGAACATGGAGGTTCATTGTGTTCATTAATTATAGAGTCAATTTTTTCATATTTCAATACACTATTGTAATTATCATCATATGTCATAATATCAGGCGGTACGCAAGGATTATAGGAAAGAGGGTCGGTAACTAATTTGTTTAATTTATCAGTGTATTCATTCAAATCATTCATTGAACATTTTAAATGTAAAATAACATTTGATACTACACTTTTCTGCATAGTAGGCTCACATTGTTTTAATATCAATTTACCCCCTTTCGGTTTTCTTCCGCGTTTTTTAGCAACATGTTCATGTGACTGAACATTTTCTTCAATTACAATTTCTATATTTTGAGGAGATTCAATACTATCGTTTGAAACTGGTTCGACCACTTTCTTGCGTCTACCTCTCTTTTTTTTTAAAACGGTAGTTTCATCTATATTTTCCATATAAATATTTTCTATTTCTTGATGAAACTTTATATTATTTTCATAATCAATAAATCGTAAAAAATATAACTTTTTTAGAATATTTTCAATAACAAACTATTACATATTATATTTTTTATAACATTCTCTACATAGTGGTCTATAATTATTACTACCAATTACGATTTGCGATGTTTCGTTTGTAATACGATGTGAAAATAATCCCAATGTACCATTTTTACAAGATGAGCAAAGTGCACTTAATTTTGTAATTTTATCGCAATAAGGAATTAAGTCCAATAATTTCCCGAATTTGTTTCTTTGAAAATCACCATCTAATCCACAAATATAAACTTTTTTGTTTTGGGTTTCTACAAAATCCATTGTAACTTCAAATATGTCTTCGAAAAATTGTCCTTCATTAATGAGAATAACATCTGCCGTCTTGATATTTTCATCCTCTAAAATATCTGACAATTTTTTTACTAGTACACAAGGTATCATGATTTGGTCATGTGTAGAAAGTAATGAATCATGATAACGTTTATCATCAGCGTAATTAATAACAACAATTTTTTTACCAATATAAGTATAGCTCTTATAATGCTGTATAATTTGTGTGGTTTTCCCTGAAAACATGGGACCAAGAATTAGTTCTAAATAACCGGATGTTGACATTTGTATATTTAGTGATTATGTTTTTATTTTACTATTTCTATTCAATTTTTTATACCTCTGTCCAATAAATTTTCGTCAATTCTTGTATAAAAATATATTGTTTTATTAGAAACATATGGATTTTGTAATTCCACTTCACCGGTATCATAATATGGTACGAACAACTATGGAAGCAATACACACTTTTTATTCACCAAGAAATATATTTATTATAACACCTGAAATATATGTATCCAATATTGAATATTTATCAAAGTATTGGTTAGGTAACGTAATCGTAATGCCAGAAGAAACGTTTTTCATGAAAAATTACGGACTACACAAACGAGATATTGAAAGTATGTTCAATAATCAACATGACCATCGTTCACGTGAATTTGGATGGTGGTATCAACAAATTATCAAATTAGCAGCATATACGCAAATAAGCGGATTATCTGACCCGTATGTAGTATGGGATTCAGATTTAATACCACTTGTTAAATGGAGTATTTATCCACATATTGGCGAATCTCAATATAAGATTGCTATTTTACAAGAAAAAGCGAGGTCGGAATGGAATTTGGAACAATACAAAGATTCTATGATATATCTTACAGGATTAACGCCAGTAGAACCAGAAAAAGGTACATTCGTTCCACATCATTTTGTATTGCATCATTGCGTATTAGAACAATTTCATAAACATATAGAGAATTATGGAACCAGATATAACAACAATATAGGAATGAATTGGATACATTGTATAATGCAATTGAGCCATATGTTCTTTCGATTTAGTGAATATAAAACAATTGCAACATTTATGACAAAATATTTTCCAGAAATGTTAAAATATCATAAATTCAAAAAATACGGTAGATTTGGGCATAGAATACGCGATTCGGTGCCATTTGTAAAAGAAATTGAAGAAAATTGTGTTATTGAAAATTGTGGATTATCTTATGAAGAATTTTGTAGATTTGTAAATGAAGTTTATGGTCATAAAATATCATATTTGCAAATTGAACATATATGAAATAAATATAAACAGAATTAAATGTATTTTGTTATATAGAATAACAAAATATATGAACGAAAATATAGTAGAAAATAAAACAATAACGAATGCACCGTGGGTTGAAAAATATAGACCAAAGAATTTTGATAATATTGTTCTCGACCCAATCAATCGTCAAATATTTACAAATATATTGGAGAAAAACTATTTTCCAAATCTATTATTTTATGGTCCACCGGGTACTGGAAAAACGACAACCATAATAAATTTGATAAACGAATTTCAATTAAAATATTACGGTAAAAGCAAAGGTACTGTAATCCATTTGAATGCATCGGATGAACGTGGTATAGACATCATACGAAACCAAATACACCAATTTGTCAAATCAAAAAATTTGTTTGAAATCGGTTTCAAGTTTGTAATATTGGACGAAGTTGATTATATGACGAAGAATGCCCAACAAGCATTGAAAACATTGCTAAATACATGCACGTCCAATGTACGTTTTTGTTTAATATGTAATTATATAAGTAAAATTGACGAATCATTACAAAACGAATTCATATGCATTCGTTTCAATCAATTGCCTAAACCAGATATCTATACGTTTATTAAAAAAATAATTGATGCTGAAAATTTAGATATTGATGAAAATTCAATAGACGCAATTCAAACAATTTATAATTCGGATATTCGAAGTATGATAAACTTTATTCAACTAAATCAAAATTTGGATGAATGGGGGAATTCTATATTAAAATCCACGGTTTGGGAGAAATTACATGAGATGATTAAAACTGAACAATGTAAAAATGTATTAAATTACATACACACTATATGCATTCAGTACAATATGGACAAAAAGAATATAATACAAACATACTTTAATTATATACTTAGAAATCACGGTTATTTAATAACGCCTAAATATTTAGATATAATAACATCATTAATACATGCAACAGATGTTAATATAGAGAGTATATTAAATTATTTTTACAATAATTTACAAAATTATTATACAGTTTCGGTATAATATTGTTCCATTCGTTTTTTCAATAATTCAATAAAATTATTTGGAGGAGAACTTGATATATTGGGGTCAAAACAATCGCGAATCGGTTGTAATTCATAGTTATAATATTTATTTATTTTTGTCTGAATATTGATATCACATGTGTTCTTTTTCGGGAGACGTATATTTACAACTTCGCTACTTACAGATTGCATTTATATAATTACTGGTATAAAAAAATTTACATATATTGTAATTTGTGTAACATAAATGTATAATATGAAAAATACAAAATTGAAAATAATATAAATACTTTATATTTATTTAAATAAATATAAAATGACAGACATAGACGATGAATGGAATCAATATTTAACGAAACAAATATTACCGAATGATAAATATTATAAATCTAATTTAGTAGATGATAATAGTATAGTAGAAAATAATGCTAAATGCGTACCAAAATGCGATGATTTATATATTTCAACAAAAACAAAAGTATTGTTCTTGAATCAGGAAATCGACATTGATAATGTATTTTGGAAAATACCGATTGTAGAATATTGGCAACCAATGGAAGGTGTTATTAAAAAACAAATGAAGATTGTTTCAAAAACAGAAGAAGACTTTAATGCATATAGAAAAAAATTAGAAAATGTATATTATTACAATGAAAATATCATAAAACAAATTAACAATCCAGCCGCACGTAGAATAAAATTCAAAGATGAGCGTAAAATAACAATTGGTATATCCAAAAAAGATATTATGAATTGTCGTGGAAAAATAAAAAATGCATTTTACAATTGTTTTGCAATGATATTACGTTTTAAATATGAAAACAGCTTTCGTGAAATACATGTAAAAATATTCAATACAGGTAAATTAGAAATCCCTGGTATTTTAAATGTAACATTATTGGATATTGTAAAAGAAATGATTCTAAATATTCTTACACCGCATATTAGTAGACCAATATATTTTTTGGAAAATTCATCAGAAGATAATGTATTAATCAATTCAAACTTTAATTGCGGGTTTTTTATAAATCGTGAAAAATTATATACAATATTACGTAGTGAAAAATATGGTATTGAAACTGCATACGACCCATGTAGTTATCCAGGTGTTAAGTGTAAATTTTATTTCAACCATGAATTGGGATTTGATACAGAACTTCAAAATGGAAAAATAATATTAAATGACCGTTCAATGAAAATGAGTGAATTGGATGAAAATAAAAAATATACAGAAGTTTCCTTTATGATATTTCGTACAGGTAGTTGTTTGATTGTTGGAAATTGCTCTGAAAAAATATTATTATTCATATTTGAATTTATTAAAAAAATTCTTCAAAATGAATATTATAATATTCATACTGCAAGTGAAGAAGTCATTGTTAAAAGTAAAAAAACAAAATTAAGAAAAAAGAAAATTAACATTTCACAAAATTATTATGATAATTCTGTGTCGAAATAAACGATTTGTATTATGCATATAATTTTATGAATTGTTTCATGTCATTTAATATTATATTATTGTTGTTAAAATCGCTTATAAATATCATTATTTTTTTCCTAGTGTCATTTTTGTTTTTATTATGTTTCATTTTTTTATAAAATTGTTCTAAAAAATCAATATAAACATCTTTATTCATTTTCATTTTTTCTATAATAGTTTCAAAATAATCAATGTATTCAAAATAATTTTCATTGAAAAAATACAAATATTTTAGCAAATATTTTTGACAAATAATCATTAGCATATTTTCGTCTATATTTTCATTATTCCAATTAAATAATATACTTGACATTCGTGTTAATAATACAAATAAATCTTTCAAATTGTCAGTATTTATATTTGAATAAAAATTATTATCCATAGGAATTGTAGGTTTGTCACAATTGTATAAAATAGTTTCTTTATAAACAAATGTAACTACATCACTAATATTCAAATTATTAAGAATTTCTGTTTTATTTATTTGTTCAATATACTCTAAATAACAATAACATGCTTTTTCGCATAAATAATAAGTTGTTTGAATATTTTTACTAGTTATTAAATTAATTTTGAATATATTATTAATTGCATTTAAACCAATATAAAAAATATATCGTCTATTTTCTATATTTTTTAATATATCTGATTGGTCCATTATTGAATAATATTCATTTAATAATCTTACATAAAGTTCTATTAATAGATTATTATTCATTTTACTATATTTAGGAATTATTTAGGAAAAACATTAAAATATTTAATAAAATAAGTATTTAAAGTATTTTCATTTTTATATTTTATAATTTCATATAAATGAATAATACAGGAGACGCACAACAACCATCAAACCTTACACCAAATGGTTATAGATTACCCGAGTCCAACACGTTGCACCATGCAGCCAAATTATCAATAGTAGAAGACAAACCAATAATGTTTGATTATTGGACAAATTCATTAGATAAAACAGTACTAATTGGTGTAAAAGATACCAACGAGAAATTATTAGTAAAAAGTGAAGAAGAGTATACAAGTCCTATTGCAAAAATATATAAAGTAGGGACTGAATACATTATTGTAACAGAGAACTCTATTTATATAGTAGATGTTTCTATTCCAACAAAGAGAATTTCTTCATAAATATCCATTTGTTCATTATATACCATCTATATAATGAAATCATCTTTTATAGAACGGATGAAATTACATTGACTTGTTCTTCACTAAGATTCATTGGAAAATCTATAATAAATTCAATAATTAAATTACCAGTTTTGCCTTCATATTCAATACCTAAATTTGGTATTGTTTTTTTAGTATCTGGGGTGATAATTGTACGATTTGATTTATTATTTAAAAAAAGCATTTTTCCATTCAAGTGTTGCAATTCAAATGAAAACCCACATAATGCTTCTTTTAGTGAAATCTTCTTTTTATGAATAAGGTCGGCTTCTCTCCTTTTAAAAATAGGATGGTCTTCTATTTTAAATGATATTTTTATGTCACCTTTTATCTCATTTATGCAATTTCCTTCTCCTTCAAGTAATAAACAATTTTTTTCATGAATACCTTTTGAGATTGGCAAATTTATTTTTGCAGTTTCTGTATATTTTATACCATTACTTAGTACAAATCTTTCAAATTCAACAGAAATCTCGTCACCAGTGTAACATTGTTCTAACGTTAGATTAACAGTTTTTGAAATGGTTGCTGGTTTTTGAATTTGTTGAAAAAAATGCGGCATTCCTGGACCTCCACTATGAAATACACGTATTCCTGGTCCAGGCATTCCAGGCATTCCATGCATTCCCGGTCCAGGCATTCCACTACCAAACATCATATTAAAGATATTATTTATATCTTGAAATTCATTCATACTATCCATATGAGAGAAAGGCATTCCAAATGGTATTCCATTCAACTCATTTTCATATTGATTGCGTTTTTCGGGGTCACTTAATATTTCATATGCCTCTCCTATTTTTTGAAATTTCTCAGTTGTATCTTCATTTTGATTACGGTCAGGGTGGTATTTCAACGATAAAGCGCGAAATGCTTTTTTAATTTCATTTTCGGTTGCATCTTTGGAAACACCCAATATATCATAATAACTTTCTTTTGGCATCTTTTATAATAATACTATATTATTACTATACTTTTATATATAGTTTCTACATAAATATAAAAATAGTTTTTCACTATAATACAAAAATAATGAACACATTTATTGCAAAATATAAACCTTACTATATAGAAGAATTCTTTGAAGATTCAAAGATAAAGTCGGTTATCAATACATTATTACAAATCGATGATTTTAATATGTTGTTTATTGGAAACACTAGTTCGGGAAAAACAACATTATTATATGCTCTTATACGAGAATATTATGGATTATCCAAAGATGCATCATTCCCTGATAATAATATACTATATATTACCAATTTAAAAGAACAGGGTATTAATTATTTTCGTAATGAAATGAAAACATTTTGTAAATCAACCAGTAGTATTTTTGGTAAGAAAAAACTTATTATAATAGATGACATTGATACAATAAATGAACAAAGTCAGCAAGTATTTCGTAACTATATTGATAAATATAAAAACAATGTCAATTTTATATCATCCTGTACAAATATTCAAAAAGTAATTGAAAGTATTCAATCCCGTATTCATATTATAAAAATACCACATCCAAGTTCAAACCAATTCAAAATTCTTATGTACAAAATAATTGAACAAGAAAAATTAGAAATAACTAGCGATGCACAGAAATATTTGATACATGTATCCAATAATTCAATTCGACGTTTTATAAATAATTTAGAAAAAATATACATAATTGGTGAAAATGTTAATTTGGAATTGTGTAAAAAATTATGTTCAACTATTAGTTTCGAACAATTTGAAAAATATATAAATGAAATTCGTAATAAAAATTTAAATAATGCGATTCAAATTTTGTATGGAATCTACGATTATGGATATTCTGTAATTGATATCTTGGATTATTTTTTCATTTTTGTAAAAAGTACAACATTATTAAACGAAGATGAAAAATATAATATAATACCATTATTATGTAAATATATTACTATTTTTCATAATGTACATGAAGACGTAATTGAATTGGCATTATTTACAAATAGTATAAATAAAGTCTTGTAAAAATAATTTTGTAAATTGTATTTTATTTTTGCACTTTATTAAAAATGAAAATAGGATTTAGAAATATTTTTTAATTATAATTACATATATATCAACAATGTTGACTCAAATTTTTAAAAAACAAGTACCATTGGAATTATTATATACACTTTTAGAAACTGTGTGTTTGAAAACGGATAAATACTATTTAATCGATGTTAATGCATATCGTAAAATTATATTTTATAATCATCATATCGAATTTTGCGAATCATTGAGTGAATATTATCATATATCTAAACAATTTTACATTGACCGAAAATTCACATATAACTCTTTTATCAATATAGTTCGTCAAATATGCAAAAGTAATAATGCAATGTTCTCATCTCAAATAAAATATAATGATTCTGAATACAATATTGATTATTTTATTTACTATTGATTTGTTTTTGGGTATAAGTAAAAAAATACAATCTTACTATATATAAATGTTTAGCACTAAAAATCCATATCATTATTTAGCTATTTTTAGTATTGTTATAGCAGTTAGCTATATTGTACCTAAATTAAAACAATCATTTGATACCAACAATGAATATGATTTAATCAAAAAATATTTATTGAATGATTCTCCATTATATGGATTTAACAAACCTAAATTGTGGATACATAGCAAATATGAAATCAATGCTCGTAGATGGAAGAGTTTCCATTCACGTAATAGTACCGATTTGAACCAGCCATATATACATTTAACAATCAAAACAATTATTAATCATTGTGGTGATGATTTTAATATATGCTTGATTGACGATGAATCATTTAGTAAATTGATTCCTTCTTGGGATATTGATTTAGCCAATGTAGCAAAACCACATAAATCACATTATAGACATCTTGGTATGATGCAATTGTTGTACTATTATGGCGGTATGACTTTACCAAATTCATTCCTTTGTATGAAGAATTTAAAAGAATTATACAATAATGGAATTTCAAATGGAAAGCCATTTGTATGTGAGAATGTAAATCATACTACTAATTTGATGCAAGAAAAACAAAAATTACTCTTCACACCCGATATTTCAATTATGGGCGCTACTAAGAATGACCCTATCATTCTTGAATTTGTTGAATATTTGAAAACAATATATGCAAGTGGTCATTTTACAAATGAAATGGAATTTTTAGGAAAAACTGCACATTGGTGTAAAGGAAAGATTGATATGTATTCGATGAATTTAATAGGCGGGGAATATATTGGCGTGAAATCTCATAGACGTAAACCTATTTTATTAGAAAATTTGATGGAAGAAGAGTTTTTGGACACAATTCCTGATATGTTTGGTATCTATATTCCAAGCGACCAAATATTAAAACGCACAAAATACCAATGGTTTGCAGTATTACCAGCAGAAGAATTATTGAAGTCAAATTCAATTATTGTAAAATATTTAAAAGCATCTATTGTAGATAGTACAGATGAATACTATAAATCAAGCGAAACCCGTAGCGTCGTCGCCATCTAACAAAAGTTGGTGTAAATGTTTGCGTACATTATTTTGTATTCCTAAATATATGGATTCTACTACCGAATATTTATTGAATGTTGTTTATGAAAACACTGTTCCGTTTGTTCCACCTGTTACAGTTGGAAAAGTAATCAAAGTGTATGATGGCGATACTTTTACAATTGTATCCAAATTACCATATAATGGCAGTCCAATATATCGTTTTTCAGTTCGTATAAATGGTATTGATTCCCCCGAAATAAAAGGCAAAACCCCGAATGAAAAAGAATTGGCAAAAAAATCGCGTGATGCTCTTTCCAATCTCATTTTAGGAAAAATTGTTACATTGCAAAATGTATCCACCGAAAAATATGGTCGCATTTTAGCAGATGTTTATTTAGGGGATGTATGTATAAATGAATGGATGATTTCAAATAATTATGCAGTGAAATATGACGGTGGAACAAAAGAACGACCAGATGAGTGGAATTGAACATGATTTATCATATAAAAAATATATGATAAATTACAAAAATTTTTACTTTACTAATCCATATGACATAAATGTGCGTTGAACAATCAACCCGATATGAAATATAAAATGATTCAATTCATAAAATGGGTTGATATACAAAATCAAAAATAACAAATAGGATACTAATAATATGTTTATTTTAGTATTTATATTTGTTGCAGTGAATAATCCAAATAATACATCATATGTAACTGGTAATACAGTACAAAAATTTGTCTTAGAAATTATTTCGATTGAACTATCATTTTCATATATAATTTTGTTTTCATTACTTTTTGATTTTATTATGTACAATATATAGTGATATATAGCATTTGCATGGATAATTAGGGATATGTAAAATACAGCAAATATATGTGAATTATCATAACTGAATGCACATGTTAAATTATACAACAATGATGTCACATGAATCGATAAATTATCATTCAAAAGAGGTTCTATGATATCATTGTCCATATAATTTATTTCTTTTTTTTCACAGAGATATGTATATATTTTATTATGGTAAATATAACTATTCATTGCTAACATAGTAATTCCAGCCATGTCAATAATATAATATTGTTTTTTCGAAAATGAATAAATATACCCAATCGCTAATATATTAATAAATAAAGTATATCGTGTAAAAAATTCACGAATCTTTATTAAATCACTTGATTTAAATTTTTTTATTATTGGTTTCGTTATTATTTTACACATTATTATAAACCAATACACATTCAAACCATAAAAACAATATAACGGGACATATAAAAAAATTTGTGTAAAAATGGTATCCGTGTATTTTTCCATTTGCGAATAAAATAACGGATTAACTAACACATTAGAGTAGATATCATAAATACGAAATTTTACAAAAGTTGTAAGAAACAAAAAATCATTTGCATGTGAAAAATATTTTTTAAAAAATGTATTATTTTTCATAATTATTTTTAACGAATAAAAAATTGTTGATATTTCAGTTTTATATAAAGGTATTATACTAATTTCACTGTCGTTTATGGCTACATTATAATAATAATTGAATGATGTCAAAAATAATATCAAAATATGATGCAGTTTAACGTCATTCTTACATATAAAAAAATCAAATGCAAAATAAGAAAAAATCATAGGTAATGATAAATTTAGATATTCTGTATTAACATAATAATACAAATACAAATTGTAACAAATAAACAATGATAATACAATACAAGAATAACTTTCAAATAGTTCTATATTTCGTTCATTAAAAAAAAATTTGCTAATTTTAATAGCAAAAAAATCCATAATCGGTTTATCTAATATAGAATACATACTTTATATATACTAGCGTATCTTTTTATATTTTTTATAAAAATAATATAGCGAAACATGCTGGTAATATATTGTGTTTTTATTTATAAAAAACAATATAAATAAATATTTTTTTAATAATATAATGAACGTTTCAACTGAACAACCTGTTGAAGAATATATTCAAACTGCAACATCTATTATTCAAGAAATTTATGCAAAATATGCAGAAAACAAATATATGTTGAATCGTGCACATAACTATATATGCGAACAATTGCCTACCACATTAGAAAATATACAAAAAAATCATGAACAACGTCAATTGAGAATTGAAGAACTAACCCATGAACAAGATTTTTTCATTCAATCTTTTTTAACCAATAACCCCTATTTTTACATTCCATCCACTGAAAAATATTTCTTTTACGATGGAGAACATTACCAATTGTGCAAAGAAGAAGACGTCATGTATAACATATTATCTACAATTAGTAAAGACCGAAGTTTATTAGCATGGAAACAGCGAACCAAATTGCATATTGTGAAACGCATCAAAGAAAATAATTTATTAAAATCAGTTCCAGAATCAAACACCATACAATATATAATCGATTTATTGTGTCCAACATTGTTCTCAACTCGCGCAGAAGCAAAATATTTTTTAACTATTTTAGGTGATAACATTTTTAAAAAAAATGGCGATACTGTCCATTTTATTACAGTAAATGCAAAGCATTTTATACGTGAAATAAACAATTTATGTCAATTGGTTGTGGGTGTAAATTTAGGACAATCGTTCCGTCATAAATATCATGAGCATGAATATAGTAGTTGTCGTTTAGTAACCATAAATGAATGTGTTAAAAATGAAAACGTATGGGATATGATGTTGCAACATTCAATAATCGATTTAATTTGTGTTGCATGTCATTATTCTATACGATATGGAAACTCCGATGATTATGCTCTCAATTCGAGTAATGAAACATCGTTGATTGATAAAGTATTCTATTTGAAAAATATTCAACCGGAAGATTTAGTAAATCACTTTATTGACGATTTTTTGCAGAAGAATGATTCAGTAGTAGCGCGTTTATCCGACCCATCAACTACTACACAAATTACATGGAAAAGTATGCAGTATTTGTGGAAAAACTATTTGGATAGTAAAAATCTGCCCATGATAATGTTTCAAAATACGCTAAAACAATTTCTTATTCAAAAAATGGGTGATTATTACAACGAAGAAGCTGATAGTTTTATCGGTATTTGCAGTAAATATTTACCCGAAATACAAAAGTTTATAGTATTCTGGGAAGAAACCATTTTCTATGATGAATTGGAAACTGATATGGAGTTTGAAATTGATGAAATATGCGTTTTATTCAAAAAATGGTGCGTTAATAAAAATGAGACATTCAATATGAATAGCAAACAAATTCTTGACCTTATTGCATATTATTTTCCATACGCCGAAATAGAACGCGACAAATACATATATAAGATTCGTTCTAGTATGTGGGATAAACAAATGGATATACAAATCGCATTGGATAATATCAAGGAACGCTATTGTAATTATAGTGCAAATGGTCAACGTGCATGTTCGCCTATGTTAAATATATCTATTTACGATGCGTATGTATTATATTGTAAATATTATGCACATGATGGTATACAGTCCAAACATAATTTAGTTAGTAAGTCCTATTTTGAAAAATACATATACGAAAATATGGGCGATTATATTATTGATAATAAATTTATTTCGACGGAATGGTTCATCGTATAAAAATTTGCAACATAACCATATGGTAATAAATACTATACGTTATGTATATTATTTACTGCTAATATTGTTTATTGGTTTTGTTGTTGACTTTGTTGGTTTTGGTTTTGATTTTGGTTTTGGTTTTGTTGTTGACTTTGTTGGTTTTGATTTTGGTACTCTGGGTCACCTCCCTTCTTCATACTTTTGCGCATTTTTCTGGTACTTCTCTTAACATAACCGAATTTACCTTTCTTGGCAAAGAAGCCATATTTTTGTAGGCGTTTTTCCTTCTTGGCAGTCTTGTATTTCTTTTCAGAAACAATTCTACCCCATTTGTTCATCATAAGTTGTGATCTTGTAAGACCACCACTTGTTTTGTAAGCAGTTCCATTCCATACTTGTGCACGGGAACCGAATAATTCTGGGAATTTTTTACCATTCATATGGTACATACCATCTTCTTGACGAACTGGACGTTTCATTATATATAATGTTTATATAAAAAATTGCTAAATAATTATAGAGAATTATTTGAACCATTTATCCAATGAATTAAATGGAACATAATTTGTACTGGTTGTATTCACATACGATGCATATTTCATTTTTTTACTTATAGATGGGTCATTGCCACCAGTTACCAACTTGTTATATAGTGCAGCTTTTTCTGCTTTTTTACACGCACAATATTTATCAATATCATTTGGCATTATCATTTTTATTTTCATATTGCTGGGGTTGTATACATTATATACTGAATAAATTTTTTTGATAGTATTTGTAAAAATGTAAAAAATTGAATCAAATCAACCATACATATATATTCCATAAATTGTTATATATCATGTCATCTAAAACCGTTGCATCTAAAACTACTGCTACCGCTAGTACAAATCTTGCTAAACAATATCAGCAAAAAACTGATAAACAACATATCCTAGATAATCCAGATACATATATTGGCTCCGTTGAAAATGTCGATGCTGAAATGTGGGTCTATGATGATGCCACTAATAAAATCGCACTAAAACATATCGAATATATTCCCGGATTATACAAATTGTTTGATGAAGGTATTGTCAACTGTCGCGACCATGTTGTTCGTGTGATTAACTCCAACTTATTGGATAAAAAATATGTAACGTATATTGAAACTGATATCGCAGAAGACGGCACAATTACTCTTACAAATGATGGAAATGGTATTGATATTGCTAAACATCCTGAAAATAATATGTGGATTCCGGAAATGATTTTCGGTCATTTACGCACATCTACCAATTATGACAAAGATGAAAAAAGAATTGTTGGCGGTAAGAATGGTTTTGGATTCAAACTGGTTTTGATTTGGTCAACCTACGGACGCATTGAAACCGTCGACCATACTCGCGGGCTGAAATATGTCCAAGAATTTCACAATAATTTGGATACAATTTCTCCGCCAGTTATTACGAAAACATCTTCGTCGAAACCATATACAAAAGTTTCATTTAAACCCGATTATCGTCGATTGGGAATCCAGGGTCTAACCCCTGATATGATGGCTCTTTTGAAAAAACGTGTCTATGACATTGGAGCAGTAACCGACCACTCAGTTAAAAAGATAAAAATACAATACAATGGCGCTACCATCCCAGTGAAGAATTTCCAACAATATATTGATATGTATATCGGTACAAAAGACGAATCAAAACGCGTCTATGAAATGCCCGATGAGCGTTGGGAATATGCCGTCGCAATTTCTCCTACACAAGAATTTGTTCAAATCTCGTTTGTCAATGGTATTTGCACATTCAAAGGCGGTAAGCATGTGGATTATATTTGCGGGCAAATTATCCGCAAACTATGCGATTATATCGAGAAAAAGAAAAAGGTGAAAGTCAATTCCAATTCCATCAAAGAACAACTTATCATATTCTTACGCTGCGATATTGAAAATCCGGCATTTGATAGTCAAACCAAAGATTTCATGAATACACCTTCATCTAAATTCGGTTCGACTTGTTCTGTATCCGACACGTTTATTGAAAAGGTCGCTAAAATGGGTGTCATGGATACTGCGTGTTCTTTGACAGAAGCCAAAGAAAATAAGTTAGCAAAGAAAACCGACGGGTCAAAAACCAAGACTGTTCGCGGTATCAATAATTTCATTGATGCTAACAACAGTGGAACTGCGCAATCCAAAGATTGCATTCTCATTTTATGTGAGGGATTAAGTGCTATGTCTGGTATTGTATCCGGGTTATCTGCCGATGACCGCAATACAATTGGTATTTATCCATTGAAAGGAAAACTCCTAAATGTTCGTGGTGAGCAAATCAAAAAAATTAGTGAAAATAAAGAAATATCAGATATCAAAAAAATATTAGGTTTAGAAACCGGTCGTCAATACAAAACAATCGCAGATATTCATCAACATTTGCGTTATGGTAAAATCATGATTATGACTGACCAGGATTTAGATGGGTCTCATATCAAGGGTTTATGTATCAATTTGTTCCACAGTGAATGGGCATCCCTTGTTCATATTCCAGGATTCATATCCTTCATGAATACACCTATATTACGTGCTAAAAAAGGACAACAAACACTCGTGTTTTACAACGAAGGTGAATATGATAAATGGAAACAATCAATGGGCGGAAATACCGACAGTTGGAATATCAAATATTTTAAAGGTTTAGGAACGTCGACGTCCGCAGAATTCAAAGAATATTTTGCAAATAAAAAGATTGTCGATTTCGTTTATAATGGCCAAACAAGTGATGATAATATTGACAAAATATTCAATAAAAAACGTGCAGATGACCGTAAGACTTGGTTAGAAAATTATGAAAAAACATTGTATTTAGATACCTCCAATCCACAAGTAAAATATGAAGATTTCATGAACCAAGAGCTTATTCATTTTAGTACATATGATTGCGCGCGTTCCATTCCAAATATGATGGATGGTTTGAAAATATCACTTCGTAAAATTCTGTTTTCCGCATTCAAACGCAAATTGACTTCTGAAATTAAAGTCGCTCAATTTTCAGGATATGTATCAGAGCATAGCGCATATCACCACGGCGAAGCCAGTTTAAACGGGGCCATTGTAAATATGGCACAAACATTTGTTGGGTCCAATAATATAAACTTGTTGGAACCCAATGGACAATTTGGTACCCGCCTTCAAGGAGGAGACGACAGTGCAAGTGAAAGATATATATTTACACAATTGAATCCACTTACCCGAAAAATATTCCCAGATGTAGATGACGCAGTATTGAACTATATCAATGATGACGGGTTATTAGTGGAACCAGAATTTTATGCGCCAATTATACCATTTACATTAATCAATGGTATTTCGGGTATTGGTACAGGATTCTCATCCAGTATTCCGGCATATAATCCAAAAGATGTAGTTCAGTATTTGAAATCCAAATTGACCAACTCGGAATATACTGGCGGCGAATTCATTCCTTATTATGAAGGATTTCGAGGAACAATACGAAAAATAGCGGACAATAAATATTTAGTAAAAGGATTGTATGAGAAAATCGGTGAAGATAAAATTCGTATTACCGAATTACCAGTAGGAACATGGACCATGCCATACATAACGTTTTTAGAAGGATTGTTGGATGGCGGGGTGGATAAAGCTGGTAAAAAGATTCCTCCAAGTATTAAAGATTTCACATCATTATGTACAGAAGTGTCTATTGATATAACCGTAGTATTTCCAAAAGGCAAATTAGCCGAATTGGAACAATCTGTGGATGCTACAACGGGGGTCAACGATTTGGAAAAAATGATGAAATTGACAACATCATTGAGTACAACCAATATGCATATGTTCAATCATGAATTCAAGTTACATAAGTATGTGAATGTGGGTGAAATCATTGATGACTTCTATGGAGTAAGATTGGATATATATGGAAAACGCAAGGCTGCTCTCATTAAAGATATGCAAAAGAAATTGATGAAATTATCAAATCGTGCTCGTTACATTTTAGAAACATTGGACGGAGTAGTCGATTTACGTCGTAAAAACGCACAACAGGTAAGCGAATTAATGGATGCGCGTAAGTTTGATAAATTAGAAGGCGATTACAAGTATTTGATTAAAATGCCGATGGACTCGGTAACCCAAGAAAATGTTCAAAGTATACTGAAAGAAAAAGAGGAAACAGAGAAAGAATTGAGTATATTAACTGCAACTACATTGGAGAAAATGTGGTTGAGTGAGTTGGATGAATTTGAACGCGAATATGGTTTATACAAAAAACGCCGGGAACAAATTCAAAGTGGAAATTCCGCGACTTCTGGTGGTGGAGGCGCTAAAACCAAGAAGGTACTCAAAGTAGTTGGTAAAAGTAAATAGATAGATTGTATTGTAGTTTGTATAATTGTAAATTTGTAATTTTTTTACATAAAAGGTTTCAATTCCAATTGTTTGTATTGTCTATCGTGGTTCAATGGACGTTCAAATGGCATGGCTAAACTACTTTGGTCATGGGTGTATTTCAAATAGGAAATGCATTCATTGTAAACGGATGGTACACAGTAATCCAATACAATTTTATTGAGTCGTTCAATTTGTTCTGTAATACGGTGTGGATAATGTTCCGCGTATTGTAAATAAGTACTTCTCATAATAATTTTCAAATTGTCCATGTTCTGTGGTGGTATAACGAATTTTTGTTGAGAAATATTGTATACACCTGCGCGTAAACCGTTTTGAATAATTTGGATATTTTCCGCTGAAAAAAATAATTTAGACAAAACATTGTCTTCCCATGTTCCACATAACGCTTCATGATAGGTTGTTGATTTGTTTTTTCCTGCAATACGTTCTTGCATTTTGAACTTTTCTTCAATAGAAGGTTCTTGAATAATATCTACACGACCATTGTATTTATCTAAATTAATAATAGTTCCTATATTACCAATATTATCCGGAGTTAATAATGACATGTTCGTTATATAATGTTGATGTAGAAATAAATTAGATAGTATTAGCTAAATATTTTATTTAGAGTAATTCAAAATAAAATTATAATATATTATTATACTATAATGGAACTCTTTTATATAATAATACCGGTTTTTGCTATTATTTTTATAATTATATTATTAACAATTATTGGCGTAGCAATGAGATATCAAGATAAAGGTACTGTATTTCCACCAGTAGCAAATGATTGTCCTGATTTTTGGACAATCGCATCCGATGGTAAAAGTTGCGCCATACCTGTAAAAGAAAAAAAAAATGTAGGTTCGATGTATAAACCGCCAACCAATAACCCCGAAGACGACTCTATCAAAATAAAATCATCATCATCATCAAGTATTGCATTTCCTATATATACTCCTGGTACAACAGGTACGCCAAGTACTATAAATTTTAAAGATGAAACATGGAATGCACAAGGATTAACAACCGTTTGTGCCAAAAAAAAATGGGCAAATAATTGGGGTATTAATTGGGATGGTATTACAAATTATAATAGTTGTTAAAACGTAGTGACTGGTAAAACGTAGTGACTGGTAAAACGTAGTGACTGGTAAAACGTAGTGACTGGTAAAACGTAGCGTTCATAGTAATTTTATAAAATCATAAGTTTATAAAATTTATAATATAATATTTATCTTACAAAAGGGAATACGTTCAGATTAATATCTACACTATTATTTGGGTTATTATGATTATCAAGATTAGGTGCTGGTAATTGACTTGTATTAAAATTTGGAACCGAATCAAAATATTTTTTATTAACATATGTTAATTCAATTACATCTGGTATATTATTACATACTGGTCCATGATTATTTCCATGTGCATGAATTATATAATGAGAGTTTGCTAATTTTTCTAAACATTTCACTTTTTCGCCATAACTACATCCCCAACCATCGTTTGTAATTCCATGAAACTCTATTACAATTTGTTTAAATTTTTGCAATTGTTCATCACTAATAGATGATAACCAATTATATTCACCACCTTCTATATCCATTTTCAAAAAAATATTTACATATTTATCAATCAATAAATGCAAATTAGTATTATTATCATCATTATATGAATGAATGTTTTTTTTTATAAATGATATATCTTTTGTATATTCATATGGATAACTATTAATTGTTCCATCAAACCCAAATGAATTACATTCATTCATATTATATTTTTTAATAAAATCTCTTGAAAAACTTTCTTCGTTTGAAATACCAGCTGAAATATAACAATCGTATTTTTCATTCAATTCACCAATTACATATCCACCATCATGAGTATTTCCTAATCTAATTTTATTATCAAATTGATATACTTCTAATAATTCAAGATTATTCATTAAATAAATTTATTATTATATTTACTTTAAGTTTTTTTTATAATAAATTATATATTATTTGTATTTTTTACATCTCTATTTTTCAAAAAGTGTCCCATTTCGTCCACATTTGGTTTCATCATTACGTATCACTAATGCATTTGAATATTCAATTTCACCGGTTCGATGATTTATATCCATAAATTTAGAACATTGTCCATAATAATTACCAATGAATGTGGTTTCTTTATATAATATTTCAATATAGTGTTTACAATTATTGCACAAATTAATTTTTGGGTTTTCGATAATTGGTTTTGTATTAGCAATCGGTTTTTTAAAAGAAAATGATTTTTCCAATGAATACAAAAATGCGCAAAATACGTGTAATAAGTACAATGTTCTCATCTTAATATAAAAATACTTGAATTAATCTTTATATTTTTTACAAAATCTATTACAAAATCTATTTCCCGGTTTTTACAAATTTAACAACTGATGGTTCTTCACCAAATGTATGGTCATATCTTGATAAATTTGCATATCTCTGTATTAAGTTACATTTAACATCGATAATTGATTTTCCAAAACCACCCGCATTGGTCGTTTTATTATCCATTTCCATTAATTCGTATTTTAAACGACGTAAGTTCTCCATTTCAGGAATGATTTCTTTGACTTGAATTTCAACAGCATTCCTCAATATTTCTTTATTGTTTGTTTTTTCATATTCTTCTAATAATTTATTCATGGTTTCCATCAATTTGGATATTTCGTTCTCTTTTTTTGTAATCAATTCTTTACGAATAGGGTCATTGTATAATTCAATATTCTTTTCATATAACTGTTTATACATCCCACTTGTAAAATTATAATCTTCTAATTCTTTTTTAAAAATAGAAATGGCTTTGTTCTCATTTACATAATTGAATAAGGTATCCAATTTACGTGCAATTATTTTTTCTTTTAATTCTTCAACTTCCTCGCGAAATAAATATAATATATTATCGTGACTTGAATATCCACCTCCTAAAATTTTTATATTTAGGGCGCATTTTGTTTGAGCATTTGCATCTCCACATATTGCAGTATATTCTCCCTTTTTCATTGAAAAAATAGTACCCACAGGACGATGGCAATTAATACAACGTGATTTGACTTGCTGTGCCAATTTGCGTGCAGTATTTTTTCCTTTCATCATTTTTTTAGATTCATATACTTCTTCTCGTTTTTTATGAAGTATATATTCATACATTTTTTTCAATTTCAAAAATTCGTTTACAGCTTCTATAAAGTTTTTTTTATCGTCTGGTTGATGTTCTCGTTCTTCGGGATGCATTTCTTGATAGGTAACTTCGCTAAATGGGTTCTCTTCCATTTTTAAATCAACCAAGGATTTAGGAACATTTTCAATAATAACATTGGAATTGTGGGATATATGCAATACACGTAATTTGTTATTTTCTACCAGATTTAAGTTTTTCAAATGATTGTTTTCGCAATACAATTCTTCTAAATTAGGTGGAAGGTTCTCTACTTCCCCAATTTTATTATGGGAAATATTAATTTTGTATAACTTGTTCAAGCCTTTGAAATCTACATGAGTCAAATAATTGTATTGGAAATCGATTTCAAGAATATCTTTTGGTAAATTTTCTATGAGGGTCAATAAATTATTGGCACATTTGAGAACCTGCAATGATTCTGGACAATTTACTATACCGGTAATTTCACCTTCGCCTAAATCTAAATGTTTTATTTTAGTAAATCCCATGTTCTCAAAAATAGACAAATCCAATTCACCATGTAATGGTTCATCTATAATCAATTCAGTAATCGTTTTCTCATGGGTTTCTAATATATTTACTAATTTTTCTTGTGCGGTATTGTTCTCACGAATCACTGTTTCTCTTTTATCTTGAATAATATTCATTTCGTTGATATATACAATAACTCTACAAAGAATTTATACATTTACAAAGTATTTAGATATATTCTAATATGGGGTATCTATTGCAGGTAGATTGGTAATATATGACGAGGTTGCCCCAGACTTCATACCAACCCGTTCATTCTGATAATATCGAATTTTAGACAAAATAATTTCTTGTTCTCGAATCATTTTTTGGTGTTTTTCATAGGGAGTCAGTTTTCGTTTATAACAATAATATAATGCACCGCCTATGAATGCTACAAATAATATGAAAACTACCACATTGAACATTGTGGTATATACTTGAACACGAGTTGTATGACAATTTTGCAATGTGTTATGTAAGTAATATTTTATGTTTGGGTCGATTAATTTTGGATTTTCCATTAATAATTATTCTAAATATAATTATTATGAACTTTTTACACCTTTTTGTATTTTTCAAATACTTACACCTTTTTGTATTTTCAAATACTTACACCTTTGCACTCCCTTCGGGAAAACGCCCACTTTGTGGGCAGTTATGAGTGAGCGAGGCAATGGTGTAGAATGTATATGCATTATTGTTCGCATATTATGATGATTGGTTTGTCGTGGCATACTTTTTGTAATAATAATTACAATTGACTTCTTTTTTTTTCTCGTTTTTGTATTTTATACAATCTGTATACAATCTGTAATATAAGTCCGCAAATTCTTTATTATTGTCTTTTTCTTTGTAATTTATGGTGATTTTAGTCATTTTATACTAATTATAAACATATTTTTGAATTATTTTTATATTTTTTTATATTTTCATGTATCAAAATTTCATGTATCAAAAATACATTAAATAGTACAAAACGGCTAAATAACAAATTATTGCTAGTAGGATGGCAACTACCCAAATTGGAACCACTGTTTTATGTCTATATCCTAAACCAAATGGTCGGAAACCACCATCTTTGTTATAGATAAATCCTGGTTTTAAATAATGTACAATGGAGAACATTACCAAAAACAATAAAATTGCGAAATTAATTTTATGAATTCTTATAAATTGCTTTAAATTATACATTATGGTTATGATAGTTATAATATTTAGACAAAATATATTTGATTTCGAGAACTTATATAATTTCCTAAATATAGTGTATTTAGGAAAATATTTATATATATTATAACATGAATAGTAGTAGAGGTCGTAGTAGAAGTCCTCGTAAACGTCATAGTAGACATGTTAGTAGAAGTCGTAGTAGAGATGATAGTAGACATGATAGTAGAAGTGATAATAAAAGTTCTAGTATAAGTCAGGATAAGGGTTTAAAATTAACAGAATTTTTTAGTTATGGTGCACCATTATCTGGCGATAGACTTTGGGCTGCAAATATTAATGATTGGGTTAACCATGGGTTGTTAAATGTAGAATATAATAATGACAATTTAATAAAAATAGATAAAATAGATTCATTTGACGAAGGTAACAAAAATACATATAAACCACTTGTTAAAACGAATACTATTATGATTGTTCAACATGATCAAATAATAGGGTTTGGAAAATTTATAGCATATGAGACACGTTTGAATAGACTACATTTTGACCCTTACATAAAAAAGGAAAATTTAAATAATTATGAAAATTATAGTCGTCAACCTTTTTTTTTAGAACATGCTGGCGAACCTTCTTATAATTTTTACATACTGAAAACTTCGCGTAATGGTGGTGCTATAATGAGAAAATCCAGAAAAGCAAGAAAATCCATAAAAGCAAGAAAATCCAGAAAAATGTAAATCACATAACCAATCATTTGTATAAACTCTACTGTTTATACAAATAGCGTCTACGAATCATCGCTAAAATCTTCTTCGACTTCATCCCCATAATAACCTTCGTCCATATAATCTACCCCAAAATGTGCAATCGCGTTTTCTTCGTAGTCATAAAATTCATCGACTTGTTGGTTATCATAGCGTTCTAAATCTTCCACATCATAGGTTTCCTCATTAATTTCACCTTCTCCCTGAACATTTCCTTCCAAATCTTGTGCAAAACGTAACAAATTGGCTTCGCGTTCTTGGTCATAAGTTTCTTTGTCATACATAAAAACACCCTTTTGTGTTCCTACGTTCCATCTACCTAATTTGAAATTCTTAATCATATCTTCGACTTTTCGTTCATCTTTTTCCATGTTCTCTAAATAATCCGTAATCGTTTTCTTTTCCTCTTCTTTCGACCTACGAACTTTTCTACTGATTTCATTGTAAGAACGGTCCAATACTTTCTTGTTCTTCATTTCAATATTCAAAAATGCATATAACAAATTACAAACACGGTCTTTCAATTCACGTGTATCCGCCCGACGAATTTCCATTTGAATCAATTCAGTATTTGCATTACTTTCGTCAACATCTTCATCCGGTATAACGGATGCAATATAGTTCGATGTATTTTGCGATTCTCGGATATCGTTACGTTTATTGCGCTTCATTACTTGGATATCCATATCCAATAGATTGGGGTCATTGACACATTGGATATATTCATGTAATATAGAATACCAACAGTAGACGAACAATAAATATGTAGTTTGTTTATCGAACAATGAAAAATAAACATCTCCATTTTTGAGAACCGGTGTTTCCACTGGAATATGTTGAATAAAGATATTTAAATCAATAATACGGTTTTGCAATTTCAATAAATATTGATTCAAAATACTGTCGCCCTTAAATTTATCCAAATCATTCATGTATTCATTGATATATCTGTTTATATCACCTTCGTGATAAGATGATAATCCCCAATGGTTTCCCCATTTTGTTGATATATTAATTGGATTGACACCATTTATAATGACGTTTGGATATACATTGGTCATTTGTTTCATTGAATTTTTAATGAAATTTGTAATAGTGTATAACTGTTCATCATAATATAAACCCGTGTCTTTCATTTTCGCATCAGATTGCCATGTATGTATATTCATTAAAAAGTCGCCTATTTTCGTTTTTTCATTGCTACTGATATTGGACGCATAATTGTTTAGAAACCGGTTGATTTCCACCAACAGATTATTGTTGGTAGTGGTCAAATATTTACGTAATCTATACACTTCTTTACTTTTTTCACGCAAATCCTCCAAATTTTCTTTCATCATTTTTCTGGGAACATGTGATTCCAATACTTCAACTAATAATTTACGTAATGGATATTCAATGAGTGTACCAGATTCGGTATCCATATGACCAAGCAAGTCTTTCAAAATATTAATTTCAGAAGTAACCGGGGTTTCATGAATAACTACTGTATTTCGTTTTTCTACAACATTCATTAAATTGTATAAATCGTCTATTGTATATCGTTTTCCGTGACGTTTCAAATGGTCTATTTTTTCTTCCAATGACCACAGTGAGTTGTATTCAGTCGGTTTTTCACCGCAAATGGCACGTAAATCTTCTGGTACCGGGGCATTTCGGTCAAAATTGCAATAGTGAATAAAGGCGGCGTATATATTGGATTCCAAATGACCTTCTGGTACTGGTGGATATACAATACCAGTAAAATCCGGATGATATAATATTGCAGCTTTGGATAATTCTTTCACATCTTTCAATAATGCAATGCACGATTTTGTACTTTGCATATAATTCAATATCAATGGTTCATCTGCTGCAAAATAGGCAATTGGATTCGATGATTTACCGGATTCATTACAACAAGCATTCTGTAAGAATGGTAGACGAGATGCGGTATGTAATAGTAGATTTTTTTGATGAACTATTCTATTTATATTTTCAATAATACCGAAACTAAATGATTTTACTTTATGGTTGAGAACATGAATATAGTCATTTTGGTCTTTATGACCTTTTCTCAATGTTTCCAATAAATCATTTTTAAAATCATTTGAAACGTTGGATAGACCTTTTGTTACAGAAAACTCGACGATTGGCGGTAAGAAATGTTTCCATTTTTGTATATTATGTTCTGCGGGTATTGGGTCGCTGGGTTCCAATATCAAATACTCCTTTTTCTTGGTATATAATTCAACAATATCATTACGTTTATTAATATACTTATCAAGTACATCCACCATACGTTGTTCAATTGATTTAGGATTCAACTTTTGAATGGAATACCAAGGATTTGTTTGAATCGTGTTATCGTTTTGTTTTTGTTTGATTTTCATAGAATCCAACACACATGCAATATATTGAATACCGGATTTATCTTCTACGCCACCGCTTAGTGGATATCCATCAAAGGAACGAACGCAACCAGGATATGTTTTACGAACGCGGATGGATGGTATAGCACATTGTACTCCTATTAATATAACACAAGCAACAATAGTGATGATAGATTGATTTTTGTAAATAGGAAAAGGGGGGCTTGTTTTCCCTTTATCTTTTAATAATTTTTCGGTTTTTTTGACATATGATTTTTCTTCTAAAACAATATCTTTATTATGAATCATTTCCAAGGATGTTCTCAAAACGAACTCTTCAATTAATTCGGTATTAATGGAAATATTCGAACATATTGCAACAAATACATTATATACAGTCTGGTCAGTTTCATCATCAAATACCCGTTTCTTTTTACTCAAAACCTCACTAAGAACACTTCCTAAATCTTTTTCTAAAATACTGTGTGTATTTACTTTAAATCCGGCTTCGTCATATCCTTCTTCGCTGCTAAAATCCAATTTCCGTATTACGTAACCACTCTCTTTATCTACAATAGAATCACCTTCATCGCGACCATATTCTCGACATAATTCGTCTTGTTTCTCTTGATAATTGCCGAGAATGAATGCGATTGCTAAATCGTGAATAATCATAGGAACCAATTTAGTATTGGTTTCTTTACAATATAACCAACGCGATTCTTCTTTCAATTCTGCGACCATGGGTTCTCTGCAATAATCTTGAACAAACCTGATAATATCATCTTGTTTCTTAATGAAATCGTCTTGGGATAAAATTAAATCAAATAGTTTTGCATGGGGCGATACAATAATATCTTCTCTTATATTTTGACGACCCAATTCGTATGCTAAATAATTCGCCTTGTATAATTGTATTTCTTTTAATCGTAATGAACTTTTGATTTGTTTGATTGATTTTTCAATTGCTGCATTCAATTCTTTTTCCATTTCTTCAACGGTTATACTAAAACGTTTATCCAATTCTTCTGCGAAAACACTATTTTGGCGATTGAATTTGAAACGGGCTTCACTTTGTTCAATGGATTCGCATTGTTGATTATTGGTATTTTTAAAACAAGACTTTTGAACATTGCAAAACAAGGTTTGTGTGTCAATAAAAGCATTATCATCAATAGTATCATCTTTTACCCAATGATGTTTAATACGTTTATAATATTGGACTTTCAATCTGGTATTTGCTTCTAATTCAATCTCATCTTTTTCTTTATCCGTCAATTTCGATTCATCAATATTGCTGGGTAATTTAGGACGTAATTCCAATATAGCATATTCTCCTTCATTTACTTCTTTTTTACCAGAAATCAGTGTGGATGCCAACTCTTTTGCCGAATTTGGCGGACAATCATGTTTTTGTATCAAATTTTCTGATAAATAATCGACGAACATTTCAGATACCATGGATTTTTGTTTGTTTTCGTATTTTTTCAAAATATAGTAAGGTGTATCGTCCAAATCTTTGTCATAATATATTGCCCCGGAATTATTATCCTTCTGTAAATCGCTAATAGAATGATATTTTTTTGCTAAAAATCGGCGAGTACAATCTTTTGGTTTGATTTTTTCATTGTCGCTCAAATCTTCTAAATTTGGTTTTTGCAATGCATCCAATAGTTTATTGGGTGTTATTAGGGTAAGTAAGACCCGGGATAGTAAGTTCGAGAACAATATGCCATTATCCACTTGAATAATGTGTAATAATAATTCGGTAGTTGAATATTCTTTTAATTCTTCGGGTTTGATTTTGTAGCCATCTGAAAAAATTTCCAAATAATCCTTCTTTTCGGAGAACATGTGTTCTATTTTATTAGTAGCCGGGCGTGTATTGTATCGTGTGTTTTGTATTTTAGCGAAATTTTGTGCTTTTTCATTCAAAGCTGTTTTATGTTTTTTGATTCTATCCTTGATAAAATAACGGATTTCATTGTATTGTTGATATGTAATATCATCATTGTAAATCATAAATGGTTCAAGAGCATTCACTACGTCAATAAATGAAAGTTTATCATTAATGTTTTTCTTGATTAAACGGAATAAGATTCGTGTTTTAGGAATAATGGAATTCAAAAACTTATTGAATTTATCATATTCATTGTCTAAATCGGTATCCAATGAGAACTCGGTGATTTTTTCCAAAAATTCAATATTTTCATCCAACGGATTCTTTTTACTATCATCGTCTACATACTTTACTTCTTTATCCAAATCAGATACAATGTGAGTATCAATGGTTGTTTTTTTATTTAACAATCGCGATAATTGTAAATAATGTTGACTTTTTTGTGATTTAGTAAGAATATTTGTTCCAGGTAATTCAATTTGTGAAAATTCCATAATGGGAACAGGTAATGTAATAACCGATTTAAGAGATAATTTATCACTTGGCATGAATGGCTTTCTTATATAGACAGTTTTACCGTATTTTTTGTCAACGGAATCTATTTTGGATAAACCTACATTGAAACGTTGAATCGGTGTGTGATTTGAATTTTTCCTTGTAATATTATCAATAACTGCTTCTATATCAGAATGAACGACCTGTTCTCGTGCAATTACAGATTCATTTTCAAATGGAGCTATAAAAGGTTTAGTATATTCATTCAAGGTTGAGAACATATGTTCATATTTTGAAACATCCCCTTGCATTTCATTTTTGTAATATTGTGAAATGACGCCGGCTTGTTCATGTAAATCGTCGACTCTATTCAAATACATATAGTAACTATTATTTGCATTGTTTTCTTCCATCTCAATATCTTTGGTGTTATCATAATATATTTTTTTGCGAAATTTCACTACTGGTAGTAACCATTGTAGTTTCTTATTGAATTTTGAAATGACGTGTAATAATGGTTTGTAATCAGACCCTTTTATTTTAATATCACTAACATTTCCATTTTCATCAAATTTGGAGAACCTTTCGCGCAATTCTTTGAATCTTCCAATAACAAAATGCACATTGTCCATAACGGCTTTGCTACGTTTATGATTTGGAATAGTAGATAATAATTCGTCCATCAAATCATTCACTTGGGCATCAATTGTATAACGTTTTTTGCTTTCGGATACTTCAACTTCCAATGTAATTTCTTCAACTTCATCACTTTCAAAAATATCATTGGCATCAATATACATATTATGTAAAACGTCGCGGATATTTTCATCCGGAGATACAGAAGAAGGAATAGAAATAATGGACTCACCAGTTTCAGTATATTCGATGGTTGCATCTTCACGCTGAGGAAAATCACAAGATGTTTCACATGATGGTTCTAAATTGGTAAATGAACCTACTTTTTCCATAACAGCGGGTTTAGGTCGTAAAACGATTTCTTCGATTGGTAATTCCTCGGGTAAACCTTGATATTTAAAATCAATATAAATGACTCTTGTCGCTGGAAATGTAGTGATTTCAATCATATCTTCTTCCAAATTGGTTATTTCGCCGGTAATAATGGAAGGAATTTCGCCACCGAAATGAATATCTACCCATTTTTTTGTGACCAATCCATTTTGTCTTGCATAACCTTTTTCTTCACTGCGATATAACAATATAATTTGTGAAATAGATTCATCAGTAAATGCTCCATCCGAGTCAATATACAGAACATGTGTTAGATAGGTTGACACATTTACTAACCTTATTTTTTGTGAATCAATATACTTAATTATAAATGTTTGTTCATGAATATCAGTATTTGTCGGTGCAACAATTTGTACAATATCACGTAATTCTAATGAAATAGTCGCATTTTGATTTACATCGGTTTCATCTTGATTTTCCAAATCTATTTTTTCAATTTCTTCCGACATTTACTATGATAATGTTATATATATAACGTCTAAATTATAATTTGCAAGAAATTCTTTTTGTTTTTGTTTGAAAAATACATAAAAATAAAATAATTAAAGATTGTTCTTGTATATACAGAAAACATGAATGATACTATATGCAGGAATATAAATGCATTGGAGCCGGATAAAGTATCCACAATAATTAATAAAAAAATCTATCAAAATGCAAACATGAAATATACTATAATGAATTATACAAAAGATTTCTTATGTTTTGATGATTATGAAACAGCAAAATACAGGTCTGTTATTTTTTCAAATCCTGAAAACAAGTTATTATGTTTTTCTCCACCTAAATCTATAAAGTATGATATTTTTATGGAAGATTATCCATATATCGATGATAATATTTATATAAATGAGATGATTGAAGGAGTGATGATAAATTTATTTTATGATGAAAGAATACAATCTTGGGAAATTGCGACGAAAAGTGCAATCGGCGGAAATTATAAACACAAGAAATGCAATGATGATGCCAGTTGTCAACAAAATTCATTTGTAGAATTATTTATGGATGCATTGCAATGTAATTCCGCTATTAAACCTTTTAGTCAAAGATTAAACCAAAACAAAGTCATTGAAATTTTTCCAAAAGGGTATTGTTATAATTTTGTATTACAACATCCTAAAAATAAAATTATATTGAATATAGAAAATCCTAAATTATATTTAGTGGGGGTTTACAAAATCGTCGAAAATACGGCGTTAAAAATTCCACCGCATGTTTTTGAAAATTGGGATATTTTCCTAAATATTCATGGAATTATTCATTTTCCCAAAAAAATATGGGAAAATTCATATGATAAAATAATTGCTAAATATTGTTCAGTATATACGAATTATACTAAACCGGGTGTAATGATTACCAATATAGAAAATGGTCAACGAACTAAAATACTAAACCCGGTTTATAGAAATCGTCGTAAAATAAATACCCAAAATCCAAATGTACATTATCAATATTTATGTTTAAATCGAATTCAGAAAACAAATGACTTTCTTAAATACTATCCTATTTGCAAAAAACAATTTACAAAATTCAAAACAGAATATTTTGATTTTATCCATAATATTCATCGTTGTTATATTTTAAAATACATAGAAGGATCTACGATTGTTATATCTCCTAAATATTTAGTCCATATAGATAGATTACATCATTCTATTTATTTACCTTCATTATGTAGAAAAAAACAAAATATAACCAAAGATATTGTAAAGAGTTATGTCGAAAACATAGAACCAGGGGAACTATTTTTTTATCTAAATTATGACAATAGACAATATATGTAAAATTATATAATTTCAAAAAATATATAATTATCTCCAATACCAATGACATGTAATATAATCATAATCACTATATGCAATTATATCATCTATATTACCTGCTTCTTTCCATTTTAATACTCTAATATTCATTTTATCTTTATGGTATTGTAACATGTAATTAAAATACAATTCATATTCAGATGCACCCGAAAATTCATAATCTTTTGTATGAACCGATTTCAAAAATATATTCCAAAATACATCATTATGTTCTTTTTCAACAAGTTCAAACATTTGTTTAATACAATTAGTATCAAACAACATATGATGACATATACCACTTACATTAGCGATTTGTTTTGAAAATGTATTATGCAATATATTCATATGTTCAAAATAAGGTTCATGATATGAGTCACTTATATTGTATAAGCATTTATCATTTTCAATGAATTTGGTTGGTTTTATAAAAAATGTATCTGCATCTATTACCAAATATTTTTCAAGTATACCTGGGATAACTATACCTGCATATAATTTAATTAATTGTTGTAAATACCATCCTTGTCTTGTAGTATTGCCGTGATATTTAACAATGTCTTGTTTTGTAAAAGGGAATATATCTTCATTTATTGTTATACAATTGTTTGATTTAAATGTAGGGTCAAATGAAACAATATATATATTTCTATATCCAACAACATTGAGTTTTGTATATTTAATTTGATTTCTACATACAGTTATATCATTTGGCCCAATCGGTATAACTATATCAAATAATTTAGGGTTTATAGATTCCATATGAAGATTAAAATGAAAAATATTTATATTTATTTAGTAATAATATTGATTTTTTTATAACTTATGAAATTATAATTATTTTCAAAAATGTCAATGGATATTTTGTATTATAGTAACTATTGTCTTCACTCGAAAAAAATATTACAATATTTAGCAAAAGAAGCATTAACCAATCAATTAAATTGTGTTTGCATAGACAAACGAACACGTGACACTAAAACCGGTCAAATTTATATTATATTAGAAAATGGAAAGCAACTTATGATGCCTCCAAATGTTCATAGCGTTCCTGCAATGTTATTAGTTAAACAGAGTTTTAGAGTTATTTTAGGCGAAGAAATTATTCAATATTTACAACCAAAAGTAAAACAAAACAATACAATTGCTACACAAAATCAGGGAGAACCGATGGGATATATGTTAAATCAATCAAACAATGGCATGTCTATTGTATCTGAACAATATACTTATTATAATATGTCACCAGAAGAACTCAGTGCAAAGGGTAAGGGTGCTGGACGTCAAATGTACAATTACGTTTCAGCAAATGATGAAACGTATACCATACCTACTCCTCCTGACAATTATCGTCCGGATAAATTATCAGGTGATGTAACATTAGATAGTTTACAAAATCAACGCAATGAAGAAATTAATAAATTTTTTCCAAACAATTCACCATTTATTCCGAATTTGTAAAAATAAATAAAAAAATATATATAAAAATAATATTATCTATATTTTAGATATGTCGACTAAAAGTACTATTTTAAAAACATTCAACACACATTTTTTTGAATTTATTGATGATGTTATACGTATTTTTCCTGAGAATAAAGACGTTAAAAATGCAAGAAGTTCATTTGAAATGATTAAACATGCAAATCCGACCGCTATTGTAAAGGCATGGTATAAATTTGTATATAGTCCATATATAAATGTAATTGAATCTGGTGATATAACTTTTTTTTTCGATAAAGATTATTCTAGCGATATAAATCATTTAGCAAATTCAAATGAAATTATGAGAATAATTGATACTATCCGTGAGCCGGTTAGAAGTATGAGTGACGTAGAACATGGATACAGTATGAAATATATTCAAAATTTAAGTAAGTTATCGAGTATTTATATTGATATCTAGATATTCAAATGTCGATTATATTTTCTTTCCAATGATGGTTTCTTTCGCAAGTTTTTGGTATCCTTCTCCGCCAACATTTACACTATCATCAGAATAACAAAAGCCCATAAATGTGCTAACATTCTTTTTAGGAGGTGCATAATATTCTTCTAACCATTTTTCATAATAAACTTCTAATATTTTTTCTAAATTTTTCAATTCTTTTGCACTTCTAATCTTTGAAGCAACTTCTGCCATATGGTCTGGTACAGATTCGTTATTCATTTTTATTGCTTCTTTTACAGAGTTATCCGTAATTGGATCATCGGGGAAGGTTTTTATATGTCCACCAATGTAGTAATGACCTCCATACTGTTTTGCAAATTGTATATAGTTGTGAATAACAGAATAATCAATTTGGTCGTCTTTGCAATTTTCTTTGATGCATTCTTCATTGAATTCATCAAATAATTTTTTATTTATTCTGATAAATTTTTCTAATTTATTCAGGGATGGTTCTTTTCCAATAAATTCTTCGTAAGACATTTTCGTAGGTTTCTTTTACTGTTTCTTTTTTCCAGTATTTATTGTAAATATTTTTCAATTTTTTATAGAAATACCATGACGAATAAATGAGGCATATACATTATATATATACACTGATAATGCAATATATAATATAGTAAATATAGTTATAAAGTCCATTTTAGTAATATACAATAAATAATCTTTATATTATATAATAATTATAAATTTGTAGTAAATGGAACATTCGCATATTATAGAACTGACAAATGATGAAATACTACTTATGAAGGATCTGGCAATGAATATTTCCGAAAATCCATCAATTGCACCCGACTTGTATTGTTTGCAAGTAAAGTCTGCATCACAACATGTTCCGGAAAGAATACGCACATTATTACAAAATTTCGCACATAAAGGTAGTAATACCGGGTTTTTATTAATTCGCACTATTCCTCTCGGCGAAATACCAAATACACCGGAAAATAATAATTGCAAAATAGGAGAACAAACTATATTAGCTAAAATTCAAAGTATTCTCTTAAATGTAATTTGTAATATGATAGCATACGAAGCCGAAGGATATGGCCGTTTGTTTCAAGACGTTATACCAGTGAAATCTATGGAGAAAAATCAAACCAGTATTAGCAGCAGCGTGGAATTGGAAATCCATACCGAACAAGCTTTTTCAAAATTGCGCCCCGACATATTATCATTAGCATGTTTGCGTGGAAACGAAAAAGCATATACATATATATTACCAGTACAGTCAATTATAAACAACGTATCTGAAACAGAATTGGAAATGTTGAAAATGCCATTATGGAATACTGGTGTAGACTTATCATTCAAATTGAATGATCATGAGTTTATTGAAGGTGATATTCGCGGACCCATGTCTATAATACGTGGGTACAAAGACAATCGATTGGAAAATGAAGACCCATTGTTAGTATTTGACCAAGATTTGATGAGTGGTATAACAGATGAATCCAATGAAATGATTCAGAAGATTGTAGATATTTATTACAAACATCGATTGTCTCATAATTTTACCCCGGGGGAAATAATATTTATTGATAACAACCGAGCGGTTCATGGTCGGTCGCCTTTTGTACCCAATTATGATGGGTTAGACCGATTTTTAGTTCGTTGTTTTGGTGTATATAATTATGAATATAGTGCATATGCTCGCGAATATGGAGGCCGTGTAGTATCTGCGATATATAGTTGAGAAATTTATAAACTCTAATAAGTCTAAAAGAATTTGAGAACATTACAAAAGTTCTCAAATTCTACAAAAATATTTTATATTATTATTATATAATGGACCAATCAGATTCAGAAGATTTAGAAAAAATTACAGAAATTATGGAAAAAATTAAAAAAAGAACAGAATATCAAGATACAAAAAGAGAAGAAGACTATAAAACCGAATATAATGAAGTAGTAAAAATAGATAAGAATTCGGATTATAGTGGTCACAATAATGATGGAAATCGATCTTCTCGTGTAGAAAATTTTGAATATGAAAAATTTGAAATAATAAAAGGAGAAAACACTCGTGAAGAAAACGTCGAATTTTTAAACTTTTTGATAAAAGAAGCGATGCCAACAATTCAAAATATAGATAAAAAAATTATAGAAAAAGCAGATAAAGTATTATCAAAAGCGCATAGAGATACTGCAAACATTGTACAAAAGTTGTATACCGCTTTTACTGGAAACGATAATGAAGCAGACATAACACGTGATTATAATAAGAAGGAGTACGATAGACTTTATGCTGTAAGTCGTAATTTATCATCAATAAAGAAATTAATTGAAAAATTAATAAGAGTTTATCAAACAGGTAATAATGGAGGAAAATATAAAACTCGACGAAATATAAATAAAAAATATAAGAAATCAGTAAAAAAATATAAGAAATCTTATCGTCGTAGATAATATATTTTTTCAAAGAATTTGAGAACATTACAAAAGTTCTCAAATTCTAATGTTTTTACATGTCTCTACAAACAATCTAAATCTTCTTAATCAATAACCCTTTTGTGAAATCAATTGGATTGTTATCAGATTGTTGATTTTTTTCAACTCTTTGTACATTATGACTTTCATTATGTAGTAGAGGTTTACCGCCATCCATTGAAACTGGATATGATTCAACAAAAGGATTATTTGGTTCAGTACTTGCCGCCGGAATTCCATCTATTTTATTATCATTACCAGTAACTATGTTAATAACCGGTGTGAAATTCATTTTAGATGGCTCTGGTGTCGGTTGTGGTTGATATTCAAACGGATTTACAGGATTGAAGTGTGCTGGCAATTGATTACCGCGAACAACTTCACTTGGACGGTATATTTCATTTGGGGTAACTACTTGTATGCTATCGTCCAAATTATCTATGCCATCCATATCATCTGTGCCAATGGTAATAAACTTACTTCCTACATTTCTTACATTCCATACGCGATTTGCTTTTTTACCGCCGCGTAAATATACTTGTTCTCCTATATAATATTCATCACCCCCACCACTTGCCGGTGGCGGTTCATCTGGTGTTGTTGGATTGAAATCTGGTGACCGTTCTTCGGGAGTTAAATCTGGCGCAAATGGAGGTGAATCTGGGTCGAAAACCGGATTATATGGCGGTGATTCTGGATTATATGGCGGGGATTCTGGATTATATGCAGGAGAACCAGGAGCATATGGCGGAGATTCTGGATTATATGCAGGAGAACCAGGAGCATATGGCGGAGATTCTGGATTATATGCAGGTGAACCAGGAGCATATGGCGGGGATTCTGGATTATATGCAGGTGAACCAGGAGCAAATAGTGGAGATTCTGGTGACCCAGGAGCAAATGCTGGCGATACAGGGGTTCTTCCAGGTAATTCTGTTTTTCGAAGTTTCATTTTAATATCTGTAATAACAGTTTCCGGTGTAGCTGCATCATCATGTAATAATTTCTTTATATTTTTGGAGAACGACATGTTCTCTAATTGCTGAATATTATCCTCCGTAATAATACGCATTTGCACATTGGTAGTTTGCAATTCTTGCAATAACAACTTTAATGAATATGGTACTGAAACTACACTAAAATCACGTCCAAATTTTGTAACGTTCTCAATACGCATATCTTTTCCATCCAATGAACCAGTGAATTGAATAGGACCATCCGCCATTGGACTCATGAAGAGATTTTTCGATGGATTATAAATAGCCAACATACCCGTTTTATTACAAACTGCCATATGATACTTATCTCCACGCTCCATCATAGATTCACGTAAGAAACTTGAAATGCCGTGGGAAATCAACCCATCACGTTCCATTTCACCAATACGTAATCCACCATCATTGGCTCTTCCACTCACCGGTTGTTTTGTTAAAGCAGTTCTTGGACCAGTTGCACGGTAATTGATTTTATCTTTTACCATGTGTTTCAATCGCATATAATAAGTAGGGCCTATGAAAATTTCGGTTTCTAATTGCTCTCCAGTCATACCATTGTATAAAACTTCATTTCCACTGGAATGGAATCCCACTTTGGACAATTGTTCTCCAAAAATACCGATTTTGGAACCCTTATTATTGAAAGCAGTGCAATCACTGAATCCACCATACATTACAGCGGCTTTACCAATAATACATTCTACTAATTGTCCAATTGTCATACGACTAGGAATTGCATGAGGATTAATGATTAAGTCCGGACGAATTCCATCTTTTGTGAATGGCATGTCGCATTCTGGTATAACCATACCAATGGTTCCTTTTTGACCAGAACGTGATGCCATTTTGTCACCTAAATTTGGAATACGTTCTTCTCGAATACGCACTTTTGCAATACGTTCTCCTTCTTCTCCTTCGGTAATATAGGTTTTGTCAACAATACCCAACTGTCCTTTTTTAGGCATTTTAGAAGAATCAACTCTTACTTCGTTTTTCACAATACTATTGGTTGTTAACCCGATGAGAACCGTCTTTTCATTCACTTCGGTTCCTTCTAATATAATACCATTCTTGTCCAATTTACTGTAATCGCATCCTGGTTTTGTTCCTACAACAAACGGTTCATTTTCAATATTGGTAAACCGTTTATCCACAACAGTGTTTGCATTTTTCGAACTTTCTTCATGAGCTTCATATGTACTATAATAAGTTGTTCTAAATAACCCGCGTTTTAGAGAACCTTCGTTTATTAACATGGCATCTTCTACGTTATAACCAGTATAACACATAATAGCAACAATTGCATTTTCACCATAAGGATTCTCTTCATGATTAATATGTTCCATATATCTAGATTTTACAATAGGAATTTGACCAGAGTTGAGAACAACGGCACTTTTATCCATACGATTCTGGAAATTTGTGTGATATAGCGATACTGCTTGTTTACTTTGACCACATGAGAATGAATTACGTGTTGGAGGATTGTTTTCGGGAAAAATGATTTGATTTCCCATCATACCATAACCCAATGAATCATGGATTTCATAGTGAGTATTTTTATTTTTCTTAATGTTCTCCATTGGTTCATTTGAAAACGCGATAAATGCATCTTCACTTTCACTTGGGTCAATATAATCAATAATCGCCTTTTCTTTTAAGAAACGTTCTAATTTAGCAGGGTTGGTTTCGCTTTCTACACCCTTGTATAATTGAAATAATTCATATATTTTAGGAATATTTGGGTTAAAATCGGGAGAACGTTTTTCATTAAATCCGGCAATTAATTCTTTCCATGTAAATTCGCCACTATTTATTTTTCCCATAATTTCTTTGGAATCAAATGATAATTTTCCAGTTTCATCATCTACATAAAAAATGGGTCTGCATATACGACCAGCGTCACTATAAATATAAATTGTATTCTGTTTAATATTGAATGTCGCACTTAAATGAATTGGTAACAATGCATTTCTTCTAAATAATTTAATCATTTTAATAGCGGCCAATGGTTCATTGATAGAACCCGCCCATAAACCATTGACCATTACTTTTGTCCTATTGGATAATACTTGTGGAGAACATTCTTCTACTAATTTCATCCCCGTTTTTTCACGTAACCATTGTATCATAGGTTCTCGTGACATACCTCGGGAAATGTAGGTGGAAATAGCCAAATGTTTATGTAACCCAATATTTCCACCATCCGGGGTATCAATTGGGTCAAAATATCCCCATTGGGAGGTATGCAAAACTCTGGGACCGATTAGTTTCACACCAGAATCCAATGGTAAATTGGTCTTACGTAAATGACTCAACATAGTATTAAATGAAAGACGATTCAAATCTTGTACAATACCAATGCGTTTAGTATGTGTTTGAGCGCCCCAATTTCCTTTGAATGCTTTATTGAAACCGGATTCTACAATGCGGTCTTTAAAGACTTCGCGGTAACTATCTTGAATAAGACCTTCCAAATTTTCTTCATATTGTTTTTTGTTATAATACAACTTCTTTTCAAATTCTAAATGAATTTGTTTCTGTTGCAAGTTATAATATTCACGAAATAAATCGTATATTAGAGAACCTACCAATTCTACACGTTTGTATTTGAAATTATCGCGGTCAGTCGGTTGTTCTAATCCAGTATACACTAACAATAATCGAAATACAATATATCCAAGGTAATATGCCTTTTGTATATAATTCAGCTCTCCAATGTGTGGTAAAAAATAATCCGATAATATTTCCAAAACATAAGTAACAGTGTTTATTTTGGTAAATGATGCGATATATTTAAGAGCGGTTTGTTGATTATTAATTCCAGCTGCATCGTGAACAGATGGTATAAACAAATCAACCATGGATTCGTATTTGTCCAAATCAAGTAAACACGTTGTAATAATATCTTTATCGCTAATAATTCCAAGTGCACGAAATACAATAAAAAGTGGGATTGGCTTACGAACGTTTGGAATATTGACAACAATATTTTTATTAGAGTAGCGTGCAGAAGGTGTTTCCATTTTAACAGATAAAGTTCGAATTGGTTTAGACACATTTTCAGAGACAGAACGTATCTCAGCGGAATATAAGTATTTTTCATCATTTACATCCCGAATATACAACATATTATCCGCAAACTTTTCTTGTGGAATAACGGTTTTTTCTTTTCCATCAATGATAAAATAACCACCAATATCATTTTTGCATTCACCCATAGAATATCGTATTTCGCGGTCCAATCCATTTAATACACAAAAATAGGATTGTAACATGATAGGGAATTTACCTAAATAAATTTTCTCCAATGTGATGGTATGCCTTTGAACATTTTGTGCAACAACTGATTCTTCGGTCATTTCACGAACCATGGCGGCAAGATTGGGCGTCATTTTAACTCTATCCGCATTTTGTTTTTTAGCAGCATCTGTTTTTTTAGCGCCGCCGGTTTGACTACCAGATTGTAATTCATTTTCAAAGTTATCTAAATGTTTTTTAATTTCCTCCATATTTTTAGAAATATTTTCTTTAAAATTACCGGCATTTTGTTGTTTGTATTCATTGTTTTCTGCAATATATTCATAATCGTCGAATTGAACTTCTCCGCCTTTTGAATTTTTAGTGATTTCGTTTATACCTACCATTGTAGGTTCTTCGCCAGCCTTCAAAATACGCACAAACTCAATTTCAACATCGTAATGAATAGTCATGCCATAATTCATATTTCGAATACGGGCTTCATTTGGAAACATATAATGTGAATTATGTTCGTCATATATAACAGGTTTTCCAAAATAGATTTTAGAACCATCTTTTCCACCAAAATACATGATACATTGGTGATAGTAATCGTCAATTGTTTTATCATATTTAGAAGAAATTACCACAGGATTCTTCTCTTTAAAAATTTGATATATTCCATTCTGGAAAAAATCATTGTAAGATTCTATGTGATGTGTTACTAAAGATTGTGGATTGTCTTCAAATTGACGATTTATTATTTTCCATAATGTAGAATTTTCCATGAAACTATAATATAAATTACTATTATATTTTGTTTATTTGTTTTTTTAATAGATTATTTAAGATATTTAGGAATATTCGGTCTAGGAAAAATTTCTTATATTATTTTATAATCGATGGAAAACAAAACATTAGATACTATTTTCGGCCCTTTAAATAAAAAATTCTGCTTATGGTTTTACATTTTATCAATAGCAGGATTCGTATTTTTAATAATTGCAATTGCATTAACTCTATTTATTGGTATTTCTAAACGTAAGGGAATTGATTTCTACGTTCAAATGATAATTGGTTCATTAGCATACGTAATTTTCTATTTCCAAAATCGTTTACTATACTCAATGTGTGTCAATTCAATCTAAATAGAATACTCGCGTGAATAATTATCATCGAAATGATAATAATTATTGTCTATAATTGTCATTTTTTGAATATAAAAAATTGATTGTTAATAATAAATTAAAAACAAATCAGTAATATATACAATGTCATCTACATCAAGCAATCGAGTATTAAGTATATATAAATCACGTAAAACTATTTTAGATTTACTTGACTATCAAGATTATTTAGTGGAAGATTATACAGGATTTAGTATCAATGAAATTGATGCTATGTGCGTGAATTCACAATTAGATTTATTGGTAAACCATAAAAATAATGAAAAAAAGGTATATGTAAAATATTTAATTTCATCAAAAATTCGCCCAAAAGATTTAGACGATATTATTGAAGATTTGATGTATGTTGATAATGTCTTAAAAAAAACAGATACTATCATCATTATTGCAGACGAAGAACCGAATGAATCCATTTCAATAAAACTCAAATATTTATTCGACCATGATGGAATTTTCGTCGTAATTCATAATATTGCAAGATTACAGTTTAACATTTTAGAACATTCATTGAATCCACAAGTTGTTGTTTTAGAAGAAAATCATATGGGAGGATTAATGAAAAAGTACAATCTGAAATCATTGACACAATTACCTGAGATTAACCGATTCGACCCATTAGCATTAGCATTATGTCTACGTCCAGGTCAAGTATGTGAAATGCAACGAGGAAGTTCTACTGCTCTTTCATATAAATATTATCGCATATGTGTTTAATGATTTATCTAATGAATGATTTATCTAATGAATGATTTATCTAATGAATGATTTATCTAATGAATGATTTATCTAATGAATGATTTATCTAATGAATAAATATAGTAATGTCAAATATAAAAAATATAACAGTTGCATATAATCCAAATGATTTTTATTATTATAATGCGACATTTAGTACAACATACAGTAATGATAGAAAGGTAAATACAAATGACTCGTATGCAGATAATAATTTTTGTTTATCAAGAATAGCTGGTAACATTAATTGTAGAACTTCTACTATTACGGGAAATACAGATTTGCAAAAATGTTATGATAAGGAACTTTGTATAAACAGAAAAAATGCCTTGAAAATTCGTGAGATACAATCAAATCATGACGGTGCGGATATGCGAAATATTGATACCTCAGTAGATTATAATCGCGAATTAATGAATTCATATAATTTAGCAATCGGTTCTTTAGGAATATTAATAATGTTTTATTTTTTATATGAATAAATTATATACTTTAATGTCTACATATACATATTTTGATAACACTGGATTTAATAAAAAAAAATATGAAGATGAAATTTCTAAAAATAGAGATGAGTTGGATAAAAAATTAAGTAATTTATATAAAAATAAACAAGTTATAAAACAAACTCAACAAAAAGAAATTAATGCAAATGCATATGCAAATATAATGTTGACTATTTTAGGGACATGTATATTATATTTTGCATTTATCAAAATCACTAAATAAAATATAAAATATTTATATAAATGAATAGTCAATTATTTACACAAATGTCATCGTTAACATATTCTGATTTTTCTAAAAAAATGAATGAATCGCTTTATACAGTAGAAGGGTTGACTTACATTACAACCAACACCAACACCAACCCCATCACTAATACAGCAAATGCTAATATTTCTTCCCATAATGAATTACGTGATAAATTATCAAGAGACATTAAGTATGATTTCAATGGCAATATCCTTCTTTTTTCAGATGAAAATATGCTAATATCAGAACAAATTAAAAGAGATAATGAAATGTTAGTAACCAGTGAAGATAATTTAAAAACGGCAACGTATATAGCAGCAACAACTATGTTTATTGCTGCATTTATTTTAATTGGAATGAAAAAATAATTATAATATATTTATATATAGTATATTATAATGACAAATACATCTACACCGTCAACATATGTATTAACTAATGTATCAGATGTAGATAATGTATTAATTAATGAAAATAAGAGATTGAATGCCAAAAAAGAATTAATTGATAAAGCTGAATTTAGTCAAAATAGAGTACAAGATTTGAATGAAAGTTATCGAAAAAGATACATATACTATAATTATATTGCAGTTGTAGTTGTTATTGTATTATTGATATATCTTGGATTGGTAATATTGCAATATTTTTTCCCAATTATACCTACTTTATTAGTTGATTTAGTAACTATTTTTGTATTTGCATTTATAATTATTTTTGTTTTTTATCATTTAATTATTATATACAGCAGAGATAGATTGAATTTTGACAAAATAAATATGGAAAATGCCAATATAATAAGTAAAGAGGAATTAAACAAACAACGACAGAAAGATATTGCATCTGGAAATTTAAGCGCGGTTGCAGGAATAGATATTGGTAATAATTGTATTGGAGCAGCATGCTGTTCAAATGGAACACAATGGGATGCTGGTAATTTAGTATGCATGGGGAATGGAATATCAGGATTTACTACAATCAATGATTCATTTAGTGGATTTGAAAATTCAGATATAATAATTAACGGGAGTATAGTAACTCCATTCAAACCATCTGAATTTGATAATTATGCAAAAATATAATGTAACGTTATTGTAAATATAAATATGGCAAAAAATAAAAAGAATATTTTTAGTTCATTTCGAAAGGTTGTTACACGACAACTACCGCAAAGACAACCACAACCGCAAAGACAACCACAACCGCAAACACAACAGCAACTACAAAAACAACAGCAACTACAAAAACAAATTGATAAATTGACAAAACAAAATGTAGAGTTAACAACTAAAATAACTGGGTTGAATTTTAATATAAGAGATATTTCAAACCAACAAAAGTTTTATAAAGATAAAATCTACGGTACTGAAAAAGAAACAGGTTTTTTGAATATTATTAAAAAAAACAGTAAATTGGAAAATTTTAGTAATATAGAAGGGCTTGTGGCTACTGAAAAAACCCTAGATGATGTAAAAAGAGAAAATATATTATTAGAAAGTCAAATACAACAAAATACAAATGATTATACCGCAGACGATACTCAGGTTTTTTATAAAAAACAACAATATTATAGACAAAAAGAATTCAATAAGATATTGTACTTTGTTTTTTATATATTAGTATTATGTTTCATTTCATATTTATTCATTTTTAATGCAACAATTGGAATTTATTTAAAAATATTCATAACGATTATTTTATCAATATATCCTTTTATAATTGAGTATATAAAATTTGGTATATATTTTGTAATATATTATTTGTATTCATTTGTATCCGGAGCTCCATTTAACATGGATAGTTATTATGGATTTTCATATACTACATAATAATAATTTTCAAATAATATCAACAACCTGCACATATATTTATATATAATAAATCGGATATTTCTGTAATATTTTTTATTATATAATCTACATTACTATCATTTATATCTTTATGTATTACTAAACGTATTACTTCCGGAGACCAAGCACTTACTCGTATTCCTTTTTCTTTGAAAAGTAAGGCGACGTTATTTGATATTTCTTCTTTTTTCCACGATTTATCATAGGATAGAATATCAATGAAAATAATATTAGTTACTACGGGGTATTTTAGTTGAAAAGATTGTAATAACCCAATAGTATCCGCTATTTTTTTACAACGATTATGGTCATTCAAAAGAATTCCGTTGTCAAAATTATCTAATGCTACTAATCCCATTGCACCTAATATTCCAACTTGTCGCATACCTCCACCAAGAGCCTTTCTGATACGTTTTGCTTTTTCAATAAATTGTTTTGTTCCAATTAATAGAGAACCAATTGGTGCGCCAAGTCCTTTTGATAAACAAACAGTCAGAGAATCGACCAATTCACCAATTTCACTTGGTGGTTCATTCATATAGGTTAATGCATTCCATATTCTCGCACCATCTAAATGGATTGGAATATTTTTATCCAAAGATAATGTTTTTAAATCTTGTAAAAATTTTATTGGTAATACTTGTCCACCACACGCATTATGTGTATTTTCAATGCATATAAGTGATGTAGTTGGTTCGTGAATATCATTATCTCTGATACTCATGCTGATATTTTCTATATCCATTGTACCATCAGGTAAATTTGGAAGAGTTCTTAATGAAACACCGCCAAATTGTGATGCGCCACATTGTTCATATAAAAATATATGACTTTTATCTCCAACTATTATTTCAGAACCGCGATTTGACGACCACGTTAATATTGCAGTCAAATTACTCATAGTACCAGAAGGAAAAAATAAGGCATCCTCTTTATTAAACATTTTTGCGACTCTTTCCTGCAATAAATGAATAGTTTGGTCTTCTCCGTAAACATCATCTCCCACTAAACAATCTAATGTAGATTTTCTCATCTCATAACTTGGTTGTGTAACTGTATCACTACGTAAATCAATCATATTATAATTATTATTATAATATGATAATAAAATAATCTTTATATAAATTTTATTTGTATTTTGTATATTATGAAGTTTTTATTTTTTTCATGAATGATTTATATGCGCCAAAAAATGTTGGTTGATGTACATAGGGTAAATTATTTTCATTACAAAATTCTTCAACAATCGGTGCTATGTATGTGTAATGATGCCCGCAAATATTGGGAAATAAATGATGTTCGATTTGATGATTTATTCCAGAAAATGCCATTGTCCATATTCGATTTTCATTCATAAAATTTCCGGAATTACATATTTGTCGTTTTGCCCAATCGGGTCCATCATAATAATTCTCATGTGTTTCATACAAATCATGGTCAGCTATTACATTCAAATAATATAATGTATTTTCAGTTGTTATATAGAACACCGTAGGAATAATTCCAATGTTGTACAACATGTATATTTTCAAAAACATGATTACTAATGAATCTATGTCATAATGATTAGTATTTGGTATTTTCATATGGTCAATTTCAGTAAATGATAATTGATTTTTGAATGAACTATAAACATACCATATGAATTGAGCAAATGATTGTCCTGGTAATATTGTATATATTACATTCACTAGTGTTTCGATTGAGTAACATTTATTAACGTCAAATACTAAATTTATAGAGTACAAATCTTTATCTGGATCATTTCTATTACCAGTAAAGGAATGGTGATAATAAACGTGGTGATAAAACCATAATGAATGATTCCATAAAAACCAACTATTTGCTATTTTGGAAATAACATTATTTACTTTTGGATTTATCGAAATAGCATAATGTGAACCATCATGTAATAAGTTGAATAAAATGGATACTTCAATCGACGATGCTATTACAGAAAAAAAACATTTTAAAAAAGTATATTCAATGAAATTAATAAGACTTATTACATAGATATACAGTAAAATAGATGATATATTCCATACATACCAAGAAGTAGATGCTTTGATAGATTCTCTATTTGGATATATAGCTTTTACTTTTTCTATCAATTTGTGATAGGTTGTAAAATCGGTATCATATTCATTTTTTTCATTTTTTGATGCATCATCCGTTTCAAGTATTTCATATTTATCTAATGATTTTCGTATTGATTCAATGTTTGAAAAAGCATGATATGATTCAAATAGTGCAGTACAGTCGTGTAGTCCTTTTGTTTTTTTTAAAATTTCAGAACCACCTGGATGGATTTTTATAAATGTTGTTAAATCATATTTTTTTCCATAAATATTCCACATTATACAATAACAATATAATATATTTTTATGTTGTTATTGCAAATTATTTTTACTATAAAATACGTAAAGCAAAATTAGAAATCGTTTTCATTAATATTATCAACAACAATATCTTCTTCATCAGACGATAACCCACCAATCGGCTCGTTATCATAATTTATACGAATTCCTGTCCATGCTCGTTTTTTATCATAACTTCCATACTTTTTATCCATATATGTATGTACTTTTTTGGAACTAGGAGCGCCATTGCTTCCATGAATTGATTTGTACCACATTGAAAACTCATTGGTAATTTCTGATTTTGAAACTTTTCCATCTGGGTCTGATATCATTCTATCCCGAATAAATTCTGCAATATAGTCATTCTTTTCCTTATACGAATTACTGGCGGATAACACTCGCGGGCAATCATGAACTAATCCTTCTGTCTTAAAAGCAATATCTACTAACATTGCAATAAATACTTCACGCCATACTGGAAATTTCTCATTAATTTTGGTATCCTTCAAGAATTGATATGGTTTTTCTGGGTCACCTTGGACCGGAGTATTTGTAAATAATGATTCAAAATCTACAACGCGAATTCTTCTCCATGTTCCGTGGTCTTGACTTTTGATTTCCATTAACACGTTTGTACAAACACATAATTTGAATTGCGGAATAAAGGTTACCATTTCGGTCATATATGGCGCACGGGCTGTAATTGGGTCAAACCCACTGGTTAGTTGTTTCAACACGCCTTCATTTATCTGGTCTCCTTCTTGTGGTTCTTGCATAAGAGCATATCGGACTCCTTTCAATGCTACGATTTCTGGTGCCAATCCACCAATTTTACCTCGTCTATCTGTTATCAGCGAGAGAGGTACATCGCCTTTGTAATCGCCTAAACATTCTTTCATCAAATCGGTCAATACTGATTTTCCATTTGCACCAATACCAACATACATATTGAATGTTTGATTGGACGAAGTTCCTATCAAAGTCGATGCTAAATGTTCCCATATATAATTATATAATTGCGGGTCGGGAAATAGTTTGTGCATAAAATCGTTGATTTCATCGATGATTTGTTTATGTTTTTCTTTATCCAATGGAACATAGTCTATTTTAGTGCATTTTGATAAATGGTCTTCTGGATATCCTTTTCTGAAAACTTTGCGTTCAAAATCAATGACGCCATTGTTGAATGATAATAAATATGGGTTACTATCCAATTGTTGTAAGAATTCTGGGTCATAGAACCATTCCCTGGATTCTCGCATGATGTTGTTCTTCTCATTTGAACTACCTAATCTGGTGCAAATACTCAATATTTTATTGGCATTTTCTTGCATACGTTTTGATTTAGCTTCATCTGGTGGATTCAATGAACTTGCTTGATTCATCAAATTCTGAGCTCGTTTCCAATACAAATTACGTAATGTGGTTGAAATTGAATGACGTAATGTAGTACCAGAATCGTTTTGAATCCAACAATGTTTCTTTAACTTATACCATATTCCTTTGGATACACTTACACAAACATAATCATGTTTATGTAATTGATATAATACACCCGCAATATCAAAATCACCACAACCACGAGAATTTTTATCAGTGCCAAGTTTATCCAATGTAATGGTTTTGATTGTTTGGTCAATATAGAAATCAATACTTGTTTCCCTTACTTTTTTGAATTTTTCAAGAGCATCTTCTCGTGACCAATGCATAATAGAACGTTTTGTCAATCCATGTGGATTTTTCAAATCAAATTTTTGCCACTGTTCATACAAGTGGGATATATTATTAAAATCAAAATTTTCAGCCAATGCACTAAATGCTACCCAAACTAGAAATAAACTATCATGAATGTTACGTAATGCCCATCCAACACGAATCCATTTTAAATATGAACCATTACCATAATATGATTCTGGTAATGTCATGGTATAGTCATGTGCTTCTCGTAATTCATACTCATATGAATTAATTGAATCTAAATATTCGTCAACTGCATCTTTTAATTCATCACGATTTTTTATTTTTAAAATATATCCATTAGTGTCAAAATAATTATCCAATACATTTCGTTTTTGTCTTGTTTGTTTTGCATTCGTTTGTAGACCCCCATTCGATTCTTTTATTTTTATAAATTCACTAGTATGAAATAAACTAGGATGTTCAGTATATCTGGCTGATAATTTTTCAATATTTTCAATGACATCAAAATCTTTTAAATTAATACTGTTTCGAATAACTTCACCATCATCACTATCATATGTGATTTCATATATATATGTTAATTTATAAACATCATGATATGGTTTGCGCGATCCGTATAATTGCCAAGGTGCATCTGCCTTACTAACGCCCTCATCCAATACGCCATCCCATGTATTTACAATAGGGAAATCGGACCATGCTTCTGCAATTTTTGGAATCACTTTTTTCCGTAACAATATTTGTGTGAGACGGTCAGCTTGCAACCCAATAATGATGTGAATACCATCTTTTGTTATATTTTTTTCAACCACACGATTTACGTCATTCTTTTGCATCACATATACATTGAACTTCGTGTTTTCATCAAATTGATATATAGTTTTTAATTCGGCTAAATATATGTCAATTCCATCTTCTATATGGGATATATCATAAAATCGTTTATCCACAGCATAATCAAAGTGTAAATCAATATCTATCAAAATTGGACCATTTGAATCCAACTGTTTTTCGGTCAAATATTCTTCACGATTTTTTGTCAATATTTCACTTGCATACAAACGTAAGAATTCTGGATATTCTTCATCACTTATATAATACGAACCTCCGTAAATTCCAGATATTTTAGGGTCTTGAACTTTATCAGGCATTCTCGTATTTGTATAAGACATATCGCTGTTCTTTGCATTATGTTTCATCAAATAATCATTGAGTTTTTTTGAACTTTTATATTGCATCTTAGGTGATATTTGCACATCATTACCAGTATTTGATTCTGTATTTATTAGACGATTTGTACTCGTCATTGTTGTTGTTATAATGATTATATAGATATTTTTATATATTTTTTTAAATTCAATTTTTTGTATTTTTTATATGATATATTGTAGATTTTAGTATAGATTTCAATTCAACATAACCCATTGTATTTATTATTGTATAACAAAAAATTGATTGAATAAATAAAATAAAATAAAATAATAGTTTTAATATATACAATATAATGAAATTCTGCAATATCTGTTCCAATATGTTATACATTAGTATTAATGAGAATGATACGAATAAATTAATTTACTATTGTCGTAATTGTGGTAACAAAGATGAAACTATTACAGATGAAGGTGTTTGTGTTTTGAATACTCAATTAAAAAAAGGCGAACAAAAATTCAATCATATTATAAATAAATATACGAAATTAGACCCTACCTTACCTCGTATTTATAATGTAAAATGTCCAAACATTGGATGTAAATCAAATACGGAACACGACCATAAATTACCCGAAGTTATTTATATTCGATACGATGATGATAATTTGAAATATTTGTACATTTGTTCGGAATGCGACCATACATGGAAAACTGATGATAATAAATAATTATAGTATGAATTGAATAAAATGAAGAAAATGAAGAATAAGAAAAATAAAAACAAAAAATTGAATGTATTTCTTTTTTAATATATTTAGAAATATTACACTATATATATAAAATGGACGAAAAAGATGAATACCCATCTGATATTGAATCTGAAACAGAATCTGAACCTGAAAATGTATTAGCTTTACCTAAAAAAACAAATTTTAATACTATTAATAAAAATGATGACGAGGATTATGAATATGATGAAACCGAAGAATCAATTGAAAGTGAAATTGAAGAAGAAGATGACGATGCCGATGAATATTTTGACGATAATGTTGATGAAGTAGAAAAAATATTTAAATCAGATGAAGAAAATACAACAAAAACGTCTTTCAATATGATAGATGACGATGACGATGACGATGATGATGATGATAATGACGACGACGAAAATTATTTACAAAAATTCAACGAAAATATAAAAAGAAATGTTATAACTGATTATCATCCAGAACTTCAATTTCATAATTATGAAGAAATAGAAAATTTGACAACCATTATTAGAAATGAAAATGGAACAATTGTTGACCCATTACATCAAACATTACCTTTCTTAACAAAATATGAAAAAACGCGAATTTTAGGCGAAAGAACGCATCAAATAAATTCGGGGGCAAAACCTTTTATAACAGTTGAACCTGATATAATTGATGGATATTTAATTGCATTAAAAGAACTTGAACAGAAAAAAATCCCATTTATTGTAAAACGACCTTTACCAAACGGTGGTTGTGAATATTGGAAATTAAAAGATTTAGAAATCGTTTAGACTGACCTAGATTTCGTTTGTATTTCTTGGCGAATTATCTTATGATTTTCAATATTTTTTATTGGATGATATATATTTTCAGGCGTTATGTTTGTAATATTCCAATCATAACGCCATTGTAATGTTTTATTCATTTCAATTGGATGGTCATATAATAGTTTATGATGTTTCGCAATTGTCGGTATCATTGCCTCAATAAATAACAATGTTTTTGATTCAGCTACGTATTCATCTATTTTTTGTAATAGTTCTCTTGAAAGTCTTGATACACAAATCATTGCATTGTAGTATGGTGGTGGTATGATAAAATCGATTCCATACCAAAACCAATAACTATGTTCTCCATTTTCATTGACTTCATATTCTTTTGTTAAAAGGTGACTATTTGGGTATTTTTTATCTATCGAAACAATTGTATTTATATCATAAAAAAATGCATCATCTTCAAAAAACCATACATAATCGTAAGATGTATTTAATTTACAAAAATAATAAAGCGCTTTGTCCCATGCGATAATTTTAGGAAATCCCAATCGACTTGATGAATTTATATAGTGTTTTTCTTCGGTTTCGGCGTGTGGTAGTATTACAATATTTACATTGGGATATTTGTAGCCATAGATTGAATAGTAATCAACATAATCGATATCTATTATGAAATAAAAATCATATCCATGATATTTATCTATTTTATTTAGAAAGTCTAACCATATTTCATTTGGAGTAAATCCAATTACACAAATCGCGCGTTTTGTCATAAAATGTTTTATACAAAATATAAAACATTTTATTTGTATCATTTTTTGATAAATTTTTATATGCTCTAAATAAAAAAATCGGGGTCATAATTCAAACGTGTACTACTTTTATGATATTCAGTTTGACCACCATGTCCATAATCCCCAATTGCATCTTCTACTGCCATCATAGGATACATTAATGCGCGATTTCCTTGTTTTGTAATTGTCCAATCTGGACTAAAATGAGGCAACGAAGAGTTTACTAATGTTTCATCCGCATAACCATTTCCAAATTTTTCTATCAAAAACTCGGCATGTTTTCTTGTTACCATATACAAATGTGCACCCCAATGTCCATGTTCAGTTGCCGGATAATTATGATATTTATATGGACGGTTTTCAAAATGGTGTTTCAAATGATATCCTTGTATCCAATCTTCAATCGCGTAATTCGTCATATGCCCTAACAACAAAAAATCTAAATTCATTGTTTCAAATTCATTAATAATATTTGGCAAATGATTTGCAAAATCCTTGCGTAAATAAATATCATCTTCGCAAAAAAATCCGTATTTTTTATCTGTTTTTAGAAATAATTTCAACATATCAATATGACCGTATGTAATTGACCAAAGTCGTTTAATTCCTTCGCCAATTGGTTGAGTATCTATTCTAGGGTCCGTTATTTCTACACCTTCAAAAATATTTAGGTCTAATCCCACTTTTGCAAATCGTTCCTTCATATTCTTATATCTCACTGGGTTTTTGTAACATAAACAATAAAACTCACACTGGTTTATAATAGATTCCATATAATTGTGTATCCTATATATTTTTTATATTCTTTGTTCAACATTTTTATATTTTATAAGACCTATAATAAAACAAACAAAAAATTGAATTAAATACAACTGATATACATATATAACCAATACTATAAAAGATGAGTTCAGAAATAAATCGTAAAATTGCGAATCCGGACGCTTTTCGCGAAAATATACGTAGAAAATTCGCAACCATTCTTCAAGACAATACTATGTCAATTAATCTTGAAAAAGGAGTGTATAATTATACTATCAAAGAAGCAAATATTCGGAAAATAGTAAAAAAATGGGAAAATCCTGCTTTTGCACAATTATATTTAGACCGATTACGTTCAATTTATACTAATTTGAAAAATGAAGATTTATTGACGCAAATCAAGCAAAATGAAATTACACCTCAAAGTATTGCATTTATGACGCATCAAGAATTAAATCCAAGTCACTGGCGTGTATTTATTGAACGCAAAATAAAACGTGATGCTTCTAAATATACTTCCAATATTGAAGCATCTACTGATATGTTTACTTGTAAAAAATGCAAATCAAAGCGCTGTACTTATTATGAATTACAAACACGTAGTGCGGATGAACCCGCGACAATATTTGTAACTTGTTTGGATTGTGGCAAACATTGGAAATCATAAATTTTGCCAAAAATGTAAAAAATGAAAATAAAACATAAAACAAAAATGCAAAAAATTGATTCATTCTTTCTTTTACATTTTTATTTCAATAACAACTACTATAATGGGAAACTGTACATCCTTAGAATCAAAACATCAAAATGATATTTGTGCAATTTGCAATGAAAATATTGATATTCAGAACTTGCTAATGTGTGTTAAATGTAATATATCATTACATGAATCATGTTATGATAATGCGCCGAAAATAATTAACGATGATACTAATTATAATAAATGTACTAAATGTCCTCTATGTGGATGTAAGGGATGTATTGGTAAATTTCCTTCTATAAATTCAAAATAAAAATAAAAATAAAACCTAAAAAATTGATTTGTTATGTATATTAATTCTTTTCAATAAAAAGGAATAAAATGGTAAACAGTTCATTTTTGAAATCAAATTATGATAATGAAATTTGTGCAATTTGTAATAAAAATGTCGATGTTAAAAAATTATTAATTTGTGTTCGATGTCATGTATCACTACATGAATTATGTTATGATATTTGGACTTCTATGAATAAAAGTTATAACATATGTCCCATTTGTAATCGTATTGGATGCGTTATTAAATTTCCTTGTATGAATTCAAGACTATAAAAAAAATATACAACATTCAAAATACATATGGGAAATGTCATTTTAATGGCTCATATCTTTTATTTTTTTATTATTCTTCAAGTGACATTAAATTCACTAATTTTACAAATATATTGATAATATCCAAATAGTAATCCATGGATGCTGTTATGAAATCCCCATAATAATCTTTTTGTAATATTTGGTTTGTATCGTATATTATAAATACAGAGAACAATGTCAAACCAAATATTAAAAATCCTTTTACAAAATTTGAATAATTACCCATAAACATGGTTACAATTTTCACAATAATATATAACAATAGTATCAATAATAACCATCCGCCAAAACGTTGGCTAAGTTCTACTCCAAATAAAATCATAA
>Ga0214921_10000368_pt1:0-25000 | contig 85872 bp, 86 predicted proteins | sample LL1505_MetaG_FD_177992 | JGI IMG/M metagenome (GOLD analysis project Ga0214921, IMG submission 177992) | Freshwater microbial communities from Lake Lanier, Atlanta, Georgia, United States - LL-1505 | ecosystem: Environmental > Aquatic > Freshwater > Lake | place: USA: Georgia... | reverse complement strand
TGGATATACTATTCATCATTTGCAATACAGAATGCTTTCCCATGTTGCACCTTATTTAAATATTTCTTTAACACGGAAAATAAATACCAATGTCCAAAAAGAAACAGACATGAAAATACCTATGAACATTAGTAAACCAGTCATCGATTTTTCGAAACCCCAATATAAATATCCCACCACATTCCATGTAATTGCCGATATTCAATTTGATATATATCATCTGTTTGCATTTGGTAAAAACAAATCGTTGGTATATTACAACGTATCATGTATACCAGATTACAAAACAAGTATTTTCATGAATGGATTGTTCCGAAACATTCGTGAAAATAAAAATCTGGATTATATTGAGGAAAGTGATGATGAAGATGATTTTGAAAATGTCGCCGAAGATAGATATGTAGATGTCAATAAAACATTATTAATCGAATGTATTTTTAGTGCTAAATTCAAAAAATGGATTCCAAAACGTGTTATGCCAAATGGGTCGATGGTAGTTCACATTAATAAATTGGCGAATATTTTCAACCAGTAGATTTGTTCCGAAACAAATAAAAATACGTGAATAGTGTATCTAATACAAATCCTGTTATGCTAAATAAAAACAATATATACTCCATTGGTGTTTTGTTCTCTATTCTGTAAAAATACAAACATAACAGTGCAAAAAAAGGAATCGCAAGTATATCACCTATATTACTTATATTATTTATTTTCATTATATAATATTTGTATATATTATAATGAAAACAATGAAAACTACAAAAAACAATACGCGAAAAAGAAAATGGTCGTTGAAATACAAAAGAAGTATTAACTGTAAAAAACCGAAAGGATTTTCACAACGCCAACATTGCAAATATGGAAAAATACCAAAAACATTGAAGAAAAGTTACAAATAGATTTTTTATACTTTTGTATTGAAGAACATGTATTCGTATTTATCATAAGTATTATCACGATATAAGGATTCCATGTGATAGACTGTAATATCTTTTACAATAGTTGGAAGATTCACAGATGATAATTTTTTTTTCATAAGTATATTTGTTTCTTGCATATCTTCTTTGTTTATTTCTATTTTAGATGCTTCAATAGAATTGTGTAACTTTTGTTTCATTTTTGACACGTTTATTTAGTTATTTATTTTTATTGTAGAAATAAAAATAAATTCAATTTTTTAGAGTCGATTCAATATTTTCAATTTCCGTCCTACGTTTATGAATAATGATTTGACGTTTGAATTCTTGGGCTTCTTTTATGTGTCTATCCAGTAAGTGGACATTTTGAATGTGTAAAGGTGTAAAAGCCCATTATTTTATATATTGTTTATATAAAATGATATTTGAAGAAAAAACTAAAAAACAAATAAAAAAAGAAAAAGAAGATTGTTTAAAATATGAGAAACAAAAACTTCTTGATTTGCTTTATGAATTATTTGAGTTTTTTGAAAAAAACATACATGCAGATAATTTTGATAAAATTGATGATTATATAATATCTATAACAAGATTATTATTAATAATAGAAGAAAACCATTTTATTAGTGTTCATGAATTAGACAAAAAGTTACATAAATTTGAAAGTTACAAAACATTTAAAGCAAAAAATGCTTCTATGAAATCAATAAAAAATAATAAATCAGATGGTGGTGGTGGATTTCTTCATTTAGCAATTTTAGGAATTGGTATTGCGGCATCATTAGTAAATTTAACGTATGCTGCAATAGGTACAACAGTAGGTGCTTTAAATGAAGATAGAATGGTAAAAGGGTTTGATTCTTTGGAAAAAGCGCGAGCATTTAAAATTGCAATGGAAAATACAGGAGGTAGTTGTTTTTTTAATACTGAATTACAAACAAAAGATAAAAGTGAATTTAATAAAACGGTTGATATTTTTGAAAAAACACATGCACCAATAATTATAGAAGATGATATAAAAGATTTTCTTAACAACAATCCAGGAGCAACATACGAAGATTATGTGCCATATTCACATAGATTTAATATAAAAGGAACACTAAAATATATTAGAGAAAATAATATTACTATAAATGCAACTGGTAACGACCACTCCATGAACGATGGCAAAATAATTACTGCTCATAATGAGAAAAATTTATTTAAAAGTTGGGAAGATACATTGAAAATTACAAGAGTATTTTCTGAAAAAATTTATTCAAATTGGGAAAAATATACAAGTCCAGACACCGGAGATATTTGTATATTTTTTATGGGATTTAGGGAATTCGACGTAGCTCATGCTTTTAATGGGCTTGTGCGGAAAGTAGGTGAAGAGTATAAAGTAGGAGCAATAGATAGCAATGATTATACAAACCTTATTGATATTGATAGCAATGATAATATTGTTTCTGGTAAAGCATATAGAACTGGTTGGATAAGAGTTGAAGAAGGTTTTTTTACACCAGAAGAAGAAAAACAATTAGGTGATGCTGTTATTATAACAGATAATCCTTTTCTTTCTGTATTTGATAGGTATAAACAAGAGATAAATTTATTTGGTTATAATTTATATAAATATAGAGATTGGAACAAGCCAACTTCTGTGTTTGCAATAACATTTGAAAACAATATGGCGGAAGAAAATTATGGTAATTTCCCTACACCTACGACAGGTAACATGGCTATTGTTGATTTTGGGGTAACACAATTTGAGGCTTTCATTGAAGCGAAAAATATGATTAATAGAGTAGCGAGTAGTTATTTTGAAGCTATAGAAAAACACCCCGGTTCTACTTTTGGTGGTAAGAAAATAAGCAAAAAACGATTGAAAAAAAGAACTAGAAAAACGAAAAAGAAAAGAAATAATGAAGATAATCAAATTTAGAGCAACGCGTCTAAAAAATGTTATAAAGTCGGTTTAGGTTGTAATGAAGACTTTTACATATTTTTATATTTTTTTATATGAATATACTATATAATGGGAGGTGTATCTCTTGAAAATTCAACTGCTGGTGTTTTATTACAACCATATGTTAGTGGATTGAGCGGTTCTTCTTATCAATATGGTTCAAAGACCATTGGTGGAAAAAAATCAAAGAAATCCGCTAAAAAATCCGCTAAAAAATCAAGAAAATCCAAGAAAACATGCAAGAAATGGTTTCCTATGCTTGGATTCTAATTTTCTAAATTATCCAATGAAATCAAACATTTACGAATCGGGGGCGTCTTCGTCGTTCAAAGATTTAGGCGTTTCTTCGTTCATTTTTTTCGGTTCAAAAACATGCGTCCAAGTTTTGTCGGTTTTCCAGTCCAAACTCATATTCGTATATTTATTACTATCGATTTGACGAATACGATAATTTGCCTTTTTATAAAACGCACGACGCTGCTTCCACTGGTTTTGAAACAAATCATGAGAATCTACAATATCCACTATAATCGGATTCTCATGTTTTACACGTAATATACGACCAACAGATTGGGTTATATCTGTTTTAGGCGTTACCATTACCAATGATGATAATGTTTTTATATCCAACGCTTCTGCTGCCATTGCATAGGTTGCCAATACAATTTGTTTTCCTTCGGTTTCTTGTAAATTACACTGTTTCATTCCGCCTACATAATATCCTACTGATGCAATTTTCTTATGTTCTATTGCATCATGTAAATACGTCAATAATGACCGATTGTGACACAATATCATGATTTGATTGTCTGGATTTTCCTGGATTAAATCGCCAATAACGCGAACTATAAAATCACTCCGTGGTCCGAACTCGCACAATTTTGAAATCATGGTACTGTATTTCGGACTTCCGCGAAAATCATATTCCACTTCATTGAATTCGTTATCCTTTGAAAGATAATTTATTGCACGTACACATACATCATCATCTGAATTACGTTTTTTTTCACTATATATTTTTTCACCAATGAACATAAACAACACTTTTGTCAATTGGTCTTTTCTATCTACCGTGGCTGATATACCCAACATGAATGGTGTAATTGTTTTCAATAATGTTCTTGAAAATTGTTCGCTACCAATGCGATGCACTTCATCTACAACAGTGAGTCCAAACGATGAAAATGCGTCCAATGAATATTCTTTATCATAGATGGTTTGTATCATACCAATTACTATGTCTTTTTCTTCTATATCAAAAGTAGGTCCTTGTATTTTACCAACCCGCGCCGTTGGCAAGAATTCCGATATACGTTCTATCCATTGGTTCATCAAGAATTCTTTGTGCACGATAATCAGTGTCTTTTTTTTCAATAATGATATTATTTTCAGCCCCATTACGGTTTTTCCTGCGCCACAAGGAACTTCCAAAATTCCACCACTGCATTTATGATGCGAATTTATGCATATAGGTTTATCCACATATTTCATATATGCGTCAACAATATGGTTTTGATAATCGCGCAAAGGTTTTGCAAATGGAACGTCAATATCATCCCCTTCGCATATTTCACTTTTTGCAGGTAATCCATATCGTTGTATTCCATAAAAACGTGGTATGTATATTTTGTTCGCATTTTCACGAAAGACCGCGAATTCGGTTTCTGGTGCAGCCGCCCCGGGCCCAAAAACAACCGGTTTCACAGTCAAATCTTTGTATAAGAATGCCAAGTCATCTTCTTTCAATGCTTGTTTTGGTATAGTATACCCTTTTTTTCCTAAATATGCGGAATTACAGATAGTATTTTTGTATTCTTCATTCAATAAAACAACTGGTGTTGGATTTTCAGATTTAGCCGATTTCGGTTTTTTAGCATAAAATTTTCTATAATTCATTTTTGTCGAACGGAATTATAATAAACTTCTATATTTCTTTTGTTGATGTTTCGAATTTTAGGAATATACAATCAATTTTTGGGAAACGATATGATAAAAAAATATAAATCTACATTATATAATGAAACTATCTTTACCAGCATCGTTGAAATCATTCAGTATTTATGAAATGGTATGGCTTTTTGTGTTTATCATATACATTGTATTTCCAATTGAAGCCCCTTTTGAAATTGCACAATATCTTGATTCTGCATTAGGTATGGCCATCATCTTTTGTATTACTGTTTACTTGTTTTTATACACAAATCCAGTTTTAGGTATCTTGTTTATTTTTGTTGCGTATGAAATGTTACGCCGCAGTTCAGCTGTAACTGGACGTGTTGCTATTATGCAATATACTCCATCTGAACCTAAAAGACAAGCTGAAATGAAAGCCATGAATCCACCAGAGCAAAGAACATTGGAAGAAGAAGTTGTTGCCATGCGCGCACCACTTGGACAAAGTCCACCAACAATGTTTACTGAAAGTAGTTTCAAACCAGTTGCCGATAAAGTCGGTGGTGCATCTTTATTTTAGATTTTTTATTGTGTAATTTATTAACCATGAAAAATAAAATATCAAATCTAGTTGATTTGATATTTTATTATTATTTTTCTGTAATAAAACCTACGAAAGGGCCAACTATGAAGATTGCAGAAAACAAACCAAATACACTAAGCATTGCTATTGCAAAATTTTTTCTTTTTGCTTCATCTTTCTGACCTGCCAGATTTCTTTTAATTTTACTTTTACTTTTCCTTTTCCTTTTTGTTACAAGACCAAGTAAGATACTAGATATTGCTATTGATATCATAGCTACAATATGACCGTAAACGTATTTAGATTTAGAAAGTTCAAAAAAATCAGGTATATACGTAAAAACTACCCACTCTAACGCATAATAAATTTCTTTGCTCTCTGTACTAAACTGATAATCTGCAAAATCTGGATCTTTACTTAAAACCATGTACGAAATAATACCTGATATTCCTATTAATACTGTAAAAAATAAACCTGCTAAACTTGTAGCACCATCTTTTATAATAAAGCCACCAATGGTCATACCTAAAAAACTCCAACATAAATAAAATAGTACAAATAAAACAGTAAATTTCAAATTGGTATCTTCAATCTTAGTCTTGAAAACGTATTTATATAATGGCGGACCACCAACTATTGAAACGGACAATATAATAACAAACATTATCATAGTAAATAATAAATTAACCGTTTTATTTTGGGATGCACTACCAGTAGTCAATCCTACAATTGTAGTCTCTGGTATAACTGAATTGCCTTTTTCATCAATTGGATAACAATCCATTTCGCCTGATCTAAGACCCTCTACAAATCCTTCTGTAAAATTTTGAAACCCTTCATTTCCAGAAACATTTTGTAAAATATTGTAATTTTCGTTATATCCCGAGAACAATTGACATGGAACATATTTGTCAAACCCATTTTTAACATTGATTGGTTCAGTAAATACAACCACAATATCATCACCACTTTTATAAAAAATATACTTTTGCAATTTATTGAACATACTATTCAAATTTACAGTCATTTTTAGTTTTTTGGTTATAAGTTTTTCTGAATTATCAATAATTTTATCCAACTGATTTGCAGATGCATTTCTAGTGTTTGTTATTAACGGGAAACATATATACATCTTATTAGTTCCGTTTGTAATACGTTTGTTCTCTATTATTAGTTCTCCGTCATATTTTACTCCATTTATATTATGTGTTTTTTTGAAAATATATAATTTATTTGACATATAATTTATTGTAGGTTCTCCGGATATGAAAATAGTATTTGGTTTAATGACATTTTCAGGCGTAAAGTATGGAATTTTTATATAACCACCATTATTGGGAGTTCGTTCATATTGACTCAAATATATAGAACAATCATAATAATTGCATAATACTTTTTTATCATTCGCAATTCTAACAGAATCACTTATATCAAAACTCATTATATAATATATAATTATTATATAATTATTTGTAAAATACTACAATGCGATTTCTTTCCTAAATATATGGAATATATGAAAATGTACTGTTCTCATAAATCGTAGCTACAAAAGTATCTTTGTATCCTTCAACATATACAGTATCATTATTATGTATTTCATCACATCCATATTCGCCTGTGCAACTTTTACCATTTAAACTTACTGGTAATTTAGTATTCATATTACCAGTATTTGACATAGTATAATATTGCCATTTATCACGTCCATTCATTGCCTTACGTCCCATTAATGGTAGAATCATTTCGCCATCATGCGCATTGCGAATATTTGGACGAGTTAATATACCCATTTGCGTATAATCCATTCCTGAACCGCGGGTTTTGATATTAATAGGAATACCACGAACATCCGCAGAATCGCGAGGGAAATAATAACCATCATTTCTTAATGGTGGATTATACGGGTCACTCATTGCGTCATTTCGTGTAGAAATCCCAACCAATGATGGCGGTGGTGGATTAGGTGCAGATAATACTACTATATTCGATTCATGTTTGTTTGATTTTGTTATGTGAATATAATAAAGGTACGCAACGATAATGAAAATGATAAATAACATAACCAACGTCATATTCTCAATACATATTACTCCTGGTAAACATTTTTTAGCCATTTTATATATTTGGAATATATTATATTTTTATTTTTGGAAACTTTGGAATAGGTATTATTTTACACGAATAACATTGTTTTGTAGCACCTTCCCATGTACTTGCCATATTTCTTCCAATGACTGAATATATAAAACAATCAATTTGTTGGATTATATCCCATATCATTTTTTCAATATTTCGTAAACCTAATGCAAAAAATAAAAATCCAATTGGTGAATATAACGTTTTTCCTAAAATATCTAGCGAATACCATTTAAAACATTTTGGCAGTGTTACTATCATTTTGAATCCACACATAATGTAACTAAAAATGGATTTAAAAATATTGAAAATGAAATCGAAAAATTGACCGATGGCTTTGAAAACATTACCAATTTTTTTAAAAAATTTACCTAATTCTTTCAATGGGTCTTTTGCCATATTTAATAAATAGTATCTTATATATTTATTAGATATGATTTTTCATTAATACTATTATTTAGTAAAATCAAAATTTGAGAAATTTTGAATTGTACTATTTAATTTTGATATATTTGTTAATAATTCTTTTGCACTGCTTTTAAGGTCTTGTAAATTTTCTTTTTCTTCTTCTAATCCTTCTTTTTCATCATCCATTCCTTCTTCTAAGCCTTCTTTTTCATCATCCATTCCTTCTTCTAACCCTTCTTTTTCATCATCCATTCCTTCTTTTTCATCTTCTAAACCTTCTTTTTTTTTCTTATCTTTATCTTTTTCATCACCATCAGTACCTTCTTCAAATCCTTCATTTAGCGATGAACCATATTTCAATATATTTGTCAAAATTAACGATAAAAGTAAAATAACCATCATGTTTTTACTGAAAAAAGATGTAATGAACCCAATTAACATGAATATTGCAACATGGGTATAATTACCAGTGTTTGCAAATAAAAATAGATTTAAAAGTGAAAAAATGAATACTGCATATAGTAATACTTTGTTATGTAATAAATCATTTCTTCTAGTAAATTTACTAAAGACATTTGACAACGGTTTTCTCATTTTTCCTACAACTGAATTAATTTTGTTTTTCAAATTCATTATATAATTAATTACTATTTTATTTTTGTTTTTGTTTTTGTTTTTCATATCTATATTCATGAATCGCCTAAATCGTTTTCAATAGAACTGTTATCATTCTCTAATTCATATGTAGATGGTATATCTCCCGAATAAATATCCAATACTTCTTTTACTACTTCTTCACGTTGAATATCGTTTCTTGAAAATTCAAAACTGGATATACTTGATGAACGTTTTCCCTTAAACTTATTCAAAAAATCATCTAAACCATTGAATTCGTGATTACGGTCAAATTGCTCTAAATCTCCGGTAATTACTAAACGGCTGTTCTCACCTAGTCTGGTTAACAACATTTTCATTTGGGAAATAGTAGAGTTTTGCATTTCATCAGCTACTATCCATGAATTTTTAAATGTACGTCCTCTCATATATCCAAGTGGAGCAATCTCGATTATTTTTTCCTCCATCAAATATTGTACTTCTTTTGGACTGATAAAATTATACAGTACATCATAAATCGGTCTGACCCATGGCGCCATTTTTTCTTCCAAGGTTCCGGGTAAAAATCCTAATTCTTCATCTACGGAAACCGATGGACGTGTAAAAATGAGTTTATCATATATACCTAATAAAAAATACCGTATACCATGTTCGGTTGCAAGTAGTGTTTTACCAGTTCCAGCGGGACCAGTTACTACGACGATTTTCTTTTCTTTGTTCTTCAATTTGGAAACAAATTGCTCTTGGTGCTTGTTTTTTGGTTTTGTGAATTTCGATTCAAATTGTGTTTTTTCTTGTTTTGACATGTAACTCATGCTCTCGTATATTTTCTTTTGATTAGAATATTGCTTATCTTTATCATATTCAGAATAATATTCATTAATTAATTCTTTTTCGTTTTGCTTTTTAGCCTTACGTCCACGTTTCTTTTCGTCTTTTTTTAATTCTCCTAGGTTTTCCTTGGAATTCTCTAAATTAGATGCATCCATTTTATAATACCCTTTTATTTTATTTTTTTATTATAGTCGCATTTGATATCTTTTAGTATTCTGTTACGATGACTGCTATTATGATGTTATATTGTTGAATACAGTTTTATTATAGAAAATATATTATAAACTTGAATAATGCAGCCATTTTTGTAATTACAAATTGTAATTTGTAACTCACAAATACATTTATAAAACGGTATAAAAATCTAACGAGTATATTATTTAGGAAGAATGTCCGAGGTATCGCCAAACACCCCATTTGTTGAACCGCTGTTAAAACAAGACGATAGTCGCTACGTAATGTTTCCAATTCAAGACAATGATATATGGAATATGTATAAACGCCAAGTTGATTGTTTTTGGAGACCAGAAGAGTGTGATTTATCCAAAGACCTTGGTGATTGGGAAAAACTGAATGCGGATGAAAAACACTTTATTTCTATGGTGCTTGCTTTTTTTGCGGCATCGGACGGACTTGTTACTGAAAACCTGGCATCGCGTTTTATGGGCGATGTTCAATTATCCGAAGCTCGCGCATTTTACGGATTCCAAATTGCTATGGAGTCAATACATAATGAACAATATTCCTTACTCATAGACACGTATATAAAAGATTCCGCCGAAAAAACAAAATTATTCCAAGCCACCAAACATTACCCTTGTATTGCAAAAAAAGCTGATTGGGCAAAAAAATGGATAAATGATAATCGCAGTTCATTTGCATCACGTTTGGTCGCATTTGCCGCAATTGAAGGTATTTTCTTTTCATCCAGTTTTGCATCTATTTATTGGATTAAAAAACGCGGGCTTATGCCAGGTCTTACATTCACAAACGAACTAATCTCACGTGATGAAGCATTACATACAGAATTTGCCATTCTATTATATAGTAAATTAGTAAAGAAATTGAATAAAAAACGTATTTATGAAATTATACAAGAAGCCGTTGAAATCGAAAAGGAATTTATTACAGAGGCAATTCCATGTAGAATGATTGGTATGAATCATAAATTAATGACTCAATATATTGAATTTGTAGCAGACCGTCTTATTCTTCAACTAGGATATGATAAAGTATACAATGCATCCAATCCATTCGATTTCATGGAATTAATCAGTATTGAATCCAAAGTGAATTTTTTCGAAAGAACAAATGCTGAATATGCTTTGGCCAATAAAACATGTGATTCCAATGTCTTTGAATTTAGTGCCGATTTTTAGAGAAACACGTATAAAATTGAATGATATTTTTATAAAATAAACTCATTAAATACAATATCCATAAATCATGTTCACTTTATTAAATATAATCGCTTTTATTCTTTCCGTATACGTAATATATACTATTGTTGAAATGTGTAAATCACAATACTATACTATGGAATCATTTATAAATATAAATAATGATAAAAATTGGGTTATCATTATTTTCAGACAAATTGTATTCATAATTACCGCCACGTTACTATGTGTATTTATGCATAATTTACATAATAATCATCCAGTAAAACCAAGAAAATTTGCAAAAATTGTGCCAATATAAAAACCTGCTATGGTGACGGCGGTTTGGTTTTGTTATATATATCCAATGTTCGTGCACTCGCATCTGTTGCATCTACATATTTCGGCATCCAAAAATAGGGGACTATTTTACCATGTCCCGGATAAAAATCTTCAAATACTTTTCTATAATATGCTTGTTCGGCCGTGGTAGGTGGGTTTTCTCCATATTCTTTTTTTTCTACATCTTTCATCTCGTTTGATGCATATTCTTGTAATATTTCATATAATGAATGTGATTGATCACTTACACCATCACTAAATGCTTCTTTTCTTCTCCACAAAATTTCTTTTGGTAATAATGGTTTTCTATTACTATTTGAAAAATACAAATAATCAAATGCTTGTCTTACTAAAAATTTCTCACATGTTTTGTTTGTATTAAATCGTATATGCGCTGGTATAGATAAATAATATTGAACCCAAGCTCTATCTAAAAATGGGGTTCGTGGCTCTAATCCATGGGATGAAATACATTTATCTGAACGCAATACATCAAATGCGTGGATATCTTTCAATAATCTACGACATTCTCGGTCAAATTCCAGCACATCCGGTGCCAAGTCCATATACAAATACCCACCACATAACTCATCCGACCCATCGCCATTGAAAATCACTTTGGCATCACTATGTTCTGATATATACTTACCCAATAAATAGTTACCTATACTTGCACGGACAGTCGTTGTATCATATGATTCTATATCACGTATTACGTCGGGTATTGCATTTGTGAAATCGGACTCTGTTAATAAAATTTCGGTATGATTACTTCCAATGTATTCTGCGACGATTTTTGCGCAACGTAAATCTTCGGAACCAGATAATCCTATACTGTATGTTTCTATTGTAGGTAATCCATTTTTCTTATGATATTCACTTACTAATGCTGCGATTAAACTACTATCTAAACCTCCGGATAACAAACATGCGATTGGTCGTTCGGTGGTAATGCATCGTTTTTCTACTGCATTGATTAAGTAATTTTGTATGTTTGAAATTACCTTGTTTATTTCACCTGAAATACTTCTACGCGTTTGATAACAAAAACTGGTTGTATGGTATTTTATATTTTTATGTTCTAATTTCCAAAATGCAGATACAGTTGTTGGTAATATATATGTTGAATATGTTCCTGGTATAAAATGTTCTATTTTGTATGTTTTTTGTGATGCTGAAACAAACTCAGATAACACCTTCAATTCTGATGCAAACCCGATACAATGTTCTTTGTCTAGCGATTCATCTTTATTGTGCATAACATATAATGGGCGTACACCATAAGGGTCGCGTGCAATAAATAGGCGTGCTTCATTTGTATATATACGTTGGTCTAATAATATAAATGAAAATACTCCGTCTAATAATTGGAGCGTATGTTCTATACCATACTTTTTATACAAATGAATAATGACTTCACAATCTGAATTCGTTTTTGGAATTATACCCATTAATGCATACAATTCTTTATAATTATATATTTCTCCATTACAAATTAATAAAATGTCATCTTGAATCAATGGTTGATTTGATGCAGTATTCAATCCATTAATTGCTAAACGATGAAATCCATACATCACTTTAATTCCTACTTTGGATAAAGTGGAAAATTCTGGGCCTCTTTTTTCTCCTTTTTTAAATTGGGTTTCAATAAAATTGGATGTATATTGTGATTCAGATTCATAATTTAGCAAAGAAAATATACCACACATTTTGTAATAGTAAGAATAATAGAATAATAATATGATAACTCTATGTTTATTTAATTTAGAATAAATCAAATAAAAATATAATTATGTAATATACATGGATTTTGACAAGTATATACAATCAAATAATACAAGTATTAAAAAATATGAAACAATCGGTTTAAAAGCAGCTTCATATAAAAAAATGAATGAAAATTTTTCATCATATTATACCAATAATCAAAAACAAAATATTATTGAAACTAAACCAATTTTAACAAATAGTATAAATAACACTTATTTTTTATCACTTGTTGAAGATAAATACAACAAAGATAATGATAACGAAATACCCGAACTTTCAAAAAGTAATTTTAAAAAACCAAGTCAGAGAAATGATTATATTACACAATTTTATATAGGTTCGTTATCAGCAGTTGGATTATATATATTATTTCGATATTTGTATGTTAAAAAATGATGGATGTTTACCAATATTTATTAGATTTTCTCATTCTTCTTGATTTTCTGGTTTTTTTCATTTTGGGAGTTTTCATTTTGTACATTTTTTTTGTTTTTCTAATCGATTTTGGTGATTTTTTGCTCATGGAATAGTATCCTCCTTTTGACATTTATATAATATATATAGTATATATTATATAGCTAAATATTTTACGGTTAATTGTATTACATTTTGTAACGCTTGTAAATTTCAAGTGCTACTAAACCACCGAAAATTTGTGATAAACAATAAGGAATGACTTCTACACTTGGTAATTTACCTGCTGCGGCCATTGCAATGGTTACAGCTGGGTTAATATGTCCACCAGAAATACTAGCTGTTAATAATATGGTTAGGGCTAATGCAGCGCCTATTGCTAATGGATTGCCAGTTGCTAAAATTACATAAATAAAAAAGAGGGCTCCTAAAAATTCGACTAAATAGTTGTACATTATGTATTTATATATATTATAAATATTTTTTTACAGATTTAATAGAAAATTGGAGCATTTGTTATATTTTTATTCGTTACTTTGGCAGGAACAGATGAACCTCCGCTACGCATTCTATGCAATGCTTGTCTTTCTACATTTCTATCGGTTACAGTAGTAAATGAAATTGGCGCTGCGCTACTATTCAATGAACCGTTTGCAATTTGGTCGACTCTTCTATTTGCAACTATTTGTGATGCATCGCGGTTTCCATAAAATTTCTTTTTATTTTTTTGAGCATTTGTGATTCTTGATGGTTGAAATGTTTCCATATAAATCTGACGATTCAAAGCAAACGTGGTTGTTCCATCAGATGTAATATCCTTTTGTGGCATTGCTTTAATACTCCTTAATGTTCCATTATTACCAATGGTTTTATTATATCGTAATCCAGGCATTGAGAACATTGTATTATATATTCATAATACATTATTTTTACACGTTGAAAATGCTTTTTTTCTAAAAAGAATTTTCATATATCTATCTTCTTATTGCCATAATAGCACTGTATGCAGAATTGTTATAACCTCCATTTGATACATCATTATAATTACGATTTACTGCGCGCAATTTTCTGAATCTTGTATAATCCGATGAATCTGGAACGAATTTAACATTGGCCGATGTTACTGGAATTCCAGTTGTATCGCATGTTTGAACAGGTTTTCGTAGTCCACGTTTTGTGATGACGGTTGATGTACTTACTTCTGCTGGTCCTCCACATGCAATATTTTTTCTTGATAGAAAATCACCTAAACCATTGACAGCACGGAATGGACCGATTGCTCGTCTCATTCCATTCATACTTCCAGTTGCATATTGTGTATTCCAACCATCACGAACTATACGACGCATTATAACTTGTTCACTTCCTTTGTAATTATTAATTGTTTGAACTGGTGAGATTCCTTGATATCCTCCTCCTAAACTTGTATTATTTGACATATTGTTTTGTATAATATATAATAGAAATATATTTTCGATTCATAATATATATTTATTTCATTTGAATGAGTTCTAAATCGGATAGTAGTGAAAATGAAACGGAATCTGATTCCAGTATGAGTGAAGAGAGTCCGGTATATTTAGAAAATTTGGAACATATACATGACATCGCAGAATTAGAAAAATTAACATCTCAAAATGTTAATGTAATTTTTGATGCTGAGTGTGTTCGCAAGCGCTCGAATTGGAGTAAATCTTCTACTGAATATAAGTTTGATACGCCTGCATTTAATCCTAAAAAGTTATTAGAATCAATACCGACACATTCTCCTAAATTAAATGCCCTCCTTTCAAAAATAGAAAGTTTAGATAAAAGTGATATGAAAAAACATGGAAAATTATTCAAACATTTCATTTTTTCTGATATAAAATCCAGTAGTTTTGGTGCTAAACTCATTGCTGGTGCACTTATTGCTAAGGGATTTAAACTTGGATATAATGCTTCAATAAAAAACGCAGTACCCGCTGTACAAGAAACTGTTGTAGAAGAACCTGTTGTACAAGAAACTGTTGTACAAGAACCCGCTCTACAAGAACCCGCAAACGTAAGTGGTGGTGCTCCTACTAAACCGAAACAATATGGAAAAATCGAATTATTATCAGACGAAGAACTCGCAAAAACACCTGGCAACAACTTTTATTTATTGGCATCCATTGGTGTATATGACCAACCAATCAGTGTTAAACAAAAAAAGGCAATATTACAAAAAATGAACCAACGTCCTGAAAATATCAATGGAGAACTTGCTCGAATTATTGTCATGGACAGTGGATTCAAAGAAGGAATCGATTTGTTTGATATTAAATATATTCATATTTTTGAACCCCAAGTCACTGCTGCGGACCAAAAACAAGTCATTGGGCGTGGAACGCGCACTTGTGGTCAAAAGGGATTGGAATTCCATCCTACCCGGGGGTGGCCATTGCATGTATTTATTTATGATGTTGATATGCCAGAGCCAATACGTAAATATATGGCGAATTCTTCTACTGCATTTGATTTATATTTGAAAGCATTGAATATTGATGTTCGTCTTATTGAATTTACTCATGATTTGGAAAGGGCTACTATATTTGGTTCTGTTGATTACGAATTAAACAAAAATATACACAGTTTTTCTATTGCAAGAGGAGAAGAAGAAGAGGAATCTTCTGTTTCAACGAAGTCTACTAATGTAAAACCCCCAATAGTCAGTTCTTTACCCGTCAGTTCTTTACCCGTCAGTTCTTTACCCGTCAGTTCTTTACCCCAAGTTGTTCCTGAAAATAGTGTTGTACAACCATCAACCAATTATAGTTCTTTACGCTCAACTGTAAGTTCACTTGGTAGTGAAAGTCCTATTGTACCTGAAACAAATGCAATGAGTTCCACTGAAAACGACTCAGTTACTTCTGAAAATACACAAGAAACACCATCAAATGTAAGTGTTGAACCTGAAAATACACAGGAAACATCATCAAGTGTAAGCGTTGAACCTGAAAATACACAGGAAACATCATCAAGTGTAAGTGTTGAACCTGAAAATACACAAGAAACACCATCAAGTGTAAGTGTTGAACCTGAAAATACACAAGAAACACCATCAAATGTTAGTCCTGAATCTGAAAATACACAGGAAACACCATCAAATGTTAGTCCATTGGAAAGTGAAAACACTTCATTTTTATCCAGAGCTGCTTCTATTGGTAATTCAGTATTATCCAATATCAGGTCTTCATTTGGTAGTACACAAGAAAATAAAAATACCCCTATTTCGAATGAAACGCAAAGCACTTTGGGCGGTGGACCTAAATTAATTGTTCGCCGCGATTTACCTATATTGAATTTACCTTCTCAATATGATGAGCTTACTTTTGACAATAAACGTATGACACATTCACAATTACGAAAACATATTCGTGATAATTTTGGAGAATATTCATGGGATAATGTAAAAATGGAGAACTTATGCAAAGGCGGTGCATCGCATGGTATAAAATATACCCCCACCCAAGATTTCATTCGCCATTATTTTACCCCCGAAAATCCGGTCAAAGGTATGCTGTTATGGCAAAGTGTGGGTACAGGAAAATGTCATGCAAAAGATACACCAATAATGATGTATGATGGTTCTATTAAGATGGTACAAGATATTATTGTTGGTGATATTTTAATGGGTGACAATTCAACACCACGTAAGGTATTATCGTTAGCACAAGGTAAAGACGAATTGTATGATATTATTCCAGTAAAAGGTGATAAATACACTGTAAATTCAGAACATATTTTATGCCTGAAACCAACTCGTCTAGGTATACGTTATTCTGAAAAAAATAAAAATTTACCTTACACTGCTCCTTATATAAATAGTAAAACATGGAAAGTTATTGCAAAAAGTTTCACAACACAAGAAGAGGCAAACTTGTATTTAGATGAAATACATAATAACGAAAATATTATGGAAATACCAGTATGTGATTATTTAAAATTACCAAAATATTTAAAAAAAGATTTGAAAGGGTATAGGACTAGTGTGGATTTTTCAAGTAAAGACGTTGTATTTGACCCATATATAATAGGTTTTTGGTTAGGAGATGGTTCAAAGAGAGACCCCGTAATTAGTACACAGGATTCAAAAGTCTTACAGTATTTATTTCAGGAATTACCTAAACACAATTTATCATTGAATTATCAAAGCGGATATGATTATCGTATTTCATCTGCTACTAATAGAGGCGAGAATAAAATGTTGAAGGCATTGCAAACATATAACTTAATAAATAATAAACATATACCAACAGATTATAAGATAAATGATATGAATGTTCGCTTACAGTTATTAGCCGGGTTAATTGATTCTGATGGATATAATGATAATAATGGTTATGAAATCACACAAAAAAATAAAACACTCGCCGAAGATATTCTATTTTTATGCAGGTCATTGGGATTTGCCGCTTACATGAAAGAATGTAAAAAATCATGTATGTATAAAGGAGAAAAGAAAACCGGTAATTATTACCGGATAATAATTTCAGGTGACCTTTGTATTGTTCCTGTAAAAATAGACCGTAAAAGGGCTTATGCTAGATTACAAAAGAAAAATGTATTAGTTACAGGAATTGATGTAAAATCAGTTGGAATAGGAGATTATTATGGGTTTACATTAGATGGTAATAATCGTTATTTGTTAGGTGATTTTACAGTTACACATAATACTTGCAGCGCAATTGCAGCGGCAACTACCTCTTTTGTACCAAAAGGATATACTATACTATGGGTTACTCGAACCACCTTGAAAAATGATATATGGAAAAATATGTTTGACCAAATATGCAATGAACAAATCAAAGAAGAAATTAAAAAAGGTGTAACCCTTCCCGCGGAACACGCTAAACGTATGCGTATGCTATCCAAAGAATGGAGTATTCGTCCAATGTCCTATAAACAATTTAGCAATTTGGTTTCGAAACAAAACAATTTTTATAAGAGCGTTGTCAAAAAAAATGGCGAAGCCGATCCGCTGCGCAAAACACTCCTTATTATTGATGAAGCCCATAAATTATATGGCGGAGGTGATTTATCCTCATTAGAACGTCCAGATATGAATGCGCTAAAACAATCCATTCAACAATCTTTCCAACTTTCTGGTAAAGACTCGGTGAAACTCTTATTGATGACCGCTACCCCCATAACCGAGAACCCAATGGAACTCATTCAACTCATTAATTTATGCAAACCGGAACAAGAACAAATGCCTGAATTGTTTTCCGATTTTTCAAACATCTATTTAGATGAACATGGCCGTTTTACACCAAGTGGAGAAACCAGATATTTGAACGATATTGCCGGATATGTTAGTTATTTAAATCGAGAAAAAGATGCGCGTCAATTTGCACAACCCATTGTCAAATTTGTTACTGCACCAATAGTTAATAATATGGATGCACTGAATCGATTTGATAAAAATTATGTTCGTCATCATTTAGATAGTAATGTCGTAGAATTAAAAGACCGCGTAAAAGAGAACTTGAATAAACTGGAAGGAGATTTAAGCGATTTAGATATGAGTAAATTTAATGGTCTCAATGTAGCATGTGACCAATATGAAGGAAAAGTAAAAAAATCTTGTGAAAAACTTGTTAATAAAAATGTTAAACTACTTTTAGCAGAAGCAAAGACCGAAGTTAAAAATATACGAGATACTATCAAGGATATTCGCGAAGAAATCAAAAATAAAAATTTGTATAAAAATGAAACTTTGAAAGGTATTAGTGAGAACCTTGAAAATAATCCACAAGAATATGCTAAATTCAAGGATTCTTTGTATTATAATTTGAAGTCCAAATGTGGAAAAACAGTGAGAACAAACGATGATTTGAAAGAAGCAATACAAATACATCCGGTCATTGTCGATTTGAACCAACAAATTAATGAATATAATACCAGAATTGCCGGTATGCATGAACAATTGAAAACCAATTTAGTTGTTTATAAAAAACGTATTTTACAAATTAGAGAACTCATGAAAACTGATTTATCGCCACTTGAAAAGAATGTTCTCCGTATGGCTCTTCGGGATGAACGTAAGAAAATGAATAGAATGACCCGACGTGCCGAAAAAGAAAATACTGAAAATATTAATGTAATTAATAAGACACGGAAAGCGGCTGAAAAACGTCTACAAAAGAAAACAGGCCAATTAAGAAAAACATTGAAAGAACGCCTAAAAGAAGAAAACCAATATGAAAGAGAAAATAAAAAAGCAGAAAAACAAATTAGAAAAACATTGCGAAAACAGGGTATAATTCAAAATATTGAAAATGAAATGTTGCAAGAATTATTTAATAAATATTCCGCTATTATTAATGAAGAATTGAAACGTTTAAAGGAATCTATGGAAGAAGATGAACGCGAAGAACAAATGAAATTGCAACAAAAAGAGGATAAGAAAAAGGCAAAAGAAGATGAAAAAAAGAACAAAGCTGCTGCCAAAGAACAAGAACGATTGACAAAAAGAGTGGAAAAGGAACGCGAAAAGGCTGCTAAGAAAGCAGAGCGCGAAAGATTACGAGAAACAAAACGTGCCGAAAAAATGGAAAAGAAAAACAAAACGATTAAGAAAAAATCATGAGTAGTAGCTATAAAATAATTATTATATTATGACCAACTGATGCTATTATGTGTAACAATGAATGATATAAGTTACCAATACATCTATCTTCATGATAACAGTATGTATTATTCATGTATCCATAATAGTACAAATAAATAGTTGCTAAAAACGTATATACGGTAATAATTGCTAAAAATATTTGGCTTGTGCTGGTGATATGTTTGCATTTTTCAAAAAATACATATCCTCCATAGAAAGCAATTGCGAAAATGGCGATTTTGTCTATCACCAATGCATATATATTCATGTTGGAATGAACAATTAGCGATGTTATAACTAAAATGAAAAATAAAAGTGAATATAATAAATAATTGTAATATAGTGCTAATATGGAATTTGTTATGAAAACAATACTTGAATAAAAACAAGTATTTTTTATCGTGGTTGTATCTGTATTTTCTAATTCCATTTTATATAATATCAAAAAAAAATATTTTGATATTATTATATCCTATTTCTACCCACTATGTTGTAGTGGCTGTCATTGTAATATCAATATAATCAATATCTTTAAACATAGTATTTAATAATTCGCTTACTTTTCCATTATCTTCGCCGTTTATTTTTAATATAGCAGTATTTTCTTGTGAAGTTATATCTGTTTTTCTGACAATTTCTATATCTTTTATAATTGACGAAACATAGATATTTTGTTTATCTTTTAATCTAGTTATTATTCTTTCTATGTCAATATTCTTTATAGTTTCTATGTTTGTATTTATTTTCAAATTTATATAATCTACATTTTTTAACAAACTATCCATTGAATCCATTATTTTTCCCTTATCTTCGCCGTTTATTTTCAATCTTGCATTATTTTCTTGTGAACTTCCGGGTGTTTTTCTGATAATATTAATATTTCTTCCATTTTCATTCAATGATGTTAAAATGTGTGATATATATTGTTCACTCAAACCGTCTCCGTTAGGTATATCTGAAGTAATATTTACAAAACCTTCATTATAAGTTTCATAATACAAACTTAATAATATTATTGAGACTAATATAATTGCTAAAATAAAATAAAAATACTTCATATATATTTCGTTTATATTTTATTTGGATATTTTTGGATATTTTTGGATATTTTTCATGTTACTACACTATATATGCAATCTAACGAAGATATTGATAAACTAACTTTGGAACTATTGATAAACAAAAATCAATACAACAAATATTTATCTCAAACAAATCCGGAAAAATACAAACAACATCGAGAACATTTAGACAAAATTACTAAATATAGGGGTAAAATTCATTCCATGTTCTCACAATTAATGGAAAATCCAGAAAAACAAATTACAAATCAATTAAATGAAAGTTTTGACCATTTTGTGAGAACTTGTATGAATCATTTTGAAATAAAAGAATTGGATTATCAAACATCCCAAGAAAAAGAAGTAGAAGATGACGATGATGTATTGTTTGGCAACTGTGAAAGTATTTCAAATAATGAAAAAGAAACATTAATGGATACATCATATGCATCAGGTTCTCTATGGGGTAAAAAAATAAAGAAGAAAAATAATGATTCGGTAGCCGTTCCGTCTTATACATCGGTAGCCGGAGCTTATACACTCGACATGTTTATCAAACAAAAACAAAACAAAAAATAAAATATCCATTTATTTTAAGTAGTAACAGAGAACCTTATGAATTTTTTCCCGCGAAATCTATTCAATTTATCAACTTCAAAAACTAAAAAAGTGTTGTATGATAAAAAACGTAAAACATTGAAAAAAATGAATTGCAGTCCTGCTGTGAAAGGAATGACTATCAATAAAAATACATGTTTTACAAAAGATGTTTTATTCAAAATCAAAGATGCATATAATAAAGGGCATCGTTTAGAAGAAAAAATTGTATCCAATGAACCAAAAGAAATATGGAATATATTACGAGAACGTTTAGTGAAATGCGAAAAAGAAGATTGTTGGTTATCCGAAATCACCGACGCGAACTTACGTAAACAAATTGATGATTATATTTTTGCACCGGACCAACCACCTGAATGGAAAAGCAACAAAAATGAATGGTTGTCCAATATTGATATTTCCAAAGTAATGAAACAATATGAACATAAATATAAGAATTTCAAATTTATTGGACCTACCCCAATTGATTTTGCAACCCGGGTTCCAGAGCAAGGTGGAAAATGTGTCTGGGAAGAATTATGTACAATATCTGTTGAAAATTTATTAAAGCAAGGAAAAACAAAAATAGGTATTACGTTCAATTTAGACGATCATAATGGACCAGGTTCTCATTGGGTTTCCATGTTTATTGATTTTAAAGATAAATATGTATTTTATTATGATAGCGCAGGAAATGATATTCCATCCGAAATCGATGATTTACGAAAAGAAATTATTCGCCAAGCCAATAATCTAAAACCAAGAAAAATAAAAATGAAATTTTACAAAAATTACCCAGTTGAACATCAAGAGGGCAATACAGAATGTGGTATGTATTCGTTGTTTTTCATTATTACATTGTTGACTGCGAAAGTGGATGGTATGTCCAAATTATCTTTAGCCAAAAAAATAAAAATGTTCAAAGGCGGAAAAATTCAAGATTCTTATGTTGAAAAATATCGTTTTGTATATTTTAATTATGAATAATCAGTGAATAATCAGGTATTATTTTGTCATAATATATTAGTATGACAACATATAACAATAAACACTATAATAATAAAACACGAAAAATAAAATTATTCAAAGGAGGTGCTCTCGAAGATGATATAAAAAATGCAGCAATTGATAAAGTGAAGTCTGTTACTAGTACTGGTCCTGGTAGTGGTTCTCCTGCTACTGGTCCTGGTAGTGGTCCTGGTAGTGCTCCTGGTACTGGTCCTGCTACTGCTCCTGGTCCTGATTCTAGTGTCCCTGTTAAATCCGGAAAAAAAGTATCAATTCTTATTGATTTTTATAAAAAATTATTGAAACCCGAAAACTATGGAAATAAATTAAATTTTAATAAATTTTATGAAATTATTAATGTAAACCAAAACGAAATCGATATGACAGAAACTATCACTGGTGTGGAAGAATTATTTGAAATATTTAAAAATGAGCTTGAATATATTAAAGCGAACAATGATGATAAAGAAACTAAGAAAAAGGCACTTTCATCTAACCATGAAAAAACAAAAAAAATTACTATTGAATATAAAAATGGAGATTATACAATTACTGGTCCATCTGGACCTGTAACAACAATAACACCAGGTTCAACAACAAGACCAACAACAACACCAGGTTCAACAACAAGACCAACAACACCAACAACAACACCAACAACAACACCTGTATCAATCGAAGAAAATATAAAAAACACTGCTATAAATGTATTGAAATCCAATGTTGAACCTATTATTATTACTGGTAATATACAAGAAACTGCTAAAAATACAGTATTTGACGCAGTTATAAAGGAACTAGTCAAATCAGATTTAGATGAAAACTCATTAGTTTCAAATTTCAAATTAGAAAAATTATATGATGAAATTGCAAAATTAACAAAAAAGATTAATGAAAATAACGATAATATCAAAACTGAAAAAAATAATATTAAAAAATATAGTACTGACCTTGAAAAATTCAAGAAGATTGAAAATAATTATAACTCACAAAAACTTAACGATAAATCAAAACAGGAAAAACTTTCCATATTAAAAGCGAGAAATAACGTAAAAATAAAGGTAAAAATTACTGATATTGAAAAAAGTATTACAAATATAATAACAACACTAGCTAAAAATACACTAATAAATAATTTACTTCTACCATTAAACTCTGAAAAAGAGTATTACTTGAACTTATTGGATCGTGCATATGATATTCTAACAAAAGAATTGTCGTCTGTTGAAGGAACCGTTAGTACACTAGGTGTTATTTTAGATAAAAGAAATAAAAAGATATTTTTAGATAATATGCAAAAAATTCGAAATAAAATATATAAATTGACGCATAAAACCTGGATGAATAGAACAAAAGATCCAAACATATCTAATACCTCTTCTAGTGCTATTATTCCAGAAACTGCTATAACCAAAGCCGCTATAAAAGCGGTAAATGATGTAGTTAATCCTGCAAATCCATAAACTGATATAACAAACGCCACTATAAAAGCGGTAAATGATGCAGTTAAACCTGGTAAATCTGTTAATAATTCAAAAAAAAAATTTCATCATCATCATTTCAGAGTGGACTTGCTGCTGTTGGTGCAAATTTAGGTTCAATTGCTAATTCTTTGTCAAAAGCAAGGTCTTAAACTAGTTTTTACACCTTTTCTCAATTAAACTGACTATTTTTATATTAATTTTCCATTAATGTATATTTTATCATCATAATTATAATAAAAATCAAAACATTTTATTTCATTATCAGTTGAATAAGTTGGAATAATATTGTTTGATGAAAAAGATAATACACCTATAATAATTTTTGACTTTAATTCTTGAATATTATTTTTTTTCCTATACTCATTTAATCCTTTTTTTAATATATATTTCACTTCATTATCTAACCCTTCATGGTCATCTGAAATAGAATTAAAACAATATTTACCATAATATCTCTTATGGTTTTTTCCAACTTTATAAATAAAAGTAATAAATGGCATATACAATACATTATTAATTTGTATCTAAGTAATTTTTGGGCATTTTAAATGAGAAAAGGTGTAATATATTTCAATAAAAATATATTTAGACATTTCTACATATATTTATTCAAAAAACAATGGCATATATTCACCCCGAAAACCAAAAATTATTATGGAACACGATTCAAAAAACACCCATTTTCAACAATCTAGGTTCTCAACAAACCCAATGGTTTAAATCCGTAATTCAACATTTTTACGAAGAATATCCAAATGCAAAAACAATAAAAACAAAAGATGAATTGCAAACTATAAACCGCGCGACAATATCGTTCATGGTGAACTCGCTAAAAGACATGTTTCAACCAAAACAAACGCCGACTTCATTATCTCAGCCAAATTATGGAAATACAAGCTTACCATCAACCAGTGGAAGTAATGAACGTGTATCTTATTACAATGACCAATTCAATAATCGACAAA
>Ga0214921_10000367_pt1 | contig 85892 bp, 79 predicted proteins | sample LL1505_MetaG_FD_177992 | JGI IMG/M metagenome (GOLD analysis project Ga0214921, IMG submission 177992) | Freshwater microbial communities from Lake Lanier, Atlanta, Georgia, United States - LL-1505 | ecosystem: Environmental > Aquatic > Freshwater > Lake | place: USA: Georgia | collected... | reverse complement strand
TCCTGGTGGGGAATAGTAATTTACGGTTCTTTCAAATGCTGGTATCGCGCATTTTATTCCTTTTAAAATAAAGGGATGGGCACGGGGCCTGAGAAAGAACATTGTATATGCAAAAGTTTTTTGTAGCTGTTTTTGCAGTATTGTCTTTGATGTTAAGCGCGCCTGGTGGTTCGCCTACTGGTGGCGATGAGGATAGGGGCGCAGCTGCTGGACAAAATCTACCCATTGCGTTGGTTATTGATCCTGCAATTGAGGTAGTTCGTGCAGTACCACAAATGGTGCCTGGCGGAACGCCACTAATTGGGGGGCCTTTACCGCCACCCGCTCCCAGGGCACGCAGGCGTGGAGTTCCTGGGCTACAGGTTGTGCCGCGTTTTGTGTTTTAATTATTAGCGCAGCGTTGGTAGTTCCTGCACGCCGGCTGCAACGTACGTAAAGCGCTGAAGATTTTTCCCTTGATACTCAAGCGCTTCTAAAAACATTCTTTTTGGTCGTGTCCATAGTCCAAATGGCTGATAAAGACTTTGGTATACGACCAATTCTTCAAGTGTTTCTGTGTGCCTTGCAAGGCCAATGACTTGATAAAAAGCGCCTTTGTAATGTTGATAAATGCCAAGTTTCATAGCGTTTTATCTTTCGCTTGTGCGTTCTTTTTGCGACAATGAAGTATATTGAAAATCTAAAATGGGTATAGTTACATGCAAAAAAATGTTGTGGTGTGGTTTCGCCAAGATTTGCGTGTGCATGATAATCCAGCATTGCATGAAGCCCTAAAGCACGGAAATGTTCTTCCAGTATATGTTTTTGATGGTTCGCTCAAAGATCCGCAGCTGGGAATAGCCAGCAAGTGGTGGCTCTCGCATTCTCTCAAAAAACTGAACGAAAAGCTCAGTGGTTGTTTGAATACCTACAAAGGCAATGCAGAAAAAGTACTTACATCGTTGGTTAAAAAATATGGCATAACGCATTTGTTTTTTAATGCATGCTACGAACCTGGTCGGCGCGAACAAGATGCGCACATCATGCGTGAGCTCGAAAAATTAGGTGTTGCTGTTGTGGTTTCTCATGGATCGCTTCTGTGGGAGCCTAAGGATGTGCTCAAAGAAGATGGCACGCCATACAAAGTGTTTACTCCGTTTTATAAAAATGCAGTGGCAAACGTCCCTGCGCCCCGTGCCCCACTTTCTGAGCCCGCTGAATTTGATGTCATTAAAACCACTGATGCCGTCGCTATTGACGCGCTTGAGTTGATCGATACAAAACATCCAGTGAATTATTCTAAGTTCTGGGAACCGGGTGAAGATGCGGCGCTTAAAAAGCTGACCCACTTTATTGATCATGGGCTTGATGGTTATGCGCAAGCACGTGATTTTGCAGATCGGGATCAGACCTCACATCTTTCACCCTATTTGCATTTTGGTGAAATTTCACCCAACGATATTTGGCACAAGATGCAGCTAGAGAAGGTTAAAAGTAAAATTACACCGACAGACCGCGAGAAATTGTTAACCGAGTTATGTTGGCGAGAATTTTCATATTCGTTGCTCTATAACTTTCCCGATTTATGTCGTAAAAATTTTCAATCAAAGTTTGATGCGTTTCCCTGGAAGTCTGATACAAAGCTTATGCATGCGTGGCAACAGGGTCGTACAGGGTATCCAATTGTTGATGCAGGTATGCGGCAACTCTTACAAACCGGATACATGCATAATCGAGTACGCATGGTTGTGGCCTCTTTTTTAACTAAAAATCTGATGCAGTTTTGGCGCCATGGGGCAGATTGGTTTTGGGATCATTTGGTTGATGCTGATTTGGCGAATAACAGTCAGAATTGGCAGTGGGTAGCAGGTTGTGGCGTAGATGCGGCTCCATTTTTCAGGATTTTCAATCCGGTGACGCAGGGTGAAAAGTTTGATCCAACCGGCGTGTACACAAAAAAATATGTTCCAGAACTTAAAAACATGGATATCAAATATTTGTTTAATCCGTGGGCGGCACCAGCCACCGTGCTCCAAAAAGCAGGGGTGGTGCTGGGTAGAACATACCCCATGCCCATGGTAGAAATAGATGAAACGCGCAAAAAAGCGTTGATGGCGTACGAGAAGCTCAAGAATTAGTGTCTAAATTATTATTATGGCCATAGATGGCATTTTGCAAATGAAGAGACCCTGTTTTAAGGTTCTTTTCTCGCGCAAAAAGGCCGGCTTAATGGCCGGCTCTTGGTCGACAAGTGGCCATAATTTTGGTTTGCTAGGAGTTCGTTTATTCGCTGCGAAGTCTTAAAAAAGTATGTTTTGTTCGTCTTGTATCATAAAAAAACTCCTTATATTGGGCGTTTCTTTTAATTTGCTTCTTGGCTTTGGTCTGGAGCATGTTGTTTGCGTATGCAGATGCGGCGACTTTGTATTTTTTGCAGAGCTTAACCGAATTCTTGTAAAAAAATCCCCTCCCCGCGGGCCTTAGTGTTTAATTTTTTATATTAAACAGAGATTTTTTTCAGCGTAAAACTATGCATTCAGCGTAGCTCGCTTTTTTTATACCTATATTTTGGGGTGTTTCGTGCGTCATTTTATTAACTTGCCACATTGGCTTGTCTGTCTTTTTTTATTTGTTTTTTATCCCGTAAAAGCTGCACGGCTTGATTCTTATACAGCGTTAGATTTGCAGTTGATTTCGCCCAGCGATTCAAACATATTAGATGTTTTTGCAAAGCCACATACTTGTGAAGGACAAAAAACTCTTTCAGAAATTCTTTTAAATCCTTTGATAGATAGAGATTTGTTGTTGCGTCGGCAACAGGCGCTTTGTTTTTTTGTGAACCACAAGAATCTTGCTGCTTTCTCTCGTTTTTTTAAGCGTATTGGCTCTGATGAAAAGATTGTAAGAACCATTTTTTTAAATCCAGAGCAAAAAGTTATTTTAAGCGATGTTTTAAAGAGTTTCTTGTTTACTAATTCATATTTAAAACAATTTAATACCTCACCGCTTGCTTTAAATACGCGTCATGTTGTTCAGAGCTTTTCTCCTGCCCTAACAGCAGTCTTAGAATTTGGTGTACTTCATCTAGCTGGCAAATATCTGACCGGGGAGTCCTCTGTTAAGCCCAAGGGCTGTTCTCATGGCCATAAGCATACACATGATAAAGGAGGGTGTGCTCATCATAAACATAGTAACAAGCCCAAGAGCGGAACTTGTTCTGATGATGGGCATTCACATAAACATGCGGATTGCGCATGCCTTTTTCACGCAAAAACAGACAATTTAAAAGGTTTTATCAAGGGGGCTGTGCTTACTGCAAAAACGGCACATGTTGCTCTGCATGCGCTTGCAATTAAAGACATGGTAGATTCGCTTCGGGCTAAGATTGTGTTTTTGCAACATGTGCAAAATAGTCTTGATGCGCTGAGTCGCGTTTGTACAAATGTACGCATAATTGTTGGTGAATTAAGAATGACTAGCTCTGCTCATGGCATTTTAGTGTCTGAGTTGCTTGATCAAATCGATCAGTCTTTGGTCAAAATTGCGATGCACAAAAGAATGGCGAAAACAGGAGACCTTCATATTTTTTCGCCTCTTGGGTCTGTTGTTGCAGAATATCAGCGCTTATCTTTGGCTCAAGATGATTTGGTTGAATTATTTAGACTCCTTGGGGAGCTTGACGTCTATGTTGCGGTTGCTCAGACAATAATAAGTCATGCGAATAAAGAAAATGCGTACTGCTATGTTTCCTTTGCTGAAGGAGAAAAACCGTTGTTGAGTATGGAGCGTGGATGGTTGCCTGCGCTTGAGCAATCGACCGATGTGACGATTGTTTCTCAATCTTTTAGTTCTGAGAAATTAGATTCTCAGCGATATGTGTTATCTGGACCTAATGGCGCAGGTAAATCAACTTTTTTACGGTGCCTTGGATACAATGTTGTGCTTGCTCAAACACTTGGGATTGCTGCTGCACGGACATTTACCATTACTCCATATCAGAACATTTCTTCATTTATGTCGGTAGAAGATGACATAAAAATGGGGCTCTCTAGTTTTATTGCAAAGTATAGACGAGTAGAGCAGTTGCAAGAAATAGCAGATGGTCTTGAGGGTTCTAAGGGTCTGGGACTATTTTTGTTTGATGATGCATTAGGACAAGGAACCAATACGGTAATTGGCGAGAAATTTGCGCTAAAAACACTTAAAAAGTTTGCAGAGAACAAGAACGTATTTATGGTTGCAGCAACGCATTTTTCTGGTGTTGTAGAACATGCTCAGGATACAAATTCACATTTTAAGAATATTCATATTGCGCTTAAGCAGGATGATTTTAGTAATGCTTTCTCTTCTTATGCAGTTGTTGCAGGAGCTGCAAATTTAGCCGATACAACAATTCTTGTTGATAAGGGTAATTTATAAAAAATTGTAAATGTGGTGAGCCTGGATGATTTCTAAGTAGCCTCCAGGCTCACCATTTTTAATTAAATTTCCATACATACCAATTAAGGTGAACTGCGAGTAGTAGCCATCCTAAATAAGGTATAAGCAGTATCGCCGCGACTTTTATATGGTTATAGCATTCGTAAATGAGGGCTATGGTTGTTGCTATTAACCCAATTAAACAGATTAAAGCACTGCCTGTTAAGTGGAGACTAAAAAATAATGGAGACCAGCTTACGTTAAGAATGTATTGGAGGATGTACAGTAGCTTCATGTTTTTTGTGGTGGCTATTTTCTCATTCCATATCAGCCATCCGCTGATACCAATAAGCGCATACAAAATACTCCACACTATGCTAAATACATAATTAGGTGGGGTGAGAGGTGATTTGTTTAGATGCGCATACCAACTGGGGATGCTGCTTTTTGTAAGCATGCCTATAAAAAACCCAATAAGAATTGGTCCTGTTATCCACGCAAGAAGGGGCAAAATAGCTCTTTTTTTAATTGTCATTAACGATCCTTTTTATTTCCTGGTAATGGTATTCTTTGTTTAAAAACTAGAGTATCTTGTTTGTTGTGAGCAAGCGTCGATTAAGGATAAAGTTAACCCCATGGAATTTAGAAAATTTCAGCAAAATAAATTGTGGCGCGACAAAGCAGCAGCAATGCTTGCTGCGCACGGGTCATATGTTGATGCAAAAACTCTCACTGATGAAGAATTTGCGCAAGAGTTAAAGCTTAAAATTCAAGAAGAAGTCGACGAAGTTATTGCTGCAAAAAACAAAGCGGAATTGATTGAAGAATGTGCCGATGTTTTTGAAGTTATTCAGGCATTTGGTTCTTTGTATGGGTTTACGCTTGAAGATGTGGTCAAGGCCCAAGCAAAAAAACGTGCGGAACGTGGCGGTTTTGATGCGCGTACGTTTGTAACCCATGCATACCACAAAGTTGGTAGTTTTGGTGAAGCATACTGCCTCAAGGCGCCAGAAAAGTACCCAGAAATTATTGAGTAACGATCGTATTAGCACGTCAGTTCTTTAAGAAAAAATTGAGCAACTTTCCATGCACAACTTTGCAAATGTAAGCAAAATATCTGCGTGATCCAAAAGGTCTTTAGTGTCGCCTAGCGGCTCTTCGTCTGCTTTCACAAGATTTATTTTAAATATAGTGTGGGCAATAATAAAAGCATTGATACTGTCGGCAAGAAGAAGCTTGCGGGCGAGTAACATTTTCTGTGCTTCTTGAATGGCGCAAGTGTATGGAGAGATGCACCAACCGGGCCCTCTTTGGCAAGATGCATCCAGAGAGAGAAGGTTATTGTGGTATCCTTTTGTTGCCATCAAGTTTGAGTGGTGGGTATAAACTTCAATGAGTTTTGCAAAAAAATCACTTCTACTTTCCGCTGAGCCATCTTCATAAAGATCGACTCTTTCCATAGAAACTTTAATAGTTTCTGCCTGGAGCCAGCTTTCGCAGGGAGTGCCTTTCTCATAAGCTTCGTAGTTTGTGGCTCCCGTTCCGTCCCAAATGCTCATTGTGTTAGTTGTTGCGGTATGCAAAACGATTAGGAAAATGGATAATAAATTTCTCATGGGCATCAGAAGGCTGTGTGCGTAAATAGGTGCTTAGTGTAGCATGTAATCATATCTTCTGGGTTTTGAAACAGATTTGTTTTTCCAAATTTTCATAAGATAAATCATGAAGTCTGCATTTAGTATTTTAGTTGTAGTATTTTTAGGGCTTGTTGGATGGGTTAATGGAGGTGTTATGGGCAACAAAAAAAATTTTACGGTTGCGGTTGGATCAAAAAACCCCGTTAAAGTAACTGCGGCGCAGCGCGCTTTTGAGCAATTATTCCCTGATGCCACGATAACTATGATGAGTGTGGATGTTGCTTCTGGCATTTCTGCTCAACCAATGAGCGATGAAGAAAGTATTCGTGGAGCTTCTAACCGTGCGCGTAAAGCTCAAAAAGAAACCAGCACAGATTTCGGGGTCGGGATTGAAGGCGGTTTACAAAAAATTGGCGAGTATTGGTTTGATACCAGCTGGACCGTTGTGTGTGATGCGCAGGGCAAAGAGGGCGTTGGCGCGAGTGGTAAAATCATGGTGCCAATAAAAATAATGCAGCACATTCACAATGGTTTAGAGCTTGGACATGCCTGTGACCGTGTTTTTAATACCTCCAACGTAAAACAGAAAGAAGGCTTTGTTGGTTTGATGACCAACAATGTGCTGAACCGAACTACAAGTAGCTCGCAAAGTGTTATTGCTGCATTGGCTGCATATATGCATGCAGAATAAAAAAGGACAACAATCCCCTCCCCAAACTTTTTAGGAACTTTGTGTCCTTGCAGTTGTTTTTGTTAAATATACGCAGTCTGTAGTTCATGAGCTGGTTCTGGTGTTTGGGGTTCTTATGAGATTTTTATTTTTGTTGGTTTTTATTTCGGCGACTTTGTTTGCGCCAAGTCCTAGGGATGGCTCTGATAATTCTGATGGCTCGGGAGGCGTTCGACCCGTTAGAAGAGGCCTCCGAAAGAAAACTGCATTACCGGTCAAAGCTACTTCGTATGATTTCGATGATTCTGATAGTTCGGGAAGGGTGCGACCGCGTAGAAAGCGTTCCCCAGTGTATAATTCCAGCTCAACAAGCGCTACTTCTGAAGGCTTACGAAAAAGCCCTAAAATGCGACAACAAAAAAGCATGGACTGGGTTGAGGGTATTGTGAGTGATTCTGATTCTGACTCAAGTGGTGCGAGTTCTCGTTCATCTTCGCGTTCAGCAAGATCAAGGTCTTACAGCAGTTTGAGTAGTGGAAGTAGCTCTCCAGTCAGTCTTTTAGACAGAAAAGCTCGCAAAAGATCCATGAGAATTAAAGCTGCAAGAGCTCGTGTGGGTTTGAAGGTTCCTTTGAATCCGATAGATATATCTGATAGTTCTTCCAGCTCTTCCGGTGGAAGCTCAAGCGAGACTGATTCTTTTGGCTCTTTTGTGACAGCAAGATCACGTGTTGGCAGCTCTGTTGATACGGATGATTATGAAACAGCAACGAGTGAAGTAGATTCTTTTCCAGTGCTGGACAGCTTGCATGCTTTGTATGCAACGCCGTCAGTTCCTCAAAATAAAAAATTGCTACGTGGTGTTCGTCAAAAAAAACGAGTAGCGCAACCTCTTCCTTTTTCTATGCCAAAATACGTTGGAGAGGCATTTGTACCTCCTTCATTAGGGGTTGTTACACAAAGCGGTGGAGATGAAAATTCTTTTGTTATCCCGTCGCGTGGAAAAGTAGCACAAGCTAGACCTGTTCGCCATCGAAGACATGCTTTCACGGAGGCTCGGGCGAAAAACGCTCCTGTAGACCATGTAAAGGTTCAGACTCAACAGCCTTTTGTTCTTGCTCCTGACGCAGATTCTTTTGTTATTCCCCGGCGTGAAGAGGTTGATAGTTTAATAAGTAACGCACGATCGACTCTTCCTCGTGGTGATGCAGGAAGAAACTTCTTCGTTGTTCCTCCGTCAGACGCTATGGGTGGACATAACTAAATTTTTTCTACGACTGTTAGAGGAGCGGCTTAATAGTCTTTGAGCTGCTCCTCTAACTTGTTGAGCTGTTTGGTAAGTTTTTGTAGATAAGTCTGAACATCTTCAGGGGTACACGCTGCTTTTCTGATTAACTGGAGATTTGTTTCATCGTCCAGTTCAGCTTCTACTGTCGCAACAACATGAATCGATTTGAGCAGGCCTTTTATTCTTGCGCGTAAAAAGCGTGTGTTGTACTTAGAAAAGAACTTTTTATTGGTTTTGCCCATGAGTACGTAAACATCACACATTGTTTTGTTTAATGCTTCGCCGGAGACTGAAATCTCTCTTGTGTTTGTATGCATGAATTTTAAAATTGTTTTATAAAAACGTATTACTTTTTTGAGTTCGCGCTTTTCTCGAGCGCGTTTTTTTAGCTCTCGTCGCTCTTTGTGTTCTTTTGCGTGGCGACTTTTATGAAGAGAGTTGCGAGCTCTTTCCAAATATCCAGGCAAGAAATAGTCAGCTGGCGCTGTTGGTATTTCGATTGTGTCGTCGGCATCGGGTATGGCAAATTCTCCTGCGTTTTTTTCTTGTGGTGCTTCGTCCGATGAGCTTGAAAAAAGAATTGCGTTATGAAGTGAACACAGCACAAACAAAAAAACTATACTGTGTCTTGAAAGCTTGATTTGTCTAAGTTTCATTTAATCAATCGTGCCAAACCGAGCTTTTTGCTGCGGTTAAAACAATATACAAAAAGAAGCACTGTTGCTGCTGTATACATTACGCTTTTCATGTTTCCCTTGAGAAGATGAGGTGTATAAAACTTCTTAATCAAGCAAGCGGCTAAGACCCTTTTCTTTGCTGCGGTTAAAGCAGTACACAAAGAGAGCCATACCCGCTAACGCGTAAGTAGTCCCCATGATGTAACCTTTTATGAGGAATGGCGTTGGATCTTGCTGTGATCCCAGATATGCGCGCAGGCCAGCAAAAACTGGGCTCATGGGCAAAAATTTGCTGACAGCTTGTCCCCATGCAGGCAAAACATCAATAGGAAAGTAAGCTCCGCAAAAAGGGAGAAAGAACCATGCAAAAACAAATCCCATTTCAACGCCACGTTTCCCATGTGTGATGATGATGGCAAGGCTGGTAAATCCAAGCCAGAGACAATCCAAGAATAATGGTGGTGCAAACCAGAAAAATGTGGTGATTGTTTGCCAAACGGGAACATTGTACAGCAAAAACGTAAGTCCCATGCACGCTACTGTGACCAGGCACATATTAATTGCTGCAAGCATGATGGTACCGCAAATCCATTCAGCCATGCTAATGGGCAGCGAAAAGAGATTTACAACATTATCTGACCACATTTCTTCGATGAGCGCAATGCACAGTCCATTGCAGCCGCGAGAGCAAATTTGAAACAGCAAGAGTCCTGTGACGGTGATTGCTGTGAGATTGCCGGAAGATGTTGATTGAAGTTGCTGGATCCAAGTACCCAGAAAGCCCCATGTTAGAATGTCTAAGATTGGCCAATAGATGTTAAAGAGGGGAACGTTGGGATCGTTTTTCCACAGACGTAAGTATCGTAGGGTTATAGCCCAAGCTGATTGAAATGAAAACATAAGCGGCTCCGTTATTTGGCAATACTCATAAAATAATCTTCGAGCGTTGGTTTATTGATAGAAATGTGTGAGTAGTTGATGCTTTGTGCGCTGAGCGTTGTAAGAAATTGAGCAATTTGGTGCTCATCAAGCGTAACAGAAACTATGTTTGATTTAGTGGTGAATAGGTAAGGACTCTTTTGCAGGTGTGTAATTATCAGATCAAATCCATGGGTGATGCTTAGATGAACGGTTATCTGAGCAATTGATTGCATAAGTTGTTCTGGTGTGCTGTTGGCGATAATTGAGCCGCCTTTGAGCACTAAAACGCGGTCACATAATTCGGTTACTTCATCCATGTTGTGAGACGTAATGAGAATGGCAGTGTTGTGCTCTTTGCGTTGAGTTAAAATAAAAGCACGAACTTCGCGCGCAATGTCTGGATCAAGCGATGCAGATGGCTCATCGAGTAGAACAAGTTTTGGATTTGCTATAAAAGCTTTGGCAAGCATAACGCGTGTTGATTGGCCCGCAGAAAGCGATCCAGAGCGTTCATTTCGTTTTTCCCACATCCCAAAAATTCGTAGAAGTTTCTCGATTTGTTCTGTTCTTTCTTGAGCGTTCAGTCCGTAAATGCGCCCAACAATATCAAGGTTTTCTAGAATGCTCAGCTGTGCGGGAAGCCTCTCGTAGCCGCTTGAGTAGCCAATGTTTTTGAGTCCGGCCACTCGGTTGTGTGCAAAATTATCACCAAAGTAAGAAATAGTGCCGCTTGTTGGCGTAAGAGTTCCCAAGAGCATTTGAATTGTTGTTGTTTTTCCAGCTCCGTTGGGGCCAAGAAACCCAAGAATTTCACCGGGCTTTATTTCAAAAGAAATGTTGTTTACCGCGGTGAATGATTGTTGTGCAGTGAAAGGCCAAAAACCAGAGGTAAACGTTTTGGTGAGGTTTTTTACTTTAAACATTAATATCTCGAGTTTGTATTGTTGTTTTAAAGACTGCCTTGCTGTCTTAGATATTCAGCGGGATCTAAAATGAAATTTATTACAACATTTAGCCGACTGAGTGACGTTTTTTTTAAAATGATTGCTCTTGTTTCGACTTGATAGAGCACTTCGACTTGATTTTGTTGCTCAGCCAAAGTGCCTTTTAATTCGTGTATTCTTTTGTATATTTCTTTAAGTTTTCTTTTGACTACCCCTTTAGTTTCAAGAAGCTTGAATCCTTCTAGGATTCGTTGGCGTTCATATTGAGCGGCTTCTTGCCTAAGTGTTTTTAATTCTTTAATAACTACTAATGCTTTAGAGCAGGCATTTAAAAGATCCATGTTGATTGGATCTTTTTTTATTAAACCAAGATTTATCTCAGCCTCTGACAGTTCGATTGATTTTATCTGTGTTGTGTTGAGTAGTAAGAGAAGCAAAAAAAATCCAATACCAGCAAAAAAAGATTTGCGATTATCCGTTGGTGTCATGAGGGTAACTCTAAATGGTTAAGCGTTTTGAGGGCAAAGGATATCATGCTTTTGTGGGGGGGAGAAAGATGCAGCATTTTTATTTGTGTGTGTTTTGATATCTTGAAGTAATGAGAATCTGCTTGCAAGCATGGATGTGAAATGAGAAAAATTGAAGTTGTTTCATATGATCCAATGTGGTCTGAAGTCTTTAAGCAAGAAGCCGAAATCATTAAAAAAGTTCTGGGCGAAAATTGTGTTGAAGTTTATCACATAGGCTCTACATCTGTTCCTGGCCTTCAAGCAAAACCTGTCATAGACATGATTGCGGAAGCAAAAGACATCACGACGGTGGATAGTGCCAATGATGCAATGAAAGCACTTGGCTATGAACCCAAAGGAGAATTTGGCATCCCTTTTCGGCGGTATTTTCAAAAGGGCGGAGATAATCGCTCGCACCATCTGCATGTTTTTGAACAAGGATCGCCAGAAATTGAGCGGCATCTGAAGTTTCGCGATTGGATGCGTATGCATGACGGCGACAGAAAAGCGTATGGAGCGTTAAAAGAACAGCTCGCTCGGCAACATCCTCATGACATTGTGAGATATTGCAATGGTAAAGATGCGTTTATTGCGGCTATTGATGAAAAGGCCTGTGTGCCCGCAACACCGCGTCTCATGCAGGTTTGTACCGACCGTGAGTGGGAAGAGTATCATCAGCTCTGTGCGCAATTATTTGATGGCCTGGCAATTGTGTATGACTGCAATCATTCCTCTGTGACGAGTAAGAGCCATTTCCATTTTGTGCTCTATGTTGGCGTAAAGATTGTTACCGCTGCTCAACTTGAACAGTTGCGCCAGGGCGAGTGGGCGGTCCGGCTTTTTATTACGCGCATCAGCGAGCGCGGCAATGGCTATGGAACCGCATGCATGCATCTTCTGGAAAGATGGATGAAGCAATACGGCTGCAAAACTGTACATCTGCATGCATCGGTAAGTGCAGTGCACTTTTACCGTGAGCTTGGCTATGTGGATATGCCGTGGGATGGTGATGTGTCAATTGACCCTGAGTCGGTTGATTTGGGCAAAAAACTTTAAAGAGGTTTTACACAAGGACGTCTGCGGGTGATTTCTCAAAATAACCTACAATCTCGCCCGTTTCGTTTACTACCAGATTGTTGATGTCAAAGTCTGGGAGCTCAGTCAATGACGTAATATCTGAGCAACGCATAAAGGCTTTGCCGCGCACAAAAATTATCCCATCCATAAGAGCTTTGAGTGGGAATTTGAGTGCTTCTTCTGATTCGGGTCCGACTTCTGGGCTTTCTATAAAAATGATTTCTTTAGCAACGTATCCAGGAGTTTTTTGTTGAATGTTGTTTGTGAGTGCCGGGCAAATAATTCCAACTCCGTCTACTTCATTAAAATCGTAACGTATTTCGGGTGGAGTGAGAGGAGCTGTACCCGCTCGTCGTAGTTGTCCAACCCCAGTCATTACACAAGCAACAGCACTAAACGCCAAAACTCTCAACATCTTCAAGCTCCTGCAATGTGCGGGCTAACACATAGTTTGCTGAATGCTGCAAACTATTGTTGCACTTAATATCGAGCTCAGAAGATTTAGGACGCAAGTATTAAGAGTTTTAGGTGTTTTGATATTTGAGTGTTCTGTTTTCAATCATGTACACATCTTCAATGCCAATCTCATTCAAAAAATCTTCATCGTGCGAGATGACTAAAATTGCCCCTTCATAGGCCTTTAAAACATCAATTACGTGTTGCCTGGTTTCAAGGTCAAGGTTGTTGGTGATTTCATCAAGAATTAAAAGCTTGGGAGTTTTTATGGCAATTTGCGCGAGCGAAAGCCGCGCTTTTTCTCCGCCAGAAAGGCTGCCAACAAGTGCGTTTACTTCTTCATTCTTGCGAAACAAAAAGTCATTGAGGTGCTTGCGGACTTCGTCTGGATAGAGGTTTGGCGCGAGTTGTGCGATTGTCTCGTGCACTGTGTCGCTTGTAGAGAGTGTGCTGTAGTGCTGATCTAGGTACCCAGTATCCTGTTTGTGTGGCATGTGCCAGCTACCTGTTTTCTCAACGGCCGGATCTTGCAAGATTGCCTTGATGAGTGTTGATTTGCCACTGCCATTAAGGCCTTGAATAGCAACTCGCTCACGTGATCCAAGTGAAAAACTTATGTTGGTGAGAAGTGGTTCTTGGTCAACGTATCCCACAGTTCCGTTGCTGATGGAGATGAGTGTGCTGTTGCCAATGTCTGCTCCAGTTAATGAAAATTTAGGCAAAATAACTTCTGGTAGACGTAGGTTTGTAAGTTGCTCCTGAAGGTCATTTTTTTTGCTGTCGATCGCTGCGGCTCGCTTGCCCGTTGTTTTTTCTGCTTGGCGCTGTTTGGTTCCTGCGGCAACTTGTGCCCATTTATTTTGAGCGGTAAATTTTTTACCACGTTCAGAGCTTTTGGCGGCGCGGTTTTGCTCGTGCATCAGATCTGCGTGCGTTTCTTTTTTTTGTTTATCGATGCGTGCCAATTCTTGTGTAATAGACGCGCGTTTAAGGTTGTTCTCATTGATGTAATCATCATAATTGCCAGAAAAAATGAGAACACGCTCGTTGTCGATATGCCAGATGGTGTTGATGCACGTTCTTAAAAATTCAAGATCGTGTGAAACGGTGATGAGCGTTTCGTCATACCCGCAAATCATGCGCATAAAACTTTTGCGGTTATTTTTATCAAGATGATTGGTTGGTTCGTCGAGTAGCAGTACATTCGGCTGCATACTGAGCGCTTGCGTGAGTGCTTTGTTGAGCCGCTGCCCTCCGCTGAACGAATCAAAATCTTCAACAACTTGCGGTACGTAACCAAACACCACATCACTGGGAACAATAATTTCGCCACTCGTGGGTTCAAGGAGGCCTTGGATTATTTTAAGAAGTGATGATTTGCCGTTTCCGTTGCGGCCCATAATGGCAATACGGCTGCCGTATTGAATCTGTGTGGTGAAGTTTTCAAAGCATGTTTTGTGATTGAATGACAAAGTAAGTTTTTTGATCTGAATTGGTTTATGAATCATGATGTAATGCTTTTTGCAAATGTTACAAATTCTCTGATTTCTTGTTCTGTTGTTGCCCAGGAGGTCATGAGGCGTGCCTGTGGTTGGCATTTGTAAGGGCTTGCATGATGAGGGGGTGAGTGCCAGAATAGTTGTCGCTAGCAAAGGATTTGAAAGATTTCATGGTAGAGTTCTTTGTATTAGTTTTTAAAAAATAGTTATAAACAGGTTCATCGTTGGGCTGAGTTATTCACTGTTTTTATGATCGTGAGGTTTTGTTGTCGGCTAGTTTTACAATAGCCCAATCAGGCAAAAGGTTGAGCAGCCTGAAGAGTGTGGCATAAACCCACGAAGATTCAATATTCTTTTTACCAGCAAAAACCTGATCAATGATATATCTTGCTTCATCCGCCGCCGAGTGTGTGAAGGGGAGTTTTCTAGGAGCCCCTTTAAGCATATCGGTATCCACGGGCCCAGAAAAAACTGAGCTAAAACCTATATTTTGATGCAAGTACTGTCGCCGTAGGCTTTCAAAACAATGAGCGAGCGCCGTTTTGCTCGATGAATAAGCGCTTGCCCCAGGTAGTGCGACCATGGTCATAGCAGAAACCGTTGCCACAAACGTCCCGCCGCCGCACGTTTTGAGCTCTGCGAGCCATTCGTCAATCCATCCAAGCGTGCCAAAATAGTTGGTATTAATTGTTTTTTGATGAATGGGAACGAGCGCCTCCCAATCGTATTGAGGTTCGCCCATGCCAGCATTGAGGAAAAAGAGTGTTGGTTTCAAATTAAGAGCCCGAATTTTTTCGCTTGTGGTGTGAATTTGGTTCAGATCAGAAATGTCGCACTCTAGCGGAATAAAAGAATCAGATCCGGCTTTTTTCTGAAGCTGCTTGAGGAGGTCTGTGCGCCTGGCAATCCCAATGACCTTCCATCCGCGTTTGATCATTTGCAGAGCCAGCTCGCGTCCAATACCAGATGAGGCGCCGGTTACTACGCAGGTTTTTGTTTTCAGATTGATTGCGGGATTCCGGTCAAAGTAGTTGAGGGTGACAAGACTTGAGAAGAGTAAGAACAATGCGCTTACAAAAGAGTTCATTGGGCGGCCGTTGCTAAAGAGATTCATCAAGCGTCTCCTAACATGCCAGTAAGTTTTTCTTTTTAGAAAGAGATCGATTTTTATTTGAGTTGAATTGCGGTTATTGGGTTTTGAGATTCATGCTTTAACAGCCATTCTTTGCGCCACAGTCCGCCATTGTAGCCACACAAATCACCATTCTTTTTTATGACGCGATGACAGGGAATGACAATAGCAACCCAATTGCAACCATTGGCGCGTGCGCACGCTCTAAAAGCTGTGGGTTGTAAAAGGCTTTTTGCTTGCGCTTGGTAGTGTGAGGTGGAACCATGCGGAATGGTTTGTAGAAACTTCCATGCAGCTTGCTGAAAAGGGGTGCCAAAAGGCGCTACTGACACCGAGAATGTGGTAAGAAACCCGGAAAAATAATTTTGAAGCTCAGTCTTCAGCAGAGAGAGAACTGTGTTTTCTGAGTGAATTATCGTTGCATTGAGTTGCGCAACAAGCTGAGAAATTCTTTGATTAATATTTGGTTGATCGGTAAACGCAAGAACGAGCAGTGAGGATTCATCTGCTATGGCGGTCATATCGCCAAGGGGAGTGGAAAGGGTGGTGAGGTAAAGTGTTTTCATGATTAAAAGTGCCTTTTGGCAAAAAGCCGTCCCGAGCCGCTTTTTAAATAGACTTCAAATGCCTCAGCTTTTGTTTTATCAGAAAAAGAGATTGCAGTGGTAAGGATCCACGGAAGATATTTATTTGTATGAGTTGAGTTGCCAGCATTGTGCTGTTTAAGGCGGCGCTCAATATTTTCTGTTAAGCCGACGTAATAATGATTTGGATTTGATTGGCTTTGAAGGATATAGACATAGTACATGAAAAAATCTCTCTTATGGCCCCGGTCCGCTTTCGCTTTTTCTTGTGTATAAACGTAAGTATAAAGCTACAGCGAGACACCATCACGCCTTAGCGCTCTGCGCGGCGGCGGATGGTGGAGAGAGTGAGATTCGAACTCACGAGACCCGTTAAGGTCTGCCGGTTTTCAAGACCGGTGCTTTCAACCGCTCAGCCATCTCTCCATAGAATTTCAATTTCAGGTTGATTGAGGCCCCCTGATAGCCTTTTTTTGATTAACTGTTTCTAAAGCGCATTGCGCCCTAGCATTGAGTGCGGTGCGCATGGCGGAGAGAGAGGGATTCGAACCCTCGATCCGAGTTTCCCCAGATACTTACTTAGCAGGCAAGCGCTTTCGACCTCTCAGCCATCTCTCCTGAAATTGTTATTTCAAGTGCAGTTTAATCAAAAAAATCAATGATCATGAAAGGGGGAAAATCTGTGGGGCATTCGACCGATTAACACAAGCGAAGCTGTCCGCCTTCGTTTTTCTATGGGCACGAGCAAGAAGAATAAAACTACGGCGAGACACTACGCCTTAGCGCTCAGCGCGACGGCGAGTGGTGCGCCCAAGAGGAGTCGAACCTCTAACCGCCAGATTCGTAGTCTGGTACTCTATCCAATTGAGCTATGGGCGCTTAAAATACCCTTTGTGCAAAGGTACATTCAGAAATGGTACTCATAAGCCCTAAGGCTGTCAATCTCGACTGTGCAAAAAACGTGCTAATTTCTAAAAAACCCAACTAATTTAGGCTGGCGTTGTTGGGCTTAGCGGGTCTCTTTTGGGCTGAGCGGGGATTTTTTGCGATCGGTGCGTCCGGCGCGACCTGGTTTTAATCCACCGCAGGCTGGCGCATCGGAGGCGGGAATAACGAGCACTGGAAAAACATCAAAAGAAGGAATATTCGTAATTCCTATCACGCGACCAAACCGCCTGAGGTTGATTTCAGATTTAGTTAGCGGAGAACGCCTTGCAGTCTCGGGGGATGCGCTCACAGATGAGCAAGGTGATGTTGGTGGCGTTGGCGGCTGGAAAAAACATTGTGCGATTTCTAAAAGTTCAAATAATCGTGTTATTCCCGCTGAATACCTAGTGAGGGCTTCAGTCTCAGCACTTTCGAATGAAGATGCGGTAATTTCGCTTGGACTACGCAGAATTTCTCTCAGTTGTTCGTGTAGGTAATTTGCAATTTTTAAGCCTGTGTCTGCATCATCAGGGAGTGTAATGGAGATTTCTGTATACTTATTTATTTCCTCAAAAACCTGCTGAAGAGTAAAACATTCTCCTTCTGAGGCTCTTGGAATTTCAATATTGAGCGGATCGCAGGTGAGTGAAGAAATTGCAGTGATGATTGAGAGTATTAAAAAAGATCGTTTTAACATGATTACTAACAGGTAATTTGGTTGTGTTTCAGATCTTTACTATGACATAAAAAGTTTCTTGCTGTCATGGGTTGGGCGTGTTGCTTGAATTCTATTTGTTTCTGTGTGTGAGTTTTGGGTTCAAGAAACGTCAGGCCAACTCTGCGAGGATCCCAGAGAAGCAGGAGTTTGTATGATTGCTAAGCCTTTTATTCTTGGTGATGCAGAACGAGATGAGAGTGATGAAAGGGTGCTCAATGTGCCATCGTCATCAGTATCTGGTTCTTCTTCATCTAGGCCGTAATCTTCGTCAAAATCTGAGCTATCTCTATCTGACGTAGCAAGTGATGGCGTTGAGAATCCTGTTGCTGCCTCGTCTTCTGGGTTGGGAATGACGGTTCTTGGTGAGCGGTATCTTTGTTGTGGGGTTATAATTCCAGCTTCTTCTAACACTAGCAACTCATTCAAAATGCTTTCCAGTGAGGGCTGCAAAACAGATCTGGCAAATTCGTCTGATTCTATCCCCATTTCTTTTTCCAAGATAATTACAAGGCATTCCTCATCTGGTTTTGCTCGAGTGGTTATTGCAGAATGCAGCGTTTTGCGCATTTCGCGCAGTCTGACGGGTAAATGTTCGGATCGTATTTGGTTGTTTAGTAGAAATTCTGTGGCGTTTACGTAATCGATAAGTTGTTGATAGGTGAATGGAAATCCAGAAACAACTTGTTTGTGCAGGTTTGGGTTTGGCGCCCAAATGCTGGTGGCCAAGAAGAACAAATAAACGGATAGAAAATGGGTTTTCATGAGCGTTCTTGAGTTATAAATGCGGAGCGCATTGTTAATGTACGGCTTTGGATTTTTTTTTAGCAACGCCTTGGGTCGTGATATTTTGTGTGGGCGTTGAGATTTTAGGAGCGCGCAGCACGCAGAACGCGCTCTTCAAGCCGCCGCATGACTTTGTATTCGGCATCTTCTATGTGGTCGTGCCCCAGAAGATGCGCAACGCCGTGCGCGAGCAGCAATTCAATGCGCTGCTGAAGCGAAACGCCGTGTTTTTTCGCGTCGCGCTCGGTGTATTCGACAGAAATTATGATATCGCCTAGCGCTTTATCGTCTTCATCTCTGACTTTGATGCGCTGTCCAGCAGGAAGTCCTGGGTGATGCGGGAACGAAAGGACATCGGTCGGTTTGTCTTTCCCGCGAAAATTCTTGTTGAGCTCTCTGATGTTTTTGTCGGTGGTAAATGTGACGCTGATATCAAAATCATCGTATTTCAGCTCGCAAAGCATTTTGCCAACAAACGTTTTATAAAATGCTTTGTCGATGGAATATTTTTTGAGGCGAGATGAGATGATAATCATAAAACTCTGGGTTTTTTAGAATGCTGTTACACCGGTCGGTGATTCTGGATCTGGGGGCAGTTTAACAAATGCCAAGATGTCATCAACTGCAGCTTGTACAGGTCCCAATTCCCACATATCTAAGGTTTTTCCAAGTTTGCTCAAGAACGTATAGATTTGTTCCACAGTCCAACGAGTTTTTACATCAGATTTTCCTGCGTTGTCATTCAAAAAAATTTTAAGATTTACAGTAATCACTGTAAGCAAAGTCGCAAGAGTAGGATAAGCGGTAGGATTTATGCGCATGCCACATTTTTTATTGGCCCAAAGGATAAGGTCTTTATAGCTTAAGGCCCCAGAGGGTTCAAGTAACCCGTGTAGTCGAAGATCAATTATCTCCTTAAGCGCATCTTCGTGCAACCCGCGTTGAGGCATGCGAGTGCATTCGGGGAGACTTGTTTTTTTTCCCGCGGTTGAAGAAAATTTTCTAGTCAGACGGTCTTCTTTTGTTTGTGCGCGTTGCAAGAGGATGGGAATAAGGCTCTGTGGTTTTTCTGCGACTCTCTTTTTCGTGTCTACAGGGGGTCGAGGTTTGGTGCGCCTGAGGGTCGGCGTTGGATCGGCTAGTACCGTGCTCTTAGCACAAATTTCGAGCTCTGCTATGGCTGCGCGGGTCTGAGCAATTTGTGGTGCGGTAAGTTTGCTCTCGTTTTTATCGAGCGCAGTTTTTAGAGAGTTGGGGATTAATACAAGTGCTGCTTCTTCAAATTGCCACATCTCAAAAAGTACATGCGGGTTAAGGTTTTCAGCAAGTTCTGTAAGAACACAGCGAATGGCTCTTGTTGGGTTTTCTGGGTTGAGAGGGAGATCAAGGGCTCCGGCGCTAAGATTGACTGTGTAAAGGGCGAAGAACGTAAAAACGAGTAGGGCAATTTTTTTCATGTGGTTTCTGGGTTGGAAAAGAGAAATAGTTTCTCGTGGAAATTATTCAAACAATAATATGTGAGGATAAAAATTTTTCCAGAAAAACATAGAGTGTGGCTAAAATTTTTTTAAGTATTTTTTTTAGAATTTCTAGAAGTGGCTCTGGGATCTGCTAGAAGATATTAGTTGTATTTTTCTCTTGGTGCTTGTAAGATGTTTTTGCGCTTATAAAGGCCTTGAAATCATTGGTTTCTACAATGCATTTTCTTGACTTTGACTGCAGCTTGGATACCATAAAATCCAGTACAAGTGCCGAAGTGGCGGAACAGGCAGACGCACGGGACTCAAAATCCCGCGATAGTGATATCATATCGGTTCGATTCCGATCTTCGGCACCAACTTGTCAGAGCGTTAGCGTTTCTTTTTCCACTATTCTTGTGGGGTGTCTTATGATGGACAAAAAAGTATTTTTTCCCTTACGAATATGGCTTGTTTTTCTTGCCAGTATAGGCTTGCTTAGTGCGTGTCCTCATAATGGAGTGTCTGGAACCGCGTGTACGATGATGTGTCCAGCTCCGACAGTTTCTCGTCGTAAAGCCCGTAGTTTATCCCCTTTGCGGCGCAGCGGAAGCAGGTCTCCACGAGATGGAGTGGTTGGCTCTGCTCCTGCGGGAGATGGCGCGGATTTAATGGACAGATTTATCTCTAGTGCTGCTCAACCTCACGGTACGCCATTATTGGCTTCTCGGAGTGTTGGTTCTGATGGGGTTAAATGCGTAAGCGATCTCTCTGATGAGGAGTTAACCCGAGAATTTATGCGGCGATCTTGCTCTCATGGCTTGAAACAAGCCGCTTCGGGTTCATTGTCTGCTGCAACCTCAGTTTCGATGGCGGGTGGTTATTCGAGTGATCAAGCGGCTGGCTCCTCTGAAGACGAGTTTCCGGAGACTGGTTTTGCTGCCTTGCGTTTGCCGCATGCAGTAAAAGAAATGACTCCTCCGCGTCACCAGGCAGTGAGGCGAGCTGTTCCTGAAAGCCCTCGTCCACATGAAGACAGTCGGGTTCCAGATCCTGGCATTTTGGGCCGAATTGAAAAAAGAGATCCCACATTGTCTCCTGTTGTTCTATATGACGGTCAAGGTATATGTGTTTCTAAGGGGCTTTTCAGTAAATCATTTAATGCTTCCTTTAAAGCAGTTGATCCTTTTGAGCATGAGTCTATAGCCGCTTCATTACGTGAGCTTAGTGGTTCGGAAAAAAATAGTGCTTTTGCGGCTCTAATTTCGATCGGGAGGATAATCCCAATAAGTGTTGTTGAATTCTCTCTCCAGTTGACAATTGCAGAGAAAGTTCGATGTGGAGAGGATAGATGCTCTTGGCGAGGTGCTGGTGATCAAGCAATGAAAGAAGAGGCTGCCATTTTTCCTGTAGCGTTTGAATTCATGGCGGTACGTTATGAGTTATTTCCCGAGGATGTTTGTGGCAAAGTAGGAGCTCGCGAGTGGCATAATATGGGAGGCTCGCTTCAAACTGTAAAGTGGCCTCATGTGAATGTGGCATGGGGAGAGTGCTCAGATCCTGAAGAAAAAGTTGGGATCATTATTGAATCAACCCGGTTTCAAAGAGATTTGAAGATTTTCATGAATTATTTATGTGAAAATGCTTCCTCTGAGAAAGTGAAGAGTTGGACATATTTTAAACTTGGCCAGCAGTGGGGACGCGCTGCTGCTGAAGCCGGAGTGCTCTAAGAGGAATAGTGTTGTGTTTAAATCTATTTTCTCAAAAATTATCGACCGCGAAATTCCTTCGGATATTGTTTATGAAACGTCGTCGTTGATTGTGATTAAAGACATTAAACCGATTGCGCCGATTCATTATTTGATTATTCCAAAGATTCCGATTGTTGATATGAAAGATCCGCGCCTTGATGCTCAACTTGCGGCAGATTTAGTAGCTGCCGTACAGCATCTTGCGTCTTTGTTGCCTGGCGATCAGTCATTTAACTTAATTTCGAATAATGGCGCAGCAGCAGGACAAGTGGTCATGCACATGCATTGGCACTTTGTTTCTGGTAAAAATTTGTACGCAAGCGGTTTTGCTCTCTAGCATTTTTATTTTCTTAGTCCCTGTAGTAGTCTGCATTATTTAAGCGGCTTTCTACAGGGACTTTTTGTATGTTGAGAACTCTTTTTTTTGCATTTGTTTTACTTTTTTCGTTGCCGATGAGTGCGCCTCGGCCGTTCCTTACCGATCTAGCATTTATGGCTGCGCGTGCAGCAAGCACACAAGTTAATAACCGCCGGCAATTCAATGATAAGGCCCATCAGGTGCTTAATCGTCCTTCAGGGAAATCGTTTATGTTGTGTGTGCAAAAGCAGGATGACGCTGATGAGGCACGGGAGCTTGAGTTGTTAGAACGAAATTTTGAGCATTCTGACTTTTAACAACTACTTACCAGTGGCGATTGCAACAAGCTATCACGGAGTCGCTGGGCAACAGGGAGAATGCGACTGTCCAGGCGGTTTTCGCGAAACGCAATGTGGGTGATTTCATGCTCATGGCTGAGTAGGTTTTGAGCCAAAATACGTACGCGCTGTTGTCGCTTGTGGAGTTCTTTAAGTGCTATTTTCACCGAGTCGTAGTACTGGCGCAACTTAGTTTCTATGTTTTTGGGTGTCGCCCCTTCGTAAGTTGTTTTGTTGGTTTGTATTTCGGTTTCCAGTTGGTGACTTTGAGCAGAGAGCCCCTCAATTAACTTTGAAATCGTGCAGTCTTCTGAGATGTTTTGTGGTTCTGTTTTTGTAAAATGTGTGTACTCTTCGAGCAATTTTACCAAAGCGTTTGCGTCAAACTGAGCATTAGTTACAGGGTTGTGCAGAGAGGTTTGCTCAATGTGTGTGGTAAAACCCAAAGAAGGGGTTGTTATTGCAAGGAGTGAGAGGGCGCACAAAAATAGAGTTTTCATGGTAAATCCTCTTATTTTAGGATGCATTCTTAATTGTTATCCTACGAGATTGCAAGATCGTTCTTCAATCTCTTATTTGCATCTCGATCATGCTTTTTATACATTTGCTCTGCGCGTGGAGTTTAATTTTGTGGAGCAGGTATGTTGGTAAAGAAGATCTGTGAGTTTGTAGTATCGGCATTCTTTGCAATTCTTGCAAGCGTGGTCTTGTTGTATATTTCCATCGCATCTGGCATTGGTCCGTGGATTGCGCCCGTTATTGTTCTTGCTGTTTCTCCTTTGGTGTACTTTTTTACCAAAGATCAGGACGCCGATTCTGCCCAAGTGATTGCGCGTATTCAAGCGCCCGGGGCATATGTGGGACTTCTTGCTGTTGCGGTTGGATTTACGCTTCCTACGTATTTTTTTGTGAATCAGGCTAACTTTACCGACCTTGTTACCAACCGGCCGCTCTATGTGGCGGGATGCGTTGCGCTCTTTGTGTTGTTGTGGAGCGTGGTTGGAACCATCATTGGGAATTTATTTGCTCATCATTTTCTTCAAAACATGTCACTCAAAATACCCGTCGCAGACTTAATAAAAAGCACCATTAATGCCTCGCATGAGAAAAAAGAACTCCAAAATCTTATGGTTGGAATGGGTTTTGGTGGTGTTTTGTGCGCCATGAAAGCCTGGTTATTAAGTATCCAGGCTGCAGCATTTATGCGCATGAGTTTTTTGCCACAGGTTGGCGTGATGGGTTCTGTGGTTGCTCATTCAATTTCACCGACATTGTGGGCGGTAGGGTTTATTGCAGGTCCTGCAATGGCAATTGCGCTGTTTGTTGGTCTTGTTTCAAAATATTTAGTGTTTCACCCTTTATTTGAATACGTCTGCTATTTTCGGCCTGCGCTTGAGTTGTCGCTGGAGCAATACCTTGTTGCGGTGAGCAGTGGGCTTGTTGTGGCTGATCTGGTTTCTGGAGGGCTCTTGGGCCTCAAGGAAATGGTATCGCTGTTGAGAAGCGATAACGGTGTTTCTTTGTTGGTCTTGTATGCAAAAGAAACGCTGGTAAAAGCTCGTGAAATTGCGCGACAAGCAGATTATGTTTGGTTTGCATTGAGTTGTGGCGTTGCTGTGTGGTTCTTGCGTTGGTTTCAGATAACTTCTCCAGCGTTGCTCGTCTTTTTGCTGGTTGGAGTATGCGTTGCGGTATATCAAATGACGCTGCTTTCTGGTCAGATTGGGCTGGTGCAGTTTGGGCGTTTTGCGACGTTTGTCATGCTTCCATGTCTGTTTTTTTTCAAGGTTACGGCATTTCAGGCAATTGTTATTTCAGCAATTGTCTGCATTGTTGGTGCAGCAGCAGCAAACTTATTATTTCAATACCGGTTGGCTGATGATCTGAATATTTCTCGGAGTAGCATGTACGCCATTCAAATGGCGAGCAGCGTTTTAGGTGCTGCGTGCATTGGTGTTGTCTTTGTGCTGCTTTGTTCGTACTTAAAGCTGGGTTCTTCAGAGTTTTTTGCGTTCCGTTGCTACGCGCGCGCCTTACTCATTCAATCGTTTAATTTTGATTTAGTGAGTGTTGGTATTGGGGTTGCGTGGGGAATTGTGCTCAGGTTGTTTAATGTTTCGCCGGCCATGGTTCTGGGTGGTATTTTGATGCCGCGCGAACTGGTGGTGGCATTTGTGATTGGCGCTGTCTTTAGCGCATTGGTTGAAAACCCACGCGAACATATGTCGACCGCTTCGGGCGTGTTTGCAGCCGAAGCGATCTGGGTTTTTATAAGCATCTTAATTAAAATGCTTGTTCCGGGCTGGGGATTTACTGGGTAGTAAATCCCACATTATCGTTATTTTTTATTCTTTAGCAACGTAGGTACATTTGGTGTTTACGCACTTAAGTCCAGTTTTTGGCGTATTAATTAAGAATGGTGCGTTGCACTTTGGGCACGGCGTTTCATGGACTTCGCCAGTGAAAGCAACGGTACAGTCTGGGTGTTTGTTGCATCCCCAGAAGGTGCCTTTTTTCCATGTTTTTTTGCCGATGGTTCCACCGCACGTTGGACAAGGGTGAGGGAATTCTTCTTGTTTAATGTATTTGCAACCAGGGTAGCCAGAGCACGCGATAAATGGACCAAAGCGGCCAACGCGGGCAATCATGGGTGAGCTGCATTTTGGGCATTTTTCATCAATGGTTTGTGGTGCTTCTCGTTCTTGAAGTTGAATGTTTCCTTGGTCATCACGAGTGAATCTTGAGGTGAATGAGCATTCGGGAAATCCAGTGCAGCCCAAGAATTGTTGGCCTTTACCAAAACGGATAGCCAATTTTTTCTGGCACTGAGGGCAATCGAGCTCGGTTAAAATGGTGGTTTTGCCAGTGTTTGCTTCACCAAGTGCAGTGAGATCTTGTTTTAATTTCTTATAAAACTCAAACAACACAGCATCGCGCTGCATCTCGCCGTTAGCGATTTTATCCAAATCTTCTTCCATGGTGGCGGTGAATGAGACATTAAAAATGTCAGCAAGATTCTGCACCAGGAATGTGTTTACGGTTTCACCAAGTTCAGTTGGCTGGAAACGCTTGGTAACTTTTTTGACATAGCCGCGTTTTTGAATGGTTGAGAGAATGGTTGAGAATGTACTTGGTCGACCAATGCCGCGCTTTTCAAGTTCTTTAATGAGCGTTGCTTCGGTGTACCGAGCAGGCGGTTGAGTAAAGTGCTGCTTTTTAGTGGTTTCTTTTGGTGTGAGCTCAATGCCAACTGCGATTGCTTTTGGAATTTTGGTGGTTTGTTCTTCTTCAGATTCTTCTTCTGCGGCGTAAGCAGCTAAGCAACCTTCAAAAACGAGTGTTGAACCCGTGGCTTTGAGTGTGATGTCCCCACCGTCAATTAGAACTTGGCGCTGAAAATATTTTGCGGGTGCCATTTGGGAAGACACAAAACGCTGCCAAATAAGTTTGTAGAGTTTTGCAAGGTCAGGGTCAACGTAGGGAGTAACTTTATCGGGGCTAATTTTAACGCTGATCGGACGAATTGCTTCGTGGGCGTCTTGCGCTCCGGCTTTAGCGTAAATGTTTGTCTTGGATGGATAAAACTCTTTTCCGTAATGCGAGATGACAAATTCTTTAGCGTCGTCGAGTGCGGTATCAGAAATACGAAGCGAGTCCGTTCTCATGTACGTGATAAGAGCTTCTGGTGTGCTTGGATCGCTCAGCGGCACCCCTTCATACAATTTTTGAGCGAGCGACATGGTGCGTTCTACCGCAAAGCCCAGTTTGTTGTAGGCGTCTTGCTGCAGCGTACTGGTCATAAACGGAGGAAGGGCGTTACGCAGGCGATCTTTTTCGGTGATATTGGTAACAGAAAACCTCTCTTTCGAGATTTTTTCGATAGCAGCCAGTGCTTCTTGCTCAGTTTTGATCTTGGGGATTTTTTGTTTGATTTTGTACAGCTCGGTAAGGAGTGATTCTTTACCGATGGTGAACAGGACATTGATGGACCACGATTCTTCTGGTTTAAACTCGCGAATTTCTTGTTCGCGGTTGCATGTGAGCAACACGGCGACAGATTGTACGCGTCCAGCAGAAAGTCCCTTAGTAATTTTTCTCCAAAGTAGCGGGGAGACTTCATACCCCACCCAACGGTCAAGTACACGGCGTGCTTGCTGAGAAGCAACTTTGCCCATGTCTATTTGGCGCTTGTTTTTAATACCCTCAAGAATTGCGGGTTTGGTAATTTCGTTGAAGGAAATACGGTGGATTTTTTCTTTGTCTTTTACGACTTTTGAAATTTCTTCAGCAATGTGCCACGCAATAATTTCACCTTCACGGTCCGGGTCAGAAGCAAGGAATATTTCGTCACAACCTGCAGCTTGCTTACAAATATCAGTAATTACTGATTGTTTGCCGTCCAGCGTGGTGTATTCAAGGAGAATTGCGTTGTTTTTGTCATTAAATGCAACGCCCAGTTTTTTTTCAGGCAGGTCCTTAATGTGTCCGACGGTAGACGCAATCCTAAAGCTTTTATCGAGGAATTTAGCAATTGTTTTTATTTTTCCAGGAGATTCGACCACAATAAGCTTTGAAGATGATGTGTCATTCGGTCTTGAACCTTTACCGTGACTTGCCATGATATTCCTTGGGTTTTGCATTGCGCTTGACTGCAGTCAGAATACTGAGTTTTGCGGGTCTTGACTACAAGGCAATTTCTGACGAGTTTCTATTTTGACGATATCTGATATCATGACAATGTGTCAAAACTTTATCGGTAGGTCTAAGATTGAATTGCCATTTTCGTGCACTGAGAATTGTGATTTTGGGTCTGTAGGATAGATATGAAAAGAATTGAAAATTATTTTGCGCCATGCTTGGAAATGCTTACCTGGGGCGAAATTAAAACAACCTTATTGCTTTCATTTGCGACTGCGCGTCGTACGGCGCGAGCTGTTTTTCGCATGTTCTGGTGGGCTATTTTTCTGGTTTTCACCGTTTTTACGTTTATTGGCTTGTCTGCGTCTGGTGTTTTGAAAGACCTTTCTTTGTTAAAAACGCACCTTCAAGGAAAGCCGCTCATGGGTATTTCTGTCCTGAGTGAGCGCTTGCAAGATTTCCTGTCGGTCTACTCTTTTTCAAAAGGAACGTCTCTGGCTCATCTTTTGCCTGGTTTGGCATTGATGCTCGTCGTTTTTTTTGTAGGGGTGGTTGCGGTTTTGATGGTTCGCCCTGCGCGAGAAGCAAAGGACACACGCTACCTTTCTTTCTATTTAAATAGTTATTTTCATGTGTTGTACGCGTTTCCGGTGTCGTGGCTGGTGTGTTATCTTTCAAATACCGTCTGGCATTTGGCGCTGTTTTTCTTTTTTGATTCTGAGCCCTCATGGAATAACTATAAGCGCTCGATTTGGGCTGCTTTCAATGTATTCGTGAGATTTATGCCCTTTATATTTTTTGTGTATCTCTTGCTGTCTGTGTATGTGATTTTAGGATTTTTGCTGGCTGGCGGATTGGTAGCGCTGAGCATGTACATGACGAGCGTTCTTGCTCAGGTAAACGTGTGGCTTGAGCTACTTGGATACTTTGGAGTATCCGCAGTCGCAATACCCTTGCTGTGGGGGCTGTTTGTTGTCTCTTTGATGCCAATTGCGATTTCTAGCACGTTGTACACAAAAGTTACGAGTCGTTTTAAAGAATTATTTCCCCAGGAACCCTTTGAAGGATAATCATCATGTTCTCATCGATTAAACGTTTTTTTGCGCCAAGTTTTGTTTTTTCTTGGACTGAAATTAAAGAAATAATTTCATCCTCTTTTGCGCTATCTCGCCGTTTATTTTGGCAATTTTTCAGATTGTTCTGGTGGGTGTGGTTTTTGAGCATCGGCATGGGTGTTTTTTACTTTAAGCTTATTAAAGAAGGAAATACTACAGCCCCAGCGGATTTGGCGGTCTTATGGGTTACTAAGCATGGCGTAGTAGGAGCTTTGAGCTTGGTAGTGTTTATGGTAGTTGCTGTTTTTGTGTATCTTTCCCAGTTCTTGGTCGTGCGATCAAGGGAGGGAGAGCAAATGTGTTTGTCACAAATTAAACAGAAAATGCGTTCTCACTACCAGTTTTTTTTAATTCATCCGCTGCTTTTTTTAATGTACTGGGCAACGAGCTTTATTGGTGATTTCTACGTATTCATGTTTCTTGAATCTGAAGGCTCGTGGAAGTCTTTTCGTCTGTCGTTATGGCACGGTGCCGTCTTGGGCATTAAATTAATTCCGCTGCGGCTTCTGATTTTTACGTTGCTGTGTCTCTCTATTTTCTTCCCGTTGTTCGGAATAATGGCGCTTTATGTGGGTATTTGGTTTCTTGCTAAAACCTCAGTTGTTCTTGCCTGGTGTGTTGGTGTGCCGTTTTGCATTCTTTCTTTCATGGGAATATTGTGGGCAATTCCGCGCGTTATTTTCACTGCGCTTGCGATGCAAAGCATTTTGTACGAGAAAACAAAAGAGCGATTCCCTGAGTTGTTTGTCTCTGTTGATGTATAAACGTCCAGATCTTGGTTGTGGCTACGGCGGAGTTTTTTGACTCGGGCGCCCATTTCTTGCTACTGTTTCGTGTCTCGAACTGGAAACTATCTTTTTAATAAGTGTGAATCAGGTTATGCGTGTATGGCTATATGTAGTGCTGGTTCTTGGAGCTGCAAGCTTGTGTTTGCTAGGGTTAACTTATTACAAAAAACAGTATGAATTTATTGATACTGGCGCCAGCGTATACCATGAGTTGCAGTCGCGAGGGTACGTAGAAATTGGTAATTATCACTTTCTTAAACCTGATTATATGCGCCTTTATAATGCTTTTGATAATTTTCTTAAAGCTCTGGGGGATGATGATTTTTATTCAAAAATTGTTCATTTTGACGATAAGTTTTTATTAAATGAAAAAAACAAAAAGCGTTATTTTAATGCTCCTGTAAATACCCCAAATGCAAGTGTTTATTTTGCAGACGAGTCCAAGAAAACATTTCAGTTTATCAAAGAGTATTATGAGCTTATGTTTGCTCGCGACGAGCTTTTTCTGAAGCAACAAGCGGCAGCAGCAGAATTTTTTGCTTGCATGAACAGCATAGATTTAATGGCGCGGGATTTGTTTGCCAGACTTCTTGATTTGCTTGAAAAGAATCGACCAGGTATCAAGAAGATTTTTTATGGTAATTACGGTGAATTGACCATTGTCTCAAGAATTGTACGATACGACAAAACAGAAAATTGGGGCGTTGTTCCTCATCGTGATATGTGTGCATTATCTTTAATTTGGGATTCTGATGATACAAACGATGAGTCTCTTCTTTTGTGCGAAGACACCAAAAAACCCTCCTTAAAAAAGTTATTTCAACCATTACGAGTATTTTCTCAAAAAGATTTTATAACTTCTACCATTCTTTTCCCTGGGTTAGGGTGCAAGAAAGCAAATATAGATCTGGATTCTACGCTTCATGCAGTAGCGCCGATAAGCAAAGATCATCGGCATGCGGTAATGTCGTTCCTTATTGTTCCTGATATGTATATTCCTGAAGAGGAAACGCTTTTTGTTGATCCAGATGCCGAAGCACGCGCGGTTTGTGCTAAGGCTGTGGTGTGGAAGTTTTTGGCAAGCAACACAAAGCATTTTGTACGCAAAAACCAAGCAGTGATTTACTGAGCTGGTTGAGTCAAGACGCATCTAATCTGCCAGGCGCTTGTTTGATTCATCAGATCTGTTTACACTAGCGCCAGCGGCTAAAACATTCACTAATCCTCGGGTTGCGACATGATTACATTTGCGTATCCATGGGTTTTACTTGTTGGTTTTGCGGTGCTTGCGGTGTGGCTCTTTGTGCGCCTACGGCAGGGTGCCCGAGTTGTTTTTAAGTTTTCCCTTACCTCAGTTTTTGCAAAAGATGAGCAGCTGGTTATTTCATCAAAATCACATATTGTTTTAGATGTTCTTCGTGCAGCAACGCTTGTAATGTTTGTGTTGTTGGCTGCGCGTCCACAATTGGTGGATCATTCTTCCAAGGTGGTGGTAGAGGGCGTTGATATTATTCTTGCGCTCGATGTTTCTCGTTCGATGGAAATTATTGACGATCGTCACGATCGCCGTTCGCGCATCGAAATCTCAAAACAAGAAGCGGTAAAATTTGTTGATCGTAGAGCAAATGACGCCATGGGCGTTGTGGTGTTTGCGGCTGATGCACTTTCGTTGTGCCCCCTGACATTTGATAAAAAATTACTCAAAGAGACTGTGTCTCAGTTGCTCATCGGACGGGTTGTTGACGAGGTAGGTACTGCGCTTGGCGCCGGGCTTGCCACAGCGATAAACCGGCTTCGGTTATCCAAAGCAAAAAGCAAAGTAATTGTTTTGCTGACCGATGGTTGTCCTGAGGGCGATTTCTTTGATGTTGACCAAGCAATTGAGCTGGCAAAATTGTTTGGCATTAAGGTGTACACAATTGGAATTGGTGGAAATAGTGAAATGTTCCTCAAGCACCCGTCGGGTGGAATGGTTCCGATTCAAAACATGGCTGGTTCTGACATGAAGCTGCTCAAAAAAATCTCGGACCGCACTGGTGGTGTTGCGTTTGAAGCACGTAAATCGACTGAACTAGAAAAAATTTATAATAAAATTGATGAACTTGAAAAAACCAAAAAGGAAACGTACTTATTTAGTAGGCGCGATGAAGTGTTTCTTCCGTTTGCTATTGCGGCGTGCATATTCTTTATCCTTGAGTTTATTTTGCGGTTTGTATGGTGGAGATTTCCGGCATGACAATCGGTTCTGAGCTTGTTTTTTGGGCTAATCAAAACCCATGGTTATACGCTGTGGCGTTTGCCTTAATAGCCTGTTTTGTGGGGTATCATTATTTTTCTGCGCATCGTAAGATTCAAATGCTTGCTAGCGGTGTGTTATTAGCTCGCTTTTTTAGGGGCGCCTCGGGTGTTCGATTTATCTTGCGCTGGGTTACGTTTGCTGCAGCGTTGCTTTTTCTCTTTGTAGCAGTTTGCCGCCCGCAATGGGGTAAAAAAGAAGATGTGGTTGTGCGTGAAGGACGGGACATTGTGGTGCTGCTTGATATTTCGCGCAGCATGCAAGCGTCTGATCTTGCGCCAACGCGTCTTGAGGCAGCCAAATTGAAGCTTAAAATGCTGCTCTCCAAATTGAGTTGCGAGCGTCTTGCGTTGGTATTGTTTTCTGGTTCTGCGTTTGTTCAGTCGCCATTAACCATCGATTATCATGCGTTCTCTAGTTATCTCGATCAGGTTGATTCTGAAGTTATTGCATCGGGAACAACAGCTGTTGATAAAGCGCTACTCAAGGGCTTGGATTTGTTTGATGCAAGTTCTGCAAGTGCTACAAAAATCATGCTGCTGGTGACTGATGGAGAGGATTTCTCTGCGCACCTTGAGCAAGTTGAAGCACGGGTGAAAAAAGCAGGCGTGCAAGTGATTGCGCTCGGCGTTGGTTCAGAATCGGGCGCGCCGATTCCAAAAAAAGATGCGAATGGCAGAGTTGTGGGTTTTGAACAAGATGCGCAAGGTAAAACAGCGCTCTCAAAATGCAACATGGCGTACCTTGAGAACATTGCATCAAAACTTAATGGAGTGGCGGTACAATTGAGTTCCTTGGATGAAGATTTAGATACTTTGGTTACGCACATTCAAGCGCAGGAAAAGAAACAGTTTGATGAACGATCGGTCTCTTTTGCGGAAGAGCGGTATCCAATTGCCGTTGGATGTGCGGCGCTTTTTTATGCAGTTAATGCGCTCATCTAGGAGATTTTACTGTGCGATATGTTGTGCTTTTGTTATTAGCTGTGGCGTCTCAGGTGCAAGCCTTTTCTTGGTGGCCGTTTAGCTGGGGAAAGAAAGTGATTGATCCGTATGAACAGTGCGTTCGTGCGCAATTGGCTTCACCCTATGATCCGTTGGTGAATTATAATCTGGGCGTGCTTGCCAATAAAAAAGGCGACACCGCGCTTGCGCTTGCATGTTTTGATCGCGTGATTAGAGAAGAGCAACGCGCTGGCCGAGAATTATATTCAAAAGCAGCTATTAACACCGGACACTTGCGTGCAAAGACCGCAAAGAATGTTTTGGAAGGGCTGCATTGGCAAGAAAAAAAGATCGCCAAGGATGTGTTGTCCGAGCAAATCTCACGTATTGATGGCGCGATAGATAGTTACAATCTGGTCGATGAAGATTTTGATACAGACCAAAATCTCTCTGGTTTGAAACAAATGCTTCAAGATTTTAAAACCGCGGTCATAGAGCGGCAAAAAGAGCTTGAGAAACAAGAAGAAGAAAAGAAAAAACAGCAGCAACCTCCATCTAAGGGTGATAACAACGATCAGCAGCAAGACCAAAACCAAGACAAGCAAGAAGGTCAGTCAGACCAGCCGCAGGATAATTCTTCATGCCCTAATCCAAAGTCAGGTGATGGCGAAAAAAATAATCAGCAGCAAGATGGATCGCAAGATAAACAGCAGGGTTCACAAGATAAACAGCCGCAAAAAAATACTCAGGATAAAAAAGACAAATCTCAGAAAAATAAACAAGAACCAGAAGATACAGGCTCTCAAGATCGCCAGGAAAATAGTGGCGAAGAATCAAAGCAGCAAGATGGCGGCGATGCTCAGGATGACTCAGATCGCACGCAACAACAAAACAAACAAGATCAGTCAGATGAGCCTAATCAGCAGCAAGACGATTTGAAAGACCAGCAAAAACAAGATAACGCCGGGCAGCAAGACCAATCTCAGCAAGAAAAAGAAGAACAAAAAGAACAAGCTCAAAAAGATTCGGCAGCGCAAGAAAATGCTTCGGGAGAACAAGGCTCATCGCAAGATGCTCCTGGAGAAGAAAAACCAGAAGATACATCGCCGCTTGAATCGCAAGTTCCAGAAGAAGCAGATGAGAGTGCTGTAGGCAAAGAAGAAGCGCTTGATAAAAAAGCTGAAGCGCATAAACAACAAGGCGCGGCGCAAGCTGCCAAAGCTCAAGCAAATGCTGCCCATGCACAATCAATGGCTGCATCTGAAGGCTCAGATCAAGATGAACCAGAACAAGGCGCCGAAGAGCAATACATCACGTGGGGCAATGAAAATGCAAATGAAACGCAAGCTGAGAAAATGGCGCGCGTGGTATTGCAGCGATTAGAAAAACATGAAGCAGGAATTCATAAAAAACGTCTTGCGTATCGAACCAGGTATAGCGGGCAAGCGGATAGTCCTGGTCAAAAAAATTGGTAGATGCGCGTAGGAGAGTGATCATGAATATGGGCAGAAATAAAAGTGTGCTCTTTTTAGCAGTGTTTTTTAGCTGTGTACAGCAACTTTTTGCGGGATCTGTAACGATTTCTGTTGCTGGCGCGCGTTCAGAGGACAGCGATTCTCAAGGCGGTGCGGTGTACGAAGTTGACCCTGGTCAAAAATTTAAAGTACTGGTGGTTAGTTCTGGGCAAGAATCACTTACGAGCAGGCCAGATGTTCCGGGTCTGAGTTCATTTAAAACACTTTCAACATCCCAGTCGTCAAACATGATGAGCATCAATGGCCGCATCACCAACACCGTAAAATTTGAATACTATTTGCTCGGTGAGGATGAAGGAGAAGCTGTGCTGGGTCCTGTCACAACGCCTCACGGAACGTCTTTGCCATGCACCATTCGTGTGCGGCAGCGTTCGCAGCAAGAGGCGTATAAAGATTTTGAAAAGGAATACAACTCCGGCGCTCCGTGTCAGGTTCAGCTTTCTGTTGATAAGAAAACGTTTTACGTGGGAGAGCATATTCCCGTAACAGCGCAAATTTATTGCTGGGATAGCGATGTTGAGGTTGAAGGTATTCAACCTCACTTTGAGGGATTTTCTTTTCAGGAAGGTTCTTCTGGATCGACTGAGATGGAATTGCATGGCAAAAAGGCTCGTGTGTTTACCAAAAAATATGTGCTTACCAGCTTGTGGGCGGGTGAGAAAAAAATTAAACCGGTTTCTGTGCAATACACTGCACCATCAGAAGATTTTGATGATTTTATGTTCAGAAGCTCTATGTTTTTTGGCCCGAGCAAAATGGTCAATCGCCAGGAAATTCAAAGTAACGGGCTTGAGATTGTAATTAAAAATCTTCCTGCGGCAAGCCGCACATCGGATGGGCTTGGCAAATTTTCAGCGTTATTGCTCTCGGTTGATAAAAATATTGTGGATGTAAAATCGCTGATTAATGTTTCGCTCAAGGTGGTTGGTCGTGGTAATTTTTCACAAGTCTCTGCGCCGCGACTTCGGTTGCCCAAATCTATTCGCGCATTCCCTGGATCAACCGAGGGTGATTTAATAAAACGTGAGGATAATTCAGGGGATTTTGAGAAAAAATTTACCTATGTTATTCAGCCATTAAAACCCGGCACGATCACCATCCCATCTCAAGAATTTTTCTATTTTGATCCAGATGATCATCAATATCACACGTTGACTTCGCGAGAGTTGACCATTGTGGTTGAAGGTGATGAGCAATCTGCTCCACAAGAGAATTCGGCGCAAGAAGTTGAACCTAAAAAAAGCGCGCCTGCCAAAGCCGCTCCTGCGCCAAAAGAAGCCGTTGATGAATGGGCGGGCGAACAAGTGTCGCGCCGATTTTGCGCTTTTAACTGGCATCTTTGGATGGCGCTTGCAGCGGTATTGATTGGGTTGGGCTTGGCGTATGAGCGATTAATTGCGTGGTCTGCGCGTCGCCGAAAAAATCCAAAACGCGCGCTGGAATTAGCTTTGCGCTCGCTCGCAACCCTTAAAAATAAAACACCAAACGCGTTGTTTGAAGTTGCAATGGAATTTTTGAGACTAAGATTTTTTGGTGCTCGCCAGAAACACCTTTCGCTTGAAGATGTTGATCTCGAACTTGAGCGTATTGGTATGAAACCAGACAAGCGTGCTGATTTCATGAACTTTTTAACGCTTCTTGCTGGTCTTGCATTTGGGTCGGTTAAAACTCAAAAAACGTACGACCAACTGATTGCTGACCTCCAAAAATGGCTAACGGAGCTGAACAAATATCCTCAAGCCTAACAACTTGTTTGTTGTCACGAGGCATCTTGGCAGACGTTTTTTTGTCCTTGTTGGTTTTTTGCTTGAAGACGTTTTTCTTTCTGTAGATGAAGGCCTGCTTGTTGATGTTGAGTGGGATGATGATCTTTGTTTTTTTAAGAGCAGAGCAACGTCTTTAATGAGCCTGACGGTCAGACTAACCGCCTCGTCTTCATTGTTGTTTGTAAGGGCATCCCGTATTGGGGTTACTGACAACTGTGTAAGCATGTCGTTATTTTCATAGGGCATATACATGTTCAATGTATGACCAAGAATGTAAGCAGAGCATTTCTTATTGCCATAATCCATAAATATGCTTTCTTTAAAATAGGTTCCGTTGTAGCTGCTCATTTCTCTGATCTCCGCTTCATTTGAAGCTTTGATAAATCAAGGGGTGGCAAGAGAGCGTCTAGAAATAGATGTTCTGGAAGATGAAGATGCTTTTTTGTACACTCGTGCTCGGGTCTATGTTGAACAAAATATGTACGTGTGCCCTTATTATTTCAACGATTGGCTTGGGATATAAAGGCGTTTCAACTATGATCAGGCGACTTGATGCACTGTAAAATGGGGGGCACTATCCATGATTCTCAAAAAATATGTAGTGTTTTTGTTAGTGATAGTTTTTGCTGCAATGGTGTACGTTTCAACAAATAGCCGGGAATCACGACTCTGGAGCGAGCGGTCAGAAAAGGCATTTGCACAAAAAAATACATCATATGGCTTGTTGTATTTGTTGCGGGCAGAACGTGCTGCGGGACTTGCCCAGCGATTTAGTTTGGTGAAATCACGTGTTTTGTTAGATAAAGCGCCCAAAAGCACGATGCAATTTGCCGGCGAGGTAGCGCGTGAATTTTTCGTTTCGCTATCGACAGCAATGTCGCCTTTGATGTTTCAGCTTTTAGCCTTGTTTTTGCTCTTTTGTGGGGCTTTCTTGATTGGGTCTTTTGGGCTTGCAGCAACATTACGTGCGCACAAAGATTTAGTGGTAATAACGCTGGTTGTTATTGGGTTTTTGGTACACAGTTACCAGGTTGGTAGCATGCAAAGGGCTGTGTTGTTGCCGCATTCTGTCACACTGGTTTCTGGTCCAGGTGAGACGTTTGCTCATGTCGGGTCGGTTGTTGGTCCTCGTGACGTGTGGGTGCGTGAACAAACGGGCGATTTTGTGAAAATTCAAGCAGGTGGTCTGAGTGGTTGGATTATGAGTAAAAACGTCAAAATTGTTTGAAACGCAAAAAAAATAACCATGCAGCATTCTGCGTAGTTGTGCCATTCTTCTGTAAAATATTACAGTCTGAAACCTTTATTTAGTAGAATCATAATGGTGGTTGTGCTACCGGGTGTGTTTTACTAAAGGGGTGGTCTCATGGAAAACCAAAAAGGTTTTTTTATTTCTAAGCTTGTATTTTTTTGCGTAGTGTTACTTTCACTTGCAGGTTTTGGTGGTTGCGGAGGCAACAAGTCTAAAAACGTTGTAGGTGGGGCGCTTCTTGGTGGTCTTCTTGGTGGCGGTATTGGTGCTGCTCTTGCATCTACCAGTACATGTACCGCTGCTGGTGCTACTGTTGCTGCAACATCAACAAGTGTTGCTGCGGGTGCTGCAGTAGGTGCTGGTGTTGGTGTCGCTGGTGGCGCAATGGTTGGTGCTGCAATGTCTGACCAATATGCAGATGACAAGGAAGTCAAATCTCCTCAGAAAGCTGCAAGATCAGCAAAGTACCTAAAAAAATAAACGTATTCTAAATTAAATTTCACAAACGGCTACAGCAAAGATATTTAACGTCTTTGTTGTAGCCGTGTTTTTATTTAAGTACTTGTTGCGTGCAGTCCAAGGCTAAGCGCCAGTGCAAAAATACTTTTGAGGTACAGCGGATTAATGCCACTGACCAAAAGTATGGTTATGAAGGCAAAGTACACTAACGTACCCGTAAAACAAAAAACTAAATGAGCAGCGAATTCATAGCAACGTGGTATTTCTATTTGGCTTGCAAAATGCTGACCAATCAGAATCGTTGCGATTCCGATAAGTGCGACGCCAAAACCCATTGAAACGTCAGCATAACCATTTTGTTGGGCGGTGAGCGCTCCAGCGATTCCTGCACAGGCGTTACTGATAGCCAGTCCAACTTGCCGATACGTTTCACTCTTTTTTCCAAGCTGCACCAGCAATTGAGGGTTGGATCCAAATGTTCTTAAGCCCAAACCTGTGCTTGAAGTAAGCGCATGATTTGCGCAAAAACCTAAGGTCATTACTGTGGCGAGGATCAAAAAAATTGGCGAGATGCCAGAAAATTGCGCGAATGAACTACCGCCATGCAAGCCTACGTTGGGCCCTTTCATGCACAAGAAAAAAGCGCCATGTGTGAAAAAAACGGCAAGAATTCCGGCTATAATTGGCTGTACTCTATTTTTGTATTGAATTGCGCTGGAGACAAGTCCAACGGCTGCTCCTGCGATAAGTGCGCACGCAATGCCAACAAATGGATTGAGTTGGTTGAGGGAGCACAGTGTAAACGCTGCAGCTCCCAACAAGAAACTTCCATCGATTGCAAGGTCGGTTATTTTTAGAATTTTCGCGCTAATGTACATGCCAAAACTTACCGGTGTGAACACCAGTGCCTGGCTTAAAACGGCTAAAAACATATTCATGGTTTTATGCCTTTGACATGTTGATCGTGCGGTAATTGGAGCTTTTTGCGCATGATTCAAGTAGTTGGGTCGGTAGGTTTTGTTGCTTGCAGGCATGTTTGTTGATGAATATAACAAGATTGCTAAGAGGTTTTACTGGAATATCTTTGGGTGAGGTTCCTTGTAAAATTTGTGCCGCATACACAGCCCCTGCTTCTCCAATACTGGTTTCTTCTACGCCGAGTGCACATGCCGCGCCAGAAAGCACCGAACCTTCATCGCTGGCGATTAATGGAATGCTGCGTTCTTTTGCAAGTTGTGCAATGGTTGCAACGCTGCTGACAACCATGTGGTCTTTCAGAATAAAGATGGCCTGCGAGTCTGAGTTCACCGAATGAGTTGCAAGATAGATGTCAGAAGGCGTTTGCACAAAAATGGTTTGTACGGTGATTCCCGCATTCATTGAGTGGTTTCTAAGCGCTTCGATCTCGGGTAATGTTTTTTCTGATTGCGTTGCGATTATGCTGTATTTGTTGATGTTGGGGACGATGTGCTTAATAAATGCGCAGATGCTTTCTGGGGCTATTTCGTCGTGAATGCCTGTTACCAAGTTGCCCTTGGTAATTACGTCGGGAGAAGCTGCCAGTGCAACAGTTGGGATTTCTGGTGCTTTTTGCACGGTCATTTGCGTGCACAACCTACCGATAGGCACGATGAGGTCTACTTGTTTATATTTCATTTCATCAATAATTGCTGGCTGTTGTACGTGTTGGTCGCCGTGAGCATCTCGCACAATGAATGAGCATTTATTGTTGAGCTGTTTGCTGAGTTGCGAACAAAAACCTTTTACAATTTTTTCAAGTGACGGGTGAGTTAGCGGGACAATAATGCCGACTACCGGCATATCGGTTAGCGTAGCAGGGTGTTGTTTTTTGAAAAAGATGAAGGTTGCTAAGGCGGCAATTGCGACTGTGGCTATAAAAAATAGTTTTTTGTTCATAAAAAATCTTTCTGTAAGACATGAACGAAATTCAGTTTAAAAAATGAGAAGGGCTTTAAAAATAAATAGGCGTGTTTAACGCCACCAAAGAGCTCCGTGTGAACGGGCTAAAAATGAGAAATGAAGCCGCAAATCAGCAGAAAAAGAAGTCATTTTAAATTCCTTATCCGTCTAAGGGACGATTGCGGGCGTTTCACCTTAACTAAATTTTCAGATTCGTTCAACTCTTTCGGGTGTTTGTGAAATGATCTACGAGGTTGGAGTTATGTATGCGTTCCACTTATATCGTTAGGGAGAGAGTGTATGTCAAAAAAAATGTTATTGTTTTGCGCGTCACTTGCAGGAGTGTGTCTTGCGGGTGATGAGGTGGTAGAGCAGGTAGAGAGCAGCCAGCAACTGGTTGAACAAGTTGATTCTGGTTCTGTCGTTGTAGATGCTGGTCCTGTGGTTGAGCCGGTAGTAGAAGCTCCACAAAGTGATGTTCCTGCGCCAACAACTCATGAATTACCTGGTATTCGTATTGATCAGGGCCCGGTGGTGGTTGAGCCTTCATACGGGTGCTCTGAAGAAAATATCGAAGCGCTTGCTCATGCAACAGTTCAAGCATTGCACGCAACGTTAAGCGATGTTGCTGCAACAACTGCTGAAACTTCAGCAAAGATTGAAGCCCCAGTTGCAAACGAAGAGGTGGAAGTCGTAGACGCTGTTGAAAACAAAGTAGAAGATGCACATTCTGAAATAGAACAAGCTTTTGATGCGGTTTCAAATGCTGTTTCTGAGGTTTCTGAAGCGGTAGATGCTGTTGAAGATATTGTTTCTGAGATTTCTGAAAAAATCGAAGATGCACAAGAAGCTATCAATAAAGAAGGCTTTGTTCCTGCAATCATCAGCTTTATTTCAAACTACTACAACTGGTTTGTTGAGTTCTTCAAGCAAGGCTGGAAATACATGGTGTATAACTCAGTTAACAGAGCAACTCGCCACATTGTCTTGTCTGCAGGACATCGTTCGCCGGTTGACCTTACCGCGTTGGCACAAGTTAATGATTTTGCAGTTGACTGTTTTAGCAAAATGAATGAAGCAAAAAGTGCAATCTTGGCAGCAGCTGAGCAACGTAGCCCGCAACTTCGTCAAGCAACCGAATTGTACTTACAATCGTACGAAAACTGGTTCAAAGGACAAGCAGATGCATTTGTTGATCTTACTGCAACACGTGCAATGTTGGATTGTTTGGGCGTAAAAAATATTGATGCATCAGCATTTTCTACACGCAACTTGGACCACTTCAAGTCTCGTGGTGGCGAAATTCGTCATTCAAATTTGTTCTTGATTGTGTCACCTGGTGAAATTGCAAAATATGAGCCTGTCGTTTTCGAGGAAGCGCCAGTTCAAGTATAATTACTTGTTGCTAGAAAAAAGGGTGAGTTTTAAAAACTCACCCTTTTTTATTATCCATGTTGATCTTAAGAAGCTCCGGCTATCCCAGTGCTTTTTTAAGGTTCGTGTAAAATTCACACAAGTTAATGTTGATGGTGGTTGTTTGAGCAATGAGCTCCAAAAAACCAATGTCAGACTTCCAGCGTGGAATAATGTGTTGATGTAAATGACCGGGAATGCTTGCTCCTGCGCCGATATTGAACCCAATATTAAATCCATCTGGATTCATGATTTTTCCGAGCGCTTTTGTTGCTTCAACAGAAGCGCTCATTACATCACTTAATATTTCTGGTTCAAATTCGCTTAAAAATGCACCGTGCTTAAGTGGAACAACCAAGAGGTGTCCTGTTGCATAAGGAAAGCGGTTGAGCATAAGCACGCAATGTTTATAGCGTTTTACGACAAACTGTTCTTCGTCTTGATTGAGTGTAATAATCGAACAAAAAACACACTCATTTGTTTGTGATTTGTTCTTTCTTGTTACCCAGTCTTGGCGCCATGGGGCGTATAATATACTCATACCGCGTTCCGTTAAAATTAATTGAGCTAATGTTCTATTGTTTTACAGCGGTGGTCTTAATGTACAGCTCTTTGAGTTGCTTTTCTTCAAGGTGTGTTGGCGAGTCCATCATTAAGCAGCGCATACTTTGGGTTTTTGGGAATGCAATAACGTCACGAATCGAATCGGTTCCTGCAAACATCATAACCAAGCGGTCAATGCCAAGTGCAATACCACCGTGTGGAGGGAAGCCAAGGGTTTGAGCCTTGAGCAAGAAGCCAAAATTCTTTTCTGCACGCTCTTTGGAGATACCAAGTAAATCAAACATAGTGGATTGCATTTCTGGAGTATGAATACGAATAGATCCACCACCAAGTTCTTCGCCATTGCACACCAGATCGTACGCGCGAGCTAAAATAGAGCCTGGGTTGGTAAAATCGGCATTTTTTTGCGGAGAAGTGAATGGATGATGTCGTGCATTCCAGCGTTTTTCATCTTCATCCCATTCAAGTAATGGAAAGTCGGTTACCCAGAAGATTGCATCGCGGGTAGTGTCGATAAGTTTGTAGTGTTTGCCAAGTTCCACACGAAGTTTGCCAAGTGTGTTCCAGCTTGGTTCGTAAGGTCCAGCAACGATAAACAAGGTGTCTTCGATGGTAAGTCCAGGAATAATGCGTGCGGCTTGCTCAAAAAAGTCTGCTGGCAAGAATTTTGCCACCGGTGATTGCGGTGTTTTGTCTGCGTCAAAGCGTACGTATACAAGGCCTTTTCCACCAAGTTCTTTGATGGTTTTGTTGACCCAGAATTCAAGGTCAGAGCGAGAAAGAGTTTGGTTTTTCAAGCACAACGCGCCGACGTGGCCTTTTTGCTGGAGAGCCGCTTTGATAAAGCTCAGCTCTGTGTTTTGGAATAGCGAAGAAATGTCATATACAAAGGTGTCAAAGCGCATGTCAGGTTTGTCTGAACCGTATTTGCCAAACACTTCCGTAAAGTCATAGCGCTTCAGAGGAAGTTCTAATTTTTTGCCAAAGAATTTTTGCCAGAGTGTTCCAACAATGCCTTCGAGCAGTGTGTAGATTTTTTCTTCAGTTGCGTAGGCAAGCTCGATATCAAGTTGTGTGAATTCTGGTTGGCGGTTAGCGCGCAAATCTTCGTCTCGGTAGCAGCGGGCTATTTGGAAGTATTTATCCATACCAGAAGCTATGAGCAGCTGTTTGTAAATTTGAGGTGATTGAGGGAGAGCAAAAAACTCACCTGCGTTGGTACGAGATGGAACAATGAAATCACGTGCGCCTTCAGGGGTGCTTTTTGAAAGAGTTGGGGTTTCGATTTCACAGAAGCCTTGCTCATGCATGTAAGAACGGATGGTGAAGAGTAAGTCATGACGCAAGCGAATGTTTTTTTGCATTGCAGAGCGGCGTAGATCGAGGTAACGATAGGTTAAGCGCAATTCTTCGGCAGTGTTGTGATCGTCGATAGGAAATGGAAGAGGGTGGCATTTGTTAAGAATGACGAGCGTGTCGACAATAACTTCAATTTCACCGGTTGGAATGTTTTTGTTAATAGCGGCAGCCGCACGTTTTTGGACTTTTCCAGTTGCGCCCACAACAAATTCTGAGCGTAATTGGTTTCCCACTTCCAACAAGGCTTTATTTGTTGGATCTAGTACGAGCTGCACAATTCCTGTGTGATCTCGTAAATCAACAAAAATAACTCCCCCATGATTACGAACTGTAGCCGCCCAGCCAAGCAAAGTTAGCTGAGTGTTTTCGTGGGCGGTTGTTACCTGGCCACAGAGTAAAGAACGTTCAAGCTTTTCTAGAGAGGACGTAGGAGTCATGGAAGATATCCTTGTGTTTTAGGAGTGCACAATAATAGGTGTGCCAAAAAAATAAATGGGGGCGTACTCAAAAAAGTAGCGCCCCCGGTTTGAGTTCGTATTAGAAGCGGTATTCAACAGCAATTTGTGAGTTATACGCGGTGTCGGTTGAAAGACGGTAAGCAGCAGAATCGATATTTTGTGTATCTGTTGCATCAAGCTTGCTAAAGACGTCGCCTGGAAGAGCGATACCTTTAATATCTTGATAGTACGTTCCAGGGAAGAATGCTGCTGCTTTGAGCGAAACAGTCATTCCTTTTACCGGCTCAAAAGAGAGTACTGAATTTACTTCAGTTCCCATGAAAGAACGTGCAAATTCTGTTGTTGATGGTGTGTATGAACCATCATCGTTTTTGATGACTTTGTATGAAGCAAGTTCTTTGAAGAAGTACAACATGTTGGCATTCCAGGTGAGCTTTTTGTGTTTGTATGATTCAGGATTCCATGTAAAGCCATAGCCTGCAAAAACAAGATCTGTTAATGAACCATCTTCAACTGCAGATGCGCCAGGTTCGAATACTAATGGACGTTTAATTGTACGGGTATCAAACATGAAAGCGCTGGTAACGTATTTGCCGGTGTAGTATTCATGGATTGCAACAAAGCCACGGTAGTTCTTGTTGGTTTCTGAAGCATGTGGGTTAGATCCGCCGCTCAAGAATCCAGCTGCTGTGCTAAAGACCGCGTTCATTGAACCGAGTTTGTAGAAGGTGTCTAACATACCCATAAATCCACGATATTTGTTTTCGTAGGCAGGACGAATTCTGTTAGATGCAGAGCGGAATGAGGTTGGAGTTCCGTTGATACTTACGGTGAACTGCTCGCCATTGGTTAAGTGCCTGTTGGTACGTAACGCTGTTTGAAGTTCTGCGTAGGTCTTAGCTTGAACCCATTGGCCGCTTACAGACTCTTGGATATGAGTATATTTGCTCTTTGTGTCTTCACCAACTTGGTAGATTTTGGAGACGTTGCGGTCAATACTGTAGAGTTTTTCTGAACCAAAGTTTGCAGCAGCTTCGGCGTTAAAACCCCAGTTGTTTTGTTGGAAGTCAATGTTTGCACCATATGATCCAAGGTTGCTTTCGCTGTCAGCAGCTACGTCAACTTGTTGATCAAGAGCACGATTAAAGACGATATATGGAGATACATCGAGCTTCATGTTGCCATTATCAATAGCATTGATGATGAAGGACAAAGCATACAGGGTGTTATTATTACCAGTGCCTGACCATGGAGCAGATTCTTTACCGATTTGGTTTGTTTTGAGCGTGTTGAACGTATCTTTGATGCTTGAGCTCTTGTTTTCAAGAAGTCCGATGTATGCGTTGTAAGTCAGTTTTTTGCCGGGAATTACACCTGAAAGTAAAATGCCTGGAGCACAAAAATCATTTGGTGCGTTATAAACGGCCAAGAAGTCTTTTGACATTCCGTATTCTGAGCCCATGGCAATACCACGACCAACAGAGTGCCCGAACATACCAACTTTAATGCTGTGAACATCATCACCAGAAAATCCTAAGATAGGATTTAAGCAAGCTTTGAACCAGCCTTCACGGAGCCATAACACTGGCTTTGATGAATTGTGGCGGATGTCGCCCATGTATGCATCACCAAGTTTGATGTTTTGGCTATCGGTAAGGTCTGTTTTGCCGGCGCTTCCCATAACCGACTTGTGGCGGAAGACTACATAACCTTCAATAGCAGGGATGTCTGAATCCATGGTGCCGGTAAGATAACGGTTTTTGATGTCAACGGTAGTTTTAAAAAAACCATATTTGTCTGGAATCTGTTTATTGAGAAAGCGTGGATTTTCCTGGTAGTTTCCCTCGGTTTTTACCAAGACACTTGGTGTATAAATGGCATCGCGCTGTTGCGTTGATTGTTCTGCTGCAGCTATCATTGATGCAACAAACATGCTCGCAGCAACTAAAAGTTTTTTTGCTGTTTTCATGGTGCTCTTTCGGTGTAAGAATAGCACGACCGATTTCTAGTAACGGCCTCACGGGGACTCTAACGCAAAAGTCTATATCCTTTAGCGTTGTTTATGAAGCCCACAAAAGTTAGTTTTTTATAAAAAGTATGAAAGCGAGCACATGTTTATAGTCCTAAAGGTTTTTAATGACAGTGGCTTGGCCTGTTTTTTGGATAAAACGCAGGGAAAGTTTCTGGCGCATTATTCTTTGCGGAATGCTTACATGAAGCTGGTTCCGGGCTCTCTTGTGCGGGGAGATCTTGTGCAGGGTAATGGTCGCTACGCCAGACTCCAGAATGTTTCGCTGGAGTATTTGGGGTTGCTTAGTGGTCAGCGGGCACAATATTTTTTATACTTTCTTTTGGAGCTAGCGTACCTCTTTTTGCCGCAACACCACGAATCAGAGGAGAGTTTCATGTTTCTTAAAGCAAGCATTGAGTCTACTTCCCTGTCGTTATGTGATGAGCGACCAGCTTTTGGCATAATGCTGAGTATTTGGTATCTTGGAATCCTTGGCTTTGCTGTGCCCGATCAACTTGCCTTACGTGTTGATATTCAGGAGATGCTTGAAGATTGGGATGCGTGGGTTGAGCAAGAAAAGATGGGAAAAGGATTGACCTTGCCTCAGGCTTTGATCTTGAAGTATGATTCGTTGTGGGGTGACTCTCTGATGTGGATTTCTGAGTGTTTGCGTGACCATCCTCAATTTAAAAAAATAGAGAAAAAATGGCTTTGGTTGCTTCACGAAAACACGGGGGCTGGGTGTGGAAAAGTTGAAAAAGCGGTTAATTCATAATTTTCTTTTTGTGCTGCTTTTTTTTAGTGGTACGGGTGCTCGCGCTTCTCTTTTTGATTCGTCTCCATTTGGTGAGTCAACGTCCTACATTAAATCTTGGGTTGAATCGGCATCAGGGTTTAAAAGCCTTGCCGAAGGTACAAAGGTTGTAGAACAAGCTCTGAATCGTGATGTAAAAGATTGGCGTATTAAACAAATTGCGCAAATTGATGAACTGCTTAAAAAAATTCGTGAAGAAAAAACAGAACTATTAAAAAAGCTTGAAGCAGACAGAAAACAGCTTGATGCTGAGCTTGCTAAGCACCGGCATGTGATTAATAATCCCGATGCAGCAGTATTTGCTGACGATTCTTTAAAAAAACTGGTGCGTATTTATGAAGAGCGCCAGCAGATTCTCATGACATCTCAGACGCTGTGTCTGTCAATGACCGGCTTTGTAGAAGAATATTTGGGCTTACTGCAGCACCATTCGGATGAAGTTATTTATTCGGGTGTCGATTTGCTGAACAAAATTGTTTATAAGATCGATGAATACAGCTACGTAGAAAACCAAATCGAAATTGTGGATGAGCAAATTAAAGAAGTTGAGGATGCTCGCAAAAAAATCGATGAGGAGCGCATTCGCTACCAGGGAACTCTGGGGGCCCTTTATAAAGAATCTGCCGCAAAAGAGCGTGAGCTGCGATCTAAAGACAGTAAAATCGACCCATTACAAGCGGAGTACGATCTTCTTAAAGAAAAAGAGCGGCTCCTAAGGCTGCGCTTAGAGAAAAATGGATTTGAGAAAAGCAAAGCAGACGATGAGGCCAACCTCTTAAAATTCCAAAAAATTAGGCTTGCCGAGCTGCTTATTCGGGCAAGGCGTAATCTGGCCATTGATTCGGACGATATTACTAGAGCAAAAGTAGAAAAAGAAGCGCACGACGCGATGCAGATGGCGGAGCGTTCTCGTATTGAGTCCATTCGAAATGAAAAAGAAATGGAATACGAGCGCGCGCGTCAGCGCCATGAAACAACCAAAAACCATCTTTCTAGTTTGCGTGCAGTGGGCAGAGAGGGAACGGCTGAGGGGATTGTGCTTCAGGCGCGTGAGCTTCTTGATAAGAATATTTGTAGTGCTCTTACCGCGCGGCTTGCATCATTAGATCTTGATATCAATTTTGCATCGGTTGAATTGGCGCTCAAAGAATTTAGTTTTAGAGCCCTTGAGATGCGCTTTAAGCTTGCGTCTGAGGATGTTAAAATTACTGAGTGGATTGAAGATCTAGCGCTTCATAAGGAGCAGCTTGAACGTGACGCCAAAGCGTTATCGAACCGCAAAAATAAGGCAAACTCTGCACTTCCTAAGATGCAGGAAGAGATTGATCGTCTAAAGAAAAAGCAACTTGAGCTCTCTGGAGGTTCCTCTGGTCAGTTTGTTGGGCATGATGAGTCACTTAAAAATGCTCTCCATTACCTTTTTGAGGCTAAGGAAGCGGTTAAGGCGCAAATTGCGCATACTCAACGCTTTGAGGTGCGTGCCGCAGAGCTTTTACGATTGTATCAGCGAGCATTTAAAAGATATGTTTCTTTGCTTGGAGAGCTTGAAGCCAAGCGAGTAAGTGTTGATATTTGGCGTCGATCCTCTCGTGGCTTGTCGATGGAAATGCTGCTGCGAGCGAATGAGGAGTTTCAGTCCTTTGGTCGTGATTTTTTAGTTAAAGTTCGTGCCTTGCTGGATATTAACATTCTCCTGACTGGTGCATCGCTTGGTCTGTTTGCGGCATTGCTTTTGTTTTTTGCTGCTTTTGTTGTTTTGCGCTTTATTCTGCGGTTCTTGCTTCTGTTTGCGCGACGTAGGCTTCAGTTGTTTATCTCGTACCAAAAAGGGACGTTTGTTTTTTGGTATTTAAACGTCGTGCTTTTGTTTTTTGATGCTGCGCTGAGGCAATTTTCGCTGCTGTTTCCTCTGTTGTTTGTTTATGTGCATATGTGGATTCCCTTCGATTATTTTGGGATGCTTAAATTCACGCACGCCAGTTTTCTTTTGATTGCGTTTTATGCCGCCACGATAGTGGTTTTAGTGCATACAGCGGCTGATTTTATTTCGGAGCTGCGGGTTCTGAATGCTCGCTTGAGCTATTTTTTCTTTAGTGAGCGAAGCCAACGCAGAATCTTGCTGTTGCTTAATCTTTTGTTTTACTCGTCTGCTATTTCTATACCATTACGTGCAGCATTTATAGCGTATGATCCAAAATATGATTTTTTGCCTACGCTTATTTTTGCAGTCTATTCTCTGGCGGTTACCGTCGTGTTGGCATTCTTCTTTGAAAAAGATGACTTTATTAACCTTGTTTCGGGTCGTTCGCCTTTTTGGTTGAATCTGCGGCAGGCTATTGATGATTACTTTTACCCGGTATTTGCTTTTGCCTTGTCGTTATGCTTGCTCTCTAACCCGTACGTTGGATATGTCAGACTTGCATCGTATCTGGCGATGTACCTGCCGATTTCGCTTGCAGCGATTTGGCTTGCGGCAAGATTATATGAAATGCTTCGCAATCAGGTGCTTTGGATTTTTATAGAAGAACGTGACGATGAGCTGGTAGAGCGTTTTGAGCATGCAAAAGTTTATTATGGTTATTTTGTTACCACGAGCTTTTTTCTGTTCGTGCTCTTTGTGGCGGGAGGGCTTTCAAGAATTTTGGGCCTGAAGTATGGATACGGCCATTTGTGGACGTTGCTCTCAGAAGAATGGCTTGTTCGTGCGCCATTTACCGATTCTGCTCATGTGTATGTTGGTTTCTTGGAAGCGTTTTATTTGTACACTTTTTGGACTGGTGGCTATCTTGCCTCGACGTGTCTTAACAAATTTATCTTGGCCAAAGTATTTGAGGTTTTCGGAACTGAGCCTGGTGCGCAAAACACCTATTCACGAATTTTGCACGTCGCTGTTTTAATTTTTTCGTTGTTACTGGGGCTCATTTATATTCGCCTGGGCCAATTAGCGAGTGTTATGACTGCTGCGCTCATTTTGATTGGTGGCTTTGGGGCAAAGGATTTAGTTGCCGATTTTGTAGCAGGCCTACTCATTTTGCTTGAACGACAGATTGAGATCGGTCATTACATCACCGCCGATAGTATGCGTGGAACTGTGCACAAAATTTCAGCGCGTTCGACCATTATTCGTACGCAGCAGAATTATTTTGTGGTTATTCCCAATCGCACACTTATTTCTCATTCTATTGTTAACTGGGGCGCTGGGCGATTCTCTGTTGGTTTTGAGTTGTCAGTGACCGTGGGATACGAAAGTGATCCTGAGGTTGTTATTTCGATTCTGCGTAAAATTTTGAATGCGCATGCGTTGATTCTTCGGGTTCCAGCTCCATCTGTGCGCCTTGAGAATTTTTCTCAGCATGGCGCCGACTATTTTGTGCGTGCTTTTGTAAGCATCCGTAAAGTGCGTGAGCAATGGGAAGTGGCTGGCGATGTTCGCGTTGCCCTGTACAAGGCATTTAGAGAAAAGGGAATTGTCTTTCCGTACCCTCGTCTTATTATGTACAACAAGAATACACAGCCTGACGATGCTTCTACGTTCTTTAAGGTTAAGTTCGATGATGCACCTGATGATGGCATGGGACGTAGGGTTGAATAACCAATCCGCTTGAGTGTTTTAAAAAGTAAAAAGGCAACAACCGTTTTTAGATGGTTGTTGCCTTAATTTTTTAGCGGTGAAATAAAAACGTCAATTATTCCCAGCCGTATTCAGAGTACGCGATGCCTTTTTTCCAGCATTCGATAGCCTGGCGGTTGCGGGGGATAAGATCTTCTGGAAGCTTGTCGAGCGGGAACCATTCAATGCACGCGTGCTTGCTAGTGTCTTTATTGAAGGGTTCGCCCTCCCAGTTTTCTGCGACAAAATAAAACCCAAGAACTTCTTCATTTTTTTCTTTTGAATGAATGGTGTGCACGAGGTGAAGGTCTTCTGGTTTGAGTATCACGCCAACTTCTTCAAATGCTTCGCGAATTGCGGCTGCTTTGACCGTTTCGTTTGCTTCACAGCGCCCGCCAATGAGTCCATGTCGATTGTTGTTTTTGAGCGTGTTATTCCGGAATACAGTTAAAACTTTACCGTCTTTGATAAAGATAGTTCCTGCGCCAGCGAATTTGTGGTTTGTCATGTGTATTCCTCCAACTTTTTAGTTTGCTAGAAAGGAATTATCTTAAACAGTTTCAGTTTTCTTTTCGCTATTTTCTTTGGTCTTTTTCTCTGGTTTGCCTTCAAGATTGCCTAGGTATTCTGGCAGTTTAACTCCGGACATTGCAGCAATGTCATGAAGAGGCGGGAGTGACTTTATCATATTGCTTAAGAAATTTGCTGTGGAGCTAGAGTCGCCATTCGCGCTGTCCCAAACCGTAATCTTATCGATTTTGATATTCTTGATTGCTTCGGTTTGAAGTTTAACGATCTCATCCATCTTTTCGACCATCAACATAGTTGCCACGTCTTTGCTTGAAGAACATGCATCAACAAGGAGTTTATATCCTTCGGCTTTTGCTTGCAGTGTTTGCAAAATACCTTGAGCTTCTGCTTGTTTGATCGCCAGAATTGCAGAAGCTTTTGCCAGAGCATCAATTTTTTGTTTTTCAGCATCAGCAGAGGCTGAAATTTCGATCATTCGCTTTTCGATTTCTTTTGGCACAATCTCTTCGGCCTCAAGACGTCTGTTTTCTGCAATTGTTTTTGCGATGTTAATTTCTGCATGCGCATTGTGCAATGAGACTTTACTGCGCCTATCTGCATCTGATTCTTGTTCAATAAGTTTGGCATTAAAATCTGCGATTCGTGCTTTTGAGGCGTTTTCGCCTTCAACAGCTTGTGCGTGGTATGCGGCAACTTGAATGCGACGCTCTTTTTCAGCAAGAGACTTTCCGATGTCGCCAAGTTTTTCTTGCTCAGCAACGTCGATTTTTGCTTGGTTTAATGCCGTTGCAACAGACTTTCGACCGATGCTTTCGATATAGCCCGATTCATCGGTAATGTCGGTGATGTTTACGTTGAGGAGCATAAGGCCAATTTTTTTAAGTTCTGGCTCGATATGCTTTCTGATTTCAAGCAAAAAACGTTCTCTATCGCGATTGATTTCTTCGATCTGTAATGACGCAACGGTTAAACGTAGTTGGCCAACAATGATTTCAGTTGCCATGAGTTCAATGTCTTTTGGAGATAAGCCAAGCAACCGAATAGATGCATTTTGCATCGCTTCTGGTGTGGTATCCAGCGCAACTGTAAAGGTGCTTGGTACATTGATGCGGATATTTTGTTGAGACAATGCAGACTTTAAGGGAACGTGGATGGCAATAGGGGTCAGATGAAGGTATTGATAGTCTTGAATCAATGGCCAAACAAACGCACCGCCACCGTGATAGCACTTGGCTGACTGTTCTTCCTGTATCTTGCCGAACACGACAAGTACTTTGTTGGAAGGGCACCGATGGTAGCAACTCGCCAAAAAGATAAGGGTGAAAAATATAAATAGGGCGGCTAATCCAGCGCCAATTACAGCAAAGTCGACTGTTGCAATGTTGATCATAATGGTTTCTCCTCAAGTTCTATAACTTCAATAATTTCATGGTCTAGGGCTTTGATTACTTTAACGACAGTAAACGATTGGATTGTTTTTTTATTGTATGACTGAGCTAAAATTTCACGGGTGGTGTTATCAATTGTCAGTTGGACTTTGCCTTGGCCGTGTGCGGGAATTCTCTGGCTCACAGATCCAATAAGTCCGATAGTTTTTTGAATTGAAAATACCGAGCCACTTCCTTCAAGAGACATCGCAGCATGCATAATAAAGGCGGTAATAACCAGCATAGCCAATCCACATGCTAGTGCGATGAGGAGCGAAAATCCGGTTGGCATCTTGAATTGCATGTTGCATGCGAGCCCTACCCAGCCAAAAATCATCAGAAATCCTGACAATGAATGTATGGTAAGACATTTGAAAAAGGGACTATCGTGATGAAGGCCATCATGCAGGGTGTCTATATCTGCATCATGCTCGAAAAAACCCACGCCAAAAAGCGACATGAGAAGGCGCAGGAGAAAGAGTGTGGTCCCTAGGCTTGCACTTGTCCAAAAAAAGGGATGTTGGGTGGAAGTGAAAAAGGTGAGGAAAGAATCGATCATTGGAGAGTCTCCGTGATGTGTTGTGTGTTGCAAAGTTGATACTACCAAGTATTTCACAGGACTGTATTGCTTGCTCAAATTGCCACGCGAGGTACAGGGGAAAACCAGGTCAGTGTATTTGGAGCAACAGCAGAAAATCCTAAGAAGGCATATTTAGACTACATGAAAAATTGACTTGAAGCTACGTGTCAGGCTCTGCGTCGGGTTAATTTTAGGTTGGCGGTGTCTAACGTGTGTTTTTGCGCTAAGCGCTGAGCGTTTGCGTTTGGGTCGAGATTTTGTTTTGCGGGAGGGGCAGAGCTTTTCTGCCCCTCCCGCGGTGTTTTCTATGAGAGCTTGTGATGGGAAACTGAGTTCCAGAGATCTTTGCCCAGACTTATAATGACATTATTGAGTGGGGCCAACAATATGAGCACGCAGCTGGCTGTAATGATGTTGCCATCCAGGTTTAAGATGCGGCTTTGGGACACGATGAAGCTAATGGCGCCCAGATAGTTGAGAAAGCCAATAGCAAGACCAAATAACATGGCAGAGATAATCCGGATTCCAACGTTTGGAATTCTTTTTCCAAGAGCCGGTTGCAGGATTGATTGTGAGACAAAATCCATGATAGGGGCAAGTAGCAGGACTACGCAGCATGCGGTCGTCAATTGCGTATCAAAACCAAGAGCACGATAACGCTCAAGGATGTAGGTGAGGATTCCTGTGCGATGAATTATTGCTAACTCTATAGCCAGAATACCAGCCATCATCACAAATCGTGGAATGTAGAGTTCTTCTTTTTCATGGGGGTTATAGGGGTACGACAATCCAAGACCAAGGCTTGCTCCCCAGGCATAGGGAACGCCTAACCAATATTCGATTAAGTAACCAACAAAACAAGTGAAAAGAACGGCGAGCGTTTCTTGGGCGCGGAAATTTACATTGAAGGGTGTATTTGTAGACATAGAAGACTCCTTTCTGTGCAATAGCAGAATAGTGCGATATCAGTGATGATTTTCTTATTTTTGAATGCTGCAAGAAGGCATGGTTTGGTTCCTCCCTTTTTAGACTGGCCAATAAGGTATGACAACGCGAACTTTCTTTAGATGAAGAAGAGAGAGATTTGTAGGAATGTGTAATGCGGCTGTTTGAACGTTTTCTTTGCCGATTATGTCTTGATCGAACGATACTTTTTGTGGCTTGCGTATGACTTTTGTCAGCCATAGCTTTCTGCAAGGATAGAAGCTTTAATCTTCGTTTATGCCCAAGCAAGAGCGAAAGTTGGCGTCCCCAAGGGGATTCGAACCCCTGTTACCAGAATGAAAATCTGGTGTCCTGGACCGACTAGACGATGGGGACATAGATTTAGAAATGATAGCACAGATAACAATTAAGTTACAGCACCAGGCAAAGCTCAAGAGAGCAAAGACTGGTGAGCCGCGTTGGATTCGAACCAACGACCCACAGCTTAAAAGGCTGTTGCTCTACCGACTGAGCTAGCGGCTCCTGCATGCTTGTTTCAAGATGCATCATACGGACAATCGTACTCAAGCAGCTTTTTCCTGTCAAGATAGAACGGTAAAGTATTCGAAGTAAACGCCGATTCAATTGTAAATAAATGTCGCATGGGGTGGGTTTATATGACTTAAGAGGGGGAGTACGGGTCTAAGCAGCAGAAAAGAGTACTTTTTTCGGTAGAATGGCTCTTGATTTATATGTTGAACTTTGAGATTTTGGACGTATCTTTAAAGGGCAACAAAACTAAGGTTTAAGCCTATTTTTGTTGCAGATTATCAAGGAAGAATCCTGTGAAAAACATACAGTTATTACTTTTACTTCTCGTGGGTTTTATAGGAAGCATTATAAGCCAACCTCACCTCAAAAGAAGGCGCGAAGATCATAAAGAAACAGTTTCTTCGGCCGAGCCTGGCGAGTGTGAAGTTGAGCGAGACGTTGTGCTTGATGTAGAACTGCGAAAATTTGTTGTCGATCTTACGACAGATGAGACAGATCTTGGAAAAATGCTTGTAGAAATGTTGGCGGCACCAGATTCCCCTTTGTCAGTTACAAAATATATTCAGAATAAGAAATATGCTGCTGAAATTCGTTTAGAAATGGATGCTGCGTTTAAGGACGATTCTCGTATTGATAAGAGAACTCAAAATCCCATAAATAGAACGTATGTTGAAAAAGCCAGAAAGCTACAAAGGGCTTCATCTGAGCATGCGCAAGAGATTTTGAGGGGTTTTCCTGCCGACAGTAAAATTGTGAGTTTCGCAGGTGTGATCGTAATTAAAGTTCCAAGGTACGGTGTTGTTTTTAAAATACCGAATCCGTTTTATGCATATTCGAGTCATGAGCGCTTTCTAGCGCGGGGTTTAGGTGGAGAGAATCTTTCTCCATATCGTCAGGTGAATCGTGTTCTGACAGCAAAAAAAATTAATGAAAAATGTACAGGCAGCGGATTGCGTGCGCCATGCAAATCGTTATATTTGCGTCCGGGAGGCGAAATAGATGGGCCAATTGATGATGCACATGCTTTTATTTGCTGTGAGCTTTTTCAAAAAATGGGAGACGTGAATCTTTCGTGCTTATCGGATGAAATGCTGGAGATTTTAAGGTCAGTGACTGAAATAATAGGTGCTGCCGATTTTTATAAAGACAATATGTGGCAAGTGCGGTGTCCGGGTAGTGCCCGTACTGAAATTGTAATTATTGATACAGAAAAGCCTTGTGAGGCAACTATTTCTGATGCCCGTGAGATGTTTGGCATGTTTGATATGTTCAGCATGTTGAAACCTGGGTTACTTGCAAAGTCTCCCACGCTTGCTGAAATTGCTGCTGGTTTGACCACACAAGCGCAGTATTTATTTGTAAATTTGCCCGAGGGCATTTCTGATGAAGTTAAAACAGAGTGGTTGTTTTCATGGATTTCGCGGTATCTATTTCTTTTGGGTGAGCGTGGAGGCATATCTGAAGCTGATCGTGTTAAAGTGGAGGGGCGGTGGCGTTTTTGCTATCAGAGCCGCGAGCTCCTTGACGCGGCCGAGTGCCCGACATTGTTTTTCAGGTGACTATTTCTCTTTGAGATGTTTTAAACGCTAAAAAACACGAAAAAAGCTGCTTTTTGGTGGCGGTACTTTGTTTTGGGCACAGATTGAGGTTGGGTTGATATAGTTGCTCCAAGTTTTACAGCATGTTTGTGGGGGGATTAATATGAATATCCGTTTTGGTTTATTGGTACTATTTATTGTGGGTTGCTCGACCCTTCCAGTTGTTTCGGTCTTGAAATTTTCTGATGTATTGAAACAGAAGTACGCAATTTCTTTGTTCGCTCTAAAAAGAGCATCTTAATTTTTTTAATGTGGGTATGGTTTGTTTTTTGCGTGTATTTTTATTCAAAAAGGTCAAAAACATCCTGCAGTTTGAAAATTTAACTCTGGATTTTGCCTGCCCATCGCTTAACTTTCTTTGTCCAAAAAAACGATCCGAGTAATGAGTTTTTTAAACTTGAAACTCGGTGCCTTGGTCGCTAGAATGGCCGAGGTAATTTTCGGATAAGTGGTGGTTGGTTTTAGCCACCGCGTTTTTCTTTTTATTTGTGACAAAATACTGATCTGTACGTAATTTTACATGCAGGGTTAGGGGTTTTTTGTCTCAATAATTTACGGTGAAAAACGCAAAAAAAGGAGCTTTGCAATGGACAATTCATCTCGAAAATTTTCGTTTATCGCGTATAGCGAGTTGGTGGAAAATATCTGGGTTATAAAACGGGCTGGTCAACGGGTTCAGTGTTCTATTGAGAAGGTATGTCAAACGTTGGTGCGGCTTACCCGTGATTTGAAGTTTATTTCATTAGATAAAATTGTTCGTTCAATTATTCCTCAATTGTATGACGGCATCACAACACGTGATCTTGAAGATGTGATGATTCTTTCTATAACGCCGTTTGTTGAGCAAGATCCGGAATATAGTTTCTTGGCAGCGCGGGTGTTGTTACAAAAATTATCAAAAATTGTGTTTGGTAAATCGTATACCGATGAACAAGCTGTGCCGCTGTACCAAGCTTCTTTTATTGAGTCTGTACGCAAGGGAGTTGCTTCCGGTTTGTTTGATGAGCGCTTGCTCGAGTTTGATTTACCGTTGTTGGCATCGCACATTGTACCTGAGCGCGACTTAAAGTTTGGCTACAATGGAGTCCAAATTCTTGCCGATAAATATTTGCGCAAAGTTGATAAAAAATACATTGAACTTCCGCAGTCACTTTGGATGCGTGTTGCAATGGGTCTTTGTTACTTTGAGGCCAACAAGAACGAGCGAGCTATCGAATTTTATAATCAACTTTCTACGTTTAGATCGACTTCTGGAACGCCAACACTGCTCCACTCTGGTTTAGCGCGTCCGCAATTAAGTTCGTGCTATTTAACGACCATTGCAGATGATTTGCCGAATATTTTTAAGTGTTACGGTGATAATGCGCAGATGTCAAAATGGTCTGGCGGTATTGGCAATGACTGGTCAAATATCAGGGCTATTGGCGCGACCATCAAAACACTCGACATGTCCAGCCAGGGGCTTATTCCCTTTTTAAAGATTGCCAACGAAGTAACTAGCACTATTAGCCGTAGTGGAAGTCGTCGTGGCGCCACCTGTGCATATTTGGAAATTTGGCACGCAGAGATTGAAGACTTTTTGGATTTGCGCCGAAACACTGGTGATGAGCGTCGTCGTTGCCATGATATGAATACCGCGGCATGGGTGCCTGATTTATTTATGAAACGCATGCTTGCTGATGAAAATTGGTCCTTGTTTTCACCAAATGAAGTTCCCGATTTACACCACATTTATGGCAGGAAATTTGCAGAAGCGTACCGTGCCTACGAAGAACAGGGCAGACAGGGGAAGCTGGAAATTTTCCGCGAAATACCTGCGCGTGAACTGTGGCGCAAGATGCTTACTAGGCTTTTTGAAACTGGTCATCCGTGGCTTACTTTCAAAGATCCATGCAACATCCGCTCTCCTCAAGATCATGCTGGTGTTGTGCACTCGTCGAATTTGTGCACAGAAATTACGCTCAACACATCAATTGACGAAACCGCTGTCTGTAACCTAGCGTCGCTTAATCTTACAGAGCACGTCGAAAACGGGGCCATTTTGTATGACAAATTGGCGCAGTCGATTAAAACCTGTATCCGCATGCTTGATAACGTGGTTGATATTAATTTTTATCCAACGATTGAAGGTAAAAATTCTAACTTGAGGCATCGTCCGCTTGGCATGGGGCTTATGGGTTTTCAGGATATGCTGTACATGCTTAATATCAATGTTGATACGCCGCAGGCACTTGAACTGGCAGATTCGCTCATGGAATTTATTTCGTATCACGCAATTCTCTCATCAGCTGGACTTGCAGCAGAACGAGGGGCGTACGAAAGCTTTAAAGGTTCCAAGTGGGATCGGGGTATTTTGCCGCTTGATACACTTGATTTACTTGAGCAAGAACGCGGCATGCCGGTTGATGTTAATCGCACCGCAAGGCTTGATTGGAATATTGTCCGAGCTGAAATCAAAAAACATGGCATGCGCAATAGCAACACCATGGCAATCGCTCCCACAGCTACGATTTCGTACATTGTTGGATGCTTTCCCTGCATTGAGCCGATTTACAAAAACGTGTTTGTGCGCGCAAACATGTGTGGTGAGTTCACCATCATTAACAGTTTCTTGGTGAATGACCTGAAAAAAATTGGGCTATGGACCGAAGAGATTCGCGAGCAAATTAAATATTGTGATGGTAGCGTACAGCGCATTGCGGCAATTCCTCGGGATCTAAGGGAAAAATATAAAGAAGCATTTGAAATTAGCCCAGAAACGATGGTGCAGTTAACGGCGGTGCGCGGCAAATGGATTGATCAAAGCCAATCACACAACGTGTATCTTGCGGCAGCAACCGGTAAAGCGCTGAGTGATGTGTACATTTCTGGATGGAAGGCTGGCCTTAAAACGTTCTACTACTTACGCACTATGGGCGCCACGCAAGTTGAGAAATCGACTCTTGATGCGGCTAAGTATGGCTTTACTCAAACGCGGTCATATGACGCTGTTGCAGAAGGTCTTGCTAAGGCAGCTGCGGCTGGCGATGAGCAACAAGGGGCCGCGTGCAATATCGAGAATCCAGACTGTGAGAGCTGTCAGTAGACTTTTGATCAAAGAAGAAAGGGCTCGGAATTCCTCCGAGCCCTTTCTTAATTTTATTTGGTATTTAGTGTGGGATGGCTATCTTTGAGCGCGTCAAAGGATTGAGCAAAGCGGCCAACGTCTTGGGCAAGTGTATTTATGACCGCGCCAATACGACGACATTCGGTTGGTGGAAAAATGGTGATGTTTTTTGCAAAGCGGCGGTTGCAGATAAAAAATGACATTGCTTGGGTGCGTGAGCATGGGGTGTCGTCATCTGCATCATAGTCGTCGTCAGTGGAGTCCTCATCTGTACGCAGAAGGATTCCATAGCAATACGTGGGGCTTTTTTTTGTTTCTTCATCATCTGCGTATCGCATGAAGGACGCAGCTCGTTCTTGGAGTTGTGCTTGGTAACGTCCTAATCTTTCTTTATCGAATGCAAAAACTTCGTCTGAGAGTTTAACTCTTTCGTGTCCCTCGGCATCAATGTAAGGGCGATATGTAGTTTTTGTTTTGCGCTGATTGCGGTGGTGCCTCAGAACACTGCAGACCTCGTTTATATTGGCATCAATAACGTCTTGATGCGTGAGTTCTATGGCCCGGAGAGCGGGTGCCATGCTCGTCAGAACAGCAAAGAAAAGTTTAGAGAACATCGATGCCATGAGCGTTCGCTAGAATACAATTGTTGAGTGGGTTGAAGTAGCGTAGCGGCTGCGCGGGTGATGTTCAACGAAAAATTGCTAAAAAGCTAAGGCCTTAAGAAAGTTGTTCTAATAAATATGCAACAGCTGGATCGTCTTGTTTTAGTGCTAAAAGTTGAGTTTTGCATGCATTGGCTGTGTCATATTTCTTTATGTAGCCAATCACACTCGTAATAGCTTTTTGATAGTGTTCGGCTACGGTTGTCATTTGATTCAATATCATTCTCTCGGTTCCAGCTATTGCATGCTGCATAAGAGTATCTAATGTTGCTAGTGATCCCTCAGCCATAGGGATATCTTTAAATAAGACTGAGTACAAATCAGACGAAAATAAAGAAAAACGCAGAGCTTCGAATTCATCTCCGATTTCTTTTCTGATTTCTTCAAAAGTTTTTCCATGGCGCTGCTCTAGCCAGCGTTTAAATATTTCATGCAGGATTGTAAATCGACCAATTTTCGTAAGCATGAGGTCTCTTTGCGCAACAAGTGCTGGATCAACTGGATGTGAATCGCGACGGGGCTGAGAGCGCGGAGTGGTTGAAGGTAATCGTGGAAGCGAGATGTTGTGTCTTTGGCTCCAGCCTAATTTAGCAATGGCGCAGCAAATACCAAATGCTACAACCTTGCCAGCGATGGAAGATGAGTCATCGACGAGTATTGCAGTGACAAGATTGATGATAGCGTCTGGCCGTTTATCTGTAGGGCTTGTTGATATGAAAATAACGAGCGCATTAAAGCCGCCGGGGCGTTTTTGAAACTGGGCTTTGACGAACGTGGTGTGCGCGAGGTTATCTGTTTTAATAAGGAAATTACAGGTTGATTCAGCGCCGTTTTCACGTGCTGCTAGTTTATTTAAATGAGCTTCAAAATAGGTTTTGATGTCTTTAATTACTTGTGATTCTGCGGCAAGTACTTTTTTATGAGCCTGAGTTGTGGTGAAGCTGGCTAATTCTTCTAATTCTTTTTTTGTGGCGAAAGTAAATGTTGCATCTGTTTCTTTTGCGTATTTTTCTATGGATTGTGCTTGTTGGTACGCCGGATTAAATATTTGTACGGTCCCAGTTGTTTTTTTTTATGAAGTGATAAGGGGTAGCGGGCAAGATGGGGCAAAGAGAGAGAATGCAACGGCCAAAACACATGGCAGTAAAGATTTTTTCATATTCTTATTTCTTTCTCTTTTAAAAATCTGGCGTGTAGCCGGTTTGAGATGCGGATGCGTCGTTATTTTCGCCTTCATCGAGCACGATTTTAATTTTGATTCCGCTGTACGGCTCTGGAGTGAGTTTTTTGTCGGTTTTGAATGCTTGAAATGTTTTATACGCAAGAATTGTGCAAGCGATAATGCCAGGCACATTCAGAGTTTCTTCTTCATTGATTGTGTCGATAAGCCGTTGAGTTGCCCACCAAGTACAGGCTCCTGCAAGCGCGGTTGCAGCCAAAGGGATGCCAATGATACTCGGAACTACGCGGAGTTTTTTGCCCTTTTTGCAGTCTTTTTCTTGGAATTTACTGCGGAGTGGCAAGACCATCGAACTGAGAATCTTTGCTACAAATCCTTGCTTGGGAGTCGAAAAAAGACGCGCTGTTTTTGCACGTATGAGCGGATTTTGCAGGTCAAGCCGCCTGAGAAAGCTGAGGACAATAAGTTCTTTTTTCCTGAGAAATTCAATGTTTTTAGGGGTTGGGTGTGCACGTGCATTTTTTACTTGCTTGATAAATTCGGCAAGGCTGAGGATGTAGATCTGTCTAACCGCGGCATCTTCAAAGAGTTCAGCGCTTTGGGAGAGGAATCTAATGAAAGCTGCAGTGGGGAGTGAGCCAAACGAAAGTTTGAAATAAGCTGAATAATGAGCCATTTTTGCCGGAGTTGTTTGCCATGGCTTTCGCTCCCAGAATTCTGGGCAATTGGGTAAATTGAGCCCTGTGTGACCCTTGTGTGTGCTGCACAACAAGTCTGCAACGGTTGCATCAGGCGTTACTGCAAAAACAATGGGAGCTCTGTCAGCCTGGACGGTCGTCAGCGCCAAAGAGGCTAAAAAAATAAAAAGGCTCTTTTTTAACATGGTTTTTAGGGTTCGGGCAGCGTGGGATCTTTTTATTTTACGCATTTTTTTAAAGCTGTAGTTTTTTTTTGTAATTCCGGAAATTGCGCCGTTTTAGAGGTTTTTTAGCATTCACCGCCCTTGAGCATTCAAGGGCGGTGAATGCTCAAGGGCGGGTGTGTTGTAATGCTGGGTTATGAATTTATTGGGTAATTTTGTTTTGTGCGACTATTTATTTGATTTTTCTGGTTAATGGTGTGGAGAGTGTTCCTTGGACGAGCTTGAGTGTCTTTGCCACAACGCCTTGGGCTGCTCATCGACAGCAGGAGGCGTTTGTAGCTTGAAGGGTTCGCGCAGAGGATCACTGTGTTTGGTGACTAGTACTCGCACGCCATCAAGCGGCTCTGGTGCTAATTTATAGGTGGTGAATGACCCGATGGTGGTGAAAATAGAAGAACCGAACATAATCGCTTTGCCCGCCACCAGATCGGCTTTGAGTAATCCAATCGGATGGGCTAAACACCAGGCTGGCACAGACCACAAAAGAGCCGTGTCTACAGCTGCAATGAAGGCGAGTGTTATCAATCCATGGGTGAGGGTTCGGCCAATCCCTTTGATTGGAGCCATAAAAACACTTCCTTGATCGATAGTGAGTTCATCGGTAACAGGGTTGTGGTGAAGCGAGGCTCGCCACGGAAACAAGAGTGAGTGAATTATAGCCCATTCTTTTGAGGCTTCCTTTGAGAGCATTACTTCAAGCTTGGTGCAAACGGACCGTGAGAGTTTGATCTGTGAAAGCAAATCCAACACTTGATCTTGCGCGGCAAGAAGCACTTCTTTGTTTTTCTGTGTTGTACGTGCTTTGTAGTTTTTGTGGGCAGATATAGCTGTTGTAAGAGCTTGTTTATATCTCATTTGTTCTATCGAGTTATTAAAAAAAGTTGGGCTTTCATCGATGAATCTTAGAAATCCACCCAATGTTATTTTACCCGCTTGCGTGGTGTAGAGTCCGCTGTATGCGCGAGGGCCAGTAAAATCATAGAAGTGTCTAAAGTGAGGGGTGTCTGGAATTACAAAGCTTTTATGTCCGTTGGTGCTTGATGCAAAGAGATCTGCCAAGGTGGTTGCACCTTCCCCTGCAAGAGTGAATTGCAGGGGAAGACTAGAGACTGATTGCACGGCACAGAAAGCTGCTGCAAATGCCAGGATGGAAAAATATGATGTTGTAGTTTTCATTTTTTCCTCCGTTGTTTAAGCGGTTAATTATTTTGTGTGGTGTTTGTTTTTGTCGTCTATTGCAAAGTCATTGCTAATGCCACGCGAGGTGATGCGGAGCACTCGATCTTCATCGGCGCTTGATGCATCAATCACCGTAGCAGGGAGAGTCGTTGAAAGGGTGGCGCGAGTTGGTGGATTGAGTCCGTGATGGATCGCCACGCGTACGCCTTCGGTTGGCTCTGGTGCAAGATTGTAGTTGGTGAACGATAAGAGCAGTGAACTGAGGCAGCAGGCTGCAAAGCTGCCACCACCAACGGTAAGACTTGTCTCAATTATTCCTCTGCCGGTATTGATGATTTGACTTGGAAGCGCTATTAACGAGGTTGTTAAGGGCGAGCGTGGAGTTGAAGCGTAGATGATAGCGTTAGCGCCACCAGCAATCGCGATTGAGTATAACGAGTAGAGCAGTGTACGTCCGCAGATGCGCAGTGGTTCGGTCAGCAGATGGCCGCGATTAATGGTAACTTCTTGGCCAAACGGTGAAACCTCAATTTGTGATCGCCAAGGGAATAATAAAGAAAGCCAGGAGAACCCTGAACTTGGAGCTTTTGAGAGAATGTCTTCAAGTTGTCTGCAGTTGCTTGGTGAAAGAGGAACTTTGTTGAGCATGAAGTAGACATGGTTTTCAGTTGTAATCAGCTCTGCTTTTCGTTTAGCAGATGGACGAGCTTGGTAGTTCTTGTGTGCCCAGATTGCATCAGCAAGTGCTTTTTTGTATTCCTTGCGATCGTTTTCCTTTTCAAACAATGTGTGGCCTTGCTCGGTAAAGCGAACAAACCCGCCGAGGGTTATTTTCCCGGTGTTTGTGGTGTAAAACGCGCCGTATCTTCGTGGTGCGGTGAAATCGTAAAAATGTCGGAATTGTGGAGTGTTGGGGAAATGGAAGCTGGTATGTCCATTAATGGTGCTTGCAAGAAGACTGCCCAGAGTTCTGCTGCTGCCAGCAAGTAAAGATAAATTAATTGGTGACGACTGAATGTTGTAAGTACCTGCGGTTATTGCCAGTAAGCTTACAGCGACGAAATTGAAAAAGGTGTTTTTTGTTGTAGTCATGAACACTCCTCCTATGGAAACAGGAAATTAGATAGCGCTAAAAACGTGGTGGGGGGTTTCGGCTGTGCCGGACGGGCCTCCTCTTGTTATGGAGAGAAGATCTGTTTTAAACACTAGCACACTGAAATGTGATTTCTATTCTTGTTAAAAAAGGTAGCGAATTAGATTTTTTTGTGGGTTTTTACTGTTTTTTCGGTCCGCGCTGAATTTTTTTGGGGGGATAGTTTTGTATGTAAAAGAGCCCAGATAGAAATATCTGAGCTCTTTTTTGTTATTTCATGAGAAAATTGTGCGGAGTGCTTGATTATCTTTTAGATCGTTTCTGCAATCGTCGCCAATCCTTGTTCAAAATAATAGTCTGCCTCTTTTATCGAATATCCACATTTTCCGTTGATGCAATACGTATCGCATCCAAGACAAAAAGGGTGTGCTTTTTTTGATGCAAAGTTGCTTGCTTCTCCAACCTTTAACTCTTGGATTGCAATATCTTCAAAAAGATTTTTGTCATGATGAAACTGATCGACAAAAACGAGTTTTTTGCAGCTGCCTTCTGTGTGCTCGTATGGTCCATCCAACGGTCCCTCTGGAAGAGTATCGACACATTTTACGTTTATAGAAGTCCAATCTTTAAGACCCTCTAATCCATTTTCTGGTGGTGGCATCGTTGCAAAGATTGCCGAAGTACTACAAATAAGAACGCATACGCGCAGTAAGATATTTTTTAGTTTCATGAGGGTAAGAGTTTTAGTGTATTTTTTTGAGCAGTTTATTAAGTCGCATCAGCAATTGTTATTTTGATTGAACATGAGCAAAAATAACTAAAAACATCACATTTTTATGTGATCAAATTGCCCTTTGTAATAATGAGTGGCGGGCGAAAAAGCTTATGGTTTTTTTGTTGCAATTTCGATGAGCTTATTTTTGAATCGTTTTGGATCTTTCATCGTGTGATGCGATAGAGGAATATCAATTGGATAGGTGGAGGTTTTGCTGCCAGAATCCGCACGGAATAATCGCATAGGAATTGTAATGGAGCATCTATGGCTAATCTTTATGGACATTGGGTTGCCGGTGGGGAAATTAGGTGCCGGCGGTTGCCCAATGAGCGTAACGCCACCATTGGTAATTTCATTGAGTATGTCGATGCAATGGAGTGAGGAGCTGTAGGTGTCTTTGTCGGCGATAACAAAAATCTTTGCGGTGACCGGTTTTGCAGGAGCAGGGAAGGTGAGTGGTGGTTCTATTTCTTGTGTCTCTTGGATGACGAGAGCTCGCGTGCTTTTATCTAACGAATCGCGGACTTTGTCTTGTAGTTTTTTGAAATGTTCTTTTTTTTCTGGTGCATGAAATAGTGGATTTGTATCGCGATAGATTTTTGTGGTTGGCATAAAGCCGCCCTGCGATGCACGTGTTTTTTTTGCTGCGGTTACGCGTGCGCCTCCGTATAAATATTGTAAAAATTGGTCAACCAGAGCGGTAAAACCGCCGCCATTCCCTTGTAAATCAAAAATTATGGCGTGGTGTGAGCGCTTGCCGGTGAGCTTTTTTGCACTTCGCTTAAACATTCGTGTTGCAAAGCCGGGAGCTGGCATAAACGTGGGAATTTTGACGTAGGCGATATGCGGTGCGATGTCGGTAATAGTAATGGGGTCGTATTGCTGTTTCCAGGGGTTTTGTGGAGAGATAAGGGGGCGAATTTTTTTGTTAAATAATGGGCGAGAGATAGGTTGCCAGTTGAGCACGATCTCGCTGTTTTCTGGCTCAAATTGCCTCAAAATATTTATGCTATTTGCTTTGGGGATAAAAGGGTTTGGACTCCATAGACATGCATTTAATGCCCCCTCGACAAAAGCCGAAGAAAGGTCGCCTGGTGTTATGCCAAAAGGCAGGGTGTATTTTGTAATCCATTTGCGTATTGATACGCCATCTATTTTTGTGACAATTGAATCGTTAGGGAGAGTTGGGATTAAGCTTTCTTTAGCAAGGAAATTAAAGCCATCAAAAAACAAGATAAATTGGGGCCACTCTAAGTGTAAAAAGGGATCGCGAAACGACATGAAGCTGAGGTGTTTATCGTGGAATCCATTAACGTAGGCGGTTAATGCTAAATGCCAGCCAGCTTCGGAATCAATTTTTGGTAGCCGTTGCTCAAATTCTTTTTTTCCCTGTGTGAGCCACATCCTCAAGTGGGTTGATTTTGGATCAAGCACTCCTGGGTGGTATTTTCTTAGTTTGCGTTCTATTTCGCCAAAATCTTTTTGAGCTGTTTTTTTCCAATCAAGCGCGAGCGGTGTGGCGTTTTGGGTACACAAAAAAAGCGCAATGATACCTAAGGCAGCTATTTTGTTGGTCATTTTTAATACTCGTGTGTGCGTTAAATAAACATCTCAGTACGAGTATGGGCTTCTAGCCAGCATTTCCTCAATAGATTATGACGGGCAAGGGGTGGGGGTGCGCGTTACGAATCTTGAGTTGGTTGTGAGTTATCTGGGGCTTCTAATTCAGCTACGTGCGCATCAATAATGCCGATAATGCGAGGGAGAAACTCTCTTGGCTTCATGGCGACTAACTCCTGGAGAGAATACGTTTGCCCTAGTTCTTTTGCGATCAGATAGCCAAGGTAATAACCGGCGCATGCAGGTACTTGTTTGTCGCTTGAGGCAGGGAGTATGAAGTATTTGTTGTACGTTTTTTTGTCGGTTGTTTCTAGGTTTTTTTGAAGATCTTTCCACAAGAAGGGAAGGTTTTCTTTGCATTCTTCAACTTGTACGCAAAGCAGTACGTCTCTCTCGGAGCATCCAGGGTTAAGGGTCTCAGAGACATAGGTTGCAAGTCCTTCTGCCCAAAGGTTTACCGAGAAGTTATTGGTTTCTTCAAAGCCGAGCTTGTGATGGTGGAAGTGCAAGAGTTCATGATGAAAGAACGGTGTAGTAGAAATGTCTGACAAGTGCGTGAGCATGACGTCTAGTCCGAAAATGCTGTAATGCTTGCCGTCAATTGTTCGCGTTCCGCCTGCCATGCTGCCAAGGCTGTGTGTGATATAAATTTCAAAATCATCTGAACAATCAGGAAAAGCCTGCATAAATGTTTTTAAATGGGCTTCAAACTCTTTTTCAAGAGCAGCAGATCTCTCAGAAAATTTTTCATGAATTGGGCGGTAGGTCTCAAAAACTTTTCCAAGTCTTTCGCTTTTTGTGCTGCCTGATTCTTCCCAATCTTTGAACATGAAGGCATAAAATTCTGGGAAAGATGGAACTACAACGCGCTCGAATTCTTCAACTTGCTGGTCAAGCGGCAAGTCTTTTGCTGTTTCCCAAAAAGAAACAAAGGTTGAAGTTGAATTGTGAATTACTGGCGCTGCGGCACAAGTGAGCGCGATAAAGTTGAGAGCAAGAGCGAAAAGTTTTTTAAGCAAGTAGAAAACCTATCCATTTGAGGCAGTTACTATCTTTCTTACTGTATCAGTAAACCGTAAATAATGCTGGAGGAGCGGTAGAGCAGGCCTTTTTATAGTGATCTTTTAGAAAATTGCGCACAAAAACTGCATTTTTTCGCAAAAAGTGCAGTTTTTTATTTTTAACAAATACCCCTTTGAGTCCTACGTAACGTGAAGCCTTAATGTTGACGTAACGGAGAGAGTTTACTGTTTGTCGAACTGACTCAGTGCGCCTTTGTACAATAAAAATGGATTAAAAAATCAAGGGGTGTTTTGTGGTTATCAATAAAAAAAATATTCTAGCGTTGGTGTTGATTGGATTAACCGTTTCATCTCAACCCGTAGAAGCGCACAAGTTCTCGACACGACGATGCGAGTCTTCCGCAGCTTCGCCGCGAGTACGAATTGCAGAGTTGGCGGATGAAATGTTTGTAGCTGTTGTGGCGATTGTTGCACCTGTATCAAAAGAACGAATTACGGTTAGAGTTCCAGACGATCTGCGTATAGACAAAATTGTGGCAAGAAAACTAGCCGAATTAGAAGAAGATCCAACAATGGCAATTCCCTTTGACAAAGAACTAAAAGGGTTTGTAAAAGTAACTTCAGGTGACTACAGAATTGTGTTGCGCTGGAGTGGCATTAATGAATTGACGGTTGTTGATTTTGGTGCCCGTGGTGGCATTTATGAGCCGCTAGCACGACGACTGAGTGAGTCGATGAAGCAGACGCGGCTTTCTGGCGTAAAATCTGAAGTGGCGCGTCAAGTTGAAGAATCAGGTCGTATTTTGCTGCTGCGCGAAGGCGTTGTTTGTGCTTAGAGACCCTTTGGATAAGAATAAATTCATGTGAAGAAAGTTTGGCATTGCCCAAAAGCTGTGTGAAAAATCTGTGCGCCAGCACAAAATGGGGTAAAAATGAAATTTTTTAACAGACAATCAAAGAAAAAAGGACCGGCTAATCCTACATGGATGCCGGCCCTGAAAGATGCCATTATGAGCCGCTCGCCAGACGGCTAAGTGAATTGATGAAGCGTGAATGCATCTACACACTTTGTTTTTAGAAATCAGCTGGAGGCGCAGATGGCATAGGCATGTCTGGATTATCCCGCTGCTGTTTTCTATAGAAATCTTCTGTATCCATTTGTCGCATTTTCATACCAATTTTTTCACGCACGGTTTTGAGAGCTTTGATTAACTGGGAGTTGTTGGGAGTATCTATAAGTTTTTTTACCAACGTTGATTCTGCGTTGCGAAGATTACCAAGCTCTGCATGGTCTGAGAGGCGTTCATATGCAGCGTAATGCCTGCTTGCTTCTTGATTGGAAGTGGCGTTTAGTGATGCAAAGTATGCGTCACGGACTCTTTACGAAATGTTTGCGGGTTCTTTTGCGGGAGGCAGTTTGCCATACTTTGCTTGAGATTTAGGTTTGCCTTTTACGGGTGTCTTTGGCCTCAGCGGTGGGCAATAATCGAGATTTCGAGCTGATTTATTTGATTTAGGAGGAGCGAATATGCAGTAAGCTGCAAAAAAGGAAAGATAGAGAAAAAGATTTCGTGAAAACATAAGAAACGGTTTCCGTTTGGGGTTGTTGATGGTCTTGCCCCAAGATGGCAGGTTGCGTTTTATTTCGTAAATGTTTTTCAGTTTTTATGTTGATGCGTAAAGAAGGCCGGGTGATCCCGTGAGAACCCAGCCTTAAAAGCGTTAGTTTGTAAGTGTTAATGGTGCTTTTAGTTGCTTTATCTCTTCGGTCACCAGTGGCATTTGAGGCTGTATGACCTGTATTTTTTCGATGGCTTCTGAAGAATCTAGAATAATGACCGTGACGCCATCTGTCGGTTCGGGTGCGAGTTTGTAATTGGTGAAATAGAGCAGGTCGTGCGTGTGTGCGAGAACGCGTGAGACTCCCCAGAGCGCGTAAAAGGCTCCGGTTCCAATTCTTTGAGAAAGAGCTGTAACGCCCAAAGGAAAAGTCATCTGTAACTGTGCCTTGAAGGGATGCAGGGAAGTATATGCTTTTATCGCCGAGCCGGTTAATAGCGCGATCAGTGAGAATGTGGTGGCCATAATAGGCGAGATGAGTAATCCAAGCGTGAATGCCCCCCATCCATAACAGGGAGTTTCTAGCAAAAGATGGCCGCGAGAAATTATACCAGCGGCTGGATTGTCTTCGTTTCTCACAAAATGAGACCGGAAGGGCAGTATAAAGCGCGAAAGCAACCGAGAGAAAAATGATGAGTCGGGCGTAGAGAGCATAATGCACAGCTCGTGATTGATTTCGCTGGTAAGTGGAACTTGCTCAAGGCGCGTAAGAACTTCTACTTCGGCAGCGTGAAGCGCTACGTATCGTTTTGTGCTTGGACGAGCTTGGTAATCTTTATGAGCCTTAAGAGCCCCGTCCATTGCCGCTTCGTAGCGTGCGCGGTCAGTTAGATTTTTAAAGAGACTTTTACCTTTTTCGATAAACCGCACAAATCCACCAAGCGAGATTGAGCCTGCTTTTGAGGTATAAAATGCGTTGTACTGACGAGGAGCGGTAAAATCATACCAATGTCTAAAGTGCGGTGTGTTGGGGAAGTGAAATACGGTTTTTTCGCCGATCTGCGAGGAAAAAATATCGGCAAGGGTTGCTTGAGGGCCGGGAGTGAGTGGAAGAACGAGGCGCGATGCGGCTGCTCTGGTTGGCGCCCAGAAGGCGAGAGTAAGGATTGCGTATTTAAGTATATTTTTGAACATAAAAATCCCTAGAGCTTTGCTGGCAAGAAGACTGATTACTTCATGATAGAGCAATAGCGTCTGGCAGCAACTTGAGCTAGAAAGCGAGCTAAAAAGCTTTTTATTGGGAGGCGAGTTCTGGTTTTGCCAAGGTTGCTACAAAAAAAGGCCGGCAAAATTCCCATATGGGTGCCGGCCTTGAAAAGGTATTCCTGAAGAAGGTTATTGTTTTTTTATTTCTACTCTGATGGGGTATGGTTCTGGCGCAAGTTTGTAGTTTGTGTTCATTTTTAGCGCTGCGATGATGCCTATAACTTGCATGTAATAAAATATTAGAATGCCTGTTATGGGAATTACGTATAAGTAAAAATCGCCTGGATTGAGAGTTCCGGTTAATAAGATGATTGGATTAAATACTAGGGTGAATGTTGTTACTAAACCCAAGACAATACAAACGCCTACCTGTAGAAGAATTTGAGCTAGTGGGTTCATTTTCTTGAGATATACCTGTGATGGATTGTTTGTGTCTTGGACAATTTTGCAGCGCCCTGGAAGGAATAACGCGCTTCCTATTGCAGAAAAAACCTTGCCTAGAAACGTTGTTGGTCGAGGAGTAGATAACATTTCTTCCAGCTTCAGCGTTGTTGCTTGTGTGAGCGGGATTTTTTTAAGCAAGCTAAAGACTTTAACTTCAGCATCAACTAATTGTTGTTTAAGGAAATTTAAGCGTTGTGTTGAGCTTGTAAGGGCTGCTGAATAGGTTTTGTGAGCTTCTATGGCTTTTTCAAGAGCCTGTTTATAGGTTTTTCGGTCGAGCGCGTTTGAAAACAGGGCATGTCCCTTTGTGATAAACCGCATGAAAGAAGCAAGGCTAATCGTGCCTCCCTTCATGGTATAAAAGGCAGAGTATTTGGAGGGCGTTAAAAGACTGTATGTATGGTGAAACTGTGGGGTGTTGGGGATGAAAAAACCCGGCCTTCCCTCAACAGTAGATTGAAACAAATCGCCCACGGTTGCGATAGCGGGAGCTTGCAACGAGATTGTTTGTGGCTGGGAAATACTTGAGGTTTGGCCAGCAAAAAAGAGAAAACCGACGAGTAAGATAAAAGAATAGTGATATTTCATATAAAAATGGGCTGAAGCTAATAGCTGATTCTAATTAGCCTAGACCATGGGTCCGAATTGTCTAATGGAAGGGGGTGATGGGCTGCTTTTTATTAAAAAAGTGGCTGTCAAACTCAATAAAAAAGGACCATCGAATACCATAAAAGCATCTGAGGTTTTTGCTTGTTGAATATAGTTTTTGAAGTCCTATAAAAAAACAAGACCGGCAAAATTCCCACACGGGTGCCGGTCTTGAAAAGTGCCATAGATTGGCAATTTGATTGTCTCATCACAACAACTAGTTTGGTTGCAGCCGCAACACAAAAAAGATGTTGTGATAGGACAAAATTTTTGTTCCGTCATCCTAAGCCTTTTAGGGCGAAGGCTGGAACGGAGAATTCTAACGTTTTACGAATTGGAAGCCTTTACGAGCACCTTTTCGTCCGTATTTTTTACGTTCTTTGATGCGAGAATCAACAGTCAAAAGACCGTTTGCGCGCAGGGTTGCTCTGCGAGATTCGTCGGCAGCAAGGAGTGCGCGCGAAATGCCAAGACCAGCAGCGCCAGCTTGACCAGGAAGACCGCCACCTGCAACCGTGATAGTAAAGTCATAATCTTTAAGGCACGCAGCTGCACTGAGAGGCTTGATGATAGCTGCTCTCATGGTGTCTGTGGTGAAATATTCGTGGTACGCTTTGCCGTTAATTGTGATATGTCCGGTTCCTTTTTTAAGGAAAACGCGTGCAATCGCTTTTTTTCTTCGACCTGTGCCGTGAATTTGTGGTGTTGTTACCATAACTGTACTATAAACCTCTCGCACAACGTGTGCATTATTACCGCTAAAAGTATTGCTCTAAAGCTTCTTGGAGCCGATGATCGGACTTGAACCGACGACCTACTGATTACGAATCAGTTGCTCTACCACTGAGCTACATCGGCAAAACTAATTCCAGCTGCTTACCCTTCAAATGCTTCTTGGCACGTAATGCACCGAGCTGCATAAGGATAATATTCAAGTCGTTTTTGCGAAATGTGCTCACCACAATCCACGCAGATGCCATATTCATCGCGTTTCAATAGGTCCAGGGCGCGCTCAACAAGTTTAAGTTCATCGGCGTCGTTCATTTGAAGTGAACTTTCGATTTTTTCCATCGCAATTGCTTGCGCTTCGTCGCCGCTGTCTTTAACCAGCTTTTCCTCGAAGTTACTACTTCCGATCCCAGCGCGGGCCTTGGTAATAAGCTCGTCACGTTTTTTTTCAAGATCGGTTTTAATCTTTTCTAGAAAGGCTAGACGTTGACTCACAGTATTCCTTCCCCGCGGGCTTTTATAAAAAACAACTTCAGCATACCAACACATTTGTTCTCTTTCAAGCCTCTCAGCACCATAAGAGATGTAAAGTAACTCGAGAGGCTCTCTAGATGGGCGTTTTTTGTTTGAATTAGTGCAAATAAAGCCTACTGTTCTAATTTTTATTCTGCAGGGTAGTGGCCCGGTTTTTGATGTGATAGAGTTCGCGGTGGTTTTGCGGGCAGCGCTAAGGGGGGTAGGGTTATGATGATAACAAGGCTTGGTTTTTTAAAAATTATTGCGCTGGGGTCGCTCCTCGGGCTCATTGCGGTTAAACATAAAGGCATTGTGTACCGGGTTTCCTACATTCTTGAAAAGGCCCAACTTGATTATTTCGCCAAAAAATATCGTGGTGAGGAATATTTTGACGCGTGCCACGTAAAAACGACCCTTTATAACGGGATGCCAATCGTTGTTAACAAGCTGGATATGTGTGTTTGCAAGTCGATACGTCTTTCTGGGTTATATGAACCTGCAGAAACTTCGGTGGTTCTTCCTTTTATAAAAGAGGAAGATGTGGTAGTTGAGGCGGGGGCAAATTACGGGTACTACACCTTGCTGATGGCAAAAAAAGTTGGGCCCACAGGGAAGGTGTATACGTTTGAAGCCAATCCAGACGTTCATTCGTATCTGATGTCTTCGATCAGCCTTAACCGCCTCGTCAATGTTGTAGCATTCAATAAAGCGCTTGCAGATCATGCGTATGACTCGTTTTTGGCGTATGAGCACTTCAACGTTGGCGCAGGGTATATCTTGAGCGAAGAGCAAGCGAAGGCAGATAAACTTGTCACAGAATACCGCAACATTCGCCCGATTTCTGTTTCAATCATCGACAGTGAGCTTTCTGGTGTTGTTGCCGATGTTCTCAGAATGGATGTTGAGGGGGCAGAATATTTGGTTCTCAAGGGTGCTCGTCAGCTGCTTGCGCGGTCGCCAAATTTAAAAATCATCATGGAGTGGGCGCCTGCGAGCATGGAGCGTTTGAATGTCAATATAGATGAAGCGATCGACTTTTTAGCTGCATACAAGTATTACTGCTGGCGCATCACCGCACAGGGGGCACTTGAGCGTATTGAAATTGTAGATCTTAAAAATCTAGAAATCGAAAACATTGTGCTCAGCAAGAAAGATCTTACTGGTGTGCATCCCGGGCTTTTTTGAAGAATGTTTTCAACATGCCAGCGCACTCTTTTTCTTGGATGCCTTTGAGTACCATGAGACGTTTGAAATAAACAGGCGAGCGCTCTGGTGTAAGCATTTCAAGGCCGCCAAATTCAGGGGATGGTGCACCAAAAGCCACGCCATCAAGACGGCTGAGACAAATTGCTCCCAGGCACATGAGACACGGTTCTAGGGTAACGTAGAGCCAGCAACCTTCGAGTCGCCAGGTTCCTAATTTTTTTGAAGCGCCTTGAATGGCGATGATTTCGGCATGATGTGTTTGGCATTGGTCTTTTTCAACGCGGTTGTAGCCTGCGCCAATGATTTCTCCAGAGGAGTTAACAACAACCGCTCCAATGGGTACTTCGTCTGCACTCAGCGCATGTTGTGCTTGTTCAAGTGCTGCCGTCATAAAAAAATCATGCGTGTGCTCATGCGCGTTCATGGACTTAGTCTTTCAGGGATTGGTAATTTTTGTTTTTAGATCATGGTTTTGGTATGATCTAGTCTATATCAAAATTGTAAGGTACGTCATTCAAAACCAGGCGTTTGCCCAGCTTGCCATCCTGTGCGCCTTAGCTCTTTGAGCGGCGGCGTAAGTACGAGCGTGCGAAGGGTGGAAAACAAGCCAGTGAGCCTTGATGGTTTGGTTTTTCTTGAGGCGTTGAGTCTGCTTTTCTAGGAGTTTAAAAATAATGTCGGCGGAAAATAAAAAAGATTCTGCGAACCAGTATACAGCCCAGTCTATTAAGGTTCTTGAAGGTCTTGAGGGTGTGCGCAAACGTCCTGCGATGTATATCGGCTCGACCAATACGCGCGGACTTCACCACTTGGTGTATGAAGTTGTAGATAACTCGGTTGACGAAGCGCTTGCTGGACATTGTACACGTGTTGATGTGGTGTTGCATGCAGATGGTTCATGTTCGGTAAAAGATAATGGCCGTGGTATTCCTACAGACATCCATCCAACAGAAAAAATTTCAGCTGCCGAAGTGGTTTTAACAAAACTGCATGCTGGTGGTAAGTTCGAAAAAGATTCTTATCGCTATTCCGGTGGTTTGCACGGGGTTGGTGTTTCTGTTGTGAACGCGCTTTCTGAGCGTCTTGATGTGGAAATTTGCCGTAACGGTAAAAAATTCACTCAGACCTACAAACGCGGCGCGCCACAAGGGCCACTTAAAGAAGTTGGTGCTTCAGATGAGCGAGGAACATTAGTTCGCTTTTGGCCTGATGCACAAATTTTTGAAACAGTTGAGCTTCAATATGATGTGTTGTCTGCGCGTTTGCGTGAACTTGCGTTTTTGAACAAGGGTTTAACAATCACCCTTGCATCAGAAGCAACAGCACAAGAAGTTACCTATTTTTATGAAGGTGGTATTACCTCGTTCGTAAAACACATCAACGAAAAAAAGAACCCACTGTTTCCTGAAGTCATCGAATTTATTAAAGACGACGGCGTGTACATTCTTGAACTTTCTATGCAGTACAACGAAGGTTACGCAGAGCAAACATACAGTTTTGTGAATAACATCAGCACCATCGAAGGTGGTACGCACGAAGCCGGTTTTAAATCAGCGCTTACCAAAATTTGTAATCGCGCTGGTGGAAAAATGAACATGCTCAAAGACATCTCTCTATCGAGTGATGACGTGCGTGAAGGCTTAACCGCAGTGCTGAGTATCAAGGTTCCAGAGCCTCAGTTTGAAGGTCAAACAAAAACTAAACTTGGCAACAGTGACATCAAGGGCATTGTGGATTCATGGTTGTATGAATTTTTCACAACGTACTTTGAAGAAAATCCAAGCATTGCTAAAAAGATTTTAAACAAGGCTATTGTTGCTTATCAGGCGCGTAATGCTGCTAAAAAAGCACGCGAACTTACTCGTCGCAAAAACGTACTCGAATCTGCGGTTCTTCCCGGTAAACTTGCTGACTGCTCTGAGGCAGATCCTGCAAAATCTGAGTTGTACATCGTGGAAGGGGACTCTGCTGGCGGTTCGGCTAAACAAGGTCGTGATCGATTTACGCAGGCCATTTTGCCGCTTCGTGGTAAAATTATTAACGTTGAAAAAGCGCGTTTAGATAAAATGCTTGCAAACAACGAAATCCGCGATCTGATAACCGCAATCGGTGCAGGGGTTGGTAATGAAGAGTTTGCGCCAGAAAAAGTTCGTTATCACAAAATTGTTATCATGACTGACGCTGACGTTGACGGTGCGCATATTCGTATTTTGTTGCTCACATTCTTCTTCCGCTACATGAAACCGCTTATCGATTACGGCTACTTGTACATCGCAAATCCACCACTCTACAAAGTGAAAATGGGTAAGCTCGAACAATACATGAAAGACGACCAAGAATTTTCTGCACTTATTTACCGTTGGGCGCAAGAGCACGTAACCTTTGTTCGTGACGGCGTAGCGCTTGAAGCAGAGCAAGTTGGTTCACTGCTTGCATCACTGGATGAGTACAGCAAAGAGCTTGAAAAAGTTTCTCGTATTCTCAGCTTGCCAGTGCCGTACATTCATTTGCTCGTAAAAAATGTTGCATGGCATGATTCTGATACTGATATTCGTACACTTGGTGACGCGGTTGTTTCTGCGTTTACAGAGTATTCTGTGACGATTGACCAGCAAGAAGGCGAGCGCTTTGTTGCAACGTTTAAAAAGCACAAAACTGTTTGGCATGTACCGCTTAAATTCTTTACCAGTGGCGAGTTTAGAGCGCTGAGAGCTAAGTTTGACATGCTCAAAGACTATGAAACCGCAACAATGGTTCTGCAATTGCCAGGACGTAAAGAACTGACGCTTGCAAAAGGTGTGATGAACGTCCATCGCGACATCATTGGTGCAGGTAAAGGCTACATGAACGTACAGCGCTACAAAGGTCTTGGTGAAATGAATGCGGATCAATTGTGGGAAACGACAATGAATCCTGTAAATCGTATCTTTAATCGTGTGACGATTGATGATGCAATTGGAGCTGACGCAATTTTTACTTCGCTTATGGGTGAAAATGCAGATGAACGTAAATCGTACATCGAATCCGAAGCGCAATTTGTGCGTAACTTAGATATCTAATTACATCAATTCTACTGAGGGCCAGAGTTCTTCTGGCCCTCATATAACGTCTTAAAAATTTCAAAAAACTTATAATCAATACACATATCAACAATACAATTTTAATTTGGGTGCTCTTTTTTTCATTTGCACTCAGTGTGCATGCGCCTGAAGGGCGGTTTAGGGTTTTGGATCCTGCTGCGTTAGCAGACTTTTTAGCCGAAAAAAAGGTTGCGTCAGCACCATCTGTTATCACAAATTTCAACTATTATGACATGGCTGATAGAGCATTATTTGCGCGCGGGATAGAGATTTGTATCTGCGATGACGGCAAGCTTCAGATAGGGTGGGATCCTCAAAAAATTTTAGGGATAGCGTTGGATGGGATTATAAGCTCAGAGGTCTTTAGCTCTGGTAAACAGTCTTTTGCGCGCCGATTTAAAAAAGCTGGCGAAAAAGAACGTTTCAAGTACTTGAATATGTGTCTTCCTCTTTTGATATCAAGCGACGCGGAGTATTCCATTCCTGACTACCTCGTGTCGAATGGTCTTGAGTATTTTGCAATGGTGCGCATACACCGTAAAACGTACGACTTGGGACGCTTTCTTTTAATGGATGACGAAATAGAGGGCGTTGGACGTTTTATTTCAGTAGAACTTAAAGAACCAGACTCAGATGATTCCTGTGACGACGATGTGGTCGTAGATGGGAGCGATTTGGCAGATTTTCTTTCTCCTCTTGTTCGTGATCGCCGCTTTAGTGGCTGTGCAATTCAAAAAACAGAACAAACATACTTGCAAATTGTTGTTGAAGCAGCGGATCGGCATGCAAGAAAATAAAAAAAAGTTTTTCCATAGTGCGGTTAGCGCACGATTCATTCTGATATGCAGATGAGCGTAAATTGTACATCGAATCTGAAGCGCAATTTGTGCGTAACTTGGACATTTAAAAAAACGTAACAGTTTTAAAGAGGCCGGAAGTAAAAATTCGGCCTTTTTTGTGTACAAAAAAAGAATATTACGATCTGAAGCATATTCTCTTGCATGAGCGTAGTGTTGCTTACCCGTGAAGTCGAGATTAGTCTGGCGGCGGTAGTTTTGTTGTAAGATAAAAGGTGTTATGTGTGAGCACAAGAATCACAGCCATCATGGTTACAGAAGCCAAGCCAGTAAAAGAACTTGAATTGCAACAAGCATTTTGTGCCGTTGTTGCAAGAAGTAAAGCCGAGTACGGCTGCTTGGAGTATCGTATTCATGTAGAATCCACCAATCCTGCAAAAGTTCTTTTGTATGGCACGTGGGAAGATGAGCAATCTCATTACTGCCATGCAGAACAAGAATATATTCAGCAGCTGGTGAAGCGGTTGAGTACTGATGACTTGCTTGCAATTCCATTTACCGTTTATTTTTTGAGTCATGTTTCAGATGTGGTGAAGCAATCTTGGGCATCTTCTTCGCATGTTGTTTTTGCTTGGTTAGAGGCAAAGCAAGGCAAAGAAAAATCTTTACAACAGGCCCTTGAGACTGTTGCTTTCCAGAGTGCACAAGAATCTGGTTGTATCGAATACCATGTGCATCGCGATGCTGAAAATCAAGCCGTATTTATGTTGTATGAAGTTTGGCAGAGCGCGCAGCTCCATCAACCGCAATTTACCAAGCCGTATATTTTAGAATTAGTAAGCTTTTTAGAGAAAGAAGATATTCTTGTGAAGCCTTGGAGGGCAATTTTGGGGCGTGAAATTAGCGAATAGCCTTGAGGGGTTATGAGTTGGCTTTTACGTCAGTAAAAACATGCGTATTGATTCTGTTTGTAATACTTATACATGAAAACGTGTTGTTTTTTACGAATAATGGGTGATTTGCGGCTTACACATATTTTATTGAAAATAATTATAGACTAGAGCTGCTTTTTAACTGGTATTTTCATTGAATTTCTTTGTGTATGAGACAGGCTTTTATCTTTTTTGTTTTCGTTATTTTTGTACAAGCATCTATTGTTATCCCCACTTTTTTCTCGATGGATAAAATGCTTCTTGATTCAACTGTTATAGACTGTGATGTTGTTGCTCGGTTTATCTTGAGCAAGCAATTTAGTCATACTCAGCATCCTGAGGAATTTGTTTTAGTAGCTCAGGCGCTCTACGAGCTTTCTTCTAATTATATTGAAGCAGCGCCTGACATAAAGTCGAAGTGCGCCGCTATTTTGTGTCCTAGCTTGTGCCGTATTTTAGAATCACAAGCATGGCGCAATGGTCTTCCAATTGAGCTACTTGTAGAAGAAATGATTAGAGATAGCGCGTCGCTTTTTGGCCATGGGTTTTATCCTGCAGATCTCTTTTTAAAGATGTATTTAATGGATGCTGCCTTGAGGGCAATACTCTTGTATCGCGTATATACTTTAGATTCGCGCTTATATCAAGATGTGTGCGGGTGGGCTTGCTCGTGTTACGCAGAATGGTATTCCTTTTATAAGCCCTGTGTTATTGATCTTGCGCGTCATCAAAGCTGCGGTCTGCGTGATATCTTAAACAATAATCGTAGATATCTAGGCGGGCTGCTTCAGCGCCATGGCGTGAAACTTGAGACTGATAGTTTAGTGGGTGAATATTATTCATAATCTTTTGACTGGCGTGCTTTTTTAATTGCGCCAGTTTTTCGTTTGCTTTTCACTCGCGTGTGTTTTACGGAGCGTGGTATTTTTGTTGTCATGCGTTTTTTAGTGACGTGGAGTGCTTTGCGCACTATGTCTGCAAGGCTGACAAGCGCCTCGGCTCTATTTTGTAGTTGGCTGCGTGATGTGCCGCAGTTGATGACCAAGTCGCTATCGCTGGTAAGTTGTGCCTGTAGTTTTGCAAGTAAGCGAGCGCGTTGCTCTTCTGTGAGTGTTTTGCTGATTTGAATATTCCAGCGAATTGAGATGCGAGAATCTGTTTTATTAACGTGTTGGCCGCAGGTGCGCCAGACCTGCTCGAGTTTATTTGGTATGTCGCTTAAAAGCTCCGGGGGTTTTCAGCGACATACCAAATAAAAAATTTTATGCGGTTAAACATCAGTAAGAGCCAGTATAAAAAGGAGCTACTAATTCTATATTTGAGTCTATGCTAAGCGTTTTTTTTTGTAATTTTGCAGGTTGCTCTGGCTTAAATATATCTTTTAAGGAGAAATTTTTGGCTAAAATATTTTAGCTAGAAAAATGTCTATTTTGTCAGGGCTTGGTTGCTTGTATATCCATTTATTAATGTGATACTGTTGGTTTTTGGATGATAGGGTATTTTATCGAGCTTAGTATATGTTTAAAGAATGTTTAAGTAAGATGCTTTTTGGCTTAATTTCCCTATTTACAGCACCATTGTCTGCTGCTCCTATTATTGGACAACCAGCTCCCGAAATTTTTCTAAAAACTGATTTTGATACTTCATGGAGACTTAGTGATCACAAGGGAAAGTGGGTAGTCCTTTTCTTTTTGCCTAGCCTTAAAGGGGTTTTTGGGGTTTCTGAGTGTGCAAATCAAATGTGTTCCATTTCGTCTAGCCATCATGAATTCAAGGTGCGCGGAGCGATTCCCGTTGGAATAGAGACTGGTTCTATTGGGGATCTTGGAAAATTTCGCAAGGCAAAACGCGTATCAAAAGAAATCGTTTTATTAAGTGATCCTCATTGTCAAGCCATAAAGGCATATGGCACTGGTGGATGGTTTTTTTCAACGAATCGCGAGACATTTATTATTAACCCTCATGGCAAAATCGCACATATTATTAGAGGCCATTCAATGGATGGTGAAAAACATATGAAGATTGCTCTTGATTGGTTGAATAAAAATAGGCAAGGTTGATTAGTTCAACATGAGTCTAAGGTTTGAAGTGTTTATACGCACAGGCAAATTGTTCTGGTGCGTGTAATGGATACGTAAGAGAAGCAGCTAATGAAAAAGGTTAGATGTGCGATATTGCACATGTTTTTCAAGATCGGTTTTTAGCCCTTGAACAAGTTTTAAAAAAAACTTAGATTTGTTCGAAATGCTCGATTATGAGCTCGTTTTCTTTTTACTGTTCCTGTTTTATGAAGATTTTTAGTGGACACCCCTTAGGTGTAAGTTTTATTTTTGTTTTAGGGGCTCTTTTTGCTGGAGTTGAGCATCAAAAAGATCAGCTTGTAGTTCTTCAAGAGACTGTACCTGCTCAATCGGCAGCAGATTTGCTTTCTGCGTGGGTTGCTAAAGAAACACCGTCACTAGCAAGTTGGTATATTTTTACTGGTGGTCCTGGTACTGGCAAAACATGCGTACTTAAAGAGTTGGCTGCGCGTGGATATCCTACAGTTGCAGAATCAGCTACAGATGTTATCGCTCAGGAACTTGAAAAGGGTGAGAAAACTCCGTGGAGTGAGCCTTGGTTTGAGGTGCGAGTTGCCGCGTTGATGGCGAGTCGTCAAGCAGACTTAGTGAAAGCCGGTGCGAGGATTGCGTTTTTTGACCGAGGGCCAGTTGATCCGTTGTCATATATTTTGTGGTATAAAAAAACCATTAATAGACAGGCAATTTCTGCGCTTGATGAGCTTTTATTGCATGGATCTTTTAAGCCAACCGTCTTTGTATTTCAAGATCTTGGTGTATGTGAAAATACTGAGATTCGGCATGAAACAGTTGCAGAAATGTTGCAAATTGAAGATCGCTTAATTCGCGATTACGTTTCGCTGGGTTTTAACATTGTTAAGGTTCCAAGTGCACCCATTAAAGATCGAGCGGACTTCATTTTGGCGCATATTGGCCAGCCTGTAGCGCAGCACTCATTGCCACTGCTCGAAGTTTCTGTAGCTATTTCTGCAGAAGATAAAATGACAGTGAAAACAAAAAATGAGTTAGGGTTGACTCAGCCTTTGGTGTCAGAGGTTTCTATTTAGACTTAAAAATTAGGGCTTATACCAAAAATAACGACATACGAGTACGGCTCATTAATTGATGTGGTTGCGCAAAAACTGAAGGCAGCGGCGTTTACTCATTTTGAGATTTAATTAATAAAAAGACCTGGAGAATATCCAGGTCTTTTTATTAATTATTCCAGCGCTTTTAATTGGCGCAGTTTTTTAATTGCGCCAGTTTTTCGTTTACTCTCTAATCGTGCTTGTTTAACGCCACGAGGTATTTTTGTTGCCATGCGTTTTTTGGGGACATGCAGCGCTTGGCGAATAACGTCTCCCAGGCGCGTAAAGGCTTCAGTTTTATTTTGTAACTGGCTGCGTGAAGTGCTGCAGTGAATTACTAAATCGCCCTGCCCTGTCAGTTGTGCGTGAAGCTTTGTAAGTAAACGTGAGCGTTGTTCTTCAGTGAGCGCTTTGCTGTTTTGAATATTCCAGCGGACTGAAATCCGAGAATCTGTCCTGTTAACGTGCTGGCCGCCTGGTCCGCCAGATCTGCTGAAGCTTATTTCAAGCTCGTCATCGGGAATAATAAGGCCGTATTTAATTAATATATTAGTGCTCATGTTGCAAACAGCCAGAGAGAATTCTATTTTCCCTAAAATACAGTGAAGTGTGTTGGTGTTGGTAGAAAGTTGAGAGCTACGTCTGGTAAACCAGTTTACAAATTAATGTACAAGTCCCGCTTTTCTGCCTAACTCGTTATAAAAATTACACACTGCCGCGTGGTAAATTTTAAAGAGCTCAATATCGATCGTCCCGTATGAACTATACGTTTTTAGTTGGCTCTCTTTGTTGTTGAATGCGTTTACAAAAGAGACTAAATCAGGGGGCATAACATCTTTGTATTCATTGGTGATGATAAAAATTCTTTCAACGCATGCTTCAAGTGTTTTTATGAAAAAGAGGTTTTTTGTTTGTTCGTTGATTCTTTCGGTGCGGCTTTTTCCATAAAAATACAAGAAAGTAATTATCGGAGCAGCTATTGCTGCGATATTTAAGCCTCTTGAGCGTCTTAAACTACGCGCTGGTTTTAATGTTTGATTGTTAGCGTGACTTGTTTTTTCGTCTTCTGGGAGGGATTTACCTTGTTCCTCGTCTGGTGCTATTGGTTGCTTGTTTGACTTCCACATCAACCAGCCTTCAAGGCCCACAACAAAGCCCGTGGCAACCCAAGGTTTAAGTGCTCTCACGGCTGCTTGGAATGTCGTTGCTTCTCCCACATAGCCCCAGAGAGAGTTAGGTGTATACACGACATATCGTGTTACGCGTTTAAAATCATCAACAACAATGTCTGTGACGATGATTTTTTTAAAGAGGAAAATTGTCCATAGTTCACGTTTCTGTTCATCTGTGGCTGTGGAAAATTTGATTCGGTTTGCAAGTGCGTGAATGCTAAATGGGTGGTATTCGGTGTAAATACCATTTACGCGGAATAATTCTTTGGGAAGAACGCCTTCGATAACACTTTCGTCTAATAACGCAGCTTTAACCTGTTGATACGACAGGCCTCGAATTTGGGTCCCATAGAATTTTTGGTCTTCTGCCAATTCTTGTCGTTTTAAATCTGCCGCGCGGGTGACTTCCAATTCAGCGCGTGCTTTTGTTTCTAGGTCTGCTTGGGCTTTCAGAAGCTCTTGAGCTGCAGAAAGTGCTGCTGTCGTTACTGTTGGTGATTTGGCAGGTTCTTGTGTTTTTTGTGGAGAGGCGGGTGTTGAACTAATGGCTCTTTCTTTATCAGAAAGACCGGCTGCCCAGCCATTTGGTAGTTCTGGGAGCTGTTTTTTTCCTGCTGCATACGCTGTAAGATCTTCAATTGAAATATCAGAAAATTCTGGCGTGCATGCAGTGCGCTTTCCGGCCGAGACGGTGTTTGGGCCAAAGTAGACAAGTGCGCCGTTTTTAAGATTCATTCCGCCCATGTTAAAGTCTTGCTGGCTTTTGTGCAGAGTGCCAAATCCGTTGATGTACACGCGGAGTGGTTCTGTGGTCTCAACATCATTAAGGGTTATGTCGCCAAACCCAAGGATGGTGAGATTGCAGGAGGCGTAGTTGCCATGAGTGATCGAAACGGTTCCACCGTTGAGTACGGTGATATCAACTGGCGCTATTGTTGCTGAGCCGTTATTGAGAATGGTGAGATCTGAACCTTTGGTAAGGTGACAGGAAAGTTTGCACGCGGCGGGGATTGTTAGCGCAATTACACTGGTGCTGGTTGTTGGTTTGATTTGTTTGAGCGTAAGATGGCCCTCGCTGTAGGATACTTCTACTGTATCGCCCAGAGCTGTAGGAATAGATGCGCTGCACACTTGCTCTGTAGATGAAAAAACCGTAATTCTAAGATTCTTTGAAATAATAGAGCATTCGGTGGCGGAATTATATTTATACACTGCGGCATTGCCGGTACCGGCTGCCATAAGCAGCGCTAGAACAAAAAGCCTTAAAACTGTAAGCATTTCGCGCCTCACATGAAAAGTAATCACAAAGATCCATTACTCAGTCTAAGAGAATCGCTTTTTTTGGCAATTTAAGGGAATGATATGTGCCTTTTGCCTAAAAAACATGATTTTTCAAAAAAAGGGATCTCTCTAAGAATTCAGCATGAAAAAATTGGGGGGCGCGTACGGTGATCTAGACGCAATCGAGTCGCTTGGCCATTTTGCGTACGCCATAGTAGCCAGAAACAATAATGCTTACTATCAGTACCCCGCAGCACACCCAGTAGTTTATGTAGTCGTTTTGTCCCAGAATGGCCCCTCTCATTCCTTCTACCGCATATAAAAATGGATTTAAAAGAATGCATTTTCCGAGCCAGGGGAGTTTTTGCATCATGGTTTTCCACGAAAATTGAAAACCTCCAAGCATCCACATGGGAGATACAATTCTGTTCCAGATAGAACTTATTTCTTCTGTGGTTTCAACTGAGCTGGCAATAAAGAGCCCGAATGCTCCGCAAAAAAGGCTACAGAGAGTGAGGATGAGTAAGTATTTAAAAAGAGAAAATTGAGTGAAATCAAATTCGTTCCACGTGAAAATCAGGGAGAAGGGAAGTGCAGGCAAACTGAGCATCATCGATCTGATAAAAGAAGAAAAAATAATACGTGTGATGGCTAACCAACTTGGGATTGGCAAGGTTAAATCATACGTGATTGCTTTATTGCTTATCAGATCAAGAATTGTTGAGGTCGATCGCGAATGAATTTGAAACAAACACCGAGTAGCAGGAATTCCAGCCGCGACAAAAAGACCAAATCCTGGCCCGATGTCAAATGTTGTAAGAAGCTTTGCAGAAACAACTAACGTAGTTGTTGTCCAGAAAAAACTGTCGACTAATTCGTGCAAGTAGCGCGTTGTTGAGTAAGCAAGCCAATCGACTTTTATAAGGTGCCAAACGACTGCGGCATAACCTTTAATTTTTTGGAACATGACTCTTTTTGCGGTTAGAAATTAGAAGATTATTTTAGCCTACAAGTTTTTATAATTTTCGTGAGTAGTTTTATTTTCTGCATTCAAATATCACGTCTTTATCGCCATTTTCTGGCGCGCGTTTTCTATCAAATGCTTTGAGCTGCACAACATGCGCAAACCCTGTATCAAAGAGGATTTGTTGGAATTCGTAAGTGCTGTATAAGCGTATGCGGAATGTTTCTTGTTCGCTCAAAACGATGTTGTTTTCGATAATCAAATCGTGGGTGCAGTGTGTGAGGGTGACGTTGTCTACCGGTGGTTCTTCGCACGATGAGGCCAAAATAAATCCGCCCTCTGGCCGCTCCCATTTTTTACGCCGCCATGTTCCGGGATTTTTTGGTGTTGCAGCAAGTGTGATTATTTCGATGACGAGCGTTCCTTCAGGTGAAAGCAGGTCGTAAAATTTTTTGAGTGCGCGTGCAACTTCAGTGCGGTCTGTGATGAGGTTGAATGAGCCACTGGGGATAAAAATAAGCCCGTATTGATGATTGCTTTTAAATGTTTCTATAAAATCGATCGTTACAATAGGGCTTAGATTTAATTGTTCAGCTTTGCTGCGTAGCGCATTAAACATGTGAACGCTGGCATCAAATCCTTGGACATTAAATCCATCCTGAATGAGCGGTAGCAAAAAACGTCCAGATCCACACATAGGTTCTAAAATTGGCTGCGTGGTTTGCTCGGCGTACGAGCGAAAAAATGCATATTCATCTGCGGGCGGGGTAGGGAGACTGATGTCATACACCTGCGCGCACAGGCTCAAATAAGTATCAAGAGGGGGATGGGCCATACAACGTAAAAAACTTGGACGAAAAACAAGATCTTTTGAGGGTAGAGAGTTTTTAAAAAGATTTCTACAGGTAGGCTTTTGCCAGTTATTTTAGCGCGAGGAATGAGGAGCAAGAGAATTACCCTTGCTCCTCATTGTTTTTATACGCAATCAAGTCTTTTTGTAACTTGTCGTACGCCTATAAATCCGCAAACCAGTGTAAAGCTAAGTGTTGCAGTAAGACAAAACCACATCGGCAAGCTACCAGCTTGACCAAGAATAGCTCCTCGTATTCCCTCCATCGGATACACAAAGGGGTTCAGGAGCGCTACATAGGCCCAGGTGGGAGAAAGGTCGTATAATGTTTCCCAGGTAAATTGGAATGTGCCCAGTGTCATTAGTGGGAAGATTACTCGCATCCACATCGATTCAAGATAATTGATGTTTTTAACTGTGCTAGCGAGCAACATGCTAAAGAAGCTAAAAAAAAGAGCGTTAATGATCAAAAAAAATCCAAACCAAATTGGCGAAAATAATGATGGATTAAATTGATTCCAGATAAATGGAAGTCCAAAAGGAAGTGTGAAAATACTGAGTGCAAAACTGCGAATTGCATCGGAAAAACCAATTCGCGTAATAGCAAGCCAGCTTGGAATGGGCAGTATTATGTCGTAAGAAATGACACGGTTACCTGTGATGTCAGCAACAAGTACCATGGCTCGAGGAAATATTTCAAAAATACCAGCCAGGGCAACTGTGGTCGCTGCGGTAAAAAGACCAAAATCTTTTCGTATGCCAAGCTTTGTGAGCATGTATCCTGCCACCACAACAGAAATTGAGACGTAGATATAAAAATCGATTAAACGATCTTTATACGATGGTTTAAATTCCAAAAGATCTGCATACAAAAGTTGTCTGAACACAGACAAATATGAGAAAAAATTGCGAAACATACAACGCTCCTTAGGGTAAGCCACAAGAGAATTGTCTCCTGTTGCTCATTGTTTTTTATACGCAATCAAGTCTTTTTGTAACTTGTCGTACGCCTATAAATCCGCAAACCAGTGTAAAGCTAAGTGTTGCAGTAAGACAAACTGG